>Ga0070737_10004023_pt1 | contig 15127 bp, 13 predicted proteins | sample Coa_R1_10_FD_66438 | JGI IMG/M metagenome (GOLD analysis project Ga0070737, IMG submission 66438) | Surface soil microbial communities from Centralia Pennsylvania, which are recovering from an underground coalmine fire - Coalmine... | ecosystem: Environmental > Terrestrial > Soil > Unclassified...
GGTGCTAACCGGCTGCCTGGCGCTGGCAGGCGTGATGATCGCGACGCGGATAACCCGCCGGCTGCGGAGCCGGCGAGACCTCTCCGAACGGCTCGGAGAGCTAGAAGAGCGGGCGCAAGCCCACGAGGAGGTACCATGATCGAGCAGCAAGTCTTGGAGGCCCTCGGGTCTCTGGCGTTGGCGGCGGCAATCTCAGTCGCCGCTTTTTTTGTGCGGCTGATCCGGCTGCACGCTTCAGTCAAGCGGATCGAGCTGATCGAGAAGCTGGCCGGAATAGCCGTGCGCGCCATCGAGCAGATGAGTGACGCGGCCGGCTGGTCCTCGAAGCAGAAGCTGATGGGCGCGTTGGATGGCCTGCGTTCGCTGTTGAAGAAACAGGGCATCAGCCTGACCAACGAACAGATGCGGACGGCGATCGAGGACGCAGTGAAGGTCATGAAGGATGCCAATAACGACCTGCTGGCGCCCGTTCCGCCCATTCCACCGACGCCGGTGACGATCCAGGTGGCACCGCCAGTAGCCGCGCCGAAGCCTGAGCCACAGCCTGAGCAGCCGCCGGCCGCGCCAAAGCGGACGCGGAAGCCGAAGGTGTCGCAGACACAGGCGGCCGCTGATGCCCATTGAAGTAATTCGGATGATGGTGCTGGTCAACACGGTGCTGCTCTTGATGCTGTTGGCGGTCGTGTTCCAGATCGTGAGGCGGCTGCGATGACTGCGTACGGCGACACAAGCCCGCTCCGAGGAGCGGGACAGGCCAGCGACGGCGACATCATCGCCTGGTTCGGCGTCATGGGGCAGCAGCTCGCGCCGCAGTTCGCGCCGGACCGGACCTATCAGGCGGTTCCGGCCCTGGCGCAGGCGGTCGGTCCGGCTGCCCGCGCCTATGGCATCAACAGCGACCTGCTGGCTGCCCAAATCTGCAAGGAGAGCGCCGCCGGACAGAGCGCCATATTCCGGGCCAAATGGAACCCGTCGGGACTCGGCGCGGTCAACGACAACCCGAGCGGCGCGGCGATCGACTTCAAGAGCGGCGATGCGCGTTGGGGCCAGGGGATTGCCGCCGGCGTGCATGCGACCGTGGCGCACCTGCTGAGCTACCTTGATGGCCGGGATTCGAAGCTGTGGGGCGACGATCCACGGGCGACGGCGATTCCCACGGACCGGCTCGGAACGGTGCGGGTGCTGCGTGACTTGGACGGAAGATGGGCAGTACCCGGTGTCGGTTATGGCGCGGGCATCGCGGCGCTGGCCAATCAGCTCGTGGCCTATGCGCGAGAGCATGGAGGACTTGGGATGGCTGAACTCTGGTATCCCAACGCGAAGCGCTCAACGACGCCGTATCAGAACGTCGGCTCGGACTTTGGGCGCTCGTTCCCGTCGACCGTGCCGGACGTGGTGATGCATCACACGGCGGGCAGCTATCAGAGCGCGATCAACTACTTCGCCGCGCCGGGCCGAGGCAGCAGCGGCACATCGGCGCACTTCGTGATCAGCCGGTCGGGCGAGGTGACGCAGATCGTTCCGCTCGGCAATATCGCATGGCACGCCGGCTCATGGGATGAGAACGTGCGCTCGATCGGCATCGAGCACGAGCAGAGCCAGATCAATGGCCAGTGGCAGGACTGGCCGGACGCGTTGCTCAATGCAAGCGCGGCGCTCTTGACGTGGCTGAAGGGCCAGATGCCGCACTTCAGCGTCTACCCGCACTCGCAGTTCACGAGCACCGGCTGTCCGGGCGACCTGCCAATCCAGGAGATTCTGAAGCGGATGGGAGGTGCGACGGTGCCAGCGGCGAAGCCAGCGGTCCGAGTCGATCCAGCGACGGGTAAGAAGCTCATTGGCGGGATGCGCAGCTACTACGAACTGCTGGAGTCAAAACTCGGACCAGACGAGACGCTCTTGCTCGTCGGACGACCACTAACCGACGAGTTCGTCGATACCGACGGTGTGACGCGCCAGGTCTTCGAGCGCCAGGTCTGGGAGTGGCGGAAGGGCAGCCGGCCGCAGCAGTTCGATATTCTCGGGCTGCGGCTCGGTGACGATTGGCTCAAGGCGCATCCGCGAAAGTAGCCCTACGCGATGCGTCGTGTCTTCTCGACTTGGAACGAGAGCTGACGGCTCCGTAGATGTCGATCATGGAAGTAGCAAGCGGAGCACATGCCATTCCCGACGTGCTTGCGTTCAGTTGTTCCACCCAGGCCGGCGGCGCCAAACGCCGGCCTCCTCGTCCCGTTTTCGGTAGTTAGGCTGTCAGTTAGGCTGTCAACGCGCCTGATGAGTCCAGAGTTAGAATAGCCAGTCTGCCCGTTTTCCGCGTCTACTCAACGAAAATGCGGGGTGAGCCCGGTGGGATTCGAACCCACGACCCACGGATTAAAAGTCCGTTGCTCTGCCAGCTGAGCTACGGGCTCGTAGCTTCGGCCCACTAATCCTACCGGATTTTCGTTCTATTCGTCTGTCACCATCAAGGCAGGTCGGAGCTTTCCCTCCCTAGCCCGGAGGCATCTAGCCAGGAGTGGTGAACTCCCGTACAATCGCAAAGCGGGAAGGTCCGTCGCCGCATGAACCCGGCGACTCGTACCGAGCGCCTCACTTCCGGTCAACCTCGTTTCAATCCAGCTTGCCGGGGTCTTGTGGCGACGACCAGTTAGACCGATAATGCAGCGGGACGCGGTGTCGGAGTGAAGGGAGACCGGCGTGGTCGTTCGAAGCCGTCTGGCGAATGGCCGTCTTATCATCCTGATAGTGGCGCTCGCGCTCGTGAGTGGGCTGTTTCTGGCAGCCTGCGGCGGCGGCGGCGACAAGACCGTTCACGATAACCACCTGACTCCTGCCGGCCCCGGCAATTCCTTCAATGTCACGCTGACCGACAATAAGATCACTCCAGCCAGTATGTCGGCCCGGATGGGCATCGCCATCTTCCATATCAAGAACGACGGCAGCCAGGTACACAATCTGGCGATCGACAATAACGGCCGCCACTATCAGTCGCCCAATCTCAAGCCGGGACAGAGCACGACCTGGTACCTGCCCCTGATGACGCCGAGCCCATCTCAGCTCTACTCTTCGCTCGACGGGCAGCGGGACAAGGGTCTTGAAGCAAACCTCTACGTCTCGACTGGAGAATGACGAGAGATCTTAGGATTGAAGTAGCAAGGTATGTGGGCGAGCGCTGAATCGAGTTCAGCGCTCGTTCTCGTTACCTCGGAGTTGCTTGCGCGGCGCAACGCGCAAGCGATGACCCATCGCGCTTCAACCTGAGTGCTACCATTTGGCCGAAACCATGCTCTCGAGCCATCGGCTAGGATCAACTTAGTGGACTCTATCACCTCCGCGACGGCCGGCATTCACGCGCGCTCGAGCTCCGCGCAACCGGCCATCCAGGCCGCCGGGCTCACCAAACGCTACGGGAAGAATCTGGCGGTCGACCGGCTCGACCTTGAGGTCGTACGAGGTGAACTCTTCGGCTTTCTTGGTCCCAACGGATCCGGAAAGACGACGACTATCCGTATGATGACCGGGCTGCTGGCCCCCACAGACGGGCGGGTTTCGATCACCGGGATCGATGTCTGGTCCGATCCACTCGCCGCCAAATCTCGCTTCGCCTACGTGCCGGACGAACCGAACCTCTTTCCCAAGCTGACCGCCTGGGAGTACCTGCGCTTTACCGCCTCGGTCTTCGGCATGTCTCCTGACGCTTACCGGCAACGAGCCGGCGAGCTACTTCAAATCTTCGAGATGACCGACCGGGCCGACGAGCTGATCGATTCCTATTCCCACGGTATGCGTCAGAAGATCGCGTTGGCTGGGGCGCTACTGCATGCACCAGAGGTGATCTTCCTCGACGAGCCAACGGTCGGCCTCGATCCGCCGAGTGCACGGACGCTCAAGACGTTGCTACGCCGCGTTTGCGATAACGGCGCGACCGTCTTCCTGACTACCCACATTCTCGAGATCGCGGAGCAGATGTGCGACCGGGTAGCAATCATCAAGGCAGGGAGAATCATCGCCCTGGGCACGATCGAGGAGCTGCGGCAACAGGGAGGCGGCAACGAACGCCAGTCGCTCGAAGATCTTTTCATCGAGCTGACCGGAGAAGCGCAGGACACGGCATTGATCGAGGCATTGACGCCGGGAAGGGAGCATCGCTCCCGGTGATTCGGCTCCTGCTTTGGGTCGAATGGCGAACGCTGCGCCATTCCGGCGTTACCGTTCGACGGCTCGCCACCATAGCCATGATCGCGTTCTTCATCGCCATCATGCTGGCAGCGTTCACTCGCGGCGCCTATGCCCTGGCGACGGTGAGCGGCATTGCCGAGATCGACGCGCTCGCCGGCATCGGCATCATGGCGCTCTTCCTGATCCTTCTTCTTTATGGCATTCCGTCGATCTTCAACACTCTGTTTGGCTCGCGCGATGTCGAGCTGCTCTTTACGCTGCCGATCCCTACGCGTAGCATCTACCTGACGAAATTCGGCCAGAGCCTGGCAACGATCGGCTTGCTCGCGATTGTCGTCTCGCTGGCGCCGATGATTGGGTTTGGAGCCGGAGCCAACGTTGGTTGGCTCTACTACCTCGTGCTACCGCTCGCTGTCGCAACGGCAGTCCTGGGAGCTATTGCCATCTGCTCGCTCGCCTGCCTCCTCTTGGTCCAGTTGGTGCCGGTGTCACGCATCAAAGAAGGTCTGACCGCCCTCTACGTCCTTTCCGGGCTCCTTCCGGTTGGGATTTGGCGGGCCTTGCCACAGTTGGGCACTCACCGCTTTGAACAATTGCCGCTGATGCCAGTCTGGACGCCGATGCGTTGGGGAGGCTCCGCTCTCTCCCGGGCAGCGCATGACGAGGTGCTGGCATTCGTGCCCCTTCTCGGACTGCTGGCTCTCGCAATTGGCCTGCTCGCGATATCAACCACCCTGGTTGAGCGCGGCTTTCGGTTAGGTTGGATTCAGCTCAGTCAAGGAGAGCAGCGCCGCAAGCGCGCGGGCAAAACGCCGGCGATCGCGTCCAAGGGCCGCCTGCCAGGCCCGCTGATCGTTATCGGGCTCAAAGAGCTGCGAACGCTGCAGCGTGACATTCGCGAGTGGACGCAGGTCGTGCCATCACTCGTCTTCTTTGGCTTCGCGATTTTTCGGGTGCTTGATTCGAACAGCCTGAGCCTGCTCCGCTCGAACTCGCGTGGCGTCTGGCTGCTGGCCCAGGCGGCCCTGGTAGGCATGGTTGCCAGCTCGGCGATGACGCTGGCGGCGCCGGCACTGGCCCGTGAGGGTCCCGGCCTCTGGCTGCTGCGTAGCCTGCCCATATCCAGCTGGAAGCTGACGCTGGGCAAGTTCTGGGTCTACTGGCTCATTCCGGCGACGCTGGTGATGCTCGCGGAGATCGGCGTCGGTATCGCATTCGGCTGGAACCCCGGCTGGATCGCGATCGGGCTCGTGGTTGTCTCGATCATCTTGTCCGGCGCGGTCGCGATTGGCATCTGCCTGGGAACGTATGGCGCGCGCTACGATCCCGATCACCCGGCTCGGCGGCTCGAGCGTGGCTTGATGCTGGCGCTGCTCGTCATCGAATTCCTTTATCTCCTAGTCGCGATGGTCCCAGCCGGCGCCACGCTGCTCCCAACCTCTCTACAGCCGGCTCTAGCGGAAGAAGCCAGCCGGCAGGGTGGCATGCTGCACGTCATCCTGCAAGCTGCTCACTTCATCGTGAGCCAGAAGGCATCTCATGGCGCGTTGGTCGACGCCGCCGGTTGGACCTGGCTCTGGCTATTCGGCCTTGGCGTCACCGCGCTGATGCTCTCAATCACGGCCCAACGGATCGAGTCGGGAGTCCAGATCGAGATTGTCCAGGGAGGCTAACTGCCCTATGATCAGATGCCGAGCCGCTAAAGGCCGGAATTGGGCAGTCTGGTTGACGAGAAGGGATAGCGATGGCCGGTCGACCGAGCAGGACCGAACGCCGGGTGAAGTGGATCCTGCTGGGAACCGTGGTAGTCGTCATTGCCATCGTCGCTTTTCTCTACTCGGCGCCGAAACTCCGCCTCTCCTGGGCGCAGGATCTCCACATCGTGCCGGGAGTCGATGCCATCAAGGTCGCCAGCTCCAATGACGCCCGCTTGATCGTCATTACCGAAGCGGTTCAGGGTCAGCTCAGCGGCACACGGTACCGGCAGGAGGCCCGCTACCTCTTGCACTTCGGACCACCGATGACGGTCACCGACCTGCGTGACGGAAAAACCATCCAGATTCCACTCACCGGCTTCCCGACCATCACCATCAATCAGGACCGCACCACGCTGCTGCTCACCGTTACGCAGGGGAGCTCCAAAGCCTATGCGACGCTTGACATGACGAACGACCGCGCCGCCAAGCTTGCCACCAGTCCGGCGGGCAGCTGGACCGCCGACGTCTACAATCCACACGGCGCCTGCCCTGGCGCCTCACCGCACGACAAGTACACCGTTTGCCTATTCAGTGGCGGATTGAACAACACGCGCTATCTCTTCGGCGACTGGGAAGCGGACGTACGGCAGTTCGGCACCACAAGCCCCAACCTCACCGCCTACCGTGGCCGTGGCTTGCTGCCGATCGTTGGCTTCGCGCCCAATGACTCGGCGCTCTACATGTATGGTGAGTACGACATCTGGAAGCTGCCGATTCCAGCGAGCAAGTAGGCGCTTAATCCGTGGCAACAAATGAGTTTGAGCGCCTATCAAAACCACGGCGGTGTCATGACCCTCGATACCGCTTGCAACCGCGAACAGAATCACCGTCTTCCCGAGCGAAGTGCCGACGGCCCGCGGTCGAGGGATCGATCGCGCCTCGGCAACCGGCCCACCTGGCTGGGGAACGACTGATGCCTCGACTCCGCTCGGGATGACGGATCTCGGGCAGGTTCGTCACGTTCGGGTTCGTCGGGCGCTCTAGTCGTCGTTCAGCGAAGCCAGGACAGCCTCAAACGTCAGCTCTTCCTGCCGGAGGAGATCACCCCATCTCGATCCGCGCCCAGCTGGCACCGGCTCGGAGAGATAGCCATTGGCTTGCATCCACTCGTCGTTGAAGATCTTGGAAAGGTAGCCGCGGCCGCTGTCGGGAAGAATGACCACGATCAATGCATCGGAGCGATCTTCCCGGGCCGCCAGCTGGAGCGCGGCCCAAACCGCCGTCCCGGCCGAGCCGCCCGCCAGAATGCCTTCCTCACGCGCCAACCGGCGCGCCGTCTGAAACGAATCGACATCTTCCACCTGGATGACCTCGTCGATGACCGACGGGTCGTAGGTTCCTGGGTAGAAGTCCTTTCCGATGCCTTCGACGCGGTAAGGATGGCGATTGAGCGGATCAGAGTAGATCGAGCCCGAGGGGTCCGCGCCGACCACGCGAATGCCCGGGTTTCGCTCCTTGAGATAGCGAGCCGTCCCGCTGATCGTGCCACCGGTACCGATGCCAGCCACCAGGTGGGTGACGCGGCCTTCGCTCTCGCGCCAGATCTCCGGGCCGGTTGACTCGTAGTGGCTCTGGGGATTGGTGGGATTGAAATACTGGAAGGGAAGATAGGCGCCGGGTATGGTTCGCGCCAGCCGCTTGGCGACGCCATAGTAGCTCTCGGGGGAGTCGTGCGGCACCCCACTGGGAGTGACCACGACCTCCGCGCCGTAGGCGCGAAGCAGCGCGATCTTCTCTTCGGAGACCTTGTCCGGGAGCACGAAGATGCAGTGGTAGCCTTTGACGGCGGCCGTCATCGCCAGGCCCACGCCGGTGTTGCCGCTGGTCGGCTCAACGATCGTCCCGCCGGGCCGGAGCTCGCCGCTCTTTTCGGCCTCCTCGATCATCCGAATGCCGATGCGGTCTTTGATGCTGCCGCCGGGGTTGATCATCTCCAGCTTCAGGGCGATAGTCGCACGCAAACCGTCGGCCAGCCGGTTCAATCGCACCAGCGGCGTATCGCCTACCAACGACAGAACACTCGACTCAATCATCCGTGTGGCCTCCCGGAGGGCAGCGCTCCGTTGCTCATCCGACTCGATTCAAGGGACGGTGGATCAGGCGATCTCCCGAACCTGTCGCTCAATTTGCACCGAGTCTGGTCGACCGATGTAAACCCGGCGTAACATGTGAGGATTCTCATCTCGCGTTTGCCGCCTATAGGCTATAGTGTCTGTCGCAAAGCGCAGCAATCTGGATGATCCTTGTCGGAAAACAGCCGCAGGATCAGGGAAGCTGTCGAGACTTGAAGTGGGCGTGACCGAAGTTGGAGCCGATAACGCTCCCCACTGAGGTGCTGGACATCTCCTCGCATTTCGGGGATTGATGCTAAAGTAGCGCTGTGAGGCACGACAATGGCGTCGTGTCGACGGCCCGATGAAAGGAGCCACGCCGTGCGGCTGATGAGCCGGATCGACCGCTCCGACCCAACTTTTCAAGCCAACCGGGAAGCCAACCTGGCCGCGATCGCGGAGCTACGCCAACGACTGCAACGCGCGCAAGCCGGAGGCGGTGAACGCGCTCACGAGCGGCAACGCTCTCGCGGTAAGCTGCCCGTTCGCGAGCGGATCGAACGCGCTGTCGATCCCGCCAGCCCCTTCCTCGAGCTCTCCCCTCTGGCCGCCGAAGAGTGTTACGACGGCGAAGCTCCAGCTGCTGGCCTTGTCACCGGCGTGGCCCGCATCGGAGGGCGCCCGGTGATGCTGGTGGCCAACGACCCGACGGTCAAGGGCGGTACCTACTTTCCCCTGACCGTCAAGAAGCATCTCCGGGCTCAAGAGATTGCCTTCGCCAACCGGTTACCTTGCCTCTACCTGGTCGACTCAGGCGGCGCCTTCTTGCCGCTCCAGAGCGAGGTCTTCCCCGACCGCGACCACTTCGGACGCATCTTTCGCAATCAGGCCTTGCTGTCGGCTGAGGGGATTCGACAGGTCTCCGTCGTCCTCGGCCCCTGCACCGCCGGCGGAGCTTACGTTCCGGCCATGAGCGATGAGGCGGTGATCGTGCGCGGCACCGGCACGATCTACCTCGGCGGTCCGCCGCTGGTAAAGGCCGCGACCGGTGAAGAGGTCACCGCCGAAGAGCTGGGAGGCGCCGACGTTCACGGCCGCATCAGTGGGGTAGTCGACTATACCGTCGACGACGAGGCGAGCGCGTTGAGCCTGGCTCACGATCTGCTGGCCGAGCCTCGCCCAGCACCGCCACCGCTCCCCTTCGAGCGTGAGCCGGTCGGCGAGCCGCAAGAAGATCCGGAAGACATCCTCGGCATTGTGCCGCCGGATCCTCGACATTATTACGACGTACGTGAGGTGCTGGCTCGCATCCTCGACGGTAGCCGGTTTCGCGAGTTCAAGACGGACTACGGCCAGACGCTCGTTTGCGGCTTCGGCCACCTCTACGGGATCCCGGTTGGGATTTTGGCGAACAACGGCGTGCTCTTCTCGGAGTCGGCCCGCAAGGGCGCGCATTTCGTCATGCTCTGCAATCAGCAACGGATACCGCTCATCTTCCTTCAAAACATCACCGGCTTTATCGTCGGCAAGCGCTACGAGCACGAAGGTATCGCCCGCGACGGCGCCAAGATGGTCTCGGCGGTGGCAGTCGCCCAGGTCCCGAAGCTCACCGTCATGATTGGCGCCTCGTACGGCGCCGGCAACTACGCGATGTGCGGCCGCGCCTACGACCCGCGCTTCGTCTTCTCCTGGCCGACGCATCGAATCGGGGTGATGGGCGGCGAGCAGGCGGCCGGCGTGCTGGTGACGATTCGTGAGCAGGCGGCAGCCCGGCGCGGCGAAGAGCTCGATCCCGAGCGCCTGGCGGCCCTCCGTGCGGACGTCGAAGGCAGATACGCCGCGGAGACGAGTCCCTACTTCGCGACCGCTCGCCTTTGGGATGACGGCATCATCGACCCGCGACAGACCCGGCAAGTGTTGGGTTTAGCGCTGCAGACGTCACTCAACGCGCCGATTCCCGAGACGAGCTACGGAGTACTTCGGATCTGAGGAGAACATTGCATGTCGGATGACGTCATTGTCGAGCAACGTGGCGGCGCTCGCTGGATCATCATCAACCGGCCGGAGAAACGAAACCCGCTGAGCCAGGCCGTCTGGCTAGGCATCCGGGAGGCAGTTCAAGACGCCGCTCATGATGCGATCGTCCGCTGCCTGGTACTGGCGGGAAACGGACCCGTTTTCTGCGCCGGGGCTGACCTGAAAGAGTTCCTCGCGGCCGGAGATGCCGAGAAGCTGGCCTCCGACGGACGTCGCATCACCAAAACGCTCGATACCATCCTGGCCTCACCGAAGCCGGTCATCGCGCGGGTCCAGGGCGCGGCGATGGCTGGAGCAATCGGGCTGCTGGCCGCGGCTGACATCGTAGTTGCCGCTGAGGACGCGATCTTCGCTTTGACCGAGGTGCGTATCGGTCTGGTCCCGGCGGCCATTGGTCCCTACGTTTTGCACGCGCTTGGACGGCGCGAAGCGTTGCCCCACATGCTCACCGGCGCGAGATTTGATGCCGCCGAAGCGCACCGGATTGGCCTCGTGCACCGAGTCGTTCCAAGCACGCAGCTCGACGCGGCAGTTGACCAGATCGTCAACGACTTCGCCGCCTGCGCTCCGGGCGCGCTGGCGGCCACCAAGTGGCTAGTCGACGAGATCGCGGATGCTTCTCCAGAGGATGCCCGAGCGCTAACGGTTAAAGTCGCTGGCGACCGGCGGGCCAGCGCCGAAGGGCAGGAGGGCATGAGCTCGTTCCTGGAGAAGCGCAAGCCAAAATGGACCTCACCGGGCACGACCTCATGAGTGAACGAAGAATTATCGCCATCGCCAATCGGGGCGAGGTCGCGATTCGGATCGCCGCGACCTGCCGGCTGCGGGGCTATGCGCCGGTACTGCTGATTGCCGAGCCGGACGCCGGAGGGCTGGCGGCTCGCCGCATCGGGCGCGTGGAGATGCTCGGTCCATCAACCAGCGAGATGGATCCCGAGCGGGTTGTCACGGCGGCTATGCGGGCCGGCGCGACCTTCCTCCACCCCGGCTACGGTTTCCTCAGTGAACGTCCGAGTCTGGCGGAAGCCTGCGAGCGAGCCGGAATCGTATTTCTCGGTCCCACTCCGGAGACCCTCGCGATCTGCGGCGACAAGATCGAGACTCGCCGCATCGCCGAGAAGGTCGGCGTTCCGGTCATGCCGGCCAGCACTTCGCTGAACGATGACTCGACGACGTGGCTGGAGGAGGCAGTCACCGTCGGCTTTCCGTTGCTGGTCAAAGCCGCCGGCGGCGGTGGCGGCGCGAGCCTGCGACGAGTCAACCAGCCTGACGAGCTGATTGAAGCGGTCGAGTCCTCCCGCCGAGAGGCGCAAGCGGCCGGCGCCGGTTCAGTCCTCTACCTGGAACGGTTTCTGGAGCGCCCACGCCACATCGAGGTCCAGGTGGCGGGTGACGGATCGCGAGCTATCGCCATCGGCGACCGAGACTGCTCGCTCCAGCGTCGCCATCAGAAGGTCATCGAAGAGGCGCCGGCTCCGAATCTGCCGGAGGAGTCGCGCCGTCGGCTGCATCGCTACGCGGTGACGATCGCTGAAGCCGTCAAGTTGCGCAGCTTGGCAACCGTCGAATTTCTCTATGGGAGCGACGGCACGATCGCCTTTCTCGAAGTCAACCCTCGGCTTCAAGTAGAGCATCCGGTGACCGAGGCAACCAGCGGCATCGATTTGGTGTCCCTGCAAATCGACATCGCCGAGGGGAAGGGGCTCGGCTCGGCCGAACCGGTTCCGGCTCCCACCGGACACGCCATCGAGTGCCGGCTGTATGCCGAGGATCCGCGCAATCATTTCCTGCCCAGTCCCGGCCGGATCGAGGTTCTGGATCTTCCTTACCTTCCCCGGCTGCGCGTCGATCCATCCTACGCGGCTGGAGACCGCATTCCCGCCAGCTACGACCCCTTGATCGCCAAATTGATCAGCTGGGGAAGCGATCGTGAGGCGGCCATTCGTCTGCTCGACGACGGCCTGCGTCAAACCGCCGTTGCCGGTGTTGCCACGAACCGGCCCTGGCTGCTGCGCTTGCTGGAACTTCCTGAGTTTCACGATGCCCGTCACCATACCGGAACAACCGAGCTCGCGGGTGTCCAGTCGCAAGCGCCGTCCGAGCTGGCACTCGCGACCCTCATCGCGACCTCGCTCGATCGCCCTCCGAGCACCGATCCCTGGCAGGCGCTCGGTCCGTTCCGGATGAGCGGAGCGGCCGAGATCGCATTCCAGGGATTGGAGGGCGACTGGGAGGAAGTCGTCACGGTCGAGCCGGCCGCCGATGGCGCATGGCCGGTACATCCGGTCGGTCCGGATGGAGGCAAACCGAAGCGTCTCAGATGGCTGCGCGATGAGCGGGGCGTCTGGTCTGTCCAATTTGGCGGCGACAGTGGGCTCGTGGCCGTGGCACGGCGTCCGGACGGCTCGATCGAGGTCTCGGACACCGCCGGCCGTTGGCTGGCTCGGCCCAGGCGGCGTGCTCTGGAAGCGGAGCGCAAGGCAGCGCAAAACAGTGGGATCATTCGCGCCCCGCTTCCCGGCAAAATCCTTCGAGTGCCGGTAGAAGTTGGGCAGGCGATCGATGACAATCAGCCGCTGGTCATCATGTCGGCCATGAAGATCGAGTTCGTGCTGAGGGCGCCGATCAGTGGCGTCGTCCGGCAGATAAGCTGCGCGGCGGATCAACAGGTCGACGCTGGAGATCTGCTGGTTGAAGTTGCTCCGGCGGAAGGAGCGGGGTCATGAGCGGGTTTCTCGACCGGCTGCCGAAGCACGTCACGATCGTCGAGGTAGGACCACGCGATGGACTCCAAAATGAGTCGCGCCAGGTGCCGACCGGCGTCAAGATCGACTTCATCAACGCGTTGACGCGGGCGGGGCTTCCCGTCATTGAGGCCAGCAGCTTCGTCAATCCCAAAGCCATCCCCCAGCTGGCCGATGCTGAAGAGGTCATGACCCAGATCGATCGCCCACCTCGGCGGCGCTACCCGGTCCTGGTGCCGAATGAGCGGGGCCTCGATCGCGCTCTGGGCGCCGACTGCGACTCGTTCGCGCTCTTTACCGCCGCCTCGGAGCAGTTCAGCCAGGCCAACGTACGCGCCAGCATCGACGAAACATTTGTCCGGTTCAAACCGGTTGCCGAGCGAGTCAGGGAAACCCAGGGTTGGCTGAGGGGATATGTCTCCACGGCCATCGACTGCCCCTACTCTGGCCACATCGAGCCTGACGCTGCCATCGACGTCGCCAATCGGCTGTTTGATCTCGGCTGCGATGAGGTATCGCTGGCCGATACGATCGGCACCGGCACACCTGGCGATGTGGCGCGTCTGCTCGACGCGGCTCGGAAGCGGCTCGACGATGAGCGATTCGGCCGCTTGGCGCTTCACTTTCACGACACCCACGGCATGGCGCTGGCCAACGTTCTCGTCGGGCTCGACTATGGCGTGAGCGTCTTCGATTCATCGGCGGGCGGCCTCGGCGGCTGCCCCTTCGCTCCCGGAGCACCTGGGAACCTAGCGACGGAAAAGCTCGTACGCATGCTCGATGGGCTCGGCATCGAGACCGGTGTCAGTCTCTCGGGCGTCGAAGAGGCAGTCACCAATCTACGGCGGGCCGTTCCCGGCATCGGTCAGCGAGGGTAGAGGCCTCTGAGATTCAGGGCAATGTTCTTCGCTGGCGGGCAGCTTCGAACACGAGCGCCGATGTCGCGGCGACCAGCCCAAGTGATTGCCGGAAAGGTCTTCCGTAGGAGATCACGACGCGCGCGTCGGCTTCCCGCACAACCTCACGGCTGATGCCTCGCAATTCCCCGCCGATGATCAGGAGCAGCTCTCCCGTTAGATCCGCACGGTAGTGCGAGATCGCGTCCGGAGTCGCGGCCGACACGGCACAAACGACTCTGAGGCCCGCCCGCCGTCCAAGGTCGAGCGCCTGCCGGCTCGACTCGATCAACGCCGTGGCAAAGCGCTCGCTGGCCCCCGCCGAGGCGCGAGCGATGACGCCATCGACGCGGCTCCAGTCGCGTTCACGGAGCAGCAGCCCATCGACTCCGCCGGCGTAGAGGGCGCGAATCGCCTGGCCGAGGTTGAATGGGTCCTCCAGGCCGTCGAGCATTACGAGAAGGCGGGCTTGTCCTCCCGCTGATGAGAGGACCGCTTCCGGGGCTAGATAGCGACGGTGGCCGGCGATCGCCAGGATCCCGCCGTGGGACTTTCCGGTCGTAAGACGCTCGATCTCCTCGGCATCGACGAGCTGAACCGGAACTCTCCGTTGGCGGGCCAAACTCAGCAGCCGGGCCACTCTCGGTCCCGCCAAGCCGTTACGCAGCAAGATCGTTCGCAGCGGCCGGCTGCCGGCATCGAGCGCTGCCTCGACCGAGATGAAGCCCTCCAACAAGATCGGCTCTACTAGCCTCTCGTCCACGTGCTTTTGCTACTCCTCGTCACGCTGCCCTCAGCCATCAGCTATGGGAATTGGGGAGGAACCTGATAGCCGGCCGGCGGGTGTGTCAAACTTGTACGAGCGCCTTTCGGCCGGCCGCTCGAGCTCAAAGCGAGCTCCCGGCGGGAAGCACGGCCGCGTCCCGGCGCGGCGCTAGCAACTCAAGTCTGGAAAGGATACCGGGTGCGGCTTCGTTCTCGGCTCGTTGTACTCGTGATCTTCGCTCTCGGCGCACTTATTCTCGGTGCCTGCAACCGGAAGAGCACATCGACTCCAAACCTGAAGGTCGTGACGTCGACCGCGTCCACGATCGACGGTACCCCCGGCACCACAACGGTGCAAGATATCTATGAACGCGCCAGCAAGACATTGGAGCGAAGCGGTCAGATCTACCACGCGAATATCAGCGTCAACAACGACGACGGTCCGGCATCTTCCGAAGGATCGATGGAGGTGTGGGCCAACGGCAACCAGGACGTACTCCGACAGAAAGTCGAAACCGACCTCATCCATCAACAAACGATCTACGCCGCCAAAGGCGCCTTTACCGTCGACAACCGCGGCAACAGCAGCGGACCGAGCCCGGTTCGGGTCTGCTTCGGTGGTTCCATCGCGGCGTCGAGCCTCCTCGGCTGTGGCAGCTTCACCGAACAAGGGACGATCCAGCTCCAGCAGGGAAGCT
>Ga0070737_10004024_pt1 | contig 15127 bp, 11 predicted proteins | sample Coa_R1_10_FD_66438 | JGI IMG/M metagenome (GOLD analysis project Ga0070737, IMG submission 66438) | Surface soil microbial communities from Centralia Pennsylvania, which are recovering from an underground coalmine fire - Coalmine... | ecosystem: Environmental > Terrestrial > Soil > Unclassified...
GGATACCACCGGTACGGCGGGAACTGCCACGTGGTGCCCAACCACGCGGTGATCATCCACTCGCTGCTGCACGGCCAGGGCGACTTCGGCCGCGCGCTGGGCATCGTCACGTCCTGCGGCTGGGACACCGACTCCAACGCCGGCAACGTCGGGTGCATCGCCGGGGTCCGCGGCGGGCTGGACGGCATCGACGCCGGGCCCGACTGGCGCGGCCCGGTCGGCGACCGGCTGTTCCTGCCCAGCGCGGACGGCGGCGGAACGATCACCGACGCGGCCCGCGAGGCACTGACCGTCGTGGGCTACGGCCGGGCCTGGCATGGACTGCCTCCCAGCGAGGTGAAGGACGGCGCCCGCTTCCACTTCGACCTGCCCGGCTCGGTGCAGGGCTTCGGCACCGCGACCAGCGGTTCGAGCCTGCGGAACGTGCCTGGCCACAGCGCCCGGGGCCAGCGGTCCCTGGCGTTCCGGGTGGCGGCAGGCGGGGCCCCGGCGGTCGCGGTCACACCGACCTTCCTCGCGCCCGACGAGGTCGAGATCCCGCCCTACGGCATGGCTGCCTCGCCCACCCTGTATCCCGGCCAGCAGCTGCGGGCCGGGGCCGAGACGGAGGGCGGCCCTGCGTACGGCCGGCTGGTGGTGCAGGCGTACACGGCGAACGACGAACGGCAGACGCTGTCCGGCCCTGAGATCCGCATGGTCCCGGGCGAGACCGCGGAGCTGCGCTGGCGGGTGCCTGACACCGGTGGCCAGCCGGTCGCGGCGGCCGGCCTCGCGGTGCGCTCGGCCGACGGCGGTGCCCGCACCGTCTACCTCGACTACCTGACCTGGGCGGGAGAGCCGGATATCACCCTGTCCCGGCCGCTGGGCGGCGGGACGATGTGGCGGCACGCCTGGACCAGCGCGGTCGACCGGTATGACGCGCGCTGGCCCGAGCCCTACCGGCTGATCCAGGACCGCGGCACCGGGCTGCTGATGCACGGCACCCGGGACTGGCGCGACTACGAGATGACGGCCGACGTGACCCCGCACCTGGCCCGCTCGGCCGGGATCGCGGCCCGGGTACAGGGCCTGCGCCGCTACTACGCGCTGCGGCTCACCGGCCACGGCACGCTCCGGCTGACCCGGATGCTCGACAGCGAGGAGGTGCTGGCCGAGGCGCCGTTCCCGTGGAGCTACGGCCGCACCTACCACCTCACCTTGGCCGTCGACGGCCACCACATCCGCGGCGGCGCCGATGATGTCGCCCTGTCCGCGGTCGACGCTGACCCGGGGCTCCGCGAGGGCGGAATAGCCCTGATGGTCGAGGAAGGGCGGACCGCCACCACCGTGGTGCGGGTCCGCCCGGTTGCTTAGACCCAGTCACGAACGTCCCCGGAAGGGAAACCTGAGATGACCGAATCGGCCACCGTTACCCGACGGAACTTCCTCGCCGGCACCGGCCTCGCCGCCGGGGCCCTCCTGTCCGGCAGCGCCCTCGCCGCCTGCAGTTCGCAGAGCAACGGGCGAACCGACCTGCAGCTGTGGATCGACATCACCGGCGCGGCGAACGAGAAGTACTTCAGCACCCACGTCATCGACGTCTTCGAGAAGGCCGACCGGAAGGTCGAGGTGGACACCACGTTCTACCAGGGGCAGGACCTGCGCCGGGTGATCCAGACGGCGCTGCAGGCCCGGTCGGGCCCCGACCTCGTCCGGGGGGCGAGCGCGTCGCTCACGCAGGCCTGGAGCAAGGCGCACACGCTCGCGGACCTGAGCAGCTACGCGGCGAAGGACCACTGGTCCAGCAAGATCTCGAGCTGGGCGCTGAAGCCGTTCATCACCGGCTCCAAGCTCTACGCGCTGCCCATGCGGGTGGACACCATGCTGCTGTACTACAACAAAACCCTGTTCGGGCAGAAGAACTGGAAGGCGCCGACAAACCGGGACGAACTCGAGGCGCTCGCCGAGGAGGCGGCCGGTCACGGCATCATCCCGTTCGGCGCCACGAACGTGGACTGGTCGGCCGCCTCGGAGTGGCTGATGACCGTGTTCTGGAACCACTACTCCGGGCCACAGGCCATCTACCAGGCGCTGACCGGCCAGATCCCGTGGACCGAGCCGACCTTCGTGGAAGCCGTCGAACTGCTGCAGAGCTACTTCAACAAGGGGTGGATGGGCGGCTCCACCGCGAAGTACTACTCGGTGCCGTCGGCCACGATGGGCGCCCAGTTCGGCGACGGGAAGATAGCCATGTTCCCGCAGGGCGAATGGTGGATGAGCTCGCTCGGCCAGTTCTTCGGGAGCGCCGCGCACAACGGAAACGACTGGGACTGGGCCCCGCTCCCGGCGCTGCAGAGCGGCATCAGGTACCCGCTCTATGAGATCGGGGTGGGCGGATCGCTGGGCATCAGCGCCTACAGCAGCCATCCCAGCCAGGCCGCGCAGTTCCTGAACTGGTACTACGGCGACACCCAGCAGGCGCTGCAGCGGATGGCCGACGTCCCCGGCACCTACAACATCCCCATCCCGTTCAGCGCGAGCAGCCTGCCGTCCGGGATGGACCCGAGGTCCCGGCGGCTGGTGACCGCCACCCAGCAGGCAATGGCGACCGGTGACTTCGGCTACGTCACCTGGACCTGGTGGCCACCGAAGTCCGACACGTTCGTCTACCAGGGGCTCGACCAGGTGCTGACCGGGAAGATGACGGCCAAGGAGTACTGCGCGCAGCTCAACCAGATCTTCCGGCAGGAGATGAAGGCCGGCACGATACCTCCCACCCTGAAGCCGGGACGCTACCAGGCTTGACCGGGCCGCCCGTGGGTACCGCGACCGTCGAGCCGCAGGCCAGCACCGTGGCTGACTCGGCGCCGCCCGCCGTGCGCCGGCGGCGCCGCGTCCGGCCCTGGCTGTTCCTGCTGCCGCTGATCCTGATCAACCTGTTCGTGGTGATCGGGCCGTCGATAGCGACCGTCTACTACTCGATGACCAACTGGACCGGCATCGGCTCCGCGAAATTCATCGGATTCGCGAACTACCGCCGCGCCTTCGACGACCCGAACGTCAGGCAGGCGCTGCTGCACAACCTGATCTGGTTCGCGCTCTTCCTGACCGTGCCGATGGCGCTGGGGTTGTTCGGGGCGTATCTGCTCTCCCAGATCCGGCGCTATCAGATCCTGTTCCGGACGATATTCTTCATCCCCTACGTCACCGCCAGCGTGGTGAACGCCGCGGTCTGGCAGAACATACTCAACCCGACCAACGGCATCGGTGTGGCCCTCGGGCACCTCGGTATACCCGGCATCGGGCACGTTTCGTTCTTCGGCAGCCCGTCGTGGGCCCTTTACGCGGTCAACTTCGTCGTCGACTGGCACTGGTGGGGATTCCTGGCGGTGATATTCCTCGCCGCCATGCAGGGCATAGATCCATCGCTGTACGAGGCGGCCAGGGTCGATGGCGCGGGCCGGTGGCGGCAGTTCCGGCACATCACCATCCCTGGGATACAGCCGACCCTCGTATTCCTCGCCCTGATGACCATCGTGTGGTCGCTCAAGGTATTCGACTACATCTACATCATCACCAACGGCGGCCCCGGCGGCGCCAGCCAAGTGGTGTCCACGCTCATGTACAACGAGGCGTTTACACAGTTCAACGCCGGTTATGCGGCCGCGATAGGGCTCAGCATGAGCTTCTTCATCGTGATCGTTCTCATCGGTTATTTCTACCTCAGGAAGCGGGGGTCGAAGATATGAGCGGGCGCCAGCGCAAAGGGCGGCTCGGGCGCGCCCTCATCTACGCCCTGCTGGTCGTGCTCGCGCTGTTCGCGCTGGGGCCGCTGGTCACCCTGGTCTTCGACGCGCTGAAGACCAACGCCGCCATCGGGGCCAACCCGCTCACCCCGCCCACCAGCCCGCGGCTGTCCAACTTCGCGACCGCCTGGACCCAGGGGGACTTCTCGGTGACCATGCGCAACAGCGTGATCATCTGCCTGGGCACCATGCTGGGGGTCTGCCTCATCGCCGGCCTGGCCGCCTACGCGCTGAGCCAGTTCGACCTGCCGGGTGAGAACGGCGTGATCGCCTACCTGTTCCTGGGCACCGCGCTGCCGGTCCAGCTCTTCCTGGTCCCGCTGTTCTTCCTGTGGACCAAGCTGCACCTGACCAACAACCTGCTCGGCCTGATCATCATTTTCTGGGCCACCGAGTCGCCGTTCGCGACGCTGCTGCTGCGGTCCTACCTGCTGAAGATCCCGAAAGAATTCGTGGAGGCCGCCCGGCTGGACGGCGCCTCGGAGGTGCGGTCGCTGTTCCGCGTCCTGCTGCCGCTCGCCTGGCCGGGGCTGATGACGATCGCGCTGATCTCCGGCCTGTTCGCGTGGAATGAGTTCTTCTTCTCGATCACGTTCATCTTCCAGCCCGGGCTGCGGCCGATCGCCACCAGCTTCCTGGCCTTCCAGGACCAGAACTCCACCGACTGGGGGCTGACGAGCGCCGCGGCGCTGTTCATGGTCGTGCCCGCCCTGCTCCTGTTCCTCGGGGTGCAGCGCCGCTTCGTGAGCGGGCTGACCGCGGGCGGGCTGCGATGACCACCACCAACCGTGAGAACCCGGAGGTAGCCAGTTGAACTCGGGACGCCGGCCGAACGTGCTGCTCGTCATCTCGGACCAGCTGAGGCGGTGTGCCCTGGGCTGTTACGGGGATCCGAACGTGAGCACGCCCCATATCGACGGACTCGCTCGCGACGGCGCCTGCTTCACCGCGGCGTCCTCGACGTACCCGGTCTGCGTGCCGTTCCGGTTCAGCCTCATGACCGGCGAGTACGCGCACACCCGCTTCATCCCGTCCATCGAGTGGCGGATGTCGCCGGCGGAACGGACGCTCGCCGACGAGTTCAACGAGGCCGGGTACAACACCGCGCTGTTCGGCAAGTGGCACCTGTACGGCGGGTTCGGGCACCTGCCCGGCTACACCGTCGTGAAGACCTCGCGCACTCCCGTTCCGCGGATGTTCCAGGGCCGGTGGGAACGCTTCGCCGGCTTCGACATCTGCAACGACCCCTACGACACCTACTACTTCAACGAAGACGACCCCACCCCGCACAAGATCGACGGCTTCCAGACCGACGGGCTGTTCGACCTCGCGCTGGACTACCTGAGGCAGCCAGAGCGGCAGGACAGGCCGTTCGCCGCGGTCGTGTCGGTGGAGCCGCCGCACCCGTTGTTCACCGCTCCCCCGCGGTACCTGGACCGGTGGCTCGGCCGCGAGCTGAAACTCAGGGACAACGTCGAGCTGGGCAAGCAGTACAACCAGCGCGGGCCGCATTCCCGCGATCTGCTCGATGACCTGCGCGTCTACTACGCCATGATCGAGAACTTGGACGACAACATCGGGCGGCTGCGGGCCGTGCTGCGCGAGACCGGGCTCGCGGACGACACCGTGGTGGCGCTCACCGCCGACCACGGGGAACTGCTCGGCTCGCACGGCCTGCTGGCCAAGCAGCGGCCCTGGGAGGAGTCGGCCGGGGTCCCGCTGATCGTCTCAGGCCCGGCGCCGGCGTTCCGGCCCGGCCTGCGGATCGACGACGCGGTCGGCACCGAGGACCTGTTTCCCACGCTGCTGGGCGTGGCCGGCCTCACCCCCCGCGACCCCAAGCCCGGCCTCGACCTGAGCCCGCTGCTGCGCGGCGAGCGTTCCGGGCTCGACCGCGATGGGGTGCTGCTGGAGTTCGTGGCCGAACTGCGCCCGAACATGCCCTTCCACGAGGAAACCTGGCGGGGCCTGCGGACCCGCCGCTACAAGTACACCGTCCTAGGGGACGCGCACGGCGGAAACCCCTGGCAGTTCTTCGACCTGCGCGAAGACCCCTGCGAGAGGCACAACCTGGTGGACGACCCGCGCTACGCGCAGGAGGCCGGGCGGCATCATGCCCAGCTGCGCGAACTGCTCGCCACCACCGGCGACCACTACGTACTCAGTCCCGCGTTCGGGTGCCCTGGGCTCAACGAATGGGACCCCCGCGCCCAGCATCAGCGCCGCTTCGGCTGAACGGAGACCCCTCATGCAGGCTAGGACAGGCACTATCCGGCTGGCGATGGCCGTGGCCGCGCTGGGCTTCGGCACGCTCACGGCCGCCGCTGTGCCGGCGCAGGCCGCGGCGCGCCCCACCGCGGGCGGGGACTACGTGGGCACGCAGTACGACCAGGGCGGGGTCACCCAGCCCATCAACGGGCCGCAGCCCTCGGTGGACGCGCTGGCCGGCAACATCACCCAGGTGACGAACCGGGCCGTCCAGCAGGTCGCCCGCGACCGGGCGCAGCTCCCGTACGGCCAGATCTACGCACCGGCGCACGAGCCGGAGCAGCTGACCACCTACCCCGCGCCCACCGGGGCGACCGCGTCCGACCAGTACTCGGTGAGCCTGCAGCAGGGGACGCAGCAGACGTCCTCGTTCGTCTCCAAGGTGGACGCGCGCAAGACCGACACGAACGAGGAACTGGACACGTCCTGGACCTCGTTCTCGTTCGCCGGGCCGGTGCGGGTCGCGGTGCAGAAGCTGGCCGGGCAGGCCACCGGCTGCCTGGTCAGGCCGGCCCCCGACCACATAAAGACCACGTTCGCCAACAACACCTGCTACTTCACGCTCACCCAGCCAGCCAACATCTCGGTCGAGTTCGCCCCGGACACGACCGACCCGATCCTGCACCCGATGCTGATGTTCGCCAACGCGCCCGAGACCGACGTGCCCCCGCCCAGCGACCCGAACGTGCTCTACCTCGGGCCAGGGGTGCACGATCTCGGCGCCGACGTCCAGCTGCACTCGAACGAGACCGTCTACATCGCCGGGGGCGCCTGGGTGGACGCCACGTTCACCGGGACCGGCCTGCACAACGTGGTGATCACCGGGCGCGGGGTGATCGACGGCCTGTTCATCGACACCGGGAGCCAGACCGAGAACAAGAACCAGCCCGGCCTCATCGACATCTCCGACTCACACAACGTGGTGATCAACGGGATAACTCTGGTGGATGCACCGCGGTTCAACGTCCGGGCCCTCGGTACCGACATCACCGTGCACGACATCAAGGCGATCAGCTGGTGGTACAGCACCGACTGCATCTGGGCCGGCAATGACAGCCTGGTCGAGGACAACTTCTGCAAGGTCAACGACGACTCGCTCAAGCCGATGTCCGGCCCGGGCGTCATCCGCGACAACGTGGTGTGGCAGCTCGAGAACGGCGCACCGTTCATGATCAGCTGGAACATCGAGACGAATCAGTCGTACTTCCACGTCTACGACAACGACGTCATCCACGCCGAGCAGTACTTCCTGTCGCCGCAGGCCATTTTCCGCGCCCGGCACGCCGGGGCCGCGACCATGTCGAAATACCTCTTCGAGAACATCACCGTGGAAGACGCCAACTGGCGGCTCTTCTACATCATTCTGGAAGACAACAAGTGGTATAACCCGACACTCGGATACGGCCAGATCAGCGACCTCATATTCCGGAACATCAGATCCGACACGCCGTTCACCCAGCCCAGCGTCATCGCGGGGGTCAATCCCCAGCACGAAGTGACGGACGTGGCCATTTCCAACGTCTACATGGATGGCGCCTGCGCGGACAGCGCGGCGGATGGCAACTTCCAGATCGACCCGTCCACCACGAACCAGATCAGCATCATGAAGAGCGCGGCCGGCGGCTGCCAGGACGCGGGGACGCGGTGACCGGGCCCCCGGCGGACCGGGCGGCCGAGGGACCGCCGAACATCGTCGTCGTGCTGGCCGACGACATGGGCTGGGGGGACCTCGGCTGCTACGGCGCCACCGCCATCCCCACCCCGAACATCGACGCGCTGGCCGCGGCCGGGGTCCGGCTCACCAACTGCCACTCCGCCTCGGCGGTCTGCACCCCTAGCCGGTACGCCCTGGTCACCGGCAGGTACAGCTGGCGCGGCCCGCTGAAGAACTTCGTGCTGATGGGGCACGGGCCGGCGCTCATCGAGCCGTCGCGGCCCACCCTGGGCTCGGTGCTGCGGACGGCCGGCTACGCGACCGGGGCGTTCGGCAAGTGGCACCTCGGGCTCGGCTGGCGGCACCGGGACGGGACGGTCAGGGACGCCTTCGCCCCCGGCGCCCGGCTGCACGACGACGTCAGCACCGACACCGGCGCGGACATCGACTACACGGCCGCCTTCACCGGCGGCCCCGTCGCGCTGGGTTTCGACCGCTTCTTCGGCATCGCCGGGTCGCTGGACATGCCGCCGTACTGCTTCCTGGACACCGACCGGACCGAAGGCGTCCCGGACCAGCCCAAGCGGCGTTTCCACGCCGAGCAGCGGCCCGGGCTGGAGGCCGGCGGGTGGCGCGAGGACCAGGTCGACGTGCGTTTCGTGACCGAGGCGACCCGCTGGATCCGGGACCAGGGAACGAGGCCGTTCCTGGCCTATCTGGCCCTGTCCGCGCCGCACCGGCCCTGCCTGCCGCCGGAGTTCGTCCGCGGCCGGTCGTCGGCCGGGCCCCGCGGTGACGCCGTCTGCCTGGTGGACTGGGCGGTAGGCGAGGTCCTGACGGCGCTGGCCGGCAGCGGGGTGCGTGACCGCACCCTGGTGATCGTGACCAGCGACAACGGCGCGCTCACCTACTTTCGCGACGACACCGGCGGCAGTGACCACCGGCCGAACGGCGACTGGCGTGGCCAGAAGGGCGACCTGTGGGACGGCGGCCACCGGGAGCCTTTCATCGCCTGCTGGCCCGGGGTGATCCCGGCGGGCACGGTGCGCGGCGACCCGGTGTGCCTCACCGACGTGCTGCCGGCCGCCGCGGCGGCGGCCGGTGCCCCGCTGCCTGCGGGCGCGGCCGAGGACGGCCTGGATCTGCTCCCGGTGCTGCGCGGCACCGGCACGATCGATCCGGGCCGGCCGATCGTCCATCACAGCCTGGCCGGCCGGTTCGCGGTGCGCAGCGGCCGGTGGAAGGCGATCTTCGCGACCGGCTCCGGCGGCGGCTTCTCCGAGCCGACCATCGGGTCGCTGTTCAGCTCCGGCACCGGGACCGCGCACGAGACCCCGCCGTGGGACGCCGCGCATCCCGACGGGCAGCTCTACGACATGGCCGCCGACCCGGGTGAGACCGAGAACCTCTGGCACCGTGAGCCCGGCGTCGTGACCGAGCTGTTCGGTGTGCTGGCCGGCATCTGCCGGGACGAGACCTCCGGGTTCCCGGTCGGCGTGCCGCCGCAGCGCCTGGTGAGGTCGGCGACGTGACCGGGTGCTGCGCCCCTGGCCCGCTGCCCGGTGGCCAGCCGGAGCCGGGCCGGGCCGCGGCGGTGCCGCCGGTGCCGCCTGGCCGGCCGGCCGCATCCCGGGCCGGCCGGGCGGCCCGCCCGCACCGCGGCATGGTGCTGATCCCGGGCGGGCCGTTCCTGATGGGCACCGACGCGCCGGACAGCGTGGCCGCCGACGGCGAGCATCCGGTCCGTGAGGTGTTCGTCCCGGACTTCTGCATCGACGCCAAGGCCGTCACCAACGCCCAGTTCGCCTCGTTCGCCAAGGCCACCGGCTACCGGACCGACGCCGAGCGTTACGGCTGGTCGTTCGTGTTCCACCAGTTCGTCGGCGATGAGGCCGCGGCCCGGGTGATGGACGCCCGGGTGCCCGAGGCGCCGTGGTGGCTGCCGGTCCAGGGCGCGTCCTGGCGGGCTCCCGAAGGGCCAGGCTCGGACTTCTCGGCGCGGCAGAACCACCCGGTGGTGCACGTCTCCTGGTCTGACGCCCAGGCGTACGCGGCCTGGGCCGGCAAACGCCTGCCCACCGAGGCGGAATGGGAAAAGGCCGCCCGCGGGGGCCTGGTCCAGGCCCGGTTCCCCTGGGGCGATGACCTGACGCCGCGCGGGGCGCACCGGTGCAACATCTGGCAGGGCCGGTTCCCGACGCTGAACACCGGTGACGACGGGTTCGCCGGCACCGCGCCGGTCAGCGCGTACCGCCCGAACCGCTTCGGCCTGTACAACATGGCGGGCAACGTCTGGGAATGGTGCGCGGACTGGTTCAGCCCGGACTGGCACGCCGAGGCGCACGAGCAGACCCGGCGGGATCCCCGCGGCCCGGCGAGCGGCCTGGGCCGGGTGCTGCGGGGCGGCTCCTACCTGTGCCACGCCTCGTACTGCAACCGGTACCGGGTCGCGGCCCGGACGATGAGCACGCCCGAGAGCACCACGGGCCACATCGGGATCCGGTGTGCCGCCGACCCGCCCGCCGCCACCGCGTGAAGATCACCAGGATCGAGACCCGGGTCCGTCCCGTCACCACCGGGACCTGGCTGGACGAGCGGCGGGTCAGCACCCCGCTGTCGGCCTTCGGCCGGTTCGCCGGGCGGCGCTCAAGCTGGCGGGGACCAGGCGCCGACCAGGTCAGCGTGCTGGTCCGCACCGGCGACCCGGACGTCTTCGGGATCGGCCAGACCCGCGGCGGCCAGGTCACCGAGCAGCTCATCACCGGCCACCTGGACCCGCTGATCCGCGGCCAGGAGCCGCGCGAGGTCCGGCTGCGGACCGAGGAGATGACCCGCGCGACCGCCCCGTACGGGGCCGGGGGGATCGGCTCGATGGCCACCTCAGCGGTCGAACTCGCGCTGTGGGACTTGCTGGCCCGCTCGCTGAACGCGCCGCTCTACCAGCTGCTCGCAGGCGGCGCCGGGCCGCTTCCGTACTACCTGACCTGCGATGACCCGGTGGCGGTGAGCTGGCCCGGCGGCCCGGACGCGGCCGCACAGCCGCGCGCGGTGAAGATCGCGATGGCCTACGGCCCGGCCGACGGCCCGGCCGGGCTGCAGGAGAACCTGCGCGCGGTCCAGGCGGCGCGCGAGAACCTGCCCGCCGGGGTGCCGCTGGCGGTGGACTGCTTCATGTCCTGGGACGTGCCGTATGCGGCCGCGTTCGCCCGGCGGGCCGGCGACCGCGGTCTTGACTGGATCGAGGAGCCGCTGCCGCCGCACGCCGTGGACGAGCACGCCAGGCTGCGCCAGCTCATTGCCCCGGTCCGGGTGGCCGCCGGGGAGCACCTGTTCGGCCCCGCGGCGATCTACGCCTACCTCGAGCGCGGCGCGGTCGACCTGCTGCAGGTGGACGTCACCTGGTGCGGCGGGCTGGCCGTGGCCCAGACGGCGGCCTCGGCCGCCGTCACCCGGGGCGTCGGCTTCGCACCGCACGCCGGCGGGACGCAGCCGTGGACGCTCCACCTGCTCAGCACGCTCGGCCCGCTCGGCCTGGCCGAAGTCCTGGCCGGCCTGCCTATGGCCGCGGCCGTCCCGCCGTGTCCCGGCGACCAGCCGGGCGTGGGCCTGGACCCGCGGGACGCGGGCTTCGGCCACCCGGACGCGCCGTAGAGGATCAGCGGTCAGAGGCGGTAGGCCGTGGTCAGGTAGCCCGGTGAGCTGCCGGTGCCGGTGACGAACAACTTGGAACCGTTCGTGCTGATGGCCATGGCCCGCTCGGTGCCCGCGAAGGTGTAGGTGACCGAGGCCGTCACGGCACCGGTGGCCGCGTCGTAGCCGGCCACGGTGCCGGTGCCCAGGCCGGCGAACACCGTCGTGCCCTTCCGGTTGAGAGCGAGTTGCCCACCGGCGGACGGTGTCCGCCAGAGCTGGGTGCGGGTGCCCATGGCGATGTCATAGGCGGTGATCTCGGTGTGCCCTGGTGCGCCGGTGGCGACGAACATCTGCGGCCCGCCCGGGTTGGCGATGACCGAGGTGGCGTCGTCGTTGATGGACCACCGGTAGGCTCCGGTGGCCGCGTTGTAGGCGGTCAGCTGGGTGGACGAGCACCTCTCCTGCCGCACGGGCGGCTGGCAGCCGACCACAACCAGCACGGACCCGTCCTGGCTGACGGCCAGCGAGGTGCCCACGGCCCCGGGGGCGTACCGCTTCCACAGCATCTGACCCTCGTCCATGCTCAGGGCAACCGTGCCCTGGGTCCCGGTCACGAACACGGTCGAACTGCCCGGGCTGACGACGATGCCGACCGGGGGCTCGGAGTGATAGTTCCGGGGTGGCAGCAGCGACGACACCGTCCAGTCCATCGCGCCGGTCACCGTGGAGAAGCTCGAGGTGACGTAGCCCTCCCCTCTGCTGCTGCCGGTGAGCACCAGGTAGGAACCATTCGGGCTGACCGCCATGGCGACCGGGGGAACGCCATGGCTGTTGAAGGTGGCCCAGGTGCTGTCCCCGGTCGTGGCGTTGTAGCCCAGCACCGCCTGCCCGTAGGTGCCGCCGCCGGCGGTGCATGCCCAAGGTTGCTCGCAGGCATCTGCCCCGACGAATACCTGGGATCCGTTCGAGCTGACCGCGATCAGCGGGGCCATCGGGTAGTTGGCCGCCATGAAGCCGTTGCCTTGATAATGGGCGACCCACACCTGGGCGCCCGTGCTGGAGTTGTAAGCGACGGTGGTGACGTCGTCCACGGGAATGTTCGGGTAGCCCTTCTCATGCTGGCCGGTATCGGTCCACCCGGTCACGTACACGATCGGCGCGCGGGGGTTGGCCGCGACGCTCGTGGGGCTTGCCCCGTACTGGTTGGCGAACTGCTGGCTCCACAACGTGGCCCCAGGCGGGCTGGCCTGGGTGCTGGCCGGGCTGGCCTGAGCGCTGGTCTGGGCAACGGCACGGACGGCGGGCAGAACACTGGTTAAGGCCGCCACTGCTGCGCAGGTGAGTAGGTAACCGAGGGGTCGTACACGCATGAAATCCTCCGCTCGCGTGCTGGCTCCCCGCGTCTGGCGGAGCGGGGGCAACAGCCGGTCAGGAGGAGACGCACAACAGACAGCGAACTGCCGAACGCTGCTGGGGACTAACCAATTGTCCAGACCAGACTGATGCCCCCGCCAACTCGCGTCAAGAGCCGCCGGGGATTTGCGGACCAGCGGCGGGTGCGGGAGAATGGCCGCGATGGCGATGAGGCTCGCCATAACCGTGCGGTCCTCGCCGCGCTGATGGCCTCTACCCCTTTCGAACAGGCGTATCGCCGTGTGGGTAGGAGGCCACTCAATGGACGACGTGCTGGGCTCTCCCGGCAATGATCACGAGGCTGCGCGGTGAGCGCGGCCGTCCCGATCCCGGTCATTCAGCTTCTGCAGGTTCTCACGGTGGCGATCGCCGCGCCGTGGGTGACGGGCGTCATCGCGCGGGTGGAAGCACGGTTGCAGGGCCGCCGCGGCCCCCGTGTGCTGCAGCCCTATTACGACCTGGGCAAGCTGCTGCGCAAGGAGGCGCTCGCCCCGCAGGGGGCGAGCTGGTTCTTCCTGGCCGCGCCGGTGGTCGCGGTCGCCGCGTACCTGACGATCCCGCTGCTGATCCCCGTGCTGACCACGTACGGGCTCCCGCTGGGCTACATGGGCGACATCCTGGGCGGCGGGTTCCTGCTGGCCCTGGCCAGCTTCGTGGTGGCGGTCGCCGCGCTGGAGACCGGCAGCCCGTACGCCCAGCTCGGCTCCAGCCGGGCCAAGACGTTCTCGGCCATCACCGAGCCGGTGGTGCTGTTCGTGGTGTTCACGGTGGCGCTGCTGACCGGCACCGACCTGCCGTACGCGCTGGCCGCCACGGTGCGGTCGTCGGCGGGGGAAGTGGTCCGCCCGGCCCACCTGCTGGCGTCCGCAGCGCTGTTCATGGTGATCTTGCACGAGACCGGCCGGATCCCGGTGGAGACGCACACCGGGACCAACGAGTTCGGCATGATCGAAGAGGCCAGGCCCTTTGAGCACTCCGGCCCCTATTTCGCCCTGCTCACGTGGGGCAGCGAGCTGAAGCAGCTCATCTTGTTCACGATCCTGGCCGACGTGTTCGTGGTGCCCTGGGGGCTGGCCTCGACGCAGCGGCTGGGCGCCGTGCTGCTGGCGATCGTGGCGCTGCTGGCCAAGGCCACCGCGGTCGGCGTGGTGGTCGCGGTGATCGACAACTCGTTCGCCAAACTGCGCTTGTTCAAGATCACCGAATACGCGTCCGCCGCGTTCCTGCTGGCGGTGATCGGTGTGTTCACCCTTTACCTGGGGGGCGGGGCATGAATCCACCCGGCGTCTACGAAGGCGTGGCGAACGTCATCGCCGCGCTGATGCTGCTGCTGGAGTTCGGCATGCTCCGCCAGGCGCTGATCCGCGACCAGGTCCGCCTGTACACGGCGCAGTCGGCGCTGATCTCGGTGCTGGCGATCGTCATCGCCGCCAACCGGAACCTGCCGGAACTGTACGTGCTGGCCGCGCTGTCGGCGGCGCTGAAGGTGGTGGCCGTGCCCCTGGTGCTGCGCCGGCTGCTGGGCAGCCGGATCGGGGCGGAAGGGGCCGGGGTCGCGGGCAGCTACACGCTCAGCCCAGCCAGTGCGGTGCTGGTGGCCATCGGCCTGGCCGCGTTCGGGTTCTTCTGCTTCGGCTCGATGGGCTTCCACAGCCGCCAGGCACCGGAAACCGCGCTGGCGATCGCGGCCGCGATGGTGTTCGTCGCGTTCGGGCTGATGATCGTGCGCCGCGACGTGGCCTCCCAGGCGATCGGGTTCTTCTCGCTGGAGAACGCGATCTCACTGGCGTCGCTGGTGGTGGCCGCGGGGCTGCCACTGCTGCTGGAGACCGGGTTCCTGTTCGACCTGCTGCTGGCCGTGGTGGTGTTCGGGATGCTGATCCGGTCGCATCACTCCCGGTCGGAGTCGCTGTCGACGACCGACCTGACCCGGCTGCGCGGATAGGGGTGCGAGCATGATCGGCGTCATTCTGGCCGTCCTGATCGTCCCGCTGGCCGCCGGGATCGTGTCCTTCTGGCTGCCCGCCCGGGCCGCGTCGAGGCTTACCATCGCCGCCGGGATCGCGTGCTTCGGGCTGGTGCTGGCGCTGATCCCCGAGGTCGCGCACGGAACGCTCAACTACCTGACCTACCTGAGGGTGGACGCGGTGAGCGGGGTGTTCCTGCTGGCGACCGGCTTCCTGTACGCGGCCGTGTCGGTGTACGCGGCCGGCTACCTGAAGGGCCGCCCGGACCGTTACACACGCCGCTTCTACCTGGGCTTCAACGCGTTCGCCTGGGCCATGCTGGCGGCGCCGATGATGGGCAGCCTGGCGCTGCTGTGGATCGCGGTGGAGATCACCACGGTGGTGTCGGCGCTGCTGGTCGCGATCGA
>Ga0070737_10004026_pt1 | contig 15125 bp, 16 predicted proteins | sample Coa_R1_10_FD_66438 | JGI IMG/M metagenome (GOLD analysis project Ga0070737, IMG submission 66438) | Surface soil microbial communities from Centralia Pennsylvania, which are recovering from an underground coalmine fire - Coalmine... | ecosystem: Environmental > Terrestrial > Soil > Unclassified...
GGGGCGGTTCGCGGCGGCCAAGAAGGTCGCGATGGCGATGGAGACGTTGATCCGCACCAAGTTCCCGCGCGACTACTTCGCGATCGTGGGCTTCTTCACGCGCGCCGTGGAACTCAAGCTGCGCGACCTGCCCGAGGCGTCGTGGAACATGGGCGACCCGTTCACCAATCTGCAGGACGGACTGCGCCTGGCCACCGAGCTGCTGTCGCGCCATCCAGCCAAGAACCAGCACATCATCGTGATTACCGACGGACAGCCCACCGCCTACTTTTTGAAGGATCGGCTGTACTGCGAATGGCCGCTGTCCTTCGGCGGCATCAGCGTGCGCGCCGCGCAGGAGACGCTAAAGCAGGTCGAGCGGGTCAGCCGGATGGGAATCACGATCAACACGTTCATGCTCGACGACTCGCCCAGCCTGCGCGCGTTTGTCGAGAAGATGACCCAGATCAACCGCGGCCGCGCCCTCTACACTCGCCCCGACCATCTGGGCGAGTACATGCTGGTCGATTACCTGTCCAAAAAGCGCAAGCGCATCTGACCCGCTGCCCAATAGCGGGGCGAGCATCCCTGGCTGTCCTGCTGACCCCGGCGCGCCCCGCGTTATAATTTCAAATGACGCCGCTGAAGCCGGCAAAGCCCGGGCTTCGGCCCATTGCGCAGGACGGACACGGGAGGCAGCCTATGATCACGCTGAATCACACCATTGTACCGGCGCGCGACAAGGAGGCGTCGGCCCGGCACTTCGCACATCTGTTCGGGCTCAAGTACGAGGGTCCGATGGGGCCGTTCGCGCCGGTGCGGATCAACGACACGCTTACGTTTGACTTCGACGACCGGCGCGGCGAGCGCTTCGACCGCCATCATTACGCTTTTCACGTAAGCGACGCGGAGTTTGACGCGATCTTCGAACGCGTCAAAGCCGCGGGCATCGTGTACGGCAGTTCGCCCTGGTCACTGGAGGACGGGAAAATCAACAACTGGCGCGGCGGCCGCGGCGTGTACTTCCGCGACCTCGACGGCCACATCCTGGAACTGCTGACGCGCACCTGAAAGCGGGCGACAAGCGCTCACGAAACCGGCTGAGGGGCGGGGGATGCGCCGACGGCGCGTTCGCGGTAGGACACGCATCCCATCGGAAGGAAGCTGGCGATCAGCAGGGCCACGGCGAACAGCTCAAAGATGCCGGCATAGCTGGCGGTGCGGTCGAACACCGCGCCGGCCGCGATCGGCCCCGCCGCGCTGCCGATCACGCCCAGCGTGACCAGCAGCCCCGACAGCGACCCGAAGCGGCGCAGCCCTACCGCGTCGGCTAGTATCGCCGGCATCAGCCCAATCGGCGCGCCGACCGAAAGCCCATAGACGAGCGTGAACAGCACCAGCATCGCGGGATGCCGCGCGTAGAGCAGCAGCACAATTCCGCATCCCACCGTGAACAGATTCAGTCCGTAGATGAAGCGGATTCCGAACCGGTCGGCCGCCGCGCCGAAACCCGGCTTGCCCACGATGTTCAAGCCTAGTGCGATGCTCAACACCAACGCCGCGCGCTCCGCCGTCATCCCCAGCCCGATCAGATATGGAACGGTGTGCACGACCAGCGCGGTGGCACCGAATGCGTAAGTCAGATAGGAGAGCGCGATTATCCAAAATGAGCGCTCCCTGAGCGCCTCGCCGACGTCCAGTCCCGACTGCGTGTCCTCGGGCGCGCCCTGGGCTGCATGCACTCCGTGTGCGCCGTGAGCGCCGGCGGCTATGCCGGAAACGCCCTCGGGCCGGCTGCGCACGAGCACGAACATCGCGGGGACGACCAGTACGAAGACGGGCAGCGCCATCAGCACGTACGTGGTGCGCCATCCGATATGCGCGATCAAATACGTGCACACCAGCGTCATCACCATGCCACCCACTTCGATGCCGGTGACCGCCACCGTCATCGCCAGCGCGCGCCGTTGCTCAAACCAGTTGCCGAGCACGTAGTAACAGGGAGTCATGGCGCAGACGGCAGCGCCCACTCCCAGCAGCGCGTACGCCGAAACCATCCAGGCCAGGCTGTGCGCGGCGCTGGCCATCAGAAAAGCCACCCCCGACAGCGCCGCGCCCACCGTCACCACCCAGCGCGCCTCGGTGCGATCGAGCAGCCATCCGACGCCAACTCCCATCACGGCCGCGGCCAGGCTGATCGCCGAAGTAAGCATCGACAACTGCGTGCGGCTCCAGCCGAAATACTTGAGCAGGGGTGTAAAGAACACTCCGGCGGTATCATAGCCCGTGCCCACGATGAAGAACTGAGCGATGAAGAATCCGCCCACGATGATCCATCCTCGACGCTCGCGGCTGGTCATATCGACAATCCTTGCCTACTTCGGCAGGCCGAACGTGGGCTCGCCGATTATGTTGCGTTGAATCCGCCGTATTCACACGGCCACCAGCTGCCCAGCCAGCGCGCCTGGTAGAGCTTTTTCTGGAACTCGCGCCGGCGCTCGGAAATCGCCCAATTGGGCGCTGTGATGCTGCCCGAGGGACCGGTGCGAAGATCGGGCGGGAGGTTGGCCGCCAGCCATTGCCGCAACTCCTGGCGCAATGCTTCCTGTTCGGGAGTGAATTCGAAGTCCATCGCTGCGCGCGCCCGGCGTGCCAGCCGCCTGCGCCGACTTGTAGCATGAATCGCGGCGCGCCGTACAATCGCCCATCGGCCTTTGGTTGTTGCCTGTGAGCACAAGTGGTAGCAGGGAATTAAAATCAAAAGCGGCGGCGGGAGGATTTTTCGATGAGCCTTCGATTGGAGAACAAAAACGCCCTGATTACCGGTGGCGCCGGCGGGATGGGCCGCGCGACGGCGCTGCGCTTTGCCGAGGAAGGCGCCAACGTGCTGATCGCCGACCGCTACCTGGCACCCGCCGAGGAAGTCGCCCATCTGGTCAGCCGCACCGGACGCAGGGCGGTGGCCTGTCAGGTCGACGTGGCCGAGGAAGCGTCGGTGGAAAAGATGGTCGAGGCAGCGGTGCGCGAACTGGGCGGCGTCGATATCGTGTTTGCCGCCGCCGGTATCTCGCACGAGCGCTACGGCGAGGCCGAAGACCGCCGCCTCAAACTGATCGACAAGCCGCTGGCCGACTGGCACAAGGTGCTGGCGGTCAATCTGGACGGCGTGCTGCTGACCGACCGGCACGCCGCGCGCGTGATGGTCAAGGCGGGGCGCGGCGGTTCGATTATCAATGTCTCCTCCGGCGCGGCGATTACGCCGCTGGCCGGCGGCGGCGACTACTCGGTCAGCAAAGCCGGGGTGTGGATGCTGACCAAGGTGCTGGCGGTGGAGCTGGCACCCCACCGCATTCGCGTCAACGCCCTGGCGCCCGGGCTAATCCGCACCCCGCTGCTGGAGGGATTTCTGCGCACCGAGCCGGGCGGGCTTGAGGAATGGAGCAGCCGCATACCGCTGGGACGTGTGGGCGAGCCCGACGACATCGCCAACACCGCCCTGTTCCTGGCCTCCGAGGAATCCTCCTACTACACCGGTTCGCTCTTCCATCCCAACGGCGGCATCCTGATGGTGTAGCGGCGATTTCTCCTGAGGCCCCGTTGAGAGGCGCGCCGGCGGGGAATACTCTTGGGGAAATGGAACGGCCGCTGAAAGAGGTCGACGTGCTGCGCCATGAACTCAAGGCGCTGCGCTATATCCTTGAGAATCTGCATCGCGGGCGAATCGCCGCGGAAGAGCTGCCCGCGCGTGAGGACTTTCAATCCCAACAGGGCCGCGAGCTGTATGATGCGATCGTCAAGGCCGCGGACCGCGACGCCGCCCGCCGGGCCGTGGCCGAACTGGAGCTGGAAGGGGTGGATGTGGAATCGTTCCTGCGGCTTAGCGCGGACCACTACTACACCTATCCGGCGCTGGTCAAAGAGCGCGCGGCGGCGATTCGCGCCGGTGCCCTGAAGGTCGAGAGGACGTGAGCGAATTTCCCGGCGGCGGCGACCTCTATTTCGTGCTGGATCGCAACGGCGCGCTGGTCGCCTTTCGCGAACACACGGCGCCGTGGGCGGCGGTGGTTGCTTTCAGCAATGAGGCGGCGGCGGCGCGGTTTTGCCGCGATTCGGGCAGCGAGGGATGCGAAATCGTGCAGGTCGCGGCCGGCGACGACGCAAGCCTGCGTTCCATCATCTCGCAGGTCAAAGGCCGCGGCATCCGCTACCTGCTGCTCGACCTCGACTATCGCCGCGGCGATTGCATCCGCTATGAGTTCGAAGGCGACTGGCTGGGCCCGTCAAGACCGCATCAGTTCCGCCCCGCCCAGCGCTGACCATCGCGCCCCCTCGCGACGCGCACGGACATCTGCGCTATTCTCTAGTCGATGACGGTCAGTATCGCGGATATCGAGGCCGCGCGCGCGCGTCTGGCGCCGGTGCTCAAGCGCACACCCTTGCAGCATAGCGCGACGCTGTCGCGGATGCTGGAGGCCGAAGTACTGATCAAGCCCGAGAACCTGCAGAAGACCGGCTCGTTCAAAATCCGCGGCGCATACAACCGCGTGATGGCGCTGACGGCGGAACAGGCGCGCCGCGGCGTGGTGGCCGCTTCGGCGGGAAATCACGGCCAGGCGCTGGCGTATGCGGCCACGGCGGCTGGTGTCAAGGCGACGATCGTGATGCCGGAGACCGCTGCGATCGCCAAGGTCGAGGCGACGCGCAGCTACGGTCAGACGGTGGTGCTGCGCGGCGTCAATTACCAGGAGGCGCGGCGCGCGGCCGACCAGCTCTGCCAGCAGACCGGCGCCACATTCGTCGACGCCTATGACGACCCATGGGTGATTGCCGGCCAGGGAACCGCCGGCTTGGAGATCGCTGAAGAGGGCGCCGACGCCGTGGTTGTGCCGGTGGGCGGCGGCGGCCTGATCGCGGGCGTGACCGTGGCCCTCGCGGCACGCGCACCGCACGCCGTCGTAATCGGCGCCGAGGCCGCGGGCTCACCCCAACTGAGCACCAGCCTGCGCCGCGGCGAGGCCAGCGCGGTCGATCGTCCGGTGGAAACCATCGCCGACGGCCTTGCCACCGGCAGGCTGGGCGTACTGCCGTTCGAATTGACCCGCGGCCGCGTGCACGACGTCGCCACCGTCGATGATTTCGAAATCGGCGAGGCCGTGCTGCTGTTGCTGGAGCGGATGAAGCTGCTGGCCGAGGGCGCGGGCGCAACGGCGCTGGCCGGCGCGCTGAAACTCAAAGGTCAGCTCAAGGGCAAGCGCGTGGTGGTACTGGTTAGCGGCGGCAACATCGATATCAACCTGCTCGACCGCATTATCGGCCACGGTCTGGTTAAAGCGGGCCGGCTGTATCGCTTCCGCATGACGCTGCCCGACCGGCCCGTGGAGTTGAGCCGCGTGCTGGCGCTGATCGGCGCTCTGGGCGCCAACGTGCGCGCGATCGACCACGACCGCACCCAGCGCGACGTCGCGCTGGGCGCGGCGCTGGTGGAACTGGAATTGGAAACGCGCGGCGCCGATCATATCGATTTGATTCGCAGGGAGCTCAAAAGCCACGGCTACAGGATCGAAGATGAGGACTAGGCTCATCGCCGCGTCGGCCGCTGCGCTCCTGCTACTGATCGCCGGATGTTCGAGCGAGCCCACCTATCCCAAACAGATCATCACCGTGCTGCCGCCCTCGGCCACGCCTCCGTCCGCGGCGCAGTATCCGATGGCCAGCTATTATCCCGGCGTGACTACCGAGCCCGGACAGACGCCGCCCCAGGTTCCCGGCGCGCCGGTATATCCGCAGTTGCCGGCGCCCGCGCCCTCTCAGGCTCCCGGAGAGGCGCGTCCCCGGGTCGTCAGCGTGCCGCCGCTGGGCGCACCGCCGATTGGGGCACCGCCCGTTGGCGCACCTTCGGTCAATGCGCCGCCCAAAGCTGGCGTCCAGTCCCATTACAACCAGGGCGTGCTGCTGTTTCGCCAGGGCGATGTGGACGGCGCGATCGGGCAGTTCCGGATGGCGGTGGCGGACAATCCGCGCGATAGCAGAGCACGCAACGCCTTGGGCCTGCTGCTGGAGAAGACCGGCGATTCGCATGGCGCGCTCGAGCAGTATCGCGCCGTGCTGCATAGCGACCCCGACAACAAGCTGGCGCATCGGCTGATGGCGCGGGCGATGGCGCAAAGCGGCGACCTGGAGGGTGCGATCGACCAGTATGAAATCGCCGTCAAGCTTGACCCCACCGATCCCGGCGTCCACAACGACTTCGGCGTCGCGCTGCATCTGCGCGGCGACGATCGCGACGCAATCTACCAGTATCGGCGCGCGCTGGCGCTCGACCCCAACGACTTCGCGGCCCATCGCAACCTGGCCGACGCGCTCAATGAGACCGGCGACACCGCCCAGGCCATCAAGGAACTGCGCATCGCCAGCCGGCTGCGCCCCGACGATTTGGTGATCCACAACGCGCTGGCCAATCTGCTGTTTGAGCAGAACGACCTCAGCGGTGCGATGGCGCAATGGCAGGCCGCCAACCGGATCGATCCGAAAAGCCCCGACGCGCTGGCCGGCATGAGCATCGGTTATTGGAAGATGGGTCTGCGCCGCCAGGCGCTGGACAGCTACCGCCAGGCGGTGGCGCTGGCGCCGGGCTATCTGTGCGATGACGCGCAACTGCGCAGCCGCGGCCATTGGAACGGCCCCGCGCTGGCCGTGCTGCACGACGTGGCCCGGGCGCCCGGTGCGCCGCCTTGTTCCGGTTCATGAACAAAGTGTAATGGACTTGAGGTGAAGCTCTCGGTAATCGACCAGTCGCCCGTTCCGGCCGGTTTCACGCCCGCCGACGCGCTGCAAAACACCATCGAGCTGGCCCGTTTGGCCGACCGCCTGGGCTACGAGCGCTACTGGATCGCGGAACACCACGCGATCGACGCGCTGGCCAGCCCCGCCCCCGAAATCATGATCGCGCGGGTGGGCGCGGAGACCTCGGGCATCCGAGTCGGTTCGGGGGGCGTGATGCTGCCGCATTACGCGCCGCTTAAGGTGGTGGAGACCTTTCGCGTGCTGCACGCGCTTTATCCCGGGCGCGTCGACCTCGGAGTCGGCCGGGCGCCGGGCGGAACGCCGCTGGAGAGCTACGCGCTGCGGCGCGATCGCAATCAGCCCGAGACCGACGATTTTCCCCAGCAACTGGCCGAGCTGCGCGCCTTTTTAAAGAAGAGCTTTCCCGCCCGCCATCCCTTCGGCCGCATCCGCGTGTCGCCCGACATGCCGGGGGCGCCGGAGGTCTGGCTGCTGGGTTCCAGCATGTGGAGCGCGTCGGCCGCTGCGCAGTTGGGGCTGCCCTACGCGTTCGCCCACTTCATCAATCAGCATCCAACGCGGATGGCGCTGGAGCATTACCGCGAGCATTTCAAGCCCTCCGACGAACTGGCGGCGCCGCGTGCGATCCTGGCGCTGGGCGCGATTTGCGCCGACACGGAGGCACAGGCGCTGCGGCTGTTGAGCAGCGCGCGCCTGTTCCGCAATCGTATCCGGCGCGGCGAGATCGGCCCCATCCCGACGCCCGAAGAAGCGCTCGCCGAGCTGGGATCGGCGCACGAGCGGCCCCATCCCGGCGAGGGCGAATGGCCCCGCTACATCGTCGGCGACCCCGAGCAGGTCCGCTCCCAACTGATCGACATGGCCAGCGTACTGCATGTCGATGAACTAATGATCGTGACCATCACGCACGATCATCGCGTTCGCATGCGCTCCTACGAGCTTTTGGCGCAGGCCTTCGAACTGCGCCCGCGCATCATCTGATCCCTCGCACAAATTAAAAAGTCGCGGCTGCGTGTGGGAGCCGCTAAGCTGGATGACAGGGTCGAGAAATCCAACGGCGTGCGCGGCTGCACGAGGCGCTGCGGCAATCAGGACGATGAAAATAGTTGAAGCGAAAATCTACCTGGTCACAGTGGGAAACCTTCATCCGATCCTGCTCGAACTGGCGACCGACGAGGGACTGACCGGCGCCGGCGAAGCGGCACTGGCCTACGGGATTGGCGGCACTGCCGCTGCCGGAATGGTCAAGGATCTGGTGGAACGCATGGTAATGGGCCGCGACCCGATGCGGGCCGAAGAGCTGTGGAGCGAGATGTACGACCATTCGTTCTGGGCCAAGGGCGGCGGCGCGGTGGTTTTCGCCGGGATCAGCGCGGTCGAACAGGCGCTGTGGGATATCAAGGGCAAGGCGCTGGGCGTGCCGATTTATCAGTTGTTGGGCGGCAAGTTTCGCGACCGCGTCCGCGTTTATGCCAACGGATGGTCCTACAAATGCGTGACGCCGGACGACTACGCGCGGGCCGCCGAGCGCGTCGTGCGCGACGGCTACGACGCGCTCAAGTGCTACCCGCTGTCCACTCCCAACCCCGCCGGCGGCATCCGGCATGCATCGCTGCGCTCGGTCGACCGGTCCTTCGCCGAGCTGGCCGTGGAGCGAGTCAAGGCGGTGCGCACGGCGGTGGGACCCGCCGTCGACATCATGTGCGACTTAAGCGGCGCGCTGACCACCGACCGCACGATTGCGCTGTGCCGCGCGCTGGAAGAACTCGACCTGCTCTTTATCGAGGAGCCGGCCGACCCCTTCGATATCGGCGCCTTGCGCAAGATTTCCGAACGGGTCGATATTCCGATCGCACTGGGCGAGCGCATCTATACGCGCTACGGCTTCCGCCCAATCCTGGAATCGGGCGCCGCCGATATCCTTCAGCCCGATATCGGCAACACCGGCGGAATCATGGAGGTCAAGAAGATTGCCGCGATGGCCGAGGCCTACAACCTGCGCATCCAGCCGCACATCTGCGCCTCTCCGCTGTCAACCGCGGCGGCTTTGCAGCTTGATGCCTGCATCGCCAATTTCATGATTCAGGAACTGTATCCCTACCGTCCGCCGGAGTTGTTCGCGCTGGTGGACGCGGCGCCCGAATGCGAGGTCAAGGCGGGCACGATGCCGATTCCCGAGCGTCCCGGTCTGGGCGTGAACCTGGCGGCGCAACGCGTCGCGCCCTTCCTGTGGCATCGCGTGGGTTGAATCGCTACAGACGGCGGCGGCGGCTCATGCCACGCCGTGCTCCCTGAGCCAGGCGAGCATCCGCTTCCACGCGTCCTTGGCCTGACGCGGGCGATAGGTGGGGCGATAGTCGGCGTTAAACCCATGCGGGGTGTTGGGATAGATGACGATTTCCGAGGGCTTGCCGGCGGCCTTGAGCGACACGCGCAACTCCTCGACTGCGGCGACCGGGATGTGCTCGTCGGCACCGCCATACAGGCCCAGCACGGGCGCGTTCATCTGTTGCACCAGGTCGATCGGATCCTTGGGCGTCAGCTTGTTTTTGGTCCAGCGCAGCACGCCGTACCAGGCCACGCCGGCCTTGAGGTTGGGGTTGTGCGCCGCGTAAAGCCATACCTGGCGTCCGCCCCAGCAGAATCCGACGATACCCAGCTTCGCGGTGTCGGCCTTTGCGGTGCTCGCGGCCCATGCCACGGTGGCGTCAAGATCGGCGGCCACCTGGCGGTCGGGCACTTTGCTTACGACCTTCATCACGTCCTTCATATCGCGCAGACCGCTGACGTCGCCCTCGCGGGCGTAAAGGGCGGGCGCAACCGCGAAATAGCCGGCCTTGGCGAGACGGCGGCAAATATCCTTGATATGCTCGTGAACACCGAAGATCTCGTGCACTACCAGCACGGTGGGGAACGGCCCGCCTGCCGCCGGCATCGCCCGATAAGCCGGAATTTCGCCGCCTTGGACGGGAATCTTCACTTCGCCGGCGATCAGTCCCCTGGTGTCGGTGGTGATGGTTTGCGCCGATACCGGCGCCACTGCCAGCGCGAAGCCGCCCGCCAGGCTGCCCACAACGAAAGCCCGGCGCGACAGTCGCGGCGTCGCCGCCGAGTTCGACGGCCGATCGTTGTCTGCTGCGTCCATGACGTCAATGCCCTCCCTAAAATGGCCGATTATCTGACGAACATACCCGCGCCTTGGTGCTGGCAAAATCCGGCCGCGGGCAGCGCGCACAAAACTTCACTCCACTCAATTGGAGCAAAGATGGTGCGAAATAAATTCATTGACACGAATCATTAGCGGGCAATAATTATTCTCATCCGTTTCGCCTCACGCGTTCACGGCAGATCGGCTAACTGAGGTGCCCGCCATGTCGAACGCTCGGATACTGCTCTGGTGCCTGCTGGTCGGCTCTTTGATTGTCAGTGCGGATTCCTTCGCCGCAGGGCCGGCGGAATTCGATGCCAACAGTCCGCTGGCCGCGCCACGCTCGCTCGATCAGATTGGCTTTCCGCACCAGCTCTATGGCTGGCTCATCCCGCCCGACAATCCCCAGAGGCCGCCCAAAATCGCGCTGGGCAAGCAGTTGTTCTTCGACAAGCGCCTGTCAGAAGACAACAGCGAGGCTTGCGCCAGTTGCCACAATCCGGCCAAAGGCTTCACCGACCAACAGCCCACCTCCGAGGGAATCCATAATCAGTTCGGGCAGCGCAACGCTCCCACCGTGCTCAACGCGGCGTTCAACGTACTGCAATTTTGGGACGGACGCGAGCCGACGCTGGAGGAGCAGGCCAAGGATCCAATCGTCAATCCGATCGAGATGGGAATGAAGAACTTCGACGAAGTAGTGGCGAAGGTGGAAGGCATTCCCGAATACCAGGCTGAATTCAAGGAAGTGTTCGGCGGCCCGGTGACGATCCGTGCTATCCAGCAGGCGATCGCCGCCTACGAACGCACACAGGTCAGTTTCAACACGCCCTTCGACCGCTTCATGGCTGGCGATCAAAACGCGATCAGCGAGCAGGCCAAACGCGGATGGTCGCTGTTCAACGGCAAGGGGCGATGTATGTCGTGTCACGGCGTCAACCCCACGCAGCCGCTGTTCACCGACAATCGTTTCCACAACATCGGGGTGTCGGCGCACAAGTCTGACTTCGTGCCGCTTGCGCGCAGGGCGCTGGCAATCCTGGCCCGTGGCGGCGGCGCCCAGCAACTGGACGAACTTGCGATTCAGACCGACATGAGCGGACTGGGCCGCTTCCTGGTGACCAAGGACCCGCACGATATCGGCGCCTTCCGCACGATGGGTCTGCGCAATCTGCTCGTCACCCAGCCCTACTTTCACGACGGCTCGCAGGCCACGCTGTGGGACGTGGTGGACCATTACAACAAGGGCGGCGTGCAGAATCCGTTTCTGGACGGCGGCATCGTACCGTTGGGGCTGACCGAACCCGAGATCGACGATTTGGTGGCGTTCATGGCCACCCTGACCAGTCCCGAGTACGCCCGTGCGGCGCAGGCCGAATATCGCGCGCAGTTGAGACGCTCGCGCACCGATCGCCCGCAGCGCGACACGGCGGCGGCGATGGGACTCAAGGGGCGTAACGGCCCTGGACTGGGCGGACCGTTCGGCGATATCGGACCCGATCAGATGGCGGAAAATCCGGCGCTGCTGGGCGGTCCGTAATCCCGTTGATCGTCCGCTTGCAATCACGCCCGAGGTGGACCATGGCAGTTCGGCACAAAAGTGTTGAGACCAAGTACATGGAGCAGCGCGACAGGACGCTGCGCGCGCTGGCGCGGCTTAATCGCCGCGCCTTTCTCAAGGTCGCCGCGGCCAGCGCCGGCGCCGTGCTGGCCAAGGGCCTGATGCCGCCGCACAGCTTTCAGCTCATCGAGTTTGCCGACGCAGCGACCGACCGAAGCTTCGGCACGGTCGGCAAACAGGGCAGCACGCCGTTTCGTATCGCCTACATCTCCGACAGCCATCTCTATGAGCGCACGCTCAACCAGCGCTTCATCCGCGCCGCCGTGCGCGCCGTGCAGGACGTCAACGCGCTCGACCCACAGCCCGACTTCGTGCTGTACGGTGGTGACCTGGCGCAACTGGGCAGCCGCGGGCAGCTTGAGTTGGGCCGCCAGATTCTCGCCGAACTCAAGGCGCCGGTTAAGATGATGGTCGGCGAGCACGACTGGTTCCTCGACATGGGCCAGGCCTGGCAGGAGATGTTCGGTCCGCCCAATTACTCGTTCGACTGGAAGGGCGTGCACTTCGTGGTGCTGATGAGCGTGCACGAAAAGGATTTCTGGACCGCGCGCAAGATGACGCCGGAGCAGCGGATGCAGACCGTGGCAGGACTCGACAACCCGATTCAGTCGCGCTTCGAGGTCGGCGACGAGGAGCGCAAATGGCTGGCCGAAGACCTGTCCAAGGTGCCGCACACCACGCCGCTGGTCGTGTTCTCGCATTCGCCGCTATACAAATACTATCGCCCCTGGAACTTCTGGACCGAGGACGCCGAGCAGGTGCAGGCGCTGCTGCAGCCCTTCAGCAACGTCACCGTGATCCACGGCCATACGCACCAGATGCTGTTCAACCGTATCGGCAACATCAACTTCTACGGGATGCTGTCCACGGCATGGCCGTGGCCGTATGCGCCGCAGGGATTGCCGGCGCTGACGATCCAGATGAATCGCGCCGATCCCTTCGACCAGCTCGACGGATGCGGCGACGGACAGTTCACGATGCGCGCCGACGGGTTGGTCGACACCATCTACGGTCTGTGGGATCGCAACCCGGTGTCGGTGCCGGCCGGCTACCTGGTTTCGGGCGGCAAGACCGATCGGCCGCCCGCGCCGCAATTCGCCAGCTACTGAACGCGCCGCGCCGCCGGCGTCTTGACCCTTGAAGGTAAAAGCCATGGTTCGCACCAAAGTCGCATTGCTGACCGCCGCCGGCGCCGGGGCCGTCGTCGCCGCCCTCGCCGCGCTGCCGCACGCGCTCAACGCCCAGCAATCCATCGCGCACCACCAGGTTCCTGCCGTCAAGGACGGCAACGTGGTCGTGATGCTGTGCGACGGCAAAACCAGCATGGAAATCAAGGGGCTTAAGCCGGGCCAGCGGATGAGCCGCGATCAGGCGATGGGTGTGGCGCGCAGGCTGATGGCGGCCTGGCAGCGCCAGCATCCGGGCGAACATTGGCAGATGGCACAGGCGCAAAGCCCGCCGCCCGGCGCACCGTCTCCCGCCGCACCTTCCAATGAAGAACAACCCGCCAACGCGCCTTCGCCCGGTGCGCCGGCGGCGCAGCAGATCCAGGGCGTGCCGATCCAGCAGCAGGCGCAGCCGCAGCAGCAGGGCGATACCTACGCCAGCTTTCACGAACGCGACTTCCGGGTCTGGCAGAACGAGACCCAGAAATTCATCGACTATGGCAAGCAGGTCTTTCACAGCGACAAGCTGCTGGGCGGCACGATCGGCGTCAGTTGCGACATGTGCCATCCCGACGCCGCCAACACCCATCCCGAGACCTATCCCAAGTACCAGGTGCAGTTGCAGCGCGTGGCCCTGCTGCGCGATATGATCGACTGGTGCATCGAAAATCCCGTCAAGGGCAAGACCATGGGTCCCAACGACCCGCGCCTGCGCGCCCTGGAAGCCTACATTTTGGCGCAGCGCAAAGGCGTTGCGCTGGATTACGGCAAGCACTGAGCGCTGTTGGGCTCAATGGCGGGCGTGCGGGTCCGGCCCCGACCATCGCGCGCAGACCTGGCATTCACTCGCTTCGGCGCCCGTTCCGCTCTCCGCCCGGATGCGATCCTCGTCGGTCTGATACTGGGGTGTATCCAAGCGCGCCGTGCGCGTGTCGGCTCCGGCGAAGGCTTCCAGCTTCCAGGTTTCCTCCGCCGACCATACGAACGGCAGCATCTTGATCGACCCCGCAGTGCTCAGCGACACGAACGCGTCCAGCGCCTCGCGCAGGATCCGGCGCTGGAGTTCGGGGTCGCGCGGCTTGCCCGTGGTATGGCCCAGCGGGTAGTCGAGAAACGCGGCACGCGGCGGATTGACCGCGCGGGTTATGTCCAGCGCGCTGGTCATACAAAGAGTAGGAATACCGGCGGCCTCGGCGTGGCGGGCGATCAGTCCGACGGACTGATGGCATACGGGTCAGACCGGGACCAGCAGCGCGAGGTCCGCGCGCTCGGCCAGCAGCCGCTCGGTGATGCGCGGCGCCAGCTCCTCGCGCACCCGGCGCGATGAGTAGATGCCGCCCATGAAGGTGTAGGCGTGGTCGCACAACTCGCCGACCAATCCCTCGGCTACCAGCGCGCGCAGCGTGTCAATCGGAAAGACGACGTTGGGGTCGGCGCGCGCGTCGGTCTTGTCGTAGGCGAAATGCGTGATGCGCAAATCCTGCGTGTGTACATGCCTGGGTATCGCACGCAAGCTGGCGTCGTCCTTGTGATGGAACGCGACCTGACCGCTTACGTAGATTCCCCCCGACGCGACCAGCGCCAGGCGCGAGCGCGCCAGCGGCTTGCGCAGCGCCTGCCACGGCGGCGGCCCGGCGTTGGTCACCCATTGATAGGGTTTGTACCCCAGACGCACATATTGTTGCGTTATCCGCGGTATGTATTCGACCGGTCCCATCGACAATATTTAATTGACTGCACCATATTGACGGCGCTTTTGACGGTCAAGCGATGCAAGACGGCGGGGACTTTCGCAGCGCCCGGCGCAGCGGCCGCGACGTTACACCCTGTGAAAGGTCGAGGCTGCCACTTCGACCGACTCATTGCATAACCTCGGCCAGCCCTGAGGGCAGCGTAAATTTGCCGACATCGTAATACTTGCGGGGCACGTTGGAATTGACGGCAGTTATGGATTGCAATCCAATGCTGGCGTGATCATTCTGCAGGTCGTACATGTTGATGTAGCCCGCGCTCGTGGCATAGACACCGCCACCGGGCACGGGTATAGGTGTTCTGAATCCGATCTCCACTTTCCACAGCTTCATATTGGCGTCATATGATTCATTTTCAATTTGACTGTAGAATTCCTTATCTACGTAATAGATCTTTTTTCCGTAGCAGTAGCCGGCTGCCATGGACGTCACACGCTTCTCCTCCAACACCCACACGTCGCGCACTTGCCACTTGACGTCTGAAGCCGCCTTGGGCCAATAAAAGCCCGGCTGGTACCAGTCGTTGGTATCCTTGAACGTCCTGCCCTCGGCGCCTGGCGGAGCCCAGGCGGCGAGAATCTTTTTCTCTCCCAACAGCGTGGCCTGGTCGATGGTAGGCGGCAGCGGCACCGGCGATATATCGTCGTTTACGAAAT
>Ga0070737_10004028_pt1 | contig 15120 bp, 13 predicted proteins | sample Coa_R1_10_FD_66438 | JGI IMG/M metagenome (GOLD analysis project Ga0070737, IMG submission 66438) | Surface soil microbial communities from Centralia Pennsylvania, which are recovering from an underground coalmine fire - Coalmine... | ecosystem: Environmental > Terrestrial > Soil > Unclassified...
GTGGCTGTCGGGATACCTTCAGTGGCTACGCTTCCTGTCGCCGGAGACGAGCACATCCTTCAGCCTGGTAGTCCTGAACCAGCGCGACGCGAAATTGCGGCAGGCGCGTGCCTCCCGGCCGCGGTGACCTGGGCCGGCCGGGTTCCTTCGAAGGCGAGCCGGATGGCCATCGCACCCTCGCCCACGGCTGTGGCGACTCGCTTGGCCGAGCCGCTGCGAACATCCCCGGCGGCGAAGATGCCCGTGCGGCTGGTCTCCAGAAGCAAAGGCTCAGGGCCGGTTCCGGGCCGCCCACCGGGCCCGGTCCGGACAAAGCCGCGGTCGTCGAGGTTGACCAGGCCGTTCAGCCAGCCGGTGCACGGCATCGCGCCGATGAAGACGAACATCGCGCGGGCGCTGACGACACACCGCGCGCCGGTTGCACCGTCCTGGACGGTGATCGCTTCCAGTGCCTCGTCGCCGCGCAGCTCCCGCACTTCGGCGCCCAGGATGACGCGTACGTTAGGCAGCCGCGTGACCTGGCCGACGAGATAGCGGGACATGTTCTCGCCCAGATCCCGCTCGCGCACGACCAGCGTGACCTGGGCGGCGTGCCCCGAGAGGAAGACCGCCGCCTGCCCCGCCGAGTTGCCGCCCCCCACGATCGCGACCGGGTCTCCGGCGCACAGCAGCGCCTCGGCCTGTGACGCCGCGTAGTAGATGCTCGTCCTCTCGTAGTAGTCGATACGCTGCACGTCGAGACGCCGGTAGCGGGCGCCGGTCGCGACGACCACGCACGCGCTCGTCAAGGAAGTCCCGTCGGCGAGGTGAACGCGGTAGTGGTTACCGTCTTGCTCGATGGCGGTAGCCTCCGCCGGCACGGCGAACCGGGCGCCGAACTTCTGTGCTTGGAGCGTCGCGCGGCCGGCGAGCTCGGCGCCGGAGATACCGGCGGGGAAGCCAAGGTAGTTCTCGATCCGAGATGACAATCCGGCCTGTCCTCCGGTAGCTACTCCGTCAAGCGCTATGACCTGCATGCCTTCCGATGCTCCGTACACGGCGGCGGACAGGCCCGCCGGCCCTGACCCGACCACCAGCAGGTCGCAGCTGGCGTGCAGCGTGCTCGGCACCGGGAGCCCGACGGCGGCGGCAAGCTCGGAGTTACTGGGGTTGCGAAGCAACCGCCCGTAAACGATCACGATCGGCGTGTCCCCGGGTGACACGCCCAGCTGCGTGAGCACTGCCTCGGCAGACGGATCCTCCTCCAGGTCCAGCCACCGGGCCGGGATCCGGTTCCTGGCGGCGAAGTCCCGGACCCGCCTGGTATCGGGCGAGTACTTGGAACCGACAACTCGCAGGCCCACGCCGAGCCCGATCAGAATGGAGCGGCGTAGCAGGTAGGCGTGCAGGATGAGGTCTCCGAACACGGGATCACGGCCGACCAGCTCCCCGAGCCGGGCGGCGGGTACCGCGAGCACCTCACCGGTGTCCAGCGCCGTGGCGGTGTAGAACGACCCTTCGCCGGTCAGCAGGCTGAGCTCGCCGAGGAACCGGCCGCGGCCGTGCACGCTGATGACGCGCTGCTCGCGCGTCCCGTGCCCTTCGACGGAGGCCACGTGTCCGGCCAGCACGACATAGAAGTCGCAGTCCCGCTCCCCCTCCTCGAACAGGATGTCCCCCGGCTGAGTGCCCCGGCGGTCACCCTGGCCAGCCAGTGCGGCGACCTGGTCCTCGCTCAGCCGGGGATACGCTCCCTGTACGTCGGGGGATTCCGTGATGTCCCCGGGCCCGGCCAGCGAAGGCTCAGACGTAGGCTTCGTCGGCATAGCACCAGCGCCAGGTCCCGCCCGGCGCGAACGACACGACGATCGGGTGCCGGACCGCGAGAGCGTGCCCGCGCGCGTGGACCAGGTTCGGGTGTGGATCAGTCGCTACCGTCATACTCGCCGCCCTCTCGCATCAGGCATGTCCCCATGCTCGCCAGAGAGGGCGGACGGCACATCCGCAGACCAGGTAGTTGCCGCGGCGCGGGTGACCGCCCTGGTTTCCGCCTGGTCCAGAAATTCCGTGACACGGGTGCCGCCCAGCCACCTGCCGCGCAGCAGGCGGCGTTCGCCTTCGACCATCCCGCCCCACACTCCGTAGACACCGAAATCGGACCCATGGCGCAGGGAGTACTCCAGGCACTGCGCGCGTACGGGGCATGACACACAGACATCGATCGCGTCAGCGGCTTCTTCTCGTGCTGTCACCACGTCACTGGCCACGGGAAACCACTGGTCGGGATCGACGCCGGAACCAACGCACCGGCCATGCCGGTACACCAGGCTGGCGAGGTCACTGTCGCTCAGCTCACCTGGCTCACACCGCACCAGGTGAGGCCGCGCGGTCGGGAGCACCGGTTGCACCTCCTGCCGTTGACACCTGACCCGCCGAGCCGCCTGTGACCGGCCCGCGGTGAGCGGCGGGACACCATCGGCCAGGAGGGCAGGGACCGCCGCGGGGGCAACTCGCCGGTTTCGTCCCAGCCTGGTGCAGGCGGCCCCGGAGCGCATCCCCCGTGCGGGTAGATCGGGGTGACCGCGCCAGCTGGCGAAACGGCAGCTGGCCCGGGCGGCAGCATGGCCCGGTCAGCCGGTCTTCCGGTCTGGGTGCCGCACCTGCTCAGCCGCCTTGCCCCGAACCGGCGGAAGCTAGCTGAACGTGTGGTGTGCGGCCGCAGCGGCTCCGTGCAGCCTTGACGCGGAGCAGAAAGCACGGGCGGCTGGAGTGCCCCCGGAAGTAGCCGACGTGGCGAACTGATCACAGTCGAGCCGCCGGCGAGCCCGGCGAAGGTCTGGCAGGTCATCGAGGACGCGTTCCGGTCCGAGGCGGAAGGCGGCGCCCGCTGCGTCCGGGCCGGGCTGTCCGGCCCACTCCCAGGCGGTACGGGCACGTCCACTCGGTGCACGAGGCCAGGGCGGCGGCCGCCCCGGCACGTGGGATCGCCACCGTGGAAAGCCACCGCGTGATTCCCGTAGCGGCGTGACCATCAGTGAGGGCTGTCGCCTGCGAGCACGCGCAGAAAGGGAAAGCCATGAGTCTGACGCTGTGTATCCGTCCCGGCGGCAGCAGCGCCGAGGTGCGAATCGAGGGAGAGATCGATATCAGCGAGGCGAGGCGGCTGCCCGAACTCCTGCTGTGGATAACGCACACCTACGGCCCCCGGCTGCTGCTCGACTTGTCCGCCGTCTCCTTCCTGGACTGCGCCGGGCTACGGGCGCTGTTGCTGACCCGGCGCCACGCCGAGCAGCGCGGCTGGTCGGTGCACATCACCACCGCGTCGCCGATCGTCGTGAAGATCATCACGCTTACCGGGGCGGAGGATGCCCTTCCCGTTCGGAACCAGGGCAGGAACAGCGGAAGCGGTTCTTCCAGCCAGCCGGAAGGAGGGAAGTGCTGCCCGGCCGATCCGCCCGGGGGAAACGGTGCGTTCCGGCGGGATGCGGACAGGCGCCGCCGGTAGGTACCGCCGAAACCACCACCTGATCGAGGGATGTGGCCGGCCGGCAGCCACGGAAGCATGGGCTGGGCGAACGCGGCGCGGCGGCGCGAAGGCCGCCCGGGGGCGGCCCCATCCGGTGCCCGGGAATCCGCCCGGCGTTCACGTGCCGGACGGCGGCGTCCGCCGCTTTCCCCGAATCAGAACGGTATCGAGGAGAAATCATGTCTCGTGACCTCAGCGGCAAGCGTGTCGCGATCCTCGCCACCGACGGCGTCGAGCGGGTTGAACTCGAGCAGCCGCGCGGTGCCCTGTACGCCGCGGGGGCTGACGCCGAGCTGCTGTCGATTCATGCCGGCGAAATCCAGGCCCGGCAGTTCGACCTGGTACCGGCGGGCACGTTCTCGGTCGACAAGCTCGTCACGGACGCCTCCCCGGATGACTACGGCGCCCTGCTGCTGCCGGGAGGCACGGTCAACCCCGACCGGCTGCGGACCAACCCCGACGCGGTGGCGTTCGTCAGGGCCTTCGCCGGAACGGGGCGGCCCATCGCGGCGATCTGCCACGGCCCGTGGACACTTATCACTGCCGGCGTCGTCCAGGGCCGCCGGCTCACCTCGTGGCCCAGCCTGCGCGACGACCTGCGCAACGCCGGCGCGGAGCCGGTCGACGAGCAGGTCGTCATCGACGGCCAGTTCACCACCAGCCGCTCCCCGGCAGATCTGCCCGCCTTCTGCCCGGCGATCATCGAGCAGTTCGCCGGCCGCCGGGTGCCAAGTTAGTCACCAGAGAGCGGCACCGTCCCGGCGGCCTCAGTTCAGCCCCTTCGAAGGAGATTCCTGTGAAAGCAGTGGTGTACCACGGTCCCCGTAACGTCAGTGTCGACGAGGTGCCGGACGCCAGGATCGAAAAGCCGAACGACGTGCTGGTGCGGATCACCGCGACCAACATATGCGGCTCAGACCTGCACATGTACGAGGGCCGCACCGACTTCGAGGAGGGCCGCGTCTTCGGCCACGAGAACGTCGGGGAAGTTGTTGCGATCGGTGATGCGGTCGACAAGATCAAGGTAGGCGACATGGTCTCGGCTCCGTTCAACGTCGCCTGCGGGCACTGCCGCAACTGCGAGGAAGGGCGGACCAACTACTGCCTGCGCGCCAATGCGCCTGGGATCGCCGGCGCCGCCTACGGGTTCGCCGACATGGGCCCGTGGCAGGGCGGCCAGGCCGAGTTGCTTCGCGTGCCGTGGGCCGACTTCAACTGCCTGCGGCTGCCCGAGGACGCCCGCGAGAAGCAGGACGACTATGTGATGCTTTCGGACATCTTCCCCACCGGCTGGCACGCGGTGCGGATGTCCGGTTTGCGGCCGGGCGAGACCATCGTGATCTACGGCGGCGGACCGGTCGGGTGCATGGCCGCACTCTCGGCGATCACCATGGGCGCGTCCAAGGTCATGGTGGTGGACCGCCATCCGGACCGGCTCCAGCTCGCCGAGCAGGTCGGCGCGATCCCGGTCGATGACTCCGAGGGCTCGCCAGTCGATCAGGTCATGGAGCACACCAACGGGCGGGGCGCCGACCGTGGTGCCGAGTGCGTCGGCTACCAGGCGCACGACCCGCGGGGCCAGGAAGACAATTCCGCCACGCTGAACGATCTGGTCTCGTCGGTGCGGTTCACCGGGGGAATCGGCACCGTCGGCGTGTATGTCCCGCAAGACCCCGGCGGGCCGAACGAGCTGGCCAGGCAGGGCAAGGCGCCGTTCAGCCTCGGCAGCTTCTGGTTCAAGGGCCAGCACATGGGCACCGGCCAGTGCCCGGTCAAACGCTACAACCGTTACCTGCGCAGCCTCATCGCCGAAGGCAAGGTGAACCCGTCCTGGATCGTTTCCCACGACCTGCCGCTCGGCCAGGCACCTGACGCCTACAAGCACTTCGATGCCCGTGAAGAAGGCTGGACGAAGGTTGTCCTGCACCCCGGGCAGGCAACCTGACCTGGGTCTCTGATCGAGACACACCCCCACGTGCGAACCGGCCACCCGTGCTCATGGGTCAGCCGCCAGGCCTTACCCACCGGCCTGCGGCGGTCCGCGCCTCCCCCGGTTGCCCGTCGGCCGGGTGGCTTCCCCGGTAAGTACTCCGGGCAGCGAGGCGGAACGCCATGCTACGGATATCGTCTCAGGCAGGCTGAACGCACGATGCGGGTGGAGGTTCACGTGGTGGGCAGCGGAGGAGGCACCGGGAAAATCACCGTGCAACGGGACGAGCTGGCCACCCGGGAAATGGACGTGATGGCTGCCCTGATCAACCGGCAGTATGTCGAGCACAAGGCATGGTTCCGTTGCCCGGCTCCGTCCCACGTCGACGCGGGAATCCGGTCGGCGGTCGCGGGCCCGCTGGAAGTGTCGGTCGCCCGGTACCGCGGCTTCGAGTACTACGCGCAGGCCAGCGGGCCGGAGGATTACCTGGTGCTCGTCGTCCTGGGCGGGGAAGGCGCGTTCATCCGGGATCGGGAACAGTTGCGCTTCGTCCCCGGCGATGCGGTCCTCCTCCCGAGCGGCGAGCCCTTCCAAGCTGACCTGCGCAACTTCGCGTACTCGCTCGTTCGCATCCCGAGGCAGTTCCTGGCCGGCTTCGCCGAGGAGCGGCTCGGCCTGGCCGCGGGATCTATGCGTATCGAGTCGATTGCCCCGCTGTCCCGGAGTGCGGGCGCGCGGTGGTCCCGGGCCGCCACGTTCATCTGCGGGCAGCTGCTTGCTGACCAGGACCCGGCCATCAGCCCTGTCCTGGCCCACGAGATGACCAGGATGGCCGCCGCGACGGTCCTTGAGGTCTTTCCCAGCACGGCAGCGACCGTGGCGTACGCGCCGGGTCCGCCCTGGGCGCCGCCGGCGACGGTGCGCCGCGCCACTGCCTTCATCCGCGCCAACGCGGGGCGGCCCCTCTCGCTGTCCGAGATCGCCGAGAGCGCCGGGGTGACGCCGCGCGCGCTGCAGTACGCTTTCCGCCGTCACTACGACATGACCGTGACGGGCTACCTGCGTCAGGTCCGGCTCGAGCAGGCGCACCGGGAGCTTCAGGACGGCGACCCAGCCGCCGGATCGACGGTGGCGGCCACGGCCCGCCGCTGGGGCTGGGCCAGCCCGGGCAGCTTCACCTCCGCCTACCGCAGGCGGTACGGGGTGACTCCCAGCCTGACCCTGCGCGGTTGAGCGGCGCCTTCCTCAGCCACTGTCGCGGAGAACGGCCAGGACGTCGCGGAGCACGGTCTGGGGCGGCTCCATGAGTGAGTCCGCGCAGACCTCCAGCAGGGCCGCGGCGATGTCGGCCAGCCCGAGGGCAACCCGTGTGACCGTCCCCGCGCCATGCTCTGCGGTCATCTCAGCCAGCACCTCCAGGACCGCGTCCCGGGGGCGTGCGGCGCCCTGCCGCCTGGTCTCGATGAGGGCGGCGGCCAGCAGCCAGCTGGTCTCCTCACCGTCCTGCTGGCCGGCGGCAGGCCCACTGCCGTCCTGGGCGCGGCGCGGTTCGGGATGCGGGGGGTTGCTCGAAGCCATCCTTATTAGTCACCCGGCAGCGGGCCGGCCAGCAAGCCGATCCGCTCGCCGCTTCGTCTGGGCGCAAGCGACTTCGCCTGGGGATAATCGCCCGTCCCGCCGGCAGGCCGCCTGACGAGTAGTCAGCCCAGCCTCCGGGACCGGGGGATGGCGGCCGCATTCTTCCCTGGGCTAGTCCGGCCGGGCCGTCAGGCCGCCCCGGCCTTGGTGAAGGGTGAGGTGCTAGGCCCCGGCAGGGCCAGGAGCTGAGTGGGAGGGTCCTGTACCGCGAGAAAGCCGGGGAAGAGCGCCGTGGTGAGCAGAGCCAGCGGGTTCCCGGTCGCCTTCTGCGGCCATCCGCGCCAACTGCACCCGCGAGCTGACTCCCAGTTTGCAGAAGACATGCCGCAGGTGAAAGGCCACGGTGTGCGAGCTGAGGAACACCTCACGCGCGACTTCACGGTTGCTGAGCCCCTGTGCGACCAGGTCGGCGACCCGGCGCTCACTTTCGGTCAGGCTGTCCCAGCCGAACGCAGGCCGGTCGGCGTGCTTCCAGTGCCGGACCCGGATGCCCAGGACACGCAGGCACGACCGGATCCGGGCCATCCCGTCCGTAGTCCCGAGCCGTTCGTACAGCTCATAGGCCTGCCACAGCCGAGCCTCCGCGTCGTCGCGGCGGCCCAGGTCCGCCCAGCAGTTCCCGGCGTCTTCCAGCGCCCAGGCCCTGGCCTGCCCGGCGGAGTACTGCCCGGCTGCCTGGTCGAGGATGTGCGGGTCCTGCTCGAACAGGCCGCAGGCGTGATCGGCGGCCGCCGCCATCTCGGCGTCGCCCGGCTTGCGGGCGGCCAGCTGCCGCGTGGCCGAGACCAGCCTGGCCGCCTTGGGCCGGTCCCCGGAGGCCAGCGCGCCCCGGACGAGCAGGATCGCCCCCTCGGGGTCGGCGACCTGGGCGTCGAACAAGGTTCGCTGGAGATGCCGTTCCAGGTCCTGGGTGTAAGTCTGCAGGCTGAGTTCCACGTGCACCTTGCATCACCTCATTTTCCGGCGGCTTGCTGCCCCATCCTGGGCGGTGACCTTGCTCCGGCACACCGTCCCGGGTGGACCAACGTCCTATCCTTCGAGGACAAGTGGCCGGTCAGGAGGACTACCGGTCAGGACGGGCGGAGTGCGTGCAAGGTATGCCAGGCCCGGGTGGCCAACTGCAGGTTGAACGCGGTATCAGGCACGCTGAGGTCATGCCCCGACACTTCGCGGATCCGCCGCAGCCGGTATTTCAGTGTGCTGCGGTGGACGGACAGCGCGGCTGCGGACGCGTCGTAACTGCCGCCGTGGTCAAGGTATTCGCTCAGGGTGAGGACCAGCTGACTGCCGTGCACGGTGTCATAGTCGGTCAGCTGGCCCAGCCACCGCTGGACGAAATCCTCGATCGCGGATACGTTGCCGGAAGCGGTCAGGAGCTGGTAGACGCCCAGTTCGTCGAAGACGGTCGCCTGCTCCGGACCGCCGATCGTTTTCTGGATGCGCAGCGCCAGCTGTGCCTCCCGGTAGGACCGCGGCAGATCGCTGGGCGCACGGTAGCGGCCCCCGACGCCGACACGGCTGGCCGCGCTCTGCAGCCCGGCCCCCACATCCTGGCGAAACTCCTCCCACGAAGTTTCGGTGTCCGCCAGCACGACCACGTCCCGCCGCCGCGGCGCCAGCAGTGAGCCAATCCCGGCCCGCCGGACCGCCCGGCTGACCGCGTACAGCAACAGGTCGATGTCGTCCATGCCCCGTGCCACCTCGACCAGGAGCACCCGGTGCGGCCGGCCCAGGTCATAGCCGAGGATCTGAGCCCGGTTGAGCAGGACCGCCTCATCTGGGCCGGCGCCCGCGATCAGGTCGAGGACCAGGCTGGTTCGCAGGTGGGCGTCGGTTTCAGTCACGCTCTGCATCCGGGCCACCTCCATGGCGAGGACCGTGCCGGCATGCCCCAGCGCCGCGCGTTCGATCTCACCTGCGGTCCCGTCCGGATCGTGCAGTACCAGCACCCCCACCGGCATCGCGCTCAGCATCGCCACGGAACACAGGCACGGCCCGGACCGGACCGGCCTGCCCGCTGCCATCATGCGGTCGACGAACCGGTCCTGCTCGTCCCGGGCCAGCTTGGGGTAGGGATCCGGACGGTCTGGCCCGGCCCAGGCCCACAGGTTGCCGAACCGGTCTTCGATGGCCACCGGCTGGCCGGTCAGCTGGTGAACGGCCAGCGCTACCCCGTCTTGGCCCGCACCGTGCAGCGCCACCCTGGTCAGCGCCTCGTGCACCTCCATGCTCCGGGCCAGGGCCACGGTTGCGGCTCGCAGCCCGGTGGCCTGCTCCCGCTGCCGGTTGAGCAACCGCACGTTCGCCAAAACCACCCCCACCTGCTGGACCAGCAGGCGGAGCAGGAACTGCTCGCCGTCACTGGGTGGCTGCTCCGCCCCGGCCACCAGGTGACCTGACGGCCCGTGCTCAGTGCCCAGTGAATATGCGTACGACCATGGCACCCCAGCCAGCCGCAGCGGCATGCTGTCACTGCCGCCGGCGTTGAAGCCGTCGGACACGATGACCGGCGTCCTGATCGGCCGGTCTTCCCGGCCCGCAGGCCAGATGTCCTGCCATTGCCCGTCCAGGAAGATTCCCAGGGTGGTGAACTGGCCGAGCGACCCGACCGCGTCGGCCACAAGGTGCAGGATGCTGGCCTCGCTGTCCTGCTGGGGCAGCAGCATCAGCAGGTTTCTCAGCTCGGAGAGCTGCTCTCGAGTCGGTACACCGCGCTGATCAGGCGGCCGGCCCGGCACCGGTCACACCGGCCCCGCTGAGCAGCGTGCCTGGCGAGACGCGGTGCGGGTCGCGGCTCCACCCATCGACCGGTCGCGGCCGACTGTGTGGCCGAGCCGCGCCAGCACATCTCGCGGGCACGGCGAGACCAAACTTTTGAAGAAGTCCAGGTGGACGGAAAGCGACATAGCCTGCTCCCTCGCGACGGCGCGCCTCGCAATCCCCCAGTTAATTTCCCCTTGAAATCAATTGTAGGTTTTTTTCGCCCACTTGTGCTGGGCCCTGTACCTGAGTGGCAACGCTACCCAGACCGGCGAGGTGGCGCTGTCGCAGCCGGCCAGGTTTGAATACCGTAAGTGACCCAACGTTACGGTCAGGACGGGCCCGTGACTCTGACCGGCAGCACGCCCGGCCACGCCGTCCTGGCCGGGAGAGGCAGGCCTCCTGGGCAGCCCGGTCAGCCCCGGAGTTCAGCGCTGGCTGTGCGCGTGTCGCGGATGACGGCCGCCAGCTCGTCGATCGCCTGCTGGAGCTGGCCGCTGACCGGGTCGGTGGTTCGCGCGGCGGTGGCCTCCAGCAGGTCGCTGACAGCGGCCAGGCGATCAGCCATCCCCCCGATGAGGTCACGTCCCGGCTGACCGGGGCCGGGATCGCTGGCCGCCAGCGGGGCGCGCGAATACGACCGGGCCAGCGACAGGGTGACGGTGGCGCCGGCGCTTTTCCCGTCCTCGTCCAGTCGTGCGGAAATCAGCATGTCGAACCATCTGGCCGTGCGGGGGCCGTGGCAGGGCACCTCGATGGCGACCGAGCCGGGCAGGTCGCCGATGAGCGCGCGGCGGATAGCCGCCTCCACCCGGGCGGTGACCAGATCTCCCGCCGTGGCGGCACAGACGTCCAGGTACGATACGCCCGGCCCGACGGCGGCCGGGTCGCCCGCGTTGGCCTCGGCAAACGCTTTCCAGGCCCGGTTGACCCAGACGATGACACCTTCGGCATCCAGCAGGGCGATCTCCACCCCGATGTCGCCGGCCGGAATCCGGGAAACCGCTGACGCGGCCGCCGTGCCCTCCGGCGCTGGCGGGACCGGAGGGATGTCCGCTGGCGCCGTCGCGGCCAACGCACTCTGCGCGGTCCCGCAGACGGGAACCAGGCGGTCCAGGCCACACACGGCCAGGACCCGCAGCACGCTCTCCGTGTTGACAATCAGCCGCAGTTCGATGCCCCTGACCAGGGTCCGCTGGAACGCCCAGGTGAGGGCGTCCCCGCAGTGGTGATCGCATACGGTGGTGCCAGTCATGTCGATCAGCAGGACCAGCACCCGCTGGTCGGTGACAGCCAGCAGTTCATCGCGGACCTGCCCGGCATTGGATCGGTCCACCCGTTGCGGTAGCTCGACCAGCACATGCTGATCCAGCCACCGTACTGGGCAAAGTCTTTCTCCCCAACCGGACGGCCCAATCATTTCATTACTTCTATCTCCTGCCGTCAGAGCGAATTGCGGGACGCACGGCCGGGCGTAATGTCACGCAGCTGTGTCTCTATTGCTCAGAGCGGCACCGCCGGCGACGTCATTCCTGATCCCACCGTCGATTTCATCGGCTAGCCTCTCGTGCGCGTTTGCCTGGCGACAGCACCAGGCTGCTGCCGCCGGCACCGGCGCCACATCACTCGTCCCGGTAGTTACCGCTCGCGGGCCAGGGGACCCCGGCCGTGCTGCCGTCCGGGTGTTGTCACTGGTGCTTCCAGGTCGTGGTGAACGAGGTTCCGTTCTGGGCCAGGGCGGAGGTGGTCTGCTTGGTGACGCCGTCGGTGACTTCGGTGACGTGGCCGAGCTGCCAGGCAGAGCTGGACAGTGTGCCGGTGTGGCCGTGGGTGTTGGTCACCGATGCGGTGGTGTAGGCCTCGGTGCCGTAGTCCGGCAGCGGGAACAGGCCGCCGCCGGTGTGGCCGATGTCCTCGGAGATTATCTCGGCTGAGCTGCGCGGGCAGCCGTGCTGGCCCGGCTGGCAGCGAGTGTCCTTGGTCAGCGTCTGGCCGCTGGTGCGGTCCTGGACCACGATGTCGAACATCTTGCTGGTGTGGTGGTAGGTCACGCTGGCGTGGATGGTGTCCCCGGCGTGGATGGCGAAGCTGTCCTGGATGGAGTTGAAGGGGAACATCTCCCACCACACGTTGTAGTGGGGCACGCCGTTCAGGCAGCGGGCTTCGGAGCCACCCTGCTCGACCTCGTCGTTCCACCAGCCGTCCAGGCCGACCCAGAACCCAGCCGAGGCGGCCTTGGTACTGGTGCACTTCACCGCGGCCTGGGTCCAGGTCGCCGAGACCGCGGTGAAGTCGCGATGATGACTGGGCGCGGTGGCGAAGTAGCCATCCCAGTTATTGGAGGTGTAGTCGGTGACGGACGAGGCCGCCCCCACCGGATGAGCCGCCTGGACCAGATGCTGGCCCAGCGCGGCTGGCGCGCTCGCCGCGGGCGGTACGGCCTGCGCGGTCACCGGAGCGCTGGCGAGCAGGGTCACGCCCAGCGAAGCCGCCACGGCCAGGGTGGAACCGGTCAGTCTGCGGCAACGACGGGGCATGTCAGCCTCCTGATCAGAACGGCTTCAACGGGGTGGGCTGGACGGCGGGTTCGCGGCTGGGGGACACGTCGGCGCCGCCGATCGAGCGTAGCGCGGGCAGGGCGGCGAAGCTGAACGGCATGATGGCGAACAGGCTGAGGAACCGGTAGACGAAGACCCCGGCGATGGCCTGCCTCAGCGGGACGTTGCAGTCCCACAGGCACAGGGCCAGGAAGGCGTCGATGAAGCCGGCGCCGCCGAGCGGGGCGGCCCGGCGGGTCAGCACGTAGCCGACGGCGTCGGCCAGGATCACGAACGGCACCGGCGCCCAGGCTCCGAAGGCGGCCAGGCCCGCCCACAGGGCGAAGATCTCCCCGGCCCAGAACAGGGTCATGCCCCCGAACGCGAGCGGGCCGTACACCGGGTCACGGGCCAGTTTTCCCAGCAGGGCCACCGCGTCCAGGCCGATCCCCAGATAGCGCCGGAAGCCGCGAGCGTCGCGGAACCGGCCGCGGAACCGGACGACCAGCGGGATGACCACGGCCGCGCCCAGTAGCGGGCCCACCGCCCAGGGCCACACGAAGTCCAGCGGCGGCGGATCGGTCCGCCCGTTCGCCAGCAGGTAGAAGGCGGCCGCGCAGCAGCCGGCGGCCAGTGGCGTGTGCTCCAGGGCGTCGATGCCCGCCAGCCGGACGTCGGCCTCGCGTTCGTCCATGCCGGACGCAAGCATCGCGTACCGGTCGATCGCGCTGCCGCCGCGCCCGATGAACCCACCGAACCCCGCCACCACCACCGCCAGACGCTGACGCCGGCTGATCGAGCCCCCTGCCCCGGCACCGCGGACGATGCCCCGCCAGGCCAGCAGGTAACCCGCGAATGCGGCCCCCACTCCGGCCAGGCTGGCCACCAGCCAGGGCCAGCGCACCCCGGCCAGGGTGTGCCGCATCTCCGGGTAACCGGGAATGGCCGACAAGCCGGCTGCCGCACCGGCGTACAGCAGCACGGTCGTCAGGGTGAGCAGGACCAGCCAGGAGGCACGGGACGACGGGGTCAGCCGCCAGCGTCGCATCGACGTCACTCTCGCCTCCTGAATGCCCCGTACGGGTGGTGTGCCGTCAAGGCTACGAGGGCCGCGGGCAGGGTGGTGACCAGCTGGGCCCCGTCCGTCTGCTGGCCTTCCCAGCCCGGTCCCGCGGCGATCCGGCCGGCGGGGTGGGAGCGGAGGGCGTGCAGCGCGGCGGGGCGGGCGGTTTCCTCGCGCTGGGCCCACAGGACAACAGCGCCCGGGCGGGTGGTGAGCACGGCCCGCTCGAGGCTGGCGGCCGGGGTCGCGGCCCCCAGCACGTGACTGGGTATCCCGCGCTCGGCCAGCGCGGCCGACAACGCCGCGAGGGGCAGCGTGTGCTGTTCGCCTTCGGTGCAGGCCAGCAGGACGGCTGCCCTGTCCGCGCTCACCGGGGGGTGGCTGAGCCGGTGCAGGGCGCCGCTCAGCGACCAGGTCAGGACGTGCTCCACGGCGGTGAGCGCCGGGGTACCCTCCGGCCCGCTGTCAACGGCCCGCAGCGCGGGGCGGCAGACGAGCTCCCAGGCGTCGACGGCACCGCGCCGGGCGAGAAGACCGTCGAGCAGCAGGCCGCACCGGGTGGTGTCCAGGGTCCGGGCGGCCGCGACGAGGGCGTCGGCGTCGTGTCCCGGTGAGACGGCGGTGGACTGGCCCTCCTGCACGATGCGCGCGGCCTCGGAGGCGAGCATGCCCTGCTGGACAAGCTCACACATGCGGCGGAGCCGGGCCACGTCCTCTCCCCGGTAACGGCGGTAGTGACCCGGCTGGGAATCACGCGGCTGCAGGCCGTAACGGCGGTGCCAGGTCCGCAGCGTCGACTCGGAGATACCCAGGTGCTGGGCCACCTGGCCGGCCGTCCAGGCCGGCCCGGGCGATTCCATCGCCGCCTCAGGCCGAGCGCAGCTGGTAACGACGTTCGGCGTAGGCGAGGTCATCGCGCCACAGCCGCAGGGCGGCACGCCTGATGGCGGGACGCAGCGCAGGTGCGGCGTGCCTGGCCAGCGTGAAGCCCGGACGCTCCGAATGCGCGACCACGGCCTCGGTGACCATGGTGCGCGGGCGCCCGTCCGGGCCGCGGCCCAGCGGGGTGGCGTGGGTTTCCACCACGCTTCCCGCTCCTTCCCCTTCGGTGATGCGCATCACCACGGTTCGCGGGGCGGGGCAGGTGAACTCGGCCCGGACCGGAACGCCGAAACCGGGCAGTACCCGGAAAGTCACCGCCACCACGAAGCGGTCGTCCGCACCGGCCGCCGCTGGTCCACCGGCCGCCTCCGCCGGCACCTCAGGGGGGGCGGACAGGACCGACAGCCGGCCGAAGGAGTACGGGTGGAACCAGGCGCCATGCCACGGGTCGAGCCGGTTCGCCACGATGTCCTCCGGTTCGCACACGCCGGTCAGCGTAGCGACGGCGTGGACACTGCGCGAGAGCGGCGGCCGGGCGGGCACGACCGGCCGGGCGAGCGGTGGCTCACCACCGGCCGCGTCGAGCCGCACCCAGGCGAGCACGCCGTCGTCATGAGCGGGCAGCGCCCGCCACCCCCCGCCGCCGCGGCTGCCCACCCGCAGCCCGTGCCACCGGCAGACGAGCTGTCCGCAGTCCACCGCGCCCTGCGCCAGCGGCGCGCCCAGGTGCGGGCAGGCGCCGGGACCGACGATGAGGCAGCCACGCTCATCCCGCCAGGCGACCAGTTCGACGCCTGCCACCGTC
>Ga0070737_10004029_pt1 | contig 15118 bp, 13 predicted proteins | sample Coa_R1_10_FD_66438 | JGI IMG/M metagenome (GOLD analysis project Ga0070737, IMG submission 66438) | Surface soil microbial communities from Centralia Pennsylvania, which are recovering from an underground coalmine fire - Coalmine... | ecosystem: Environmental > Terrestrial > Soil > Unclassified...
GCGCGACTCTGAAAAAAAGTCCCTCCGGTCACTTGTCGGGATGCCATCCGCTGGCTGCACTCTTATGGCATCAAGGCTAACGAGAAGCGAAAATAATGTTGAACCCTTGACGAGAATACTGAGGCAGCGAGGGCAGGGTTCAGACCGAAGATCCTCTTTGGAGTGAAGCTTGGTGAGTAAGGCCCGGAGTTGCATGCGGGAAGCGATCTTTCTTCCACCGCGGTATAAAGGGTGGCGGCGTTCCTTTGATGACTTGGTAGCGGAGAAGCTTACGCCAGGCTGTGCGGTGCTGGATGTCGGTGCAGGTTGCAACCCGACGCTGCCCCCACATCGGCGTGCGAGGGTCAAACATTATGCCGCGCTTGACCGCTCGGCTATTGAGCTGGCTAAGGCTCCTAAGGGATCGTACGATGAGACGTGGCAGTCGGATATCGTATCGCGCTGTGCAGGCCTTGAGAATCGTTTCGACTTGGTGGTGAGTTGGCAGGTGCTGGAGCATGTAAAGCCGCTGCGCTCAGCGATTGACAACATAAGAAGCTATTTGCGGCCGGGCGGATGCTTCATCGCTAGTCTTTCAGGAGCGTTCTCCGTTTATGCCCTAATCAATCGCCTTGTCCCGGCACGCTTCGGTGTCTGGGCGATGTACAGGTTCCTCGCCCGCGATCCCCAAACGGTTTTTCCAGCTTATTATGATCGGTGCTGGCACAGTGCTCTGCACGAGCTAATGAAGCAATGGAGCATTTGGGAGATTCGCCCATTTTATAATGGCGCCATGTACTTCAATTTTTCGCCGGTACTTCGCAAGTTGTATCTGCGTTATGAAGAATGGGCGCTGACGACCGGGCGTGTTAATCTCGCAACACACTATCTGATTTATTCGATCAAGTGATTGCATCTTCGACACTCGGCCTGAATCACCCTTATAAGCGTGGCGTCGTTCGCGTATAGAGCGTGGGATTGGGCCTCCGGTAGTCTGCTGGTGAGGTCTTTGTTGTCGACGCTTAGCGGCGGTTCGGCCTCCAAGTTGGCGATGCTGATCACGACTCTGGCCGCGGCGCGCGGCTTGGAGCCCATGGCCTTCGGGCTGTACTCAGGGTTTGGAGCGACGGCGATGCTGTCGTCATTCTGCTGGGATCTCGGAGTGTCGCCGGTCGTGGCCCGTGAGATTGCGTCGGGGCGGATTGGCATTGACGATGCGCTGAGACAAGGGGCAGGGTTGCGAGTGTGGACCCTTCCGTTGTGGTTCGCTGGCTTTGTGAGTGGCGCCGCCATCCTGAATCGAGGCGCTTACATCCCTCTGAGCGTGATAGGAGCATTCGCAGCGGCTTCCTTATTTTACGGGGCCAGTATGCTGCTCTGTTCGATATTGCGCGGAGCCCTACGCTTCGCCCTTGCGGAACTCGTAGTCGCAATGGGCCGGAGTGCGACCGCTGTGATTTCTATCAGTGGGTTATGGTACATGAGGGGGTTTCACGGGCTCCGATTCTTCGCAGCCGCGGTTCTTTTGGGAGACTCACTTGCGTTTTTTGCCGCACTGTTCCTTGTAGCCGCGGCGCGCTCCAGACCGGTCGCCGCAGTTGCCTCCGGAACCGCACGTATTGACCTACGATCGGCAGCCCCGTTCGCCGCGAACTCTATGATGGTACTGGCGTATAACCGTTTCGATGTAGTTGTAGTGGCCGCGCTGTCTTCGACGCAGGAGCTCGCCCTATATGCGCCGGCCTCACGTTTTCAGGATGCGTTACAACTTATTCCTGGTTCGGTCCTTGCCATCGGACTGCCAATCATGTCGCGATTGTGGCACCAACCGAACGGCTCTGCAGCCGTGCGGCGAACCATTCGCAACCTCGTTGTTGGGGCAATGCTCATTACCCTTCCAATCAGTATCGCGTCGTTGGCGCTGACTCCGTGGCTTCTAGTTGCGGTCTTGGGGCCAGCGTATATTGGGGCCACTTGTGCCACCAGGATTCTAATTTGCTCGCTCCTTTTCAACGCCATTTCGATACCGTTTATCTCGGCACTCGCCGCTACAGGCCATGCGTCTGATACCACAAAGGTCGTGGGTCTGGCGTTCCTAGTTGCGCTCGGCGGCCACCTCATGCTCGATACACGGCTGGGCGCGACAGGCGGTGCGATAGCATCATTGTTGCGGGATCCTGCAGCGACCCTAGCAGCGGTGTTCTTTGCCAGACGCGCCGGTTTGTGTGGAGGCGTTGCGCCGACCCATCGAGTTGAAACCGCCTCCGTCGTGCTCTCAGCCGATCCCCGGGAAAGTGTGTGATGTCCAAGTAGCGGATGCGCGAAGTGTCTCACCAGATAACGGTCTTCGACCGCAGTAGACCGCCCCGGTCTGCCATAGTTACATCAGGTGCGCTCATCGTGCTTCTCGTTCTGTTCATCGCTTTGGATAACCAGGACCCAAGGCCGCCGATATGGGTAGCTTTGATCATCATTTGTCTGAGCGCATTACGGATGATTTTGAGGCCTATGCGGGATCATGGGCATTATCTCAAGATAGCTCACTTGCGTGGCATTGAGGATCAAGGACAGAGTGCAATAAGCGAAGATAGCAAGCGATTCGCGCTTGCCCGCTTTCTCTACTATTTAGGTATGCTGACGGTCACCCAGACGGTCCTGAGAAAAGGCGGCTTTGCGGTGTCAGATTGGATCTTCCTGGCATCGGTGGTCGCGACAGTAGTCGAAGGGAGAAGAGAGAGACAAGTGCCCGGCGCCGCGAGCCGCGCTCTGAGTGTGGGAGTCGTACTACTGTTGGCCGGCGGCATTCTCTCCTCCGCTAATGCAAGGGATCCGGTCTCATCATATCTACAAGTTCTGAAATATTTCTACGTTGTATGCATTTGGCTATGGCTGGGAAGCCTCACGTTGAGGAATGTCGCTCAAGTGCGAACCGCGTTATGCTGTTGGATCATCTCCGCAGCGATTTCCGGGCTCGCCGGAATCGCCGAGGTTGTGTTTCCTTTTGGGGCCGCCGCTAGAGCGCTTGCTGGAGGCGGAAGGGCAATTGGCTTGACTGAACATGCGAATGAATTAGGAATGGTGGAGGCAATGGCGCTCCTTCCGGCGCTGGTAATGTTAGGGGATTCTCGAGGATTCCTGAAGAAATTGGTTTGGGCGGCGCTCGGCCTCTTCATTGTAGGCGGGCTCATTCTGTCGGTGTCAGTGAGCGCCTTGACGGGTCTTCTAGTGGCCAGCACACTCTGGATGATCGGCTTATCTCGACCGACTACGATAAAGAAGCGCTATCTGGTCACGATGCTAGTGCTCGTCATCACATCCACCGGGTTCGCGATTAGGTTCCAAAGCGTTCATAGGCTACCGAACATCTACGAGCGTCTCGAAAGCCTCCGGCAGAGGTCGGGTGGCGGGTATACTGTTGGCACACGATTGCGAACTTATCGGGCAGCCTGGGAAAGGATCGGCAATGACCCGTTCGTTGGGGTCGGGCTTGACGAAAAGAGCGCTCGGGCGGCGGACAACTGGGAGGTTCACAACATGCTTCTGCTCCAATGGTACGAAGGAGGTATTCTATCCTTCCTTGGCATAACTATCATTGTCTATGCAGTCTGGTCCCTTACCTGGATGTCATTGGTGAGATCAGATAATTATGTGGCTTTCCGCATCTCACTAGCGTTGTATCTTTCTTTCATCGCCTTCTTCATTTATGCTATGACGACACCAGAGTCCCGGCATCGCGACGCGTGGTTGTTCGCCGCTCTTCCCGTCGCGATGGAGGCCGTGAGGAGGCGCCTTACGCCTGAGTGTGCGTAGGAGGCAGACGCGGCAATCAAGGGGGAGTGCTTGACATCTCCCAAAATCGCCACAGTACTTTTGACTCCATGGAAATCCTACGACGTTTATTCCTCAGTGCGATAATATTTGTTTGTCTTCCAGGTAAAGGGGTGTGTGTCAGCGGTCCACCTCCGCAGGCTGCAGCCGTGGGCTATTTCACGAACACGTTCTCTAGCAATTTTACGCCATCCACAGTCGATTTGTCGAACACCCGCAGGCTAGGGTTCAAGTGGTATCTGTGGCAATTTTTCGGGCAAAGAACCACCAATCGAAGGACTCTTGAGTTTAACCCGGACGGCAGCGTTAGTCTTTTCGGCGACAATAACAGCCGAGGGGGTAATCTCGCCACGGCTGCACCGGGCAAGAACTCGTCTAAATTCGTGGGAACCGCCTTTGGCGGTGGTGGATACTTTGAGGGCATCCTGAAGTTCAATCCCAAAAGCGTGGTGCGTCGTAAAGGTTGGCCAGCGTACTGGTCCGTGGCCCTTGAGCATCTAGTGGCATTGCAAAGCGTGCGCTGGTTCGGCCAAGGGGAGGGCTTCGAGCATTTCATTGAGCCGGATTTCTTTGAATACGACATGCCCGGCGGGGGAAATCAGTACGGCGGCGCAATCCATGAGTGGTATGGTATCTATAATAAGACCTGTGCGCACTTTTGCGATATCCTGATTCCCAACTACCGGCGAGTAGTTCCAGAGAATACGGACTTCAACCAGTTTCACAAGTACGGTTTCTTGTGGGTGCGCGCCACCCCGAGCCGACGGGGCTATGCAGAATATTATTTTGATGACCATCGTGTCGGAGCTCGAACCGTCTGGGTTCAGTTCAAGGATCAGCCGCCGCCCAGTGTAGCTCGTTCGGTGAGTCCGTGGAGCTTTGGTATAATCGACCGGCAACATCTCGTTCTGGTCTTGGGTAGCGGGCCTGGAGAGCCTATGACAGTTCGTAGCGTGAACGTGTGGCAATACTCAAGCTCGGAGGATATGAGTGGATTCTGAATGCTGTGCCCCACGAGATCCTGGGCTCTGCGCCGCTTGAGAGCTGATTGCGAGGGCAGCAAAAGTGCAGAATGGCGAAAGTAGGATCGTAAACTTTGGCTGCGGCCCACATCCGACGGCGAACTGCATCAACATAGACGGTAGCCCGACGGTTTTGCTTGCGCACCTTCCGCTGCCCGCGCGATTTTTCGGTCCACGGTCGCACTTCGTAGCCGCTGTACGAACATTTAATATTCGATACTGTAATGTTAGGCGACTGGCCTTTCCGGAGAGTTCCCTCGATGGCTTTTTTGCGGAGCACGTCCTTGAGCACCTTTCGCGGAAGGTCTGCATACGTCTGCTTAAAGGTGTTCTTTGCTGGCTTAAACCGGCCGGGGTGCTCAGGGTAGTGCTGCCCGACCTTCGACGGCTCGCAGAGGGTTATGTCTCGAACCAATTGGACGCCGACGAGTTTGTGACTCGAACTCGTCTCGTTCCCACAAATCCCGCATTCGGTAGTCGTTTTGGATACAACCGGCATCTTTGGATGTACGACGCCCAGAGCTTTATGGCGCTCCTCCGTGAGATCGGATTTCGCAACGTGGAAGAGACTGCGGTGGGAAGAAGTCGGCTGAACAGTCTGGCCAGTCTGGATCGCGTGTCCCGGAAGAACGAAAGTTTCTACGTTGAAGCAGAGAAGTAGTAACTCACGAGCCCTTAGGGCGGCTGATTCTCAGCCCAAGCGTTTTAGGGTCGCGTGGCTCCGCGCTGCCCCTACGCCATTGATGAGGCCATTGTTAGAGGCCCTGGCTGCAGACGAGCGGCTCGAGTTTGAGGTTGTGCACTGCACGCGCAGCATGCCAGGAAGGACTTGGCCGACACGCGAACCCCCGGGGAAATACCCCGTTAGGTGGCTGAGAGGAGTGAGGATCGGCCCATTTTGTTTTAATCCAGGCGTGTTGTTCGTCTGTCTGAGGAGAGAGTACGATCTATTCATTGTAAACAGCTATGAGCAACCGACGAGCCAGGCTGCGATGCTTTCCCTCAGCGTGGTCGGCCGTCGTTGGGCGATTGCTGGGGAACGTCCGGGCGTGAATAGGCATTCCATCGTACGGAACGTTTTGCGAGCCGTCGCACTGTGGATGCCGCGACACTACGCGTGTTGTGCGTTCGGAACGGGTTCGCTAGCAGCACACGCGTTTAGGGAAATATTTCAAGATGACCGTCCAGCATATTCGATCCCGTATTGCATCGAGTTGGAACCATTCTTAAAGCTGCCCTTACCAGATCCGAGCGGCCGGGAAGTGAACTTTCTATTTAGTGGTCAGTTGATTCCGCGAAAAGGCATTGACGTATTGTCTGAGGCGGCGGCAAAAGTTCTCGCCAGTCGAAAGCGTGCACGCCTGTGCATAGTCGGGGATGGTCCCGAGCGGTACAGAATAAACAGCCTTGCGTGCCTTTTCGGAGATAGGGTGCGGTTCCATGGTTACATCCCATTCGAGGAACGGATAAATGCCTACAGGGACGCCCATGTGTTGGTGTTTCCCTCGCGTTTTGACGGCTGGGGTGCTGTTGTTCATGAGGCCATGGCACGTGGTATGCCAGTTATAACGTCGGCCGAGGTAGGCTCGGCGCATGATTTGGTTGAGAATGGACGAAGCGGCTTCATGTTGCAGCCTCCCGACGTCGACAAGTATGTTCGGGCGATGCTGTACTTCGTGGATCACCCGAATGAGATAGCAGCCTTCGGCTCAAGGGCCCGCGCTAAGGCAGGTGAGTACTCGCCCACGCGCGGGGTCGAGACGCTGGTCGCCGCGCTCGTAGATATATGCTCGGATCGCGACACTATCGACGCTGGTCAGGTGCGCGAAGCAGGGTTGCACTGAGTCCTTTTCGTTCCCACGGGTTACGCGCGAAGACGGGTGCAGCATTAGGACGGACGATGTCGGGGTGCCGGTGGAAGAACACAGTAGCGTCGTCCCGGATCCTGGTTTCGTGCCGAATTGCGAGGGGTGGCTCTTGAGATCGTGATCCGCGAAAGGACGAAGTTACTGTATATTTCGGGCTACGGGCGCAGCGGGTCCACTATACTCGCGAACCTTCTAGGCGCTTACGATGGCTTCTGCTCTGCAGGGGAAATCCAGGCCGTGTGGGAGCGTCCGGGAATCACCGGAGATCTCCCGAAACTCGACGGGGGATGGCTATGTGGCTGTGGAGCGCAGATCACGCATTGCGACCTGTGGAGTTCGGTGCACAAGCAGGCGTTTGGCGGCTTCGGTAATGTTAGGTACGAAGTGTTTGAGCGCCTACGGAAGGGTTTAGATAATACGCGATACGCACCAATGATGGCATTACCCGCGTGGCGTCGCTCAGTAAAGAAGCGCTTGCAGAAGTACGCCGAGGCGGTTGCACCCCTGTATGACGCACTGCATGCGGTTACTGGATGTCGGGTGCTCATCGATGAATCCAAATTGCCACTCCTACCGTATACGCTGGCTTGGCTTGAAGGGTTTGAGCTGTACATTGTGCATCTGGTTAGAGATTCCCGGGCTTCAGCATTCTCATGGAAGCGGCGTGTTGAGCGTCCTGACACCCTGCGGCGAGCCCATATCGCGCAGTTCGGGACAGGGCAGTCAGCGCTTAATTGGGCGGCGCGAAATCTCGTGGCCGAGGTCGTTGGCGCGTCTTTTCCCCGACGCTATATGCGCATCACCTACGAGAAGTTTGTTGCGTGCCCGCGTGAGACCGTGATGAAGATCTTTGGTATGCTGGGCGAGGAGCCTTCGGGCGATCCGTTTTTGACGGATCATGAGGTGGTGCTAGGCGTGAACCATACGGTATGGGGTAATCCGAGCCGACTTCGGATCGGGCCGACCAGGTTGGAGCCAGATGAGGAGTGGAAAAGCAAGATGTCTTGGACCGACAAATGGCTGGTAAGCTCGGTCACATGGCCCCTCCTTTTGCGTTATGGATATTCGGTGTGAACTAGATTGGCGAAGCAGACGAGTCCGTAGGTAGTTGCCAAAGATTAAGACAGGCATGGCAATGCGGAGTGTCCGCCGAGAGCGCGAGAGCCTGAACATCGCGATTGTTACGCCGACAATTGCCAAGGAGGGGACGGGTCCGAGTATTTGTGTGTCCGCTTTATCTAAACAGCTGCTCGATGTGGGGCATAGCGTCACGGTTGTGACGGGAGATTACGGCGGTTCCCAAATCCCTCATGACCAGGTCCAGATTGACGCGAGGGCGACGGTAAAGAGTTTTCCCGCGAGTAGCGGTGTCGCGAGACGGTTATACCGGTCCTCTGCAATGCGACGTTGGATGGATCAGCAGGCGCACAGTTTTGATGTCGTCGATATACAGGGCATCTGGTCGTTTATCGCCGTAGACGCGGCGCGTGCCTGCATGCGGGCTCGAACGCCCTACGTCATCACAACACATGGTCAGATGGCGAGATGGGATTGGAAGAAACACTGGCTGCGGAAGCAGGCTTTTTACCACCTGTTTCTCAGGTGCCCGTGGCGCTTGGCTGCCGCTGTGCGCTTTCTCTCCGAAAGGGAGCGCAGCGTTTCGGTTGATAAGGCTTTACGGAACGGTGTCGTTGTCCCCAACTGGGTGGAAAGGGGCGCCGAGAGACCATCAGAAACGAAGGTCGCCCGAATGCGGGCGGACCTCGGTATACCTGCGGACAGTCGAGTATTGTTGTTTTTAGGTCGCATCACCGACCAGAAGGGCGTGGTCGAGATCATTCGTGCATTCAAAGAGCTTTGCCGACGGCGTTCGGATTGCGTGCTGCTGTTGGTCGGTCCCATGGATCCAGAGTACCGGACGGACCTCGAACAGGAGTTAGTTGACGCAAGGAATCAACGCAGAATTATTGTTTCCCAACCTATCTACGACGAACGGAAGTCCGCCCTCTTCTCGCTCGCTACACTTTTTATAACGCTGTCGAAGAACGAGGGCTTGCCGCTGGCCGTGCTTGAGGCGTTGGCGAATGGCGTCCCAGCTGTAGTGACCGATAAAGCTAACCTGCCTGAGATTGTGGAGTATGATGCAGGTGTGGTGGTGCCGCCGGATCCTGCGTGTGTCGGGGAACAGGTCGACAGACTTCTTAGCCAACCGACTAGGATTTGCTCTATGAGTCAGAGTGCGCGGCGGCTGATTGAGGAGCGGTTTTCAGTTGACGTTGTATTTCCACAACTTCTTTCAGTCTATCGCGAAGCGCTATCGGCACGGCTGGGTGTTTGAAACGGGAATGAGTAATGAAGCCTCGAGGGGCGCTCGCAGAAAGAAGAGCCTGGTCGCTCTGCACTGGAGCGGAAGGCCCTGTAATTCTTGGCTGGCGCCGGGCGCCGAACCTGGCAGCCCCGAGTATTTTGAGCGAACCGAAGCTGAGCGGCATCGGCTTGAGCCATTCGTTGCGCGCTTTGCACGCTACCAGGATTGGAAGGGCAAGTCCGTCCTTGAGGTCGGCTGTGGTATAGGTTTCGACCTTTGCCAGTTCGCGCGCAGCGGCGCACGGGCGGTAGGCGTGGACCTGACCGCCGCAGGCGCAGCTCTTTCCACCCAACGACTCCGCCATCATCACGCGCCCGGCCAGGCGCTGGTGGCAGACTGCGAACAGTTGCCGTTTGTGGACGCCACGTTTGACTTCGTCTATTCGTGGGGCGTCATCCATCATACACCCGACACAGACAAGGCCGCGCGCGAAATCGTTAGAGTGGTCAAGCCCGGCGGCCAGGTCACGGTAATGATTTACAACCGCCGCTCGCTCGTCGCTTTGCAGGCCTATCTGGTTTACGGTCTGCTCAAGGGTCGTCCGCTGCGCCGGATTGCGGAAATTATCGCCACGCATCTGGAGAGCCCCGGCACCAAGGCGTATACCGTAAGGGAAGCACGCGGACTGTTTCCGTCGCTGGAGGATGTCAGCATAACGTCGGTAGTCACTCCCTACGATCTGCGCATCGGGCGCAACCGATATTTGCCGCATTGGGTCGGATCGATTATGCCTCAGAGCCTGGGCTATTTCATGGTCATCCAGGGAAAGAAGCCGCGCTTAGAGCGGTCGTTGTCAGAATCGGTAATCGACGCAGCCTAGCTAACCGGGTGTGGAAACGGATTGTCCGCAACTTGTTTCCCGTCACTTTACTTCTCTAGCGCACGAGAGAAGTAGAATAGCTCGGGCGTTGTTATCAGCGTGCCTAAGCAAGCGGCTAAGAGAAATGCGCAAGGCGCCTTTTCTGGGCCAGGATTAAGAGTGTCAGCGGTTTGTGAAAGCCCGTTCGCGCCGGCATTGCTGGTTTGCCCACGTTGCCACGCCCGACCCACTTCGGCCGCCGACGGGCTTCGATGCGGCAAATGCGGCAAGGTTTACCCGATAGTCGACGGCATACCCGTTTTGCTCCTCGACGTTCAGGCGGCGGAGCACGACGAGTTGCACGAGCATCACCACACCCGTGCGGCGCGCAACCAGCAGCAGACCCAGTTTTTCGACCATCAGGTGGACGTTGAATTCGAGGTTACCCGTCCTCATGGCACCCCGGCGCTCTATCGTTGGTACTACGAGGAAAAATTCCGTATCAGCATCGCGGGACTGGAGGCGATGCTCCCCGGTGCCACGGTCTTAACCGTGTGCGGTGGATCGGGGATGGATGCGGAATTTTTGGCTTTGCGGGGTGCCCGGGTTATCGCTTCGGACCTTTCGCTGGGAGCGATGCGGCGTACCTGCGAACGCGCGCGCCGCTACAACCTGCCCATCGAACCGCTGGTCGCGGACGTGACCAAACTGCCATTCGCCGATCGGTCCATCGATTTAGTTTATGTGCACGACGGGCTTCATCACCTGGAAGATCCTTTTGAGGGCCTCCGGGAAATGACCCGCGTAGCGGGTCGGGCGGTTTCACTAACCGAGCCAGCCGACGCCTGGGCTACCAAAATTGCAGTCCATCTGGGGTTATCGATGGAGTGGGAGGAAGCAGGCAACCGCGTTGCCAGGATGAAGGAAAAACCGATCGGCGATTTCCTCCGATCGCAGGGCTTTATCATCGGCAATTCATCCCGTTACGCGATGTATTACAAGCACCACCCGGGCCGCTTTATAGCATGGCTATCCAAGCCAGGCGTGCTGGAGGTGACCAGGAAAGCGGTGCGTTTGGGCAATGCGTTGATCGGAAGATTCGGAAACCGCCTCGGTATGACGGCGGTCCGCGACGGCGCAACTGCTCCAAGGCTGTTCAGCGCGTGATCAAGTCTCATTGGGCCTCTGTCGTGTAGCGCGGGTTCGCCGGACACAAAAGGTCGGCGCTCAATTCCGGCGCATAGGCCCGGCAAATTACAAATCTCTTCTCACCGGTTTTCGACTACGGCGATGAAAATCCTCTTTCTCGGCATCAACTACTGGCCTGAGGAGACCGGCAACGCGACCTTCGTAGTCGGGCGTTGCGAATATCTGGCCGAGCGCGGCCATGAAGTCACGATATGTACTGGTTATCCATACTATCCGGAATGGCGGGTGCGGCCGGATTATCGCCGCAAGTGGTTCATGCACGAACGGCGCAACCGTGTCGACATTCGCCGCGTTCCGCTTTACGTGCCGCGCCGCGTTACCTCGTTCAAGCGGATGATGCACGAGGCGTCGTTCATCGCCTCTTCTTTCGCGGCAGCGCTAGCCTGCCAACGCCCCGACCTGCTGTACGTGGTTTCGGCCCCGCTCGGACTGGCCGCTTCGGCCTTCTTTCTAAGCCGCGCATGGCAAATTCCCTATGCGTTCTATGTATCGGACATGCAGCCGGACGCGGCGGCTGAACTGGGGATGCTGCCCGGGTCGATTCTGAAGGTCCTTTATGGATTGGAGCGGTTTGCGTACCGTCACGCCGCGCTGGTTCCCACTCTAACGGAAGGGATGCGCCAGAGGATAATCTCTAAGGGCGTGCCGGCTGAGAAGGTGGTTGTCTTTTCGCATTGCGCGGAACAGCGACTGTTCGAAGTGCCAGTCGGGCGCGGCGGCTTGAATTTCCGACGCGCGCATGGATTGGAGAACCACTTTATCGTCCTGCACGCCGGCAATATGGGCGTAAAGCAGGGGCTGGAGGTAGTTATTAATGCCGCCGCCCGTACAGTCCAGGATAGATCGATCGTTTACCTACTCGTTGGTGACGGCGTGACCAAACGGTCGCTCCAAGAAGGCCGCGCATCGTTAGGCTTGGAAAATGTTCAGTTTCTTCCCGTTCAACCCAGAGATGTGTTCTGGGATATGCTCGGAGCCGCGGATGCCTGCCTTATCACGGAGCGCGGATCGGTCAGCGATATTCTTTTTCCGGGCAAAACCGTCGATTTTCTCAGCGCAGGCCGGCCAGTCATCGCATCGCTTTCGAGTGATACCGAGACCGCGCGCATCGTGAGTTCAGCCGGCGCTGGTTTGGTAGTTCCGCCCGGGGATGCGGAGGCGCTGGCGGCGGCAGTTATGCGCTTGTGCTCATCCCAATCTGAACGCGCAGTTATGGGTGAAAGGGGGCGCGCCTACGCGCGGGAGCATTGGGATCGCAGCCGGGTCCTTCCATATATGGAGGAAAAGCTGATCGGCCTGGTCGGGACCGGGAACGCGCAGAAGAAGGCCGGATGAAATAGATACAGAAGAGGGCATCGTATGATTGAGCGGGTTTCAGTAGTGGGACTGGGCAAACTCGGGGCGTGCATCGCAGCTTGCGCTGCAAGCAGGGGCATGGAAGTTGTCGGCGTCGACTCGAATAGGCGAAACGTCGGTCTCATCAACGACGGGCAGGCACCGGTCGTCGAACCGGGCCTGGTTGAGATGATCGCAGCCAATAGAGTGCGCCTGCGCGCGACCCAGGACTACAGCGATGCCATCATGGGGTCGGATCTGACGCTGATCGTCGTGCCCACTCCGTCCGATCAGGACGGACGGTTTTCGCTTGCCTATGTGCTGGATGCCGCGAAATCGATTGGTGCCGCACTCGCAAGCAAATCCGACTACCATATCGTTAGCGTGACCAGCACTGTGCTGCCCGGATCGACGCAGGCAGCAATTGTCCCCACGCTCGAACGGGCGTCGGGCAAGAAATGCGGGGACGCGTTCGGGGTATGCTACAATCCCGAGTTCATTGCCCTCGGCGACGTGATTAGGGGGCTGTTGAAGCCCGATTTTGTTCTGATCGGCGAGTCCGATACGCGATGCGGTGGGGCACTCGAGCGGTGGTATGAATCGTTTTGCGAAAACCAGCCGCCCGTGCATCGTATGAACTTCGTCAACGCCGAACTTACAAAAATAGCGGTCAACACATTCGTTACCACTAAGATTACTTTCGCCAACATGCTGGCTGCGATCTGCGAAGAACTGCCTGGGGGCGACATTGACGTCGTAACGGCAGCGCTGGGGGCGGATGCTCGAATCGGCCGGCGCTACCTGACCGGCGCACTGGGATACGGCGGACCATGCTTTCCCCGTGACAACCAGGCGCTGGCCTATATAGCGCGCGCGCTCGGATGCCAGGCTGCACTGGCCGAGTCCACTGACCGCAGCAACCGCACGCTCTTGGACCGCCACGTGACTCGGATCAAAGCTGCGATTGCGCCGCAGATGACGGTTGGGGTGCTGGGTGTTGCTTACAAGCCGGACACCAACGTGGTCGAGGAGTCACAGGGCCTGGTGATTGCGCAGAGACTGGCGCAGGACGGGCGCCAGGTAGTGGTATTCGATCCGTACGCGAACGACAGTGCGCGTCGTATCCTCAACCATTCGGTGCAGTACGCGGCATCGCTCAATGAATGCGTGCGCCGCTGCGAGGCTCTAATCGTCGCCAATCCTTGCCGCGAGTTTCGCTCCCTCAAAGCCGCCGATATCGCACGGCGTCGAAGGCCGCTGATTGTCTTCGACTTCTGGCGCATTCTGGAAGAAGGATTCAGACACTGCGAGTGGATCGACTACCATGCGGTCGGTTACGGCGAAGCGGATTCGGCACGCAAAGCGCGGATTTCCTCCATCTGGAGCAGCGAGAAATAAAACTCGTCGGTGAGTTGCGCGGCCCGCGGCAAGCTTCAATGCCGCCTCCCTTTCTAGCGCAGCACCACGTTCGATGACAGCTCAATCCATCCAGTGCAACGAAGGAAGCTCCTTTACTTTTCAAGTGAACCGGCTTGCTGGCCAGGTTCGGCGAAGCCGGTGCGGTCGGAACCTTCGCGGACTCTACTACTAACCGTTCATCTTGAAATCCAGAAGTTTCAGCAACGGAGGAACAGGAACGATGTCTCATTCGCACAGGGTGCTGGTAACGGGCGCCGGTGGTTTTATCGGCCATCATCTGGTCACCTATCTGAAGAAGCTCGGCTATTGGGTAAGGGGCGTGGACATGAAGAGGCCGGAATTCTGCCGCACCGACGCCGATGAGTTCATGGTTCTCGACCTGCGCCGCTGGGAGAACTGCGTGCGGGCGACTGGCGGCGTTGAGGAAGTGTATGCGCTGGCGGCCGACATGGGCGGGATGGGCTTCATCTCGGCCAATCACGCGCAAATCCTGCACAACAACGCGCTGATCAATCTGCATACCATCGAGGCGGCGCGCCAAAACGGGGTCAAACGCTACCTGTATACGTCCTCGGCCTGCGTCTATCCGGAATACCGGCAGACGGAAACCAACGTCACGCCGCTGCGCGAAGAGGATGCCTATCCGGCGCAGCCCCAGGACGCCTACGGATGGGAGAAGCTGATGACCGAGCGGCTGTGTACACATTACCGCGAGGAAAACGGCCTGGAGACGCGCATCGTACGCTTCCACAATATCTTCGGTCCGTTTGGTACCTGGACCGGCGGACGCGAAAAGGCGCCGGCCGCACTGTGCCGCAAGGTGGCGGTGGCCAAACTCAGCGGCAATCCGCGCGTGGAAATCTGGGGCGACGGCGAACAGACCCGCTCGTTCTGTTATATCGACGACTGCACCACCGGCATCTACAAGCTGATGCGCTCGGATTACGCCGAGCCGCTTAATCTTGGCCAGGACCGGATGGTGACCATCAACGAACTGGCCGACATGATCGCGCAGCTCGCCGGGATCGAAATCGTCAAGGTCCACGTGCCGGGGCCGCAGGGCGTACGCGGCCGCAATTCCGACAACACCCGCCTGCGCCAAGTCTTGAACTGGGAGCCGGAAATCAGCCTGGAGGAAGGCCTGGCGCGGACCTACGCCTGGATCGAGCAGCAGGTCAGAGCCGGAATCGCAACCGCCGCGGAGGCTGGGACGCCGGCCAAGTAGCAGCAACCTTCTGCGCCGGCCATCCGGATTCAACCCCGCCCGTTCTTACAATCGGCCTCGGCGGCA
>Ga0070737_10004030_pt1 | contig 15117 bp, 15 predicted proteins | sample Coa_R1_10_FD_66438 | JGI IMG/M metagenome (GOLD analysis project Ga0070737, IMG submission 66438) | Surface soil microbial communities from Centralia Pennsylvania, which are recovering from an underground coalmine fire - Coalmine... | ecosystem: Environmental > Terrestrial > Soil > Unclassified...
TGTCGATCTACACCGACGAGATCTTTGGGCCCGTGCTGTGCATAGTGCGTGCCCACGATTACGAAGAGGCGCTGCGGCTTCCTTCCCAGCACGAATACGGCAACGGCGTGGCGATTTTCACCCGCGACGGCGACACTGCCCGTGACTTCACCTCGCGCGTGCAGGTGGGCATGGTGGGTGTCAATGTGCCGATCCCGGTGCCGGTCGCCTACCACACCTTCGGGGGCTGGAAGCGCTCCGGTTTCGGCGACCTCAACCAGCACGGCCCGGCGTCGATCCAGTTCTACACCAAGGTCAAGACCGTCACCTCACGCTGGCCGTCGGGCATCAAGGACGGCGCCGAATTCGTCATCCCGACTATGAAGTAGCGCTGGAATGCAATTCTTCGGTCTGGACGACGACGAGCGCGAGATCGCCGAGACGGCGGCCGCGTTCGCCGAAAAGCGGCTCGCGCCGTACGCGCTGGAATGGGATGCCAACCAACACTTCCCGGTCGACGAGCTGCGGGAGGCGGCGCAACTCGGGATGGCGGCGATCTACTGCCGCGACGACGTCGGGGGCAGCGCGCTGCGGCGGCTGGACGGCGTGCGGATCTTCGAGCAGCTGGCGATCGCCGACCCCACCACGGCAGCGTTCCTGTCCATCCACAACATGTGCGCGTGGATGATCGACACATACGGTACGCCCGAACAGCGCAAGAGCTGGGTGCCGCGACTGGCGTCGATGGACGTCATCGCCAGCTACTGCCTGACCGAGCCCGGCGCCGGTTCGGACGCCAGCGCGTTGCGCACCCGGGCGGTCAAAAACGGTTCGGACTATGTGCTGGACGGCGTCAAGCAGTTCATCTCCGGCGCGGGCGCCTCGGACGTGTACGTGGTGATGGCGCGCACCGGCGGCGAGGGACCGCGCGGAATCTCGGCGTTCGTCGTCGAAAAGGGCAGTGCCGGAATGAGTTTCGGCGCTCACGAGCAGAAGATGGGCTGGAACGCGCAGCCCACCGCGCAGGTGGTGCTGGAAGGCGTGCGGGTGCCGGCCGACGCGATGCTCGGCGGTCCGGAAGGTGAAGGCACCGGCTTCTCGATCGCGATGAACGGGCTCAACGGCGGCCGGATCAACATCGCGGCGTGCTCGCTGGGTGGGGCGCAGGCGGCGTTCGACAAGGCGGCGTCGTACCTTCGTGAGCGCCAGGCGTTCGGCTCCGCGCTGCTCGACGAGCCCACCATCCGGTTCACCCTGGCCGATATGGCCACCGCGCTGGAGACGTCGCGAATGATGTTGTGGCGCGCGGCCGACGCGCTCGATGAGGACGCCGACGACAAAGTCGAACTCTGCGCGATGGCCAAGCGCTACGTCACCGACGCGTGCTTCGAGGTCGCCGACAAGGCCCTGCAGTTGCACGGCGGCTATGGCTACCTGCGCGAGTATGGTCTGGAGAAGATCGTCCGCGATCTGCGGGTGCATCGCATCCTGGAAGGGACCAACGAAATCATGCGGGTGGTCATCGGCCGCGCCGAGGCTGCCCGCGTCCGCGCCGGCACGTAGGAGGGCTGATGTCGACGGTCGCGTTCCTGGGGCTGGGCCACATGGGTGGGCCGATGTCGGCGAATCTCGTTGCGGCAGGCCACACCGTGCGGGGCTTCGACCCGGTGGCCGCCGCGGCGACCGCTGCCGCCGACAAAGGTGTCGCGGTGTTCGACAGCGCCGCCGCGGCGGTGGCCGGCGCCGAAGTGGTCCTCACGATGCTGCCCAATGGCGATGCGGTCAAACGCTGTTACGCCGATATCCTGCCGGCGGCACAGCAGGGCACTTTGTTCATCGACAGCTCGACAATCTCCGTCGACGACGCCCGCGAAGTGCACGCGCTAGCCGGCTCGCACGGCTTCGCCCAACTCGACGCACCGGTCTCGGGCGGGGTGGCGGGCGCGGTCGCCGGCACACTGGCGTTCATGGTCGGCGGCGATTCGGAGACGCTTGAACAGGCGCGCCCCGTGCTGGAACCCATGGCGCGCAAGATCATTCACTGCGGCAGCGCCGGCGCCGGCCAGGCCGCGAAGGTCTGCAACAACATGGTGTTGGCCGTGCAGCAGATCGCGATCGGTGAAGCGTTCGTGCTGGCCGAAAAGCTCGGCCTGTCAGCGCAATCGCTGTTCGACGTCATCACCGGAGCGACCGGCAACTGCTGGGCCGTGCACACCAACTGCCCGGTGCCGGGGCCGGTGCCGACGTCGCCGGCCAACCACGACTTCAAGCCGGGCTTCGCGACCGCGCTGATGAGCAAGGACCTGGGGCTGGCGATGGACGCGATCGCGTCAACCGGCGCGACGGCGCCGCTGGGCACCCACGCCGCGCAGATCTACGCCGAGTTCGCAGTCGACAACGCCGACAAGGATTTCAGCGCCGTCATCGAGATGCTGCGCAACGGCTAGCGGCCGGGGCGAGTCGTCGCGAGCCGGAAACTATGGTCGCGATCCGGCCGCGCCCACAGCCCTGGCTTCTGTCTCGCGACAGGCCGCGGCGCGCTTTTGGCGGATCGACCAGCGCCGGTGCAGTTGCCGGCAATCGGCCGCCGACAGATCGTCGTATCCGGTACGCGATTCGGCGGCCAGCCCTGCGGCTACGGCCGCGCGCAGCGCCCGCCCGGTTCCGGCGAACGCCAATGCGGCCGCGGGCGTTATCCCCAGCTCCCACAACGCCAACCGGTACAGCTCGACGTCGTCGCCGGCTTCGGCCACGTCGTCGGCCGTCACCAGTGTTTCGACCAGCCCCTCGCCGACCAGTTGGCGGACCCGCGTTTGCGCCCACCCGCGGCGGCGTCGGCTCACCACGCCCACCCAGATGCCGGCGACGAACAGACTCATCACCAGGTCGATCAGCCCGGCCCGCGGCTCGTCGTCGAGGTCGTCCAAGTCGAAGATCACCGCACGCAGGGGATGGACGTCGGCGTCGACCGCGGGCGCGCGGTCCCACCAGAACGTCCGTCGGGCCGTGGTCTGCACGCCCATAGCGTGCCCGGGGCCGCCGCTGCGGGCGTCCCCCATTAGGGGGATTGGCATGGCGAATTGGTCTTAGGGTGGGGCCATGACCGTGCGGCTTGTGCTGGTCGACGACCACGAAATGGTCATCGAAGGGCTCAAGGCGATGCTGGCCGCGTTCAAGGACCGGGTGCAGGTGGTCGGGCAGGCGATCGGCGCCGAGCGAGCGGTCAGCGTGATCGACGAGCTGCAGCCCGACATCGTGCTGTGCGACGTGCGCATGCAGGGCTCCAGCGGCCTGGACCTGTGCTTAGAGCTGCGCGAACGCGACCCCCACCGCAAAGTAGTGATGCTGTCGGTGTACGACGACGAGCAGTATCTGTTCCAGGCGTTGCGGGTCGGGGCCTGCGGCTACCTGCTGAAGAGAATCAGCAGCGACGAGTTGGTGCGCCAGCTGGAATTGGCGCACAGCGGCGAAACCGTGATCGACCCCGGCATGGCGGCCCGCGCGGCCGACACCGCGGCGCGCTTGCAGCGCAACGAGTTCTGGCCCGGCGCACGTCAGGGGTTGACACAACGCGAAAGCGAGATCCTGTCCTACATGGTCAGCGGGCTGTCCAACCGCGGCATCGCCAACAAGCTCGTCATCGGCGAAGAAACCGTCAAGAGCCACCTTCGGTCGATCTACCGCAAGCTCGGTGTCACCGACCGCACCGGTGCGGTGGCCACGGCGCTGCGGGAAGGCATTTACCAATGACCGAGCGCAGACGTCCGTCGAACGCGGTGCGCGATCTGGTCGACGCCGACCGGGAATTGGTGCTGCTGCGCGAGCTCATCCAGGCCGCCTCCAGCGGACCCGCAGTAGAACCGCTGGCGGCGGCGGCCGCGCGGATGATCACCGCGGCCACCGGGACCGACGTGTGTTTTGTGCACGTGCTCGACGACAGCGACCGGTCGCTGACGCTGGCCGGTGCGACACCGCCGTTCGACGGTCAGGTGGGAAAGATCCGGCTACCGCTGGGATCTGGGATATCAGGCTGGGTGGCGCGGCATCGCGAGCCGGTCGTGATCACCGACGACAAGGAAGCCGACCCGCGCTATCTGCCGATCCAGTCGCTGCGCGGACGGGATTTCACGTCGATGGTGTCGGTGCCGATGGAAACCGATCCGGGCGGCCTGGTCGGCGTGCTCAACGTGCATACCGTCGCGCGCCGTGAATTCACCGACGGCGACGTGGAATTGCTGCGTGTCATCGGCCGGTTGATCGCCGGCGCGTTGCACCAGGCGCGGCTGCACCGCCAGCTGGTGGCCCGCGAACGTGCTCACGAGTTGTTCGTCGAGCAGGTGATCGAGGCGCAGGAAATCGAACGTCGCCGGCTGGCCGGTGACATTCACGACGGCATCTCGCAGCGCCTGATCACGCTGTCCTACCGGCTCGATGCCGCGGCCCGCGCGGTCGGCGACGATCCGGTTGAGGCCTCCGGACAACTCGACGAGGCCCGCGAATTGGCCCGGCTGACATTGGAAGAGGCCCGCGCCGCGATCAGCGGGCTGCGCCCGCCGGTGCTCGACGATCTCGGGCTGGCCGGCGGGTTAGCCAGCCTGGCCCGTTCGGTGCCGCACCTCAACCTCGAGCTCGACCTGTCCGATGCCCGGCTGCCCGAGCACATCGAGCTGGCGCTGTACCGCATCGCCCAGGAAGGCTTGCAGAACATCGTCAAACACGCCGAGGCGACCGCGGGCCGGCTGCGGTTCGCGGTCGACGACGGCACGGCGCGGCTGGAAATCGTCGACGACGGCGTGGGTTTCGACACGTTCGAGAATCCGCTCGGCGGCGACGAGATGGGCGGCTACGGAGTGCTGTCGATGGCCGAGCGGGCCGAGCTCGTCGGCGGGCGGCTCAACATCCGGTCGCGACCCGGCGCCGGCACCGCGGTCACCGCGACGATCCCGCTGCCCTCCCCCACGACGCGAGCGTGCGTGTCTCCGACCGACACGCCGACATAATGCCCGGGTTTGCGCACGCTCGCGCCAAGGGGTGACCTCAGAAATCGCCGGCGTTGTGGCGCAACGTTTCGATCGACGACACCAGCGCCTGTGCCTCGGCGTCGGAAATCCCGATGTCGCCGAACACCTGCTCGTTGAGCGTGACGGTGGCGTCCTCGACGGTCGACCGACCCAGGTCGGTGATCTGCACCAGCGTGGTGCGCCCGTCGGTCGGGTGCGGCACCCGCTGCACCAGCCCGTCGGCCTCCAGCCGGCGGATCGCATGGGTGACGCTGGTGACGTGAACCTGCAGCAGGTCGGAGGCCTTGGTGATCGGCAGCGCCCCGGTGCGGCTGAACGCCAGCAGCCGCAGCAGCTCGTATCGGGAGAAGCTCAGATCGTAGGGGCGCAGCGCGTTCTCGACGCGGGCCAGCAGTATCTGGTGGGCCCGCATCACCGACGTCACCGCGACCATGCCCTGCGCGACGTCGCCCCAGCCGGCGCGCTCCCAGTTGGCGCGCGCCGCGGCGATCGGGTCGCGGTTATCAGAGCTCGAAGCGGCCACGTCCTTTCTTACCGCACTTTCGGGCGAGTTCGGGTCAGCCGCGCGACTTTCCCACCGCGGACAGCACCGCCTGCGTCGACGTCCGGTTGCCGACGGTGACCCGCGCGCCGCCGTCGGCGTAGTACCGGACTCGCAGCCCACTACCCGCGAACGCCTCGCGCCACGGCCGACCCCTCGGCGGCAGGAACACGAAGTTGGCGTGCGCGTCGGTGCTGTAGACCCCCATCGCGGACAACCGCGCCCGCAGATATCGACGCTCGGCGGCGATCAGCCGAATCCGGTGGCGCAGTTGGTCTTCGGCCTGATAGGACGATGCCACCGCCAACAGGCTGGTAATCGGCATGCCGAACGGCAGCTGCTTGCTCCACAGCGTCCGTACCAGGCTCGTCGACCCGATGCCGTAGCCGATCCGCAGTCCGGCCAGCCCATATGCCTTGGAAAAGGTCCGCACGACCACCACGTTGGGGAACCGGTCAACCAGCGCCGTCGCGTCGATGCGGTGCTCGGCAGCGACGAACTCGATGTACGCCTCGTCGAGCACGACGATCGTCTCCGCCGGCACCCGGCGCAGGAATTGCAGGACCTCGTCGGCAGGCTCGAGTGTGCCGGTCGGATTGTGCGGCCGGCACAACACCACCACCCGGGCTTTCGCGGCGGCGTCGGCCAGTGCATCGAGGTCGTGGTGGCCGTACTCATCGAGAGGCACAGTCTTCGAGATCAACCGGGCTATCTGCGCGAAGATCGGATAGCCGTCGAACGTCGGTGTCGCCATCACGATCGTGTCGCCCGGATCGGTCAGCGCGTGCAGGGTCTGCATCACCACACCGGTAGCACCGGCGCCGAGCACCACCTGTTCCTCACGCACGCCGACACGTTCGGCGATCAGGCGGCGCAGCCGCTCGGGCAGAAATTCCGGATAGCGGTTGGCGGCGTCGATCGAGCGGATCAGCGCCGAGCGCACCGCCGGCAGCGGCGGGAACGGGTTTTCGTTGAGCGACAAGGCAAACGGATCGATCGCATCGGGTAACGCATCGTCGATCATCCCCGACGCCGCCAGAACCGACATCAGCCTCGTCCGCCCCATCGCACCGCTGCCGCGCCGGCGAAGTCGCCGGCATGCGCGAACGCGGCCATCAACACGATATCGCCGGCGTTGACCTGACCGTCGGATATGGCGTGATCCAGGTTGATCGGGATGCCCGCGCCGAACAGGTTGCCGCATTCGTCGAAGGTATGGCGATGACGTTCGCGCGGCACCTCGAGGGCTTCGCGCCAGTTGCGCAGGAACACCCGGTTGGGCTGGTTGGTGACCAGCAGGCCAATATCCTTGGGGCTCAATCCGATTCGATCACAAACCGCGAGCGCGACTTCGGGGACCTGACGGTTGCCGCGAGCCAGCACCTTGGCGATCTTGGTTTCGGTGAACCCGATGCACCCTTCGCCCGGGCCGGGCTGCCACCACTTACGGGGTGGGTCCATCGCGATCGTCATGTCACCGGCGTATTCGCCGTAGGTGCGGCATTCGACGTCGAGGATCGGCGATCGGTCGGACAGCGTCACCAATGCCACCGCGGCGCCGTCACCGGGAATAGCGGACTGGGCCTTGCGCCGCACACCTGGCTGGTCGAAGACCTGTCCCGCCGCGTTCTGCGCAATCGCGATCAGCGCGCTTCGACCTTCACCGGATGCCAGGAGCCGACGGGCCACGTTGAGCGCCAACACAAATGCCGCGCACCCGCCGTTGTGCAGGTCGAGTACCCAGGATGGGCGCATCCCCAAGCGGTGCGCGATGCCGCCGCCCGCGCCATAGAACGGCATGTCCGGTATCTGGGTGTGGGTGATCAGTACGTCGATGTTCGAGATGACGTCGTACCCATGGCGCTCGATCAACCCGGCACAGGCGCGTTCGATCATGTCGACGGCGGTTTCGTCGGGTGCGACGTGATGGCGGAACTTGGGCGCGCGAAACATCACGTTGGCGGCCAAATCGTCCGAACCGGCGAATTGCGCGTAATAGTCGGCGCTGATCGGTTCTCCGGGCAGATAGGTGGAAACGTCGGTCAGACTGACGGCGGTTGATGTCATGGCGGAGCTCATCTCATCCAGGCCGGCGTGATCGGCAGGCCGTTGCGGTGGCGGTATTCGGCGATTGCTTTGAGGTTGTTCAGCTCCAGCCCGTGACCCGCGCCGAAGAGATCCCAGAAGTCGCCGACCCAGCCGGTGCGACCCGCCGGGGCGGCCTCGGGATACGGGTTGTGGTCGTAGAACGGGTGACGGCAATTGGTCCACAGCACAACGGAACCCGGCTTGTTCAGCACCTCCTGCGCGTCGACGACGCGCATCAGGTAGATCATCCACAGGTGCTTGCCCTGATCCCACGCGCAGTGGTAGTCGACGGTGCGCGCCTGCGCGTTCGCATGAGTGCGGGTGTAGATCTTGGTCTCCGGGAGCAGCTTGTCGTAGGCCTCCCAGAGGCCGGGCTCCTCGGTGGGGGTGAAGCCGCGCAGCGTGTAGGTCCACTCCTCTAGGCTTCGGGTGTCGGACAGGTATTCGAACAACTCGTCGGGTGGGCAGTCGACGTAGTCGTTGACCGTGCAGTACTGGCCGAAGACCTCGTCGTGTGGGTACACCGATCGCATCTTCGCCATGAAGATCGGCGCGGTTTCTTCCAACGGCGAGGTCTCGATGCGGACCACCCCGTCGATATCGTCAAGCGCTGGCAGGGACATGGGTTCGGTTCTCCTCGTGGTGTGTAACTTGTTGTCGGGCAATCGGAACAGCTCGATTCAGGAATGCCGCGAACGGCGGGATCTCGTCGGCGGAGCACTCGACGCTGACCACCGACGGGCCGTCGACGGCCACCGCCTGTTCCAATGCGGCAGGTAGTGCCTCGAGGTCGGTGACGTCGACCGAGGAAAGGCCGGGGAACATGGCGGCCAGGCCGGCGCCGAGATTGCTCGGGCTGAACCGGTTGTAGCTGTACAGGTCGTCGTAGAAGAGCTGCTCACGGGTGACGCACATGGCGTGGGCGTTGTTGTTGAACAACACGAAAGTCACCGGCAGCCGGTATTGCACCGCGGTGTGCACCTCCATGCCGTGCATGAAGAACGCCCCGTCACCGGCGATGACGACGGTGCGTCTGGCCCGGCCGAACGCCATCCCGATACCGGCGCCGAAGCTGTAACCCATGCCGCCCATGCCGAGCGCAACGGCGAATCGACCGCCGCGCCGCACCGGCAGATAGTGAATTGCGGCCGCACCGGTGTTGCCGGCGTCGACGACGATGTCGGCGCCGACGGGTAGCGCGGCGTCCAGTACTGCCATCGCGTCGCGGTAGCGCACACCTGGACCGTCAATTACGGGGGGCCGCAGTTCGGTGCGTGGCACGGCGTCGGGCACCCGCAGGCCGGTGGGCCTCCCGCCGCCGGCGAGCTCGCGGGTCAGCATGCTCAGCGAGAGGCGCACGTTGTCGGTGTGCACGTGCGTGCACGGCAGGTAGGGCGGCGCCGAGCCGATCGAGATCGTGTGCGTTGCAGCCAGCGCGTCGTCGAGACCGGCGCGCGCGGTCACCGACAGGCGAGTGCCGACTACCAGGCACAACCCGCTGCCTGCCACCGCCTCGGCCACACCGGGATGACCCATCACACCGGTCAGGCCGAGCGCCGAGGACGATCCGAAACCCGGTGTGCCGGCCACGTCCTTGGCATCGGGCACGCACGCCACCCGGGCGCGCAGCAGGGCGCGCAGCTCCTCGAGTTCTCGGCGGGCGTCGTCGCGGGCCACCTGCTCGCCGGCGATGATCGTGACCGGTCCGTGGGCACGGCGTAGTGCCCGCACAATCGGATGCAGGTCGCCGGTCCGCGGCGCCGCACCGCCGAGTTCGTAACCGTTGGTCGCGGCCAGCCCTTGCTGAATATCCTTGGGTAGCAACAACACCGCGGGCCCACCGGTTCGGGCGGCCGCCACCGCTGCGGGCAGCGCGGACGCGATGTCGGCGGGTGTCACCACCCGTCGGCAGAAGACCGATACTGCGGAAAACAGCGCCTCGGCATTGAGCGAACCGTTGCGGCCACTGGTGTCCTGAAAGCTGCCGCGGCCGTCCATCGCGGTCGCGGGCTGACCGACCAGCGCCAGCACCGGCACCCGGCTGGCGAACGATTCCCCGAGTCCCGGAACGAGATTCAGCGCACCGCCGCCCGATGTTGCCGCGACTACGCCCAATTGGGCGCCGCCGCGGCTGTAGCCGTCGGCCATTGCCGCGGCGGAGAACTCATGCTTGGCCAGCACAGCGGTGATATCGGAGCGGAAATGCGCTGCATCGTAAAGGTCTTCGATGTTGGCGCCGTCGACACCGAAGATGTAGTCGATCCCGATGTTCGCGAGATGTTCGACGATGTGGTCGACCACCCGGTGTTGCCTGGCCATGTCGGTAATACGACTGCGGGGTGGCTTTGGTTCACCCCGGCGCCGGATTTACAGCGAACGCTCCAGCAACACGTGGCCGTTGTCGGCGGAAACCACTTGCACGGCGGCGATTTGATCGACCGGCGTGGAAATGCTGCCGGCGGGCGTCGCGGTGTGGCCGGGTTCGGCCACCCAGGTCGCCAGCTGGGTGCGGCTGCCGTCGCGGCCCACCACCACCATCGCCAGCCTGTCGTGGTGGGCGTACACCGGCGCCAGGCAGACGCATGTCATGTCGATATAGGTTCCCCAGTGCTGGCCGCTGACCGACACGGTCGAGGCCAACGCTTTGGTCCCTACTTGCGCCATCTCCAGCGACGATGCGCGCGGCTGCGGCGCGGCCGGGACGGCCGGCGCGCTCGCCTGCGGCGGCGCGGGCACGGACGCCGGCGAATGAGGCTTGACGCCGACGAACACACCGATGGCCAGCACCGCGGCCGCCACGCCCGACGCTGTCCACGTGATCACACGGGAGCGACGGCGCCGCCAGGCCACCTTGGCCAGCAGTGACGGCAGCATCGCCGAAGGCACGGGTGCGTCGCCAGTGTGGTCGGCCGCCTCGATCGCGGCAACCACGTTGTCGTCGAGCCGCGAGAGCAGGGCCGGCATGCCGCTGAGTTCGGCGACCGCGCTGCGGCACGACGCGCAGTCACGCAGGTGCGCCTCGAATTCGCGGCGGTCGGCGTCCGACAGCGAACCCAGCACGTAGGCGGCGTCCCACATCGCGTACTCATGGTCGTCGCCCGGGGCTCGCCCACCGTCATCGGTTGGACCGGCGCCCCATCGAGTAATCATCGGGTAACCCCCATCTCCTGAAGGGTGAGTCGTAAAGCTCGCAGGGCGTAATGCAGCCGTGATTTCACGGTACCCTCGGCGATCCCGAGGTCGGCGGCGGTCTGAGCGGTGGTCCATCCCCGGTAGTACGAGCGGGAGACCACGGCACGATGCTCGGGTGACAATTGCGCCATCGCCTCGGCGATCAGCATTCGGTCGAGGGCCGAATTGACCTCGTCGGGCCCGGCCTGCTCCGGCGCGTTGTCCAGCGAGCCCACTTCGTTTCGCGAACGCGCGCTTCGGCTTTGATCGATGATCATGTTGCGGGCGACGGTGAACAGCCAGGTCCGCGCCGAGCGCTCGCCGTCGCCGATGACCTCGGGGTGCTGCCAGGCCCGCAACAGCGTCTCCTGAACGACGTCTTCGGCACGGGCCCGGTCACCGGTCAACCGGACCGCAAAACGCCACAACGCCGCGGCGTGCTCGTCGTAGAGCGCCTTCATCAGCGCCTCTTCGGGAGCCGCCCGACCGGTGGCGTCCCGGACCGGATCGTCCATCACCAGCCTCACTGTGATTACACGAAACAAGCACCTGTTTCGTTCACTTGGCTAACCTCTGCTCAGTCGGCGATCCAATTGCCGTGGAAACCGTGCGGCACCCGCCGCGGCATCTGCACTCGTGCAACTGGTTCACCAGCGAAATCCGAAGCGTCGATGATCACCAGATCACTGCCGTCGCGCGCTGGGTCGTACACGTAGGTCAGGTACCAGCCGGCCGACTCGTCAGACCCACCGGGGACAAACACGGCCTCGTCGGGATTGCCGAGCCCACCGTTGCCGCCGAACCGGTGTTCTTCCGCCGCATCGCGTAAGAGGTCGTAGCGCACCAATGTGTTGATGCCGACCGCGACGGAGTAGCGGGCCGACCGTCCGGTCAGCCTGTCGTCGATCCGCGGGAACTCGATGGCACGGTCGTCGAGTTGCCGTTCGTCGACGACGCCGGCCTGCAGGTCGATGGTCCATTGCCACAGTGCCGCGTCGGCGTCGAACACACTGCCCTCTCGCCACAACTCGGGATAGCGAACCACCTGCAGCACAATGGAATTAGCACTGTCGTACGCATTGGCAAGGTGGAAGGTGTAGCACGGCTCGATGTCGAACCAGCGCACCGGGCCGTATGGGTCGTCGCGGCGCAGCACACCGAGCCGCGCGCCGTAGGAGTCGTCCCACCGGTAGGGCACGTCCTGACCGGCTTCCATGGTCAAGGCAACGCTCAGGTCGAATACCACTGGCAGGTCCAGGAAAACGACATGCTCGGCGGTCAGCGCGAAGTCGTGCATCAGCGTGAGCGCCGGAACGTCGACGGGCCTGCTGATGATCAGTTCGCCCTCGGCATTCGCGCGGTGATAGGTGACGTGCGGTTCCGAGATGCTGCCGTAGCCGAAGAAGTGCAATTCGCCGGTGTCCGGGCAGATCTTCGGGTGAGCCGTCATCGCGTCGGCCAGCCTGCCGCCGAAGTCATAGGCGCCCAACGTTTTTAGATCGTTGGTGATCTCATACGGCAGCGACGTCTCCATCAGTGCCAGGGTCTTGCCCGCGTGCCGGACCACGTGGGTGTTGGCGACGCTGGAGCGCAGGTTGCGGCTGCCGTCGGGGTTGTATGCCGGGAACGAATGCCGGAAGCTCTCGGTGCGTACCCAGCGGTTGCGATACCAGGCGACGCGGCCGTTCTCCAGCCGTACGCCGTGCACCATGCCATCGCCGACGCACCAATGTCCTTGGGCGTCAAGCGGGTTGGGGCCGTTACGCAGGTACCAGCCATTGAGCTCGCTGGGGATCCTTCCCTCGACCGGCAGATCGACGGCGGTGAGCTCGTCGGGCACCGGCGCATAGTTGCCGGTACGAAAGACCGGGAAGACGGTCTGGGCCGGCACAGCGTTGGCCTTCGGCCGCCATCCGGGCACGTCGACCTTGTCGAGCACCAGCAGGGGCGCAGCATCTGCAGAGCGGTCGTCGTCGAGCGCGGCCACCTCGTCGGCATCGAGCAGCGCCAGGCGAGCCGGCATGTCGGCCAGTTCGTCGACGGCCCGCCGGCAGGATGCGCAGGCACCCATATGCGTCTCGAATTCGTGCTGTTCGGCGGCCGACAGTGAGCCCAGCACATAGGCCGCGTCCCATAGCGCGTACTCGTGGCCGCCATGCGGCTCACCGTTGTGGGCCATGCCGTGGCCCGGTGCGCGTGTCATTGCGCCACCCCCGTCTCCCCCAAAGTCTGTCGTAAGGCGCGCAGCGCATGGTGCAGCCACGACTTCGCCGTATCTTCGGCGATCCCCAGTTCGTCGGCGATTTGCGCGATAGGCAACCGCTGGTAGTAGGCGCGGTGAACCACCGCGCGATGTTCGGGGGACAGCCGCGCCATCGCATCGGCCATCTGCGCCCTGTCCAGCCCGGCATCGGCTTCCGGAATATCCATCACCAGCCCTCCGGTGGAACACGACTCAAACGCCCGTCTGGTTCACCGGCGCTGTACACGTGGGTCAGCCAGCTGTCAGAATCCGTGCCGGGTCGCGGTCACCGCCACGGCGTGTGTTCCCAGTGTGGACCCCCTGGGCCTTGCGCGCCAGACATCCAGCTGTGGAATCGGCGATCGGGGTCGTAGGCCGAGCGCACGCTGTCCAGACGTGCCATGTTGGGTTCGGTGATGAATCGCGCCGGACGACGGCACAAATTCTCGTCGGCGAGTGAGATGCCGGTCGACAGGTGTGACATCGCCGCCAGGTTCGATGCGGCCCAGTCGCGGTACCGTTCGTCGTCGGCCGGGTCCCGCCAGATGGTGTAGAGAGCCAGGTAGATTTCGGCCTCCAGGCCGTACACCTTGTCGGCGCGCTCCGGCGACGTGTTCCATCCGGTGAAAATGAAGTGTGACGGGTGCGGTGGCATGGTCTCGATGATCCTGCGGATGCCCGGCAGTAGTTCGTCGGCGGAAGCCGACGTGAACATGCTGTCCGCGATATAGCGGTAGCCCCTGGGATAGCTGGCCATCACGGCGCCATACCAGTTGGCCAAGGTGGTGGGCGCATACGCCAGGTTGACGATCGCCTTGTCGATCACAGGGCAAGTCCCCAGCGGCGCAAGGGCTTTGACTGCTTCCTCCTCGGAGTCAGCGAAGACGGGTGAGGCGATCGTGATGCCGGGCTCGTTCCGCCCGGCCGCCGGAAAGCTGCGCGCGGTGTGGATTTGCAGTTCGACCCTGGCGTCGATCTCGGAACGGACCGCGCGTCCCCAGCTGAACACTTCGTCGGCGACGTCGATCGGGTACATGTACAGGCAGGTGCCCCAGACCGGCGGGCGTGGGTGAACGCGCAGTCTGAAAGAGGTGACCACGCCGAAGAAGCCCGGCCCCGACCCGCGGGCCGCCCAGTACAGGTCGGGATGGTTTTCGGGGTCGCAGTAGACCTGTTCGCCGTCGGCGGTGACGACGTGTATTCCGAGCACGCTCTCGCAGGCCGGCCCGAGCGTCGGGCTGTTCCAGCCGTATCCGCCCTGCAACAGATAGCCGCCGAGGCAGATGCCTTCGCAGTGGCCCGCCGGAAAGAAAAGCCCCTGCGCATCCAATTCGGTGGCGAAGACACTGGCGACCTTGCCCGGCCCGACGTCGGCGGTCATCCGATCCGGGTCGACGCTGCAGTGGTCGAGGCGGCTGACGTCGAGCAGCACACCGCCGTCACGGAGATGGCTGGCGGTCCAGCTGTGACCGCCGGAACGTACGCCGACTCGATGCCCGTGGGCGCGCGCATAGCGCAGCGCTGCCACCACGTCATCGGTGTCGTGCGCCTGCACGATCACGTCGGGAAAGCGGTCGGGCAGCAGGCCGTTCCATACCGTTGCCCGGCGAGCTGCTTCGTAACCGTCCGAGCCCCGAAAGAAGGACTTGTCCGCGGATAGGCAAATCATTGCAGCACCTCGCTTTTCACCCGGTGCGGTGCTGCCGACAGGTAGGCCGCGACCTCACTCGCGAGCGGTGTGGCGGCGAGCCGAATCGCGCGTAGCGGGCCGTTGGGCGGGATGCCGTACCCGATGGCGAACATTCCGTCGCCGAGGTGCGAGGCAAAGCCGCCGCGTGGGTTGCCCTGCTCGTCGAGCACGCCCAGGTGGCCGACCAGACCGTCGAGGTCGGTGCGGAAGCCGGTGGCGGCGATGATCGCCTGCGGCGCGACGGAGGTGCCGTCGGCCAGTAATACGCGGTCGGATTCGACCGCCTTGACAGCGGCCACGACGTGCACGCGGCCGGCTCGCACCATGTCGATGAGTTCGTCGGCCAGCGTGGGGATGCGTCCCCGCGTTTCCACCGTCGCCTTCA
>Ga0070737_10004033_pt1 | contig 15107 bp, 9 predicted proteins | sample Coa_R1_10_FD_66438 | JGI IMG/M metagenome (GOLD analysis project Ga0070737, IMG submission 66438) | Surface soil microbial communities from Centralia Pennsylvania, which are recovering from an underground coalmine fire - Coalmine... | ecosystem: Environmental > Terrestrial > Soil > Unclassified ...
GGGGCGGATGCCCATGTAGCGGCTGGGCGGCGTCTCGCCCGCGCGGCGGTGGCCTATCTTCGCGACCAGCTGCACCGGCTGGGCTGGGCACCGCTGCCGACGGCCGCCAACTTCCTGCTGGCGGAGGTCGGCGACGCCGCGGCGACGACGGCGGCCCTGCGGCAGCGGGGGATCCAGGTGCGCGACTGCACCTCGTTCGGACTGCCAGGGCACATCCGACTGGGCGCGCGGCCGCTGGCCGAGTGCGCCGCGCTGGTCGCGGCCGCCGGGCAGCTCGTACCCGTGGAGGTAGCATGCCGGCCGCCACGGTGATGGTCCAGGGCACGGCCTCGGGCGTGGGCAAGAGCACGCTGGTGGCGGCGCTGTGCCGCCTGCTGCGCCGCGAGGGCCTGCGCGTGGCCCCGTTCAAGGCGCAGAACATGTCCAACAACGCGGCGGTGACCGCCGACGGCGGCGAGATCGGCCGCGCCCAGGCGGCGCAGGCGCTGGCGGCCGGCGTGGCGCCGACCGTGGACATGAACCCGATCCTGCTCAAGCCCGAGGGCGACGCGCGCTCGCAGGTCGTCGTGCGCGGCAAGGTGTGGCGGCGGCTGTCGGCGCGCGAGTACCACGCCGCCAAGGCCGAGCTGCTGGGGGTGGTGGCCGAGAGCCTGGCGCGACTGCGCGCGGCCTATGACGTGGTGGTGATCGAGGGCGCGGGCAGCCCCGCCGAGATCAACCTGCGCGCCAGCGACATCGTGAACATGGCCGTGGCGCGGCTGGCCGACGCGCCGGTGCTGCTGGTGGCCGACATCGACCGCGGTGGGGTGTTCGCGGCGCTGCTGGGCACCCTCCAGCTGCTGGAGCCGGACGAGCGCGCGCGGGTGCGCGGGCTGCTGATCAACCGCTTCCGCGGCGACGCGGCGCTGCTCGCCCCGGGTCTGCGCGAGCTAGAGGCCCGCGCCGGCTGCCCGGTGCTGGGCGTGGTGCCATACCTGCCGGCGCTGCACCTGCCGGAGGAGGACTCGCAGGCGCTCGACGCGGCGCCCCCCCTCCCCGCGCCCCTCCCCCCACCAGTGGGGGAGGGGGCAGGGGTGGGGGGCATAGACATCGCGGTGCTGCGGCTGCCGCGCATCGCCAACTTCGACGACTTCGGCCCGCTGGCGGCCGAGCCGGGCGTGCGGCTGCGCTACGTCGAGCGGCCGGCCGCGCTCGGGGTGCCCGATCTGGTCGTGCTGCCGGGCAGCAAGAGCACGCTCGCCGACCTCGCCTGGCTGCGCGCCTCGGGCCTGGGGCCAGCGGTGCTGCGGCTGGCGGCAGCCGGCGTGCCGGTACTGGGCATCTGCGGCGGGTTCCAGCTGCTCGGGCGGCGCCTGTGCGATCCCGACGGGCTCGACGGCGCCCCGGGCGAGGCGGCCGGCCTAGGGCTGCTCGCCGTGGAGACAGTGTTTCGCGGCCAGAAGACCACGCGGCCGGTGACGGGCCGGGTGGTGGCGCGGGGCGACGGGGTGTTCGGGGCCCTGCACGGCCAGCTGTTCAGCGGCTACGAGATCCACGTCGGGCGCACGACCAGCGCGCTGGCGCCGTTCGCCGTGCTCGCCGGGGGCTTTACCCTCTCCCCCAACCCCTCCCCCACTGGTGGGGGGAGGGGCACGGGGAGGGGGGCCGCCTCCCACGGCGAGGCGACGGATGCGGAGAAGAGCGGCACCCCCCAGGAGTGGGACCAGAGCGAAGAGCAGAGTGGCTGGTCGGGGCGAGATGGCGGCGAGATGCCCGACGGCGCGGTGGCGCCCGATGGGCTGGTCGCAGGGACCTATGTCCACGGGCTGTTCCACAACGATGGCCTGCGGCGGGCGCTGCTCGGGGCGCTAGCCGCGCGGCGCGGGCTGGTGCTGCCGGCGGCCACGGGGCCGCTGGCCGACCCGTTCGACCGGCTGGCCGACGCGGTGGCCGCCAGCGTCGAGCTGCGGCGGCTGTACGCGCTATGCGGCCTGCCGGTATGAGCCGCGCGGTTCTCCCCCACCCCCAACCCCTCCCCCACTGGTGGGGGGAGGGGCACGGGGAGGGGGGCCGCCTCCCGCGACAGGTCGAGCAGGGTGGGACAGCGGGACGACGGAGGGAGGAGGCATGAGCGAGGCAGTGGCGGCGCAGGCGAGCCCCGCGGCGGCCGAGACCGCGCCGCGCCGGCGCCCGGAGCCCCGCAAGCGCAAGGGGCTGGTGATCGTCAACACGGGCCACGGCAAGGGCAAGACTACCGCGGCCATCGGCCTGGGCGTGCGCGCGGCCGGCAACCGCATGCGTGTGCGCATGATCCAGTTCATCAAGGGCACCTGGAAGACCGGCGAGCAGCGGGCGCTGGCGCTGCTGGCGCCGTACTTCGAGCTGGAGCGCATCGGCCACGGCTTCACCATCGAGGGCCTGCGCGACGAGCGCATCCCCATGGACGAGCATCACGCCCGCGCCCGCGCCGCCTGGCAGCGCGCCCGCGACACCGTGCGCGCCGGCGAGCACGACGTGGTGATCCTGGACGAGATCATGGCGGCGATCCACGCGGGGTTCGTGAGCGTGGACGAGCTGCTGGCGCTGATCGCCGAGAAGCCCCCACTGATGCACCTCGTGCTCACCGGCCGCAACGCGCCGCCCGAGCTGGTCGCCGTGGCCGACCTGGTGTCGGAGATCCAGCCGGTGAAGCACCCGTACCGCGACCAGGGCATCAAAGCGCAGAAGGGGATCGAGTTTTGATCCTGTTCCTGACCACTGCCGACACGGAGATCCTGGCGCTGAGCCACGCCGTGCGTCGCCTGCCCGCCGGCTTCCCGCCGGTGCGCGCGGCCAACCCCGCCCACCTGGGCGAGCCGGGCGCGCTGGCCGCGCTGCTCGACCGCATCGCCGCCCCGGGTGCGGTCGTGATCCGGCTGCTGGGCGGCCGGCGCGTGTTCGAGGCCGGCTTCGACGCCCTGCGCGCGCGCTGCGCGGCCGCGAGTGTGCCGCTCATCGCCTGCCCCGGCGACCAGCAGCCGGATCTGGAGCTCGCGGCCGCCTGCACCGCGCCGCCCGACGTGGTGGACACGGTGTACCGCTACCTGCTGCACGGCGGCGTGGCCAACCTGGAGCAGCTGCTGCGCTACCTGGCCGACCGCCTGCTGGGCCAGCCCACGCCCTATGCGCCGCCGCGCGAGCTGCCCTGGGAAGGGATCTACCATCCCGACGCGCCGCCCGACGTGCCGCTCGCCGAGTATCTGGCGCGCCACTGCCCGCCGGGCCGGCCGACGATCGGGCTGCTGTTCTACCGCGCCCACTGGATGAGCGGGAACCTGGCGTTCGTGGATGCCGTGATCCGCGCCATCGAGGCCGAGGGCGCCAACGTGCTGCCCGTGTACTGCTACAGCCTGAAGGACGAGGAGGCCGCCACCACGGGCCTGCCGCGCGTGTTCCGCCGCTTCCTGCTCGACGCCGCGGGCCGCCCGCGGGTGGACGCGGTGATCAACACGCTGAGCTTCGCGCTGGGCCGCGGCGCACCACCGCCCCCTGCCCCTCTGCCCTCCCCCACGGCGGGGGACCGGGAGGCAGAGGGGCAGGGGGCCGAGGAACCGGCCGACTGGGCGGCCGCCTGCCTGGCGCGGCTGAACGTGCCGTTCCTGCAGGCGATCAACGCCACCAGCCCGCGCGCCCAGTGGGAGGCAGCGGCCGGCGGGCTCAGCCCCATCGACACCGCCATGAACGTGGCGCTGCCGGAGTTCGACGGCCGGATCATCACCGTGCCCATCAGTTTCAAGGAGGCGGCGGCCCACGACCCGCTGCTCGACGCGCCCGTGCAGCGCTACGTGCCCGCGCCCGACCGCATCGCCCACCTGGCGGCGCTGGCCGTGCGCTGGGCGCGGCTGCGGCATATCCCCAATGCCGAAAAGCGTGTGGCGCTGGTGCTGGCCAACTACCCCTCGCGCAACGCGCGGCTGGGCAACGCGGTGGGGCTCGACACGCCGGCCTCGGTGATCAATATCCTGCGGGCGCTCCAGCGCGACGGCTACGACGTGCGCGATATCCCCGAGTCGGGCGACGCGCTGATCCACGCGCTGATCGACCGCTGCACCTACGACCGCGAGTTCCTGACCGACCAGCAGGTGGCACAGGCGGCCGGCCACGTGCCCGCCGCCCAGTACGCCGCCTGGCACGCGGACTATCCCGAGCGGGTGCGCGCCGAGCTGGCCGCGGCCTGGGGCGCGCCGCCCGGGGACGCTTACTGCTACGACGGCGCACTGATGCTGCCCGGCATCGCCTTCGGGAACGTGTTCGTGGGCATCCAGCCGCCGCGCGGCTTCGGCGAGAACCCGATCGCCATCTACCACCACCCCGACCTGCCGCCTACGCACCACTACCTGGCGTACTATCGCTGGCTGCGCGACGTGTGGGGCGCGCACGCCGTCGTGCACGTGGGCAAGCACGGCACGCTGGAGTGGCTGCCGGGCAAGGCGGTGGGGCTGTCGGCGGCCTGCTACCCCGAGGTGGCGCTGCTCGACCTGCCCCACTTCTACCCGTTCATCGTCAACAACCCGGGCGAGGGCGCCCAGGCCAAGCGCCGCGCGCACGCCACGATCATCGACCACCTCATGCCGCCGCCGATGCGCGCCGAGAGCTACGACGAGCTGGTGCGGCTGGAGCAGCTGCTCGACGAGTACTACCAGGTGCAGACGCTCGACCCGAAGAAGCTGCCGCTGCTGCAAGAGCAGATCTGGGAGCTGGTCGTCGGCGCGCGGCTGCACGAGGACCTGGGCACGCCCGAGCGGCCGGCGGACTTCGACGCCTTCCTGCTGCACATCGACGGCTACCTCTGCGAGCTGAAGGACGCCCAGATCCGCGACGGCCTGCATATCCTGGGCGAGCCACCGCGCGGCGAGCAGCTCCTCAACTTGCTACTGGGCCTGACCCGGCTGGACAACCTGGCGGCGCCCAGCCTGCGCGCGGCGCTGGCCACCGCGCTGGGCCTGGACTACGCGGCCCTGCTGGCCGACCGCGGCGCGCCGCTCGACGCGCCCCCGCCGCCCGCGCTGGCGCGGCACGCCCCGGGCCCGCTGCGCAGCCGCGGCGACGCCATCGAGGCGCTGGAGGCGCTAGCCCGCGCGCTGCTGGCGCGGCTGGCCGCGGCCGACTTCGCGCCCGCCGCCATCGAGCCGGCGCTCGACGCCCTGCTGGGGCCACCCCCCTCCCCTTCGCCCCTCCCCCCACCAGTGGGGGAGGGGGCAGGGGTGGGGGGCAGCGCCGATGCCCGCGCTGCCCTGCGGGCCACGCTGCGCTACGTCGCCACGCGCCTCGTGCCCGCCCTGCGCCGCACCACCGACGAGATCGAGCACCTGCTACGCGGCCTGCGCGGCGAGTACGTGCCCGCCGGGCCGAGCGGCGCGCCCACCCGCGGCATGGCCCACGTGCTGCCGACGGGGCGCAACTTCTACTCGGTGGACCCGAACACCTTGCCCTCGCCCGCCGCCTGGCACGTCGGCGGCGAGCTGGCGCGGGCGCTGCTGGACAAGTACCTGGCCGAGGAGGGCCGCTACCCGGAGGCGGTGGGCATCGTCGTCTGGGGCACCTCGGCCATGCGCACCCACGGCGAGGACATCGCCGAGATCCTGCACCTGCTCGGCGTGCGCCCCGTCTGGCAGCCCGAGAGCCGGCGCGTGCGCGATCTGGAGGTCGTCCCGCTCGCCGAGCTGGGGCGGCCGCGCATCGACGTCACCGTACGCATCAGCGGCTTCTTCCGCGACGCCTTCCCCAACCTGATCCACCTGCTCGACCGCGCCTTCGAGCTGGTGGCGCACCTCGACGAGCCCGACGACCAGAACTACGTCGCCGCCCACTACCGCGCCGACCGCGCCGCCGGGCTGGGCGACGCCGCGCGGTACCGCATCTTCGGCTCCAAGCCGGGTACCTACGGCGCCGGCATCCTGCCGCTGCTGGAGGCCCGCAACTGGCAGAGCGACCAGGACCTGGCGCGCGTGTACCAGGCTTGGGGCGGCTACGCCTACACCCGCACGGCCTACGGCGATGAGGCGCCGGCGGCGTTCGCGCGCCGCTTCGCCCAGATCGCCGTCGCCGCCAAGAACCAGGACAATCGCGAGCACGACATCTTCGATAGCGACGACTATCTCCAGTACCACGGCGGCATGATCGCGACCGTGCGCGCGCTGACGGGCCGCAACCCGCGGCAGTTCTTCGGCGACAGCGCCGACCCGGAGCGCGTGCGGGTGCGCGACCTGGCCGACGAGGTGCGCCGCGTGTTCCGCACGCGGGTGATCAACCCGCGCTGGCTGGCCAGCATCCAGCGCCACGGCTACAAGGGCGCCTTCGAGCTGGCGGCCACGGTCGACTACCTGTTCGGCTACGACGCCACCGCACAAGTCGTGGAGGACTGGATGTACCAGCGGGTGGCCGAGCGCTACGTGTTCGCGGAGGACATGCAGCGCTTCCTGCAGGAGAAGAACCCCTGGGCGCTGCGGGCGATCGTCGAGCGCCTGCTCGAGGCCGTGCAGCGCGGCCTGTGGGCGCAGCCCGCGGCGGGCACGGTCGAGCAGCTCCAGCAGCTGTATCTAGCGCTGGAGGGCCAGCTCGAAGAGCGCGGATCCATAGCCTGGGAGGGACACGCGTGACCACCCACGACACAGCGGCCCGCGCGCCCGTCCGCGCGGCGCGCCCCGTGTTCCCGTTTACGGCGCTGGTGGGCCAGGAGCGGCTGAAGCGCGCGCTGGTGCTGACCGCGATCAACCCGCGCATCGGCGGCGTGCTGGTGCGGGGCGAGCGCGGCACGGCCAAGAGCACCGCCGTGCGCGCGCTGGCCAACCTGCTGCCGGAGATCGCGGTGATCGTCGGCTGTCGCTACCAGTGCGACCCCGGCGCGCCGGAGCAGTGGTGCGACGACTGCCGCGCGCGCTTCGCGCCCGGGGCGGCGCCGCCGGTGGCCTACCGCCGCGTGCCGCTGGTGGCGCTGCCGGTGGGGGCGACGGAGGATCGCGTGTTGGGCACCCTCGAGCTGGAGCGCGCGCTGCAGAGCGGCGAGCGCCACTTCGAGCCGGGCCTGCTGGCCGCGGCCAACCGCGGCATCCTGTACGTCGACGAGGTGAACCTGCTGCCCGACCACCTCGTGGACGTGCTGCTCGACGCCGCGGCCATGGGCGTCAACTACGTCGAGCGCGAGGGCATCTCCGTCCGCCACCCCGCCCAGTTCGTGCTGGTGGGCACGATGAACCCCGAGGAGGGCGACCTGCGCCCACAGCTGCTCGACCGCTTCGCGCTGGCCGTCGAGGTCGCCGGGCTGCGCGCGCCGGCCGAGCGCGCCGAGGTGGTGCGGCGCCGCATCGCCTTCGAGGCCGACCCCGGCGGGTTCGCGGCGGCCTGGGAGGCGGCCGAGGCGGCCGAGCGGCAGCGCATCTTGGCGGCGCGCGCCCGGCTGCCCCGCGTGGTACTCGACGAGCGGCTGCTGGGGCTGATCGCGCAGCTGTGCTGCGACTTCGAGGTCGATGGCCTGCGCGCCGACATCGTGATGTACAAGACGGCGGTGACCCTCGCCGCCTACGCGGGCCGCGAGCGGGTAACCGAGGAGGACGTGCGCGAGGCCGCCGAGCTGGCGCTGCTCCACCGCCGGCGCCGCCAGCCGTTCGACGAGCCCACGCTGGACCGCGAGCGGCTCGCCGAGCGCATCCGCGACTACCTGGAGCGCCACCCCGAGCCTCGGGATGAAGCGCCGCCCGTCGAGGCCACGAGCGGCGCGGCGCCGCGCGCGGAGGGCGCGGAGCCGGACGAGCCAGCGGGCGACGGGGCCGAGCGGGTGATCCCGCCCGCGCCGCCCGCCCCGCCGCCCGCGCTGGCCGCCCCAGCGCCGCGGCGCTCCACCGCCACGCGGCGGGGCCGCCGTGCGCCCGCCACGCTCGACCCCGCCCAGGCGCCGACCGGCGGGGTCTACGTGCGCGCCGTGCCGGCGGGCGAGTCCCCGCGCGGCAGCCTGGCCCTCGACGCTACCCTGCGCGCGGCGGCCCCGCACCAGGTGGCCCGCCGGGCGGCGCGGCCGCCGCTTCCCGGCCGGCTGCTCCTCGACCGGGCCGACCTGCGCCTCAAGGTCCGCCGGGGGCCGCTGAGCTACCTGATCCTGTTCGTGGTCGACGCCTCGGGCTCGATGGCCGCCCGCGACCGCATGGCCGCCGCGAAGGGCGCCGTGCTGGGGCTGCTGCTCGACGCCTACCGCCGCCGCGACGAGGTGGGCCTAGTAGCGTTTCGCGGCACGGGCGCCGAGCTGCTGCTGCCCCCGACGCGCAGCGTGGAGCTGGCCGCCGCGCGGCTGGCACGCCTGCCCACTGGGGGCCGCACCCCCCTGGCCGCGGGGCTCGCCCTGGCCTGCCAGACGCTGGAGCGCTACCGCGCGGCGCGGCCGGGCGCCCTGCCGCTGGTGGTGCTGATCTCCGATGGCCGCGCCAACGTGGGCCTGCGCGGGCGGGCCCCGGGGCAGGCGCCCGCGGACGGGTGGCTCGCCGACCTGGCCGCGCTGGGACAGCGCCTGCGCCGGCAGGAGGCCGCGACGGTGGTCATCGATAGCGAGGCCGGGCCCCTACGGCTGGGCCTGGCGCACCGCATCGCCGATGTGCTCGGCGCTCGCTACCTAGCGCTCGGGGACCTCACCGCCGCGGGGATCGCGCGCGCGGTACGGGAGGCGCGGGCATGAGCCAGGCTATCGTGCTGCTGGGCCACGGCAGCCGCGACCCCGAGGGCGCGCGGGAGTATCTCGCCGTGGCCGAGGCCGTGCGGGCGGCGCTGCCGGGAGTCGCGGTCGAGGCGGGCGTGCTGGAGTTCGCCGGCCCGGTGGCGCCCTCCATCGAGGAGGCGTTCGCCCGCGCGGTAGGCCACGGCGCGCGTCAGATCCTCGCCGTGCCGGTACTGCTCCATTGGGGCGTGCACGGCACCACCGACATGCCCGTGCAGGTGGCCGAGGCACAGGCGCGCTACCCACACGTCGAGCTGCGCCTGGCGCGCACGCTGGAGGGGCACCCGGCGCTGCTGGACCTGGTGGCCGAGCGCTGCGCGGCGATCGACCCCCTGTTTCCCCAGAGCGCGCCGCCCTCGGTGGCCGCTCCCGTGGCCCCGTCCAACGGCCAGACGTCCCACGCCCACGGCCATTCTGCCCACGCCCATCATCACCGGCACGCTGCCCCGCACGACCATCACGCCCCGCATGCGCACTCGCACTACCACGCGCATCCCCACCCCCCCGCCCATGTCGAGGCGCCCGCGCACCCGCATCACCACGCGCCCGCGCCGCGCCGCGCCGCCCCGGCGGCCGACCCCGCGACGACGGTGTTGCTCGTCGGGCGCGGCAGCACCCAGCCACGGGCGAACGCCGATCTCTATGCCACGGCGCGGCTGTTCCAGGAACGGGGGCTGTACGCCCAGGTGGAGGTGTGCTTCGTGAGCCTGGCGCCGCCGTGTGTGTTCGCCGGCGTGCGGCGCTGCGTGGCGCTCGGGGCGCGCCGACTGCTGGTCGTGCCGTACTTCATCAACACGGGGCTGCTGGTACGGCGCATCTCCGTGCAGGTGGCTGCCGCGCGGCTGTTCTACCCCGATACGGCGATGTTCGTGGCCGCCCACTTCGGCCCCGACCCCAAGCTGATCGGGGCGCTCGTCGACCGGGCGCGCGAGGCGTGGCCCGAGCTGGTCGCGGCTGCCGCGGATGCGCCCGCGGCGGCGCGGGGGGCGCCGTGATGAAAGCGTTCGTGGTGGCCGGCGTGGCCAGCGGGGTGGGCAAAACGACGGTGGCCGCGGGGCTCATGGGCGCGCTGCGGCGCCGCGGCCTGCGCGTGCAGGCGTTCAAGGTCGGGCCGGACTACATCGACCCCATGTACCACGCCCGCGCCACCGGGCGCCCCGCGCGCAACCTCGACAGCTGGCTGCTGCCGGCCCCGACGCTGCGCGTGCTGTTCGCTCGCGCGGTCGCCGATGCCGACGTGGCGGTGGTCGAGGGCGTCATGGGGCTGTACGACGGCCGCCACGGCGGGGGCGACGCGGGCAGCACGGCCGAGGTGGCACGTCTGCTCGACCTGCCCGTGGTGCTGGTGCTCGACGCCAGTCGCCAGGGGCGCAGCGCCGCCGCCACGGTGCTCGGCTTCCGTGCGCTCGACCCGCGCCTGCGGCTGATCGGCGTGGTGCTCAACCGGGTGGGCAGCGCGGCGCACGCGGCCACCCTGCGCGCGGCGGTCGAGACCCTGGCGGGGCTACCCGTGCTGGGCGTCCTCCACCGCCGCGACGCCTTGGCCGTGCCCGAGCGCTACCTCGGCCTCGTGCCGCCGGCGGAGCAGGACGCAGTCGAACGCTTCCTCGACGCCGCCGCGACGCTGGTCGGCGAGGCGGTGGACCTGGGCCGGCTGCTGCGGCTCGCCGAGCGGCCCGAGCCCGCGGGCTGTCCCACCGCCCTGGCGGCCCTGCTGCCGCCGTCCCACGCCACCGCGGGGGAAGCGCCCGGCAGCGGCGCGGAGGCGCGCGCGCGGCTGGCCGTGGCCCGCGACCGCGCCTTCGGCTTCTACTACGCCGACGCCCTCGACCTGCTGGCCGCCGCTGGCCTGGAGCTGTGCGAGTTCAGCCCGCTGGCAGAGCCCGCGCTGCCGCCGGACACCCACGGCCTGTACCTGGGCGGCGGCTTCCCGGAGCTGTTCGCCGCCGACCTGGCTGCCAACCGCCCGCTGCTCGCCGCCATCCGCGCCGCCGCCGCCCGCGGGCTGCCGATCTACGCCGAGTGCGGGGGCCTGATGTACCTCGCCGAGCAGCTGGTCGACCGCGCGGGCCGCGCGCACGCGCTGGTCGGCGTGGTGCCCGCCACGGTGACGATGCACGACGCGCGGCTCCACCTCGGCTACCGCACGGCGCGCGCCCTGCGCGATACGCTGCTGGTGCCTGCGGGCGGCGAGGTGCGGGGGCACGAGTTTCACTACTCCGCTGTGCAGTATGCGCCCACGGCACCGCACGCCTACCGCTTCGCGGAGACGGCGCGGCAGGAGGGGTACGCGCACGGCGCCGTGTTGGCCTCATACCTGCACCTGCACCTCGCGAGCGCGCCCGCGCTGGCCGCGCGCTTCGCCGCCGCCTGCGCGCGCTGGCGGGCGCAGAGCACCGCGGCGGGGCTCGCGTCATGAGCGATCGGCCCGTGCTCGGCGGGATAGCCGACGGCTCGCTGCTGGCGCGCTACGGGCTGCCGCCGGCGGAGATCGAGGCGCGCAGCCTGGCCTACGTCGAGGCGCAGCTGGCAGACCGGCTGCCGCACGACCCGCTGGCGCGGGCCGTCGTCGTGCGGATGGTCTACGCGGCGGGCGACCTCACGCTCGTGGACGCCATCCGGGTGCACCCCGCGCTGGGGCCGACGGCGCTGGCGGCGTTGCGGGCGGGCGCGCCGGTGGTCGTCGATGGCCAGATGGTGGCCGCGGCCATCGCCCGCCCGGCACTCGCCCGGCTCGGCTGCCCCGTCCAGGTCGCGGTTGCGGCGCCGAGCGCGACGGCGCGGGCGCGCGCGCTGGGCACGACGCGCGCCGCGGCGGGCATCGCCCTGCTCGCGCCGCTGTGGGCCGGCGGGGTGGTGGTGGTCGGCACGGCGCCCACGGCGCTGCTGATGCTGCTCGACCTGGTGGCCGCGGGCGCGCCCCCGCCCGCAGCGATCATCGGCACCCCGGTGGGGTTCGTGGCCGCCGCCGAGGCGAGCGCGGCGCTGGCGGCCACGGAGCTGCCACACGTGACCGTGCTCGGCACGCGCGGCGGGGCGGCGCTGGCGGCCGCGGCACTCAACGCCCTGGTCGCGCATGTGGCCGAACAGCACGCGCCCTGAGTGCAGTACACTCTGGCAGACCGGTTGGCCCGCCGCGCCGCTCGGGACGAGGGACGTTTCCCCTCACCCCCGCTCCATCGCCCACGGCGGAAAGAGAGGGCGGGGGACGCGAGCGGCCTACCCTCGGGAGCAAGTCAGGGTGCGGGGCGCGCCTCCTCATGGGGGCGAGCCCCGACAGGCGAGGGCTCCCCGGGGCGCTGCCCCAGGCCCCCTCTCCCCCTGGTGGGAGAGGGCGGGGGTGAGGGGCGCCAAGGCCAGCGGCGGGCAACCCGCCATAGGGACGCGGTGTGGAAGACGAGCAGCTCCTCACGCCAGTGCGCCGGCGCAAGCTGCGGCGCGGCTACACCACCGGCGCGTGCGCCACGGCCGCCGCGCTGGCCGCCACCCGCGCGCTCCTCGCGCAGCAGCCGCAGCAGGAGGTGACCATCCACCTGCCGGCGGGCATCGACGCCACGTTCCGGCTGGAGCGCTGCCTGTTCAACGCGCGCGCCGCCGAGTGCGCCGTGATCAAGGACGCGGGCGATGACCCGGACGTGACGCACGGGGCGGAGATCGTGGCGCGCGTCGAGTACGGCACGGCGCCAGGGCTGGTGCTGGCGGGCGGCGTCGGCGTGGGCGTGGTCACGCGGCCGGGGCTCGGCCTGGAGATCGGCGGGCCGGCGATCAACCCCGTGCCGCGGCGCATGCTCACCGAGCACATCACGGCAGCGGCCGCCGAGTGCCTGCGCGAGCAGGGCCTGCGCGTGGAGATCAGCGTGCCGCGCGGCGAGGAGCTGGCACGCCGCACCCTCAACGCGCGGCTGGGTATTCTGGGCGGGCTGTCGATCCTGGGCACCTCGGGGCTGGTGATTCCCTACTCGACGGCCGCCTGGCGCGCGAGCGTCGAGCAAGCGGTCGACGTGGCGGCGGCCAACGGGCAGCGGCACATCGTGCTCAGCACGGGCAGCCGCAGCGAGCAGTACGCGCAGCGCCTGCTGCCGCTGCCCGAGGTGGCGTTCGTGGAGATGGGCGAGTTCACGGGCCACGCGCTGCGCCGCTGCCTGCGCCACGCGATCGAGCGGGTCACGCTGGTGGGCATGATCGGCAAGCTGTCCAAGATCGCCCAGGGCCACATGATGACGCACGTGGCGGGCAACCGCGTGGATCTGGTGTTCCTGGCCGAGGTCGCCGCGCGCTGCGGGGCGTCGCCAGCGCTGCAGGAGGCCATCCGTGCCGCCAACACCGCGCGCCACTTCCAGGAGCTGGCGCTGGCGGCCGGCCTGCACGCGGTGTTCGACTACCTGGCAGCGCTGGTGTGCGAGCAGTGCCAGCGCGTGGTGCAGGGCCGGCTGGCGGTGGGCTGCCTGCTGTTCGACTTCGAGCGCGCGCCGGGCGAGCTGCCGCCCGTGCTGGGGCGCGCGGAGCGAGCCGCGTATGCCTGAATGCCCGCCGGTACTAGCGCCGATCATCGACGTGATCGGGATCGGTGACGAAGGCGCCGCCGACCTGCCCCCGCGGCTCGCCGAGCGGGTGGCGGCGGCCACGCTGCTGTGCGGCGGCGCGCGGCATCTGGCGCGATTCCCCGACCACCCGGCGGAGCGGTTCGTCATCGCCGACAACCTGCCGGCGCTGGTGGCGCGGCTGGCACGCTGCACGGCGGCCGAGCGGCCGGTGGTGCTGGCCTCGGGCGACCCGTGCTTCTACGGCATCGGGCCGTATCTGGCCGCGCGGCTGGGCCGCGAGCGGGTGCGCATCGCGCCCGCCGCGAGTTCGGTTGCCCTGGCGTTCGCGCGGCTGGGCGCGAGCTGGCACGACGCGGTGGTGCTCAGCGCGCACGGCCGGCCGCTGGCGCCGCTGGTGCCGCGCGCGCTGGCCGCCCGCAAGGCGGTGTTCCTCACCGACGAGCGCAACACCCCCGCGGTGATCGCCCGCGCGCTGCTGGCGGCCGGCCACCCCGACTGCGTGGCACACGTGTTCGAGCACCTCGGCGGACCGCGGGAGCGCCACATCGCGGGGCGGCTGTCGATGCTGGCCGAGCAGACGTTCGCGTCGCTGAACGTGCTGGTGGTGCTGCGCGAGCCGGTCGCCCCCCACCCCCATCCCCTCCCCCACTCGTGGGGGGCGGGGGAAACCATGCCGCCGGCCGAAGCGGCGCCGGTGGGCTTCGGCCTGCCCGAGACGGTGTACGCCCACCGCGCCGGGCAGATCACCAAGGCGGAGGTGCGCGCCGTCAGCCTGGGCAAGCTGCGGCTGGCGCCGGGCCTGGTGCTGTGGGACATCGGCGCGGGCTGCGGCTCGCTGGCGCTGGAGGCCGCGCGTGCCCTGTACGCGCGGGTGTACGCCGTGGAGCGCGACGCGGCGCAGTTCGCGCTGCTGCAGGCTAACGCCGCCGCGGCGCCTGCCCCCGAGCTGGCGCTGGTGCACGGCGAGGCGCCCGCCGCGCTGGCCGACCTGCCCGACCCCGACCGCGTGTTCCTGGGCGGCAGCGGTGGGCAGCTCGCGGCCCTGCTGGCCTGTATCGCCGCGCGGCTGCGGCCCGGCGGGCGGCTGGTGGCCAACTTCGCCAGCCTGGAACGGCTGGTCGCTGCCCACGACTGGCTGCGCGCTCGCGGCTGGGGGTGCGAGCTCGTGCAGCTCGCCGTGGCGCGCGGCGCCCCGCTGGCTGGCGCCACGCGCCTGGTGCCGCTCGCGCCCGTGTTCGTGCTCAGCGCCGATCCGCCCGCCCGCGAGGCAGTCCATGCCCGCTGACCAGCGAGCGCCGGGCTCCCCCCGCCCCCCACGAGTGGGGGAGGGGATGGGGGTGGGGGGAGCCGGGGACGCGCCAGCGCCGGACGGACCGAGCGGGGGCCCGACGCTGTGGGGCATCGGGGTCGGCCCGGGCGATCCGGAGCTGATCACCGTCAAGGGCCTGCGCCTGCTCCAGGCGGCCGACGTGGTGTTCCTGCCGGTGCGGCGCGCGGGCGGGCGCAGCTACGCGGGCGAGATCGTGGCCGAGTACCTGGCGCCCGCACGCCAGGAGATCGTGCCGCTCGTGTACCCCGCGCGCCGCGACACGGCCGCGCCCGAGCGCCAGTGGGCGCGCAACGCCGACTTGATCGCCGACGCGCTGGCACCGGACCGGCTGGGGGTGTTCCTCACCGAGGGCGATCCCCTGCTGTACAGCACGTTCGTGCACGCCCTGCTGCCCCTGCGCGCGCGCCACCCGCACGTGCGGGTCGGCGTGGTGCCGGGCGTGTGGTCGGGCAGTGCCGCGGCGGCCGCGCTGGCGGAGCCGCTGGTCGACGGCCAGGAGCGGCTAGCGGTGCTG
>Ga0070737_10004034_pt1 | contig 15105 bp, 10 predicted proteins | sample Coa_R1_10_FD_66438 | JGI IMG/M metagenome (GOLD analysis project Ga0070737, IMG submission 66438) | Surface soil microbial communities from Centralia Pennsylvania, which are recovering from an underground coalmine fire - Coalmine... | ecosystem: Environmental > Terrestrial > Soil > Unclassified...
GGACCGAACCTGCTGGTTCCGATCGACATTAGCCAGTGCACCGACTGCGGCAACAGCGGCGAGTTTAACTACAATGTGCAGATCTTCGGCGGCACGCCGAATGTGGGCGACACCTACAGCTTCAACGTGACCTACAGCGACGGTTCGACAGACACGGTGAGCGGACAAGTGACGGCATTCGGCAATACCGGAGCGGTGGTGGGCGCGGCTGATGCGGTGACGAACATGAACCCCGGCACCAGCAGTCCGGACAGCACGACGCTGACGCCGAACTTCACCTGGACGTTCCCGGCAAACCCGGGCGACTATGTATACATCTTCAACCTGCAGCAAAATAACTGCAGCTCGAATTGCACTGTCTGGCAGATACCGGGCCAGAACTCCGGAGGAGGCGGATTTACTTACGCCGAGACCGGCAGCGGCTCCGTCGGAACGATCGACTGGGCTGTGGATCCGACAGGCAACAGCGGCAATACGCCGAACCCGGGCAGCCTGCAGAGCAGCGACCAGTATAACTGGAATATCATTGTGCAGGACAACAACGGGAACCAGGCGCAGAGCTACGCGCAGTTCACCGCGCAATAGGATGCAGCCGCGATCGGTGCCGGAGGCCGGTAGGTCTCCGGCACCGCTGTTTTTGCGCGCCGGCCCGCCGCAGCGGCAGGGTAAAGTGGTTCTGTGACCGACAGAATCATCCTGATCACCATGCTGGTCAAGTTCGGCGTGGTGGCGTCGCTGGCCAGCATTCTGGCGCGCGGGGCGACCTTCAGGAGGCTGTTCTTTGCCGAACAGCGCCGGCCGCTGCAGACTCTGGGCCTGCTGGCTTTTTTTCTGGCGCCGCTCACGCTGGGCGTGTGGATCCGCATTGTGGTTCCGAACTTTCTGGCAGCCGATGTCTCCTACGAGGCGATCGTTCTGCTCGGTCTGCTGATCGGTCCGGGATGGGCGATGCTCGGCGGCCTGATCCTGTCGCTGCCCGCGCAGTTTCATCACGAGTATCTGACCCTGCCGTTCAACATGGCCGCCGGCCTGCTGGCCGGATGGCTGGGCCGCTTCGTCGAAAGAGAAGAGGTCTGGTCGTTTACGCCGTTCATCGACCTGAGCCTGTACCGCTGGATTCACCGCAACCTGCGCAAGCCGCGCATTGACCGCCAGTTCCTGATGCTCTTCGCCATCGCCTTTGGCGAGGCCTGCCGCGTGTGGCTGGCGCGCGCGTTTCCGCACCGGATCTTCGCTCTTCGCGCCGACTCCAACTGGCTGCGCGCCCTGGTCTGCCTCTGCGCCCCCATTACCGTCGGCATCGCGCTCAAGGTCTGGAACGCGCTGCGCCTGGAGATATCTCTCGAAGAGCAGAAGCGGCTCCTGCTCGAGGCGCGGCTCGACGCTCTGCAACGGCAGATCAATCCGCATTTCCTGTTCAACACCCTCAACTCCATCGCCGCGCTGGTGCGGTCGAAGCCTGAACTGGCCCGCGAGATGACGGTGAAGCTGGCCAATATTCTGCGCGCGCTGCTCCGCGACCACACCAGCTACGTGCCCCTGCGCGAGGAGCTTAAATTCACCGACGATTATCTCGATATCGAAGTCGTTCGCTTCGGCGCCGAAAAGCTGCGCGTCGAAAAGCAGATCGATCCGGCAACGCTCGAAGTGCTGGTGCCCAGCATCCTGCTGCAGCCGCTCATCGAGAACAGCATCAAGCACGGCCTCGAGCCGCGCATCGGCGGCGGCACGGTGACGCTGCGCAGCAGAATCGAAGGCGACCGCGTGCTGATTGAAGTCGCCGACGACGGCGTGGGCATCGGCAACCGGCCCGTCTCGCCGCTGCGCCGCGCAAGCGGCGCGGGAATCGGCATCAAAAATGTCCAGGAACGGCTGGAGGTGCTTTACGGCGACCGCGCAAAGTTCAGCATGGTCAGCAATCCGGGGCGGGGAACGCTGGTGTCGATCGAAATCCCGGCGATGATGGGCAGCGCATCCTGAGTCATCATGCTGAATGCAGGCGGCTTGTGCATTGCCGCCTGGGCCGCTCGCCGGGAAAACGCTGCCGGCGCAGGCTTCTGCGGCCGCAGATGGTGTACACTGAAAAAGATCGAAGAATCCGATATTGGTCTTCTTTGCTTGTTCCGGTAACCGCAACTCGCAACCAATTCCAAATTGAGTTCGGCGGTACACAACATACAAAGGAACAAGTTCAATGGAACAAGGAACCGTGAAGTGGTTTAACGACGCCAAGGGATTCGGCTTTCTGAGCCGCGCAAATGGCGACGATGTCTTCGTGCATTTCTCCGCAATTCGCAGCCAGGGCTTCCGCAGCCTGCAGGAAGGTCAGGCCGTGACCTTCGACGTCGTGAAGGGTCCGAAAGGCTTTCAGGCCGAAAACGTACAGGTGGCCTGAGAGGCAAAGCAGCTCATCGAGCGGGGCGGTCGTCGTCGAGACCGCCCTTTTCCCATATCGGAGGAGAAATCTATGAAAAAGCCTGCGCCGGAACGCATCCACGCGGCAAAGCCTGCACCCCGGCATGACAAGTACTTTCTGCGGGACCTTCATCGAGAGATCGATCTTTTCGATCGCAAACTTGCTTACCTCAACAACTACGAGGAGTTTGCCTCCCCCAGGGATCGCGACGAGGCCGAGAAGAAGTTGCTGGCCAAGAGGGCTCCTCTTGAACGGACTGCCAGAGAACTGGCGGCGTCCGGCGTTGAATTCGCGGATAAAGACCTTCCGCGGTCGTTCCGTACGGCGTAACTCGAAATTGTGGCGCCTGCAACCGTTCGAACTTTGCAATCGCAGGAGTTCGGAGCCTTGCGCTGCGGTGAATGAGATGGCGGGGCAGGGTTGAAACCACGGTCCATGTCGTCCCGGCAGCGGTTCTCTCCGCTGTGCGATCTGCACCATACCTCGATGAAGCGCATGATGCTGGAGGAAGACACGGACGAAATCCGCTCCTTCCATGCCTGCGTGCGCCCGGGCTGTACGCGGGTATTCCGCGACGCCATCGGCTATCTGGACTGGATCGATGGTGCATTCGATCGTTCGCGGACTTCTGTCCGTAAATGTCCGCGATGCGGATCCATTCTCTATCTTGCCGAGGTGGATCGTTTGCGCAAAATCGAGACCTGGGATTGCCCGCAGGGCGATTGCGATTGTTCGGAAGACCATCCATCCCCGGCTGCGCGATAAGCGCCGGGCTGCGGCAAAGCGGAGTTAAGGTTCCAGAATCCTGAATGGCGAAGCCGCCGGCCGCATGCGCGAAAAGCGCCGGCAAAGGCGCTGCCACGCTTTGCCCAGCCGGTCCGACGCCATAAAAACCTGTCCCGCCGTCAGCCGTCCGGCAATGCGATAATGCCCGGCGGCGGCCAGCCCCATCGATGCGATACAGCCGCACTGCTCGCAATCCGGATCGCCCCCAAATTGACATGGGGCAATGGTCGTCTTCAGATCGGCCGAGACGCTCCTTGTGGTTCTTGCAAAGATGCATTCTTCCGGGCTTCCGGGCGGCGATTCAAACTCCCGGATCACGCTTTCCGGCATGTCGAGCGCCCTGTATTTCAGCCGCAGCCGCCGCAGGTCGTCGAGGACGGCGGCCCTTTGCGAAGCGGTGAGTATCTCCGGATTGTTTGCGCCGCGTTGAGGCGTGAAGATGCTGAACCAGACTTTTACGACTTCGGGCCGGCTGCACCAGAAGCCGAGAAATTCATCGAGGTAGCCGGGGCGGCCGGCGATCTGCGCGGTGATCGTGCAGTGAATGTTGACCCTCGTACCTTCTATGTTTTTGAGGATGCGGTCGTAGGTTGCCGGTTTGCGGCGCGCGTCGTGCTCCGGCTGCAGGCCGTCGATTGAAACCGCCACAGTGAGCTTCCTGAACGCCATCCACGCCTGCGGAATCTTTCGGAAGGCGCTGGTGACAATCTGCGTATGCACGCCGCGGCTTTCGATTTGCGGCAATAACGAATCGAGTTCCCGATAACGGACAAGCGGATCGCCGCCCACAAGAGAAACATGCAATGGCCTGTAACGGTCGATCAGCGCGAGCACGCGCGCGACCAGGATGTCTCCGCGAAAGTCGGTAAGGTCGCGTAGCTGGGTCTGGCTTCCGAGATGCGCGGCGTCGAATGCGTAGCATCCCGGGCAGCGCAGGGGACACTCTTTGGTGATTTCAATGGAAAGAGAAGGAGTTCGACCGGTCAGAATGCGTGCCCACGCTTGAAGAACTTCGACTCTGTTCATAATTTCTCCGCCAGAGGGGCTGGAATCCGAGTAAACCGGAACCGGCCGCCTCCGTTAGCCATGCCGGCCTGTTGCGCTGCGTCGATGCCGCGCCAGAGTCCAGACTGCGCCCGGGCTGCTGCAGCGAGGCCGCTCCTCGCTCGGACGGATTTCTGCCGAATCGAGCAGTACTTCATTGGACGGGGCCAGCCGCCGAGTCGTTGGTTTTTCGCCGGGATCGATCCTTGTCGCGGCCGTGCTTTCGGCAATTGTTCGACTTTATGGCCCCGCAGAAGCCTTGCCCTTGGTATGCTCAATCCATGGTGCGCTTCACTGTACTGGCTTCCGGTTCAAAGGGAAACAGTACGGTTGTCTCCGGCGGACGGACGCGCATTCTGGTCGATGCCGGCCTGAGCTGCCGGGAGCTGTTCCGGCGTATGAAGACCGCCGGTGAAGATCCTGAGACCCTCGACGCCATTGTCATTACCCACGAGCACCAGGACCACATCAACGGCCTCGCCGTGACCGCGCGCAAACTTGGCATTCCGGTGTACTTTACCGAGGCCACGCACCGCGCCTGGATGCGCTGGCTGACGCCGCGCCGGACGATGACCTGCGCGCAGTGGATGGAGCAGTGCCGCAGACAGGCTGCTGAGCGTCAGGCCGAGGCCAACGCGCCGGAAACAGACGAGCCGGACGAGCAGGAGGCCGCGCCAGCCGCAGAGGATGCGGCTGCGGAGACCGGCGCTGCACATGCCGCGTCGGTTCCTGCCAAAGAGGACACCACGTGGCTGCCCGCGGTCGAGTATTTCGAAGCCGGGCGTCCGTTCTCGATCGGCGACATCACGCTTAACCCATTCACCATTCCGCACGATGCCGCCGACCCGGTCGGTTTTGTGCTCCAGGCCGAGGGCGTTCGCATGGGCTTTGCCACCGATCTCGGCTACATCCCGCCTAACGTCAAAGCGCAGCTCAGGGGAGTCGACCTGCTGCTGCTCGAATCCAACCATGACCTCGAAATGCTGCGCGACGGCCCGTACCCGTGGTCGGTCAAGCAGCGGGTTCTTTCCCGCGTCGGGCATCTCTCCAACGATGCCGCGGCCGAGTTTCTCTCCGGCAGCTACGACGGCCAGGCGGCCTATGTCATCCTGGCGCATTTGTCTGAAAGCAATAATCTTCCTGAACTGGCGCGGGTTACGGCCGACCGGGCGTTGCGCGGCCGGCCAGGCCTGCTGGCCAACCGCCTTCTGCTTGCCGAACAACATCAGCCAATAGAGCCCATTACTTTCTAGCTATCCGCCTGCAAAATCGTATTACAATGTGAATACAAGGTTTTGCCGAGCAGTTCTTCATCCAGGGGGATGTGATCGGACGGATTGCCGCCGATCGGGTCAGGAACTCGAAACTCGCGAATCCATTCGGGAGCAGAGAGCATCCCAAGACCAAGCCCTCCGCCGACTTGCACCGTGGCAGCGGATTGGTCGAATTCTTTTTATCGACGAGAGGCTTTAACTTTATGGCAAAAACCCCATGTAAAGATCGAGTAGTAGGCGCCATTCTGGCAAGCTGGCGCTATGACATCTCCGGGATTTCTCCCGAGATGCGCAAAGATTACGAGCAGCACTTCGCCGAGTGTGGCTACTGCTGCTCGAGGCAGAATTTCCATCGCAGCGTCGACATGGCGCTGGCCGTGCTCACCTCGCTGGCGGCGGTGTTTTTCCTGTTCGCGCTGGCGGTGCTCAAGCACATCAAGCCGCTGGAGCATGTGGCCTTCAACTTCCTGGGCCTCGACATCATCGACATGTACCACATGCTCGTGTCGGCTGGCGTAGCTGGGCTGTGCTTCTCGCTGATTGCCCTGGCGCTGGTGCTGATCACTACGCCTGCGCCGACCTGCCTTGGCGAGCGCGCCCGGCTGATCGAACAGCGTTTGCCGGCTGCGATCAAAGCGCTGCGGCTGCGGTAATTCTGAAACCGGGAACAGAAAAAGCCTCCCCGCAGCGGGGAGGCTTTTTCATTGCCGATGACAGAAGGTTTCCTTACTTCGCAAGCGGCAGGCGCATATCGCCGCCCGTCATCTCCTTCGGCAGCCCAAGGTTGAGCAGACTGAGCAGCGTCGGCGAGATATCGCGCAGCGAGCCGTCGGTGCGCAGCCGGTAGCGATCTGCATCCTCGCCCACCCAGATGAACGGCACAGGGTTGGTCGTGTGCGCGGTGTGCGGGCCGCCGGTGACGGGATCGACCATCATTTCGGCATTGCCATGGTCGGCGGTGATCAGCCAGTTGCCGTTGCGCTCCTTCACCGCCTTGTAGATGCGGCCGAGCTGCGCGTCCACGGCCTCGATGGCCTTGATGGTCGGCTCCAGCTTGCCGGAGTGGCCCACCATGTCGGCATTGGCAAAGTTAGCGACGATCAGGTCAAATGCGCTGTCATGAACGGCATTTACGATAATGTCGCCGATGCCCTCGGCGCGCATCTCCGGCGCCAGATCGTAGGTGGCCACCTTCAGCGACGGAACCAGATTGCGCTCCTCGCCCGGGAAGGGCGTTTCAATGCCCCCGTTGAAGAAATACGTTACGTGCGCGAACTTCTCCGTCTCCGCCACGCGCAGGTTGCGCAGGTTGTGCGCGCCCAGTACGTTGGCGAGGATGTTATCGAGCGACTCCGGCGGAATGACCACGGGCAGCTCGTAGAGCTTGTCGTAGTGCGTCATGCACACGTAGTGCAGGTTCTTCGGAATTTCGCGGCGGGGAATGATCTCATCGAGCGACTCCCAGGAGTCCAGGTCCCGGCCGCCATTCTTGTTCAGTCCGCTCTCGCGCGCCAGCACGCGCGTGATCTGCCGGGCGCGGTCGGCGCGGAAGTTGAAGTTGATGCAGACATCTTCGTCGCGGATGACGGCGGTCGGCCTGCCTGCTGCGTCTGTCACCACGAAGGGCACGAGAAATTCGTCCGTCATGCCGGCGTTGTAGCATTCCCTGATGCGCGCCACAGCATCCGGATACGCGCCGCCCTCTGCCTTGCCCACGACCATCGCTTCAAAGGCCTTGCGCTCCCGCTCCCAGCGGCGGTCGCGGTCCATGGCGTAGTAGCGGCCGCTCACCGATGCCAGCTTGCCTGCGCCGTACTCGCGCATTTTCTGCTCGAGCGCGGCAATGTAACCGGCGCCGGAGGTAGGCAGCGTGTCGCGTCCATCCATGAAGGCGTGCACGAAGACGCGCTCCAGGCCGTTTTCGCGGGCGATGCGCAGCAGCGCGTAGAGGTGCTCCTGATGCGAATGCACGCCGCCGTCGGAAACCAGCCCGAACAGATGCAGTTGCCGTCCGCCCTCGCGCGCGCGCTGCATGGCTTTCGCGACGGCCGCGTTTTTGCCGAGCTCGTTTGCGGCAATCAGCATATCGATGCGCGTAATGTCCATCTGCACAATGCGGCCCGCGCCGATGTTCAGGTGGCCCACCTCGCTGTTGCCCATCTGTCCGTCGGGCAGGCCGACAAAATGCTCCGAGGCGCGGATCAGCGTGTTGGGAAATTCGCGCAGCAGCTTGTCATAAACAGGCTTGCGGGCCAGAGCAATGGCGTTGTTGGCGGTTTCGGCGCGATAGCCCCATCCGTCAAGGATGGTCAGTACGAGAGGACGCTTGGGCACGAAGAGGATACCTCAGTGTTCATAAGTGTTCTCTTCAAGGATAAATGGCCCGGGCGGGCGGGAATCATGCGAATGCGGCCGCAAGATTGCTCACTCGTACGCACAGATGCGAAGGATGACATCGTCATAAGAAATGGGCGAAGGAAAATCCCCCGCCCATCGGCAATTCTGTTCAGCTGATTAGCTGTTGTAGTTCAGGCTCTCGATGCCGAGATACACTGCGCCCGAGCCGAGCTCTTCCTCGATGCGCAGCAACTGGTTATATTTGGCGATGCGGTCCGTGCGGGAAACCGAGCCGGTCTTGATCTGGCCTACGCCTGTCGCTACGGCGAGATCGGCGATGAAGGTGTCTTCGCTTTCGCCCGATCGGTGGGACATGATGGCCGTGTAGCCGTAACGGCGGCCGAGCTCGATGGCTTCGAGCGTCTCGGTCACCGTACCGATCTGGTTCACCTTGATCAGGATCGAGTTGCCGACGCCCTCTTCAATGCCGCGCTGCAGGCGCCTGGTGTTGGTCACGAACAGGTCGTCGCCGACGAGCTGAATCTTCTGGCCCAGCTTGTCGGTGAGGATGCGCCAGCCTTCCCAGTCGTCCTCGGCGAGTCCGTCTTCGATCGAAACAATCGGATACTTCCGCGCCCAGTCTTCCCAGAAAGCGGCCATCTGTTCGCTCGAGAGTTCGCGCTTGTCGCTTTTCTTGAAGACGTATTTTTTCTTCTCCGGGTCGAAAAGCTCGCTCGTCGCAGGGTCCAGCGCAATGGCGATCTGCTCGCCGGGCGTGTATCCGGCCTGGCTGATGGCTTCGAGGATCAGCTCGACGGCTTCGTCGTTGGCTTTGAGTGAGGGAGCGAAGCCGCCCTCGTCGCCCACGGCCGTGTTGTAGCCCTTCTTCTTGAGCACGCCCTTGAGCGTATGGAAGACCTCAGCCGACCAGCGCAATGCCTCGCTGAAGCGCTCGGCGCCCACCGGCATGATCATGAACTCCTGGAAATCGACATTCGAGTCCGCATGCGCGCCGCCGTTGAGCACGTTGAGCATGGGCGTGGGCAGGATGCAGGCGTTGATGCCGCCCAGGTACCTGTAGAGCGGAATTTCGAGCGTCTGCGCCACGGCGCGCGCCGCGGCCATGGAAACCGCCAGAATCGCATTCGCGCCCAGCTTGCCCTTGTTCGCCGAGCCGTCCAGATCGATCATCGTCTTGTCGATCATCCTTTGGTTGGCCGCATCCATGCCTTCGAGCTCGGGAGCAATCACAGTCTCCACGTTGGCAACCGCCTGCAGCACGCCTTTGCCAAGGTAATGGCTCTTGTCGCCGTCCCGCAGTTCGACAGCCTCATGCTCGCCGGTGGAAGCGCCCGAAGGCACGATGGCGCGTCCCAGCGCGCCGCTTTCCAGGATCACATCGGCTTCCACGGTGGGGTTGCCGCGCGAATCCAGAACTTCGCGCGCACGAATCGCAACAATCTCAGTCATATCGCTCCTCATAATGCGGTGCAGCAGCCGGTCGTTCAATTTGGGACGGCGGTCTACGGGAAGGATCTCTCCGGCAGCGCTTTGAATGATGTGCAACAGCCCTTCCGCGGGTGCTGATCTCTTCGCCATCCAGCCTCTCGGAATTTCTTCGACGCCAATTCCGATTCTAACAAGCGGGCCTCAGGCCGAATGCAGGGGACAGCGCGCACGCCGGCAGCCGAGCCTGCCAGAAAGAGCGCACGTAATCACCTTGATTCTTCGCGGTTTGGATTTCTTCGCGCCGCAGACCTGCCGGACATAAGCTGAATATGGAGCGGTGCATCCCATTGCTCCTGGCCGGTTTGTCGAGAAAAACTTTGCCGGGCCTGGCGGGTCTAATCCAGCAGAGAAGCATTTGCTCGGAGGAGCGTGCTTTTTTTGATGCCCGCTTTTGGGAGGAACGAACGATGAAGCGCTCGATGTTGGTATGTGCGTTGCTTGCCGCAGGCGCAATGGGCGCGTGGGCGCAGCAGGCAAGCCCTTCCAGCCAGTACGAAGGCGTTTCGAATCCTCCTCCGGACGATCAGATCACCACGCCCGTACCACCGCCGCAGCCGATTGCAAAGCCATCGCCTGCCCACCCGCTGGCTGCTCCGATGGTTGCGCAGCCAGCACCCGCAACTTCGTCTCAGCAACCTGCCCTCGTGACGCCCGCTGCCGGCAATACCGCCGATTCGGAGGATGGAACCGACGCGGGCGTGGTGAAAGTCGAGCCGCAGAGGCCAACGCAGTCTGCAGAGCCCTCGCTGAACGAGCGGCCATACGCGAATGACCCGGACGGCGACATTGTGCACCCCGGGCCGCTGCCCGCAGGAGAGCTGGGCGAAGGAACCATCATTCGCGCGCGGTTGCTCAACGGTCTTTCGACCACATCCAGCCAGGCCGGCGACGCCTTCCGCGCCAGAGTGGCTTCCGATGTCTTTCGCGGCAATGAAATCCTCATCCCTCAGGGCTCTGAGATCGATGGCACGGTGGTGCGCGTCTCCACCGGTCACTTCGGCGGCCGCGGCTCCATGCTGCTGCGGCCGGAGTTCGTGATCCTTCCCGACGGTTCGCGCTTGCGCATGTATGCCCAGGTTACGGGCACGCCTGGTTCGGGCACGAACGTGGGCGCTGAAGGCAACATCACCCCGGGTTCGCGGATGAAGAAGGATGGAATCGAATATGGCGGCGCGGCGGGCGCAGGCGCTGTGACGGGCGCGCTGGTTGCCGGGCCGGCCGGCGCGCTTGCGGGAACGATCGTGGGCGCGGGAGCCGTCACCGTGCACCTGCTCATGGACCATCCGCAGGCGGCGCTGCCATCGGGAACGGTGCTCGACTTCGCGCTGACCGAGCCGCTGAATCTGGTTGCCGCGGAACGTGGCGCGCAGAGCGTCTCCTCGCCGCCGCCGGCTGCCGCTCCGCAGCCTGCCGCAACCGCCCAGCAACAGATTCCGGATATCGAGTAGCTGATTCCCCCGTTTCTCTGCCTTCGCCATTTCAGGCCACCCCGGCGCGCGGCCGCCGCATCGCAGGCTGCCATGCAGCGGCCGCAGCCTGAATGCAGAATGCGCTGCGTTCCGTGGCGTTATCGCGCGTGCTCGCACTGCATGATGTACTTTAGTCTCTAGCTGCTTGCGGCGGCAGGGCGGGCCTGCGCGGAAAGGCTGCAATCGGAAAACTCCGGTGAGGGGAGTCCGGCACGCATGATGGAATTCCACATCTCGCGTAAGGTGCGGGAACGGTACGGGTTCTCCGGCGCGCTGTTTTCGTTCAACGGCAATGTCGTGCTCGACAACATGCCTGCGTGCCGCGAGCTTGCGCACCGCATGAACCAGGTGCGCAACGTGGAAGCGAATCCCGGGCAGACTGTGCATGCCGGGGAGCTTTACGCCATGGGCCTGATCGACGAGGCCAGCCACGTGCTGATGGCGCGCTATCGCCAGCAGTTCGATCCGCAGGTGCTGGCCGCGGCGCTCGAATGGTTCGGCGCGCAGGTGGGCACAGACAACCTCGACAGGATGCTGCTTGCCTTCGTGCAGCAGTTTCCCGGATCAACCATCATTCGCGGCGAGCAGACGCCGGACCAGTGGCTGGCCGGCTCCACGGCCGGAATGACGCATCGCGAAGTTGCTCTCGAGGAACTCCTTCTGCTGTGGAACGCCAACCGCAATCCGGCATTCGCGCCGTTCCTCGAGTTGTTCGACGACGCGGACCTTGCCGAAAAGACCGTCTATAAGCAGGTGACTGCGGCTCTGCCTCAGTACTTCGCCACGCGGCCGCTCGTTCCGCTGCCCGATGCCGGCCCGATAAACCTGCTCGAACTGTTGCGCGCGCCGGCGCTGCGCTCGGCCAGGCTCGCCGAGCAGCTCGAAATTATCCGCCGTTTGTGGCGGCCGCTGATCGGCGATGCGCTGGACCGCCTGCTGATGCTGGCCGGCGAAATTCTGCGCGAGGAAGAGCTGGCAATCTGGGCGCGCTTCAATCCGCCCGGCAGGCGCGCAGGGCCGCAGCAGTGGCCGGGCATGGGCGGCGCCGATGTGCCGGACTTTGCCGGCAGCGAGTATGAGCGATTCTCTTCCGACGTGGCGTGGATGCCGGAAGCCGTGCTCATCGCCAAAAGCACCTACGTGTGGCTGGCGCAGTTGAGCAGGCAGTACCGCAGGCAAATCGGCCGGCTCGACGAGATTCCCGACGAAGAGCTGGCGACGCTCGCTCATCGCGGCATCAACTCGCTCTGGCTTATCGGCATCTGGGAGCGCAGCCGCGCATCGAAGACCATCAAGCAGCTTACCGGCAACAGCGACGCCGTAGCGTCTGCCTATTCGCTCTTCGACTATCGCATTGCCGATGATCTGGGCGGCGAGGCCGCCTACATCGACCTGCGCGACCGCGCCTGCCGTTACGGCATCCGGCTGGCCAGCGACATGGTGCCCAATCACATGGGCATCGATTCGCCGTGGGTGGTCGAGCATCCCGAGTGGTTCATGTCCCGCTGGGACTCGCCGTATCCCGCGTACTCGTTCGAGGGGCCCGATCTGTCGAGCGACAGCCGCGTCGAAATCAAAATAGAAGATCACTATTACGAGCAGTCCGATGCGGCCGTCGTCTTTCGCCGCCGCGACAAGGCAACCGGAGAAACCCGCTACATCTATCACGGCAACGACGGCACGAGCTTTCCCTGGAACGACACCGCGCAGCTCGATTATCTGAATCCCGCGGTCCGCGAGCAGATCATCCAGACCATTCTCCATGTGGCGCGGCTTTTTCCGATCATTCGCTTTGACGCCGCTATGACGCTGGCCAAGCGCCATTTTCACCGGCTCTGGTTTCCCGGGCCCGGATCGAGCGGCGCCATTCCTTCGCGCGCCGAGTACGGCATGACGCAGCAGGAGTTCGACCGGCACATGCCGCACGAGTTCTGGCGCGAGGTGGTCGATCGGGTCGCGCAGGAGGTTCCCGGAACGCTCTTGCTTGCCGAGGCCTTCTGGCTTATGGAAGGCTATTTCGTCCGCACGCTGGGCATGCACCGCGTCTACAACAGCGCTTTTATGGTGATGCTGCGCGACGAGGACAACGCCAAATACCGCTCGGTGCTCAGGAACACGCTCGAGTTCGATCCCGACATCATGAAGCGCTATGTGAACTTCATGAGCAATCCGGACGAGCGGACCGCCATCGATCAGTTCGGCAAAGGCGACAAGTACTTTGGCGTTGCGGCCATGATGTCAACGCTGCCGGGCCTGCCTATGTTCGGCCACGGGCAGATTGAGGGCTATACCGAAAAGTATGGAATGGAGTATCGCCGGCCGCGCTACGAGGAGTGGCCCGACCAGGGGCTCGTCGAGCGCCACCAGCGCCAGATCGCGCCTCTGCTCAAGCGCCGCTGGCTGTTTGCCGAAAGCGCCAATTTTCTGCTCTACGACTTCTGGCACGAGAACGGCGGCGTAGACGAGAACGTCTTTGCCTATTCGAACCGCGCGGGCAGCGAGCGCGCCCTTGTCGTGTATCACAACCGCTACGGCTCGACCCGCGGCACGATCGACATGTCGGTCGGTTACGCCGATAAAGGCGCTGGCCAAATGCGCCAGCGGCGGCTGCGGGACGGTCTTGGCCTCAGCGAAGATCGCGCCTGCGTCGTCGCCTGGCGCGACTCGCTCACCGGCCTCGAATATCTGCGCCGCAACAGCGATTTCGATCGCGGTCTGCGGCTTGAGCTGAACGCGTACAAGTGCCACGTTTTTATGGACTGGCGCGAAATGCGCCCCACGGCCGAGCATCCCTGGGACCGGCTCGCCGATTATCTCGACGGCCGTGGCGTTGCCAGCCTCATCGATGAGCTTGTGAACATGGAGCTGCAGCCGGCGCACGCCGCGCTCCGCGAGCTGATGGATCCGCATACGGTATGCATGCTTGCCGATGCGGCCGAGCATCCGCGCGGCGCGCCGGTCGGTCCCCATCGCAACCTTGTGCGCGAGCGCAAGCGCTGCTGCGAACATGCGTGGGTGCGCGCGGAGCGCTTTCTGCGGCTGGCGCAGGCCGCTTACCTGCGCCGCCGCGCCCAGGATGCCGCGCCGGCCCTGGAGCGCGAACCGGAAGATCCGGCCGAGCTTGGCGAGATCTTCCGCGAGCGGCTGCGCGCAGCCATGCGGCTGCCCATCATCGAAGCATTGTTTCCCGCCCCGTGGACTGCGGCGGCGCGCCGCATGCTGCCCAATCCCAGTCCGGAGGTTGCGGCAACCGCCATGTGGGGACCGATCCTTGGCTGGTCGGCGCTCATGCTGCTGGCCGAATCCATCGATGCCGAGAACGCCGGCCGCGCCGCGCTCGATCTCTTCGACCGCATCCGGCTGCGCGAACCCTTCGCTCATGCCTGCCTCGCGCTTGGCTTCGAGGGCGAAGAGGCATGGCGCGTGGCTGCGCGCATCAAGGTCGCTTTGCTCTGCGGCGCCGGCATCGGCAGGCAAGAGCCGCCTGCTGCGGAAGAAAGAAGCCGGGCCGGCGATTCGCCGGCGCAGGAAACGAGCCGGGAAACCTCCCGGCCCATCGCTGCGCGCCAGGCGATGCCGGAAAATCTGCCCGCCGCCCGCGAATCCATCGGTCTTGCGCCGGCCCTGTGGTCTGATCCCGATGTGCGCTGGCTCTGCGGCGTGCACCAGGCAGGCAGCTGCGAGTATCTTATCCGCGAGCGTTACGAAGAGCTGCTCTGGTGGCTGCTCATGCCATCGCTGCTTAGGCTGGCTGCGGCACCCGCGCCGGATCGCGCCGCTGTGCGCGAGCTGAGCCGCGAGATCGACGGCGCTCTGCGCAAGGCCGAGGAGGCAGGCTATCGCGTCGATCTGCTGATCAACCCGCAGCAGCCGGCAACGCAGGGCGGCGAAACGACGACAGACGAAGCCCAATCGCAGTCGCAGTCCGCAGCGGCTGCTTCGTCCGAGCCCGCCGGGGATTCGCCCCGGAAATAGTTCCGGCGTGTTTGCGAGGGCCGCGCGGCAGGTTTACCATTTTGAGGCCAGCCGCTACGATGTCCTGCCGGAAGGGTTAAGAGGCATATAGGCTGGTGTTCCTTGAGAGTGCGTGCATCGCCTGAATTTCTGTCCTGTGCCTGGCGAAGGAGAAGCCAATGTCTTGTTGCCCGAAGAGATTTCTTTCCATTGTTCTTGTCTGTGCTCTGATCTCCATTCCCACAGCGCAGGCTCAGCAGACCGCCTCTCCCGCAGCAGCTCCCGTTCCTCCGCAGATTTTGTCCGCGCACACGGT
>Ga0070737_10004037_pt1 | contig 15092 bp, 10 predicted proteins | sample Coa_R1_10_FD_66438 | JGI IMG/M metagenome (GOLD analysis project Ga0070737, IMG submission 66438) | Surface soil microbial communities from Centralia Pennsylvania, which are recovering from an underground coalmine fire - Coalmine... | ecosystem: Environmental > Terrestrial > Soil > Unclassified...
ATCTGCAAACGCTCGTCGATGGCAAGCCCACCATGCTTTCCTTCGACGGCACCGAACACAGCATCAAAACCGGAGGAGAGATCGATGAGCCTCGACGCACTACTACTGGAAAAACTCGCTAACTGGCGTTCCACGAGCGGCCGAGCAACTCTGGAGGCGTCTGACGACAGCTATAACGCCGCCGTTGCCGTCGAATGCGTGGATGTCATCGGCTGCCGGCTCTGGGAGGTATCGTTGCGCCCAGTCGCTGAGAAACCCGCTGTCGAACTGAAAGCGCGCGCCGAGCAGCTGTGTCAGCGCATCACGGGCTTGATGGAGCCGCTGCATCTGGTGGAGGTGGACGAGCTTGGCAAGGCGGCCCTGCTGCGCAGCGAACAGCCGGGACAACTCGGCGCGGATCGTTTCTATTACGAAGTGCTCCTGCACGGCGACGGCAGCAGCGTGGTACGCCGCTACCGGGCGCCCCATGCTGACCAGCCCCGCCGCCAGCAAGTTGCCTTCACGCTTACTCATGAAGCGCTGGCCAAGTTGGTACGCGATCTGACTGCGGCATGATTACTTTCGCTTAGCGACGCTTCGCAAAAACATCCCCCGATACCTCTGCGAAGCGTCGCTAAACATCCTCTACACGACATGGAGGTCGAAACTGTGCTCATGCCGCTGCGCACGCCGCGCATCGCCCTGTCATCCGCCAGCTGCCGAATGCTGGCTGCCTGTCTGATTCTCGGCTCTGCCGCGCTTCACCTGGCTTACTTGGCTAACAACTGTCCTCTCGACCTCGCTCCCGATGAGGCCCATTACTGGGACTGGTCGCGCCCGGAACATCTCGATTGGAGTTATTACAGTAAAGGACCGCTCGTCGCTTACCTCATCCGTGGCGGCTGCGCCTTGGCCGGATCATGGTCTGTCGAGCACACCGGCAATCTCGCCCTGGCGATACGGCTGCCGGCCGTGGTCTGTGGCAGTTTGCTGCTCGTGAGTCTGTATTTGCTTACCGTCCAGGTGTACCGCTGGGAGGGTTTAGCCCTGGCTGTCGTCGCTTTGGCGCTGACTCTGCCACTGATCGCTGTTGGCTCCTCGATCATGACCATCGATGCGCCGTACACCTGTTGCTGGGGTTGGGCGTTGGTGCTGGGGCATCGCGCTATCTTCCGGGGGTCGGCATGGGCATGGCCGCTGCTCGGTCTGGTGCTTGGCTTGGGCATTCTGGCCAAGTACACCATGATCGTGTGGCTCCCCTCGGCGGTGCTGTTCCTGCTGACAGCGCCAGCCTATCGCTGGCTTTTGTGGAGTCGCGGCTTTTGCGGTATGGTTGTCGTCGCCGGTTTCTGTTGCCTCCCCATTCTCATCTGGAACGGCCAACACAATTGGGTGACGTTCCGCCACGTCCTCGGACTATCCGGTTTCCAGGACGTGATTCAGCCGAGTGATGAACCGTCCATCTACTGGCTGGGGCCGCTTCGCTATCTCGGCGGCCAGTGTATCTTGCTGCTGGTCTACTGGTTTGTTGTTTGGGCTGCGGCGATGATTGCCCATTGGCCAGGACGCGAAAGCGATGCAGGAGTACGCTATCTGTGGTGGCTGTCGGCGCCGATGTTTCTGTTGTTTTTGGCCTTCAGTCCCAAGACGAACGGCGGCGAGATGAACTGGCCGGTGACGGCGTATCTGTCCGGCTTGGTGCTGTCGGTGGCCTGGTTGGCACGCCAGTTCGACGACCCGCGTCGTTGGTATCGCACGGTCACGGCGATCTATCTCGGTCTGGCTTGCGGGCTGGGGCTGGCGATAACGATCTTCATGCACCATAGCGAGTGGCTTTATCCGATATTGACACGTCTGGCCGGAGAGCCGACGCCTACGAACCCTTTTCCGTTGCGGCGTCTCGATCCGACGTGCCGGCTGCGTGGTTGGCGAACTTTGGCAGCCGCTGTCGATGGCCTGCGTGATCGACTGAAACAAGAAAAGGGCCCAGAGCCTGTGTTGGCCGGCGGCAGCTGGATCTTGCCCGGCGAGCTAGGCGTTTACTGCGCTGGCCACCCGCAGGCTTACTCACTCGGTCTGCTCATGGGTGATCGCCACAGCCAATATGACTTCTGGCTCAATCCCTTGGACTTTGGTCATGTTTTTCAGCGACGCACCTTCATCGTCGTCAACGGCGATGAGAAGACCCTCCGTGCGGCGTTCGCTTCGGTGGCAACGACCGAAGTGATACACCGGGAGCAAGGACAACCGATCGCGTCGTGGCGTCTTTCGGTGTGCCGTGATTTCCGGGGGTATTTCCCGCAGCCGTCAAAGATACCCCGGGGTTTTTGATGCTTGGCAGAGTTGTTCCCGTGGTCGAAACCGATTGTTTTCCGCTCGGGCCGATACGTCCTGCATCGCGTCAGCAAACCGATCCGCAAATTCTGGCAATAGCCATGCTCTAATATGCCGCCTCGTAGAGTTGCAGCAACTCGGCTTCACCAGCGGGGCGCGGGTTGTAGCGTCCGGTCCACTGCTGGGCAGCTTCTTCGGCTAACACGGGCAGGATGCCACGGCTAATGCCGCAGTCAGATAATCGGCTCGGCAGTCCCGCGGATTGCACGAAGCCGGCGATGCGTTGAGCCAACACTTCGCCAGCAGCCAAGGCGTCGCCGTTGATGAGACCGACATCGTGAACCAACTCTGCGTATAGCGCCCCGGCCGCGACGTTGTTGAAACGCAGGACGTGCGGCAGCAGAATGCCGATAGCGATACCATGCGTCAGGCCATAGTGCGCCGTCAGCGGATTGGCGCAAGCATGACAAGCGCCGAGCATGGAATTTTCAATCGCTGCCCCGGCGAAATAGGCCCCCATTTGCATGGCACCGCGTGCTTCCACATCGTCAGGGTTACGCAGCACACGATCAAAGTTTTGCTCCAGTGCTCGCCAGGCCTCACGCGCAAATGCTTGCGACAACGGATTGCGGCGCGTGCAGACGTAAGATTCGAGGGCATGCGACAGAGCGTCGATGCCGGTAACGGCGGTGACGATGCGTGGCTGTGAGACAGTGACTTCGGGATCGAGGATGGCAGCGCGAAAGGCAGCTTTACGATCGCCACAGGCCATTTTCAAGTGGGTTCTCTCGTCAGCGATCAGGGCAAACGATTGGGCTTCGCTGCCGGTGCCGGCTGTCGTCGGCACGCCGATAGAGGGCAACATCGGCTTGGTTGCTTTGCCGAAGCCTGCGTAATCGGACATCCGCCCGCCGTTGGTGAGCAGGAAATTGATGCCCTTGGCCGTATCCATCGAGCTGCCGCCGCCAACAGCGATGAGGAAATCGATGTGTTCGCGCCGGGCGATCTCGGCACCGATTTCAACGACACGGCTGGTCGGATTTTCTTCAACACCGTCGAAGAGGATTGGCTCCAGATCCGCGTCACGCAGCGAGACCAGCGCTCGCTGCGGATGGCCGGCCGCTTCCAGGCCCGGATCTGTAACGAGCAAAGGACGATGAGCGCCCAGTTCGCGGGCCAATTCGCCTAGCCGCACTAACGTGCCGGGACCATAGATAACCCGCGTGAGCGGGTGATAATCGAATAATGGTTGCGGCAGCGGAGACTTGCTGGAACGCACACGAGTATTGAGATTGGATCGTACAGTCGCCTTCATGAATGGTCCCAGCATTTCGGGTGGGATGTCTGGTGAGCGGGATTGCGTCAGCGTCCCGCGAACATTGGGGCACCCGGACGTTCGCGGGACGCTGACGCAACCCCGCTCACCGGGGGAATCAAGATTATTATACCAGACCTCCCCCCTACTCCGGCAATGGCCCTTCAAATTGAAACGCCCGCGCCCGGAACAGGAAGTCAACGATGTTTCCCTCGTGCGGTTGCAGCCAGTTCAGTTTGATCGTCGGAATCGGCCCGATATTCAATCGATCAATGTGGGTGGCATCAATAAGCGCACGTTGAAATTTCTTATCTTCCGTGATCGCCGTACATACCAGAGTTGGCCCAATCGACGCCAGCATCTTATCTTGCGGACACTGCACGACCGTCACGAACGGAAACATGTATTCTTTCTTGGCGATGGCCAGTGTTGGCGAATCGCAGAGGATGACGGTGGGCCGCAGGTAATCGCAGTGTTCCTTCTTGACCAGGCGCGGGCCGAACTTGGCAGTCATGTCGTGGGTACCGGGTTCCTTCAAATCGCGGTCGATGTCGGCACTGATGGCGTCAGCCTGGCCCGGCACGGTGAAGGCAGCCAGGGCCGCCTTGGGATCTTCGGGGGGCAGCGGCTGCACCGGTCCCATACGTTCGGCCAGCGCCTCGGCAATCTCTTTGGTGTGCCGCGAGGCCCAGATACCGGAGCAGTTGATGCAGCCGCGACCGCTGTTGACCAGCACACTATCGACCATGAGGTCAAGATACTTCGCCCACTGATCGACCATGTCATCGCCCAGCAAGATCTTGCTGAAGCCCGGCCCGTGCGCCTGCACGCGCGGATTCCCTTTGTATTGCTCGACCGTGGCGCTGCTGCCAAAGATCAGGTTGCGTGGGCAATGAGCCAGCACCGCGGCGCCCACGTCGCCGAGTCCGGGATAGATGGCGATGGCCTGCCTGGGCACGCCGGCCTGGATGAATGCCTGCGTCATGCGATAGGGCGTCCACGGCTCTTGCGGTCCCGGCTTGAGCACCAGACCGATCTGCATGGGGATGATCGGCAGCCATAAGGTATGAACACCGGGCGAATTGCTCGGCAGCACCAGGCCCAGGACCGGCGACTGCGCCTGATAGCTGATCGGCACGCCGCGCTCCATGCCGTAGCCGCGCGACAGCACGCCCAGATCAAGGCCGCGGGTCAACGCTTCGAGGATCTTGTCCATTTGATTCAACACGAAATGATTTTTGGTCATGTTGAATCGACACATGTGTTCTGGCAGGCCGGTCGTTGCTGACTGCATGCGAACAAATTGGTCCGGCGTCTGCGTGCTGTCGCCTAACGGCAGCTCTGCATTCGTATACAGATCGGCGGCTTTCTTTACCCTTTCAAGCAGATCGGTGATGGGGATTTCGCGAAGCACGTCACGGGCGCGGCCGGCGTGGCGCAGGTCCCGCTCGACAAGTCCAGCGTTGGCGCGGCCAACCTCGGCCAACGGTTCGCCGGTGGCGAAGTGGACTACCTTGTCCACGTCCAGACTCTTGTACGGCTCACCCCAACGTAGTACGGGAATGTGGATCATGAATGTTGCCTCAAGATTTTTCTACCAGCCCGCAGCACGAATAAGGACCATCAACCTTTGCCTGCGCTGCGGGTTGGCAGGGGGATGAATTAATATACGCCGACCGTAGTTGTCGCGGCGAATTCGCGGAATGGCCGCACGCCGCTAACTCCGTCCCACGGATATTTGGCGCTGGGCGGTTCGCGCTCGCCTTCGTCGCGTTCGGCGAAGCGCGGCACGAAAAATTCCTTCGTCAACGTCGTCAACATCACGCGTCCGGTCTGGCCATAGTCCACGACTTTATTGTAATCCTTGAAGTCCACCACCTGCACGACAGCGCGCGGCTGCGGCGCATAATAGGTGATCTTGTAATTATCCTCTGCTTTGGGCATTTCTGCCGCCGCCAGACCCATCAACGTGTTGCCATAGGTTGGGGCAATATAGACGTTGGGGCCGAGCAATTCCTCGATGGCGAAGCGGACCCATTGCGCCGTCATCTCGGTGCCGCCACAGAAGATGCCAGTGATGCCTTGCTGGGCAATGCTCGATCCTTCTTTGTCCAGCCGCGCCGCCAAGGCGTCGAGCAACTTCGGCGTGGTGAACATGCACTTGATCTCGTGATTGGCCGACAGGATCGTTATGGCCTGATCGATGACGTGTTCCTGATAGGCTTTGAGGTGCTCCATCCAGCCTTTCTTGATGAGCTTGACGACCCAGCGCGGATCGAGATCGACACAGAAACAGATGCCGCCGCGATACTGGCACAGATGTTCGACAGCCAGACGGAGCCGCCGTGGGCCAGACGGGCCGAGCATTAGCCAATTGGCGCCCTTAGGGAAATATTTCTCCGGCAGCGTGTCGCTGAACATCTCATAATCGATGCGGAAATCGTCCTGGACGACACGGCTTTTGGGAATACCGGTGGTGCCACCGGTCTCGAAAACGTAGGTCGGTTTGTGTTGGAGCGCCTTGGGTACCCAGCGGCGTACCGGCCCACCACGCAGCCATTCGTCCTCGAAGAAGCCAAATAGCTTCAAATCATCAAATGTTTGCACGTCCTTGAGCGGATTGAACTTGAACGATTTGGCGCGTTCGAGCCAAAACGGCGTACCGGTGTCGGGGTTAAAGTGCCACTGAACGATTTCACGAACATGGGCGTCGAGACGTTCACGGGCTTGACGGATTGCATCAGCGTTTGCAGACACAGCAGGTTCCTCATATTCAGTTCCCTCGTTCCCAAGCTCCGCTTGGGAACGAGACAGATTATTTTTTACTTTGCGGCGATAGCGTACAGATTAGTGCCGTTACTGACGTACAGCACTCCGTTGACCGCCGTGGGCGGACTCAGGAGTTGTTCGCTCATATCGATTTTCGTAGGTTTTTTCAGTTCTTTTCCATGCGCGAACACGAACATGGCGCCGTCGTCGCTGCCCATGTAGACTTTGCCGTCGGCGTAGAGCGGCGAGCTCCAGGTGTTCGCTTTCAGGTCGAATTCCCAATATTTCTTGCCAGTACGAGCATCGAGGCAATTCAAGTAGCCGGCCAGCTCGGCGGCATAGAGCAAACCGTCGTGAATGGCCACGGTGCTGACGCTGCGGCCGAAAACGTACTCGCGGCCGGCTCCCTCTGGCCTGGGCATGATCGGGCCACCGAAGTGCCAGACCAGACCCGAATCCTTGTTGATTTCTGCTTTCGGATCGAAATTATCTCCGACTGGCGACAAATCTTTGTCAGGATTTTTCGGCGTTTTGGTGATGTCAATGCACCACAGATGGCCTTCGCCGTTGCCGTCGTCAGGCTGCCGGCCGGTGGCGATGTACAGTTTGTTCTCCCAGATGACGGGCGTGGCTACGATGTAGTTGCGTGTGCCGCGGCCGCCAGGGCGAAATTCGGACTTCTTGGGATTACAGTCGAATTTCCACACCAACTTGCCGGTCTTGGCCTCGAAGGCGTATAGCCAGCCGTCGCCGCCGGGGAAATAGACATGCCATTGCCCGTTGACCTTCGCCGCCGCCGGGTTGGCCCATTGGCCGTCCATGATGTTCTTGCCCGGCGAATGGTCCTGCCACACTACTTTGCCGGTGTTTTTATCCAAGGCAATAAAACTCGGGGCATCTGGCGCGGGCACCTTGCCCTTGCCTTCTGCGCCGTTGGCCGTGACGACGAAAACGAGATTATCCACGATCAGCGGCGAACAGATCGATAAACTGCCAGCGATGCCGCCGGGATAGACGTGCAGGTCCTTAATCATGTCGAGCTTCCACAGGATCTTGGCTTTGCCGTCGTCACCGGCCGCATCGGCACAGATGACCTCCCAGCGGTTGCTGACATAATAGACGCGCTCGCCCTCGACGCATGGCGAAGAGACGATGCCGTAATTCTGCGCCCCCGTACCGTCCTTGAGTGTGTCGTGGACTGCTTGCCAGAGGAACTTGCCGTCCGACTCGCGGAAACAGATCAGCACGCCCTTGTACTCTTCTTCGCTGGAACCATGCGGGCGATTGGTGCCGACGAAAACGCGGCCGCCAGCCACGATAGGACCACCCAACGCCTTGTCGCCTAGCTTGGCTGACCACTTGATGTTCTTGGTCTTGCCTTCCTGGATGCTCCAGTTGTCGGGGAGGCCGGTCTCGTCAGGATTGGCCAGATTGCGATGGACGGTACCACCGAACATCGGCCAGGAACGCACACCAGGTTTAACCGCGGGCGCCGGGGCATCCTCCTCTCCTTTGATAGAGTACGTGGTGCCGCTTCCCAAACAGCCCACACCAGGCAACAGAAGAAACAATCCAGCAAGAAAGAGCTTTCGTGAATACAATCGCCGTCGCATTCTGTTTATCCTTTATTTCTTGGCGCCGATCGCCCACAGTTTGGTGGGGTTCTCCGTCATCACGTACAACACGCCACCGACTGCCACAGGTGTAGCGCGAATGGCCTCGGCGCCCATATCGATGACTTTCAAGAGCTTCTTGGTTTTGCCGTGCTGATAGATCCGCATCGTACCGTTTTCGGTGCCGATGTAGATTTTGCCGTCCACCCAGTACGGCGAACTCCAGGTATCGGCCCCGAGTTTGTCTTCCCAGTATTTCACGCCGGTATAGGCGTCGAGACAATAGATGTAGCCGTCGTAGTCGGCGGCGTAGCAGAGGCCGTCCTGTACGGCACAGGTGCTCATGGTGCGTCCAAAGAGATAATTGCGATCGTAATCCTCCGGGGCTTTGCCGCCGTAGTGCCAGACTAAACCGGAGTCTTTGTTGATCTCTGCTTTGGGATCGAAATTGTTGTTAATGGGGGTGAGGTCTTTGTCTTTATTTTTCGGTGTCTTGGTGATGTCGATGCACCACAGGTGGCCGACGCCTTTTTTGTGTTCCGGATCTTGACCGACGCCGATGTACAGCTTGTTCTGCCATATCACTGGTGTGGAGACGAAATCGCTCCGTGTGGCCCGGGGACCGAGGACATATTTGCTGCCCTTGGGATTGCAGTCAAATTTCCATAGCAATTCGCCGTTTTTGGGATCATAGCCGCGCATCCAGCCGTCGCCGCCGGGGAAGATAATCATCGGTTTGCCGTTCGGCTCAGCATAGACGGGATTGGACCATTGACCGTGCATCAACAATTTGCCCTTATCGACCAGGTCTTCCCGGATACGGACCTTGGTGCCGCGCTGACGGGCTTCGACGAGCGCCTGAGTGGGCGCGTTGCTCTGCCATAAAACCGCGCCATTTTTTTTGTTCAGAGCCAAGAAGCTGGGCGCATCGGGCCGAGGGATATTGATATGGCCCTCATCAACACCGTTGGCCGTGACGACGAATAGCGTATCGCCGACGATCAGCGGCGAACAAACGGCGAGATTATGTGGGAATACGCCTAACTGGCCGATCATGTCCAGCTTCCAGTAGACCTTGACTTTGCCGTTCTCGCCGGCAACATCGGCGCAGACGACCTCGGCACGGTTGTTGACGTAGTAGAGCCGATCGCCTTCGACGATGGGGCTGGAACAGATACCTTCTTCGGGCCAATCGTTGACGCGTCCGGCCGCCAGCTTATCGTGGACCGCTTGCCAGAGGAACTTGCCGGTCGCCTGATCGAAACACATCAGGACGCCCTTGTCGCCCTGGATGGCCGGATCGCGCGGCTTGTCATTGTTGGTGCCGACGAAGATGCGTCCCCCGGCCACGATCGGCCCGCCGTAAGCCTTGCTGCCCAGCTCGGCGCTCCACAGGATGTGCTCACCTTTGGCTGTATCCCAGGTTGTGGGGATGCCTTTGGCAGCGAGGTTGACCAGATCGCGCGACAGGCTGCCGCCGTACATCGGCCAATCGATCTTGCCGACATCGGATGACGCATCCGGGGAAGAACGCAGGTTCACAACGCCGAGGACCACGGTGAAAACCAGAGCGGTCGCGGCCAACGAAAGGAGGTGACGAAAATGCGCGAGAGATTTCATGGATTTCGCTTCCTTATCCCGTCGGCGAGCGGGGGTAACTCCCCCGGTTTCTTTGCAACCAGAGGGTTCACATTCCTGCTCGCCCGTTTTCATTTGTTCGCCGTGATCTTGACATTGGTATAGAAGATTTCTGTACCGGGGCTTTGCGGCCCCCCGACGGCAGTGGCATTGCCATACAGGGCAGGGGCGCCTTCGCGGTTGGGCGTTGAATCTTCGACCTCAACCGTCCATTCCTTCGGTTCCGGCTGATCACGCGGCCAGACCTTGCCGCGGGCGATGGCCTTGTCCTCCTTGACATCGACAGTGAGCTTCATGCGATACCAGACGCCGGGCTGCCAGGGGAAGGCGATAGTACTGTCGATGCGCGGCAGAGCGTCCCACGAGATTAAACGCAACTGCTGCGTGTTGCCGATCAGCACCAAGCTGTAGCGGTTAGCATCAACGCCCATATCCGGCAATTCGCCCTTGACCTTGGTGCCCTGCACATCAGCCTGGATGGTGTAGCCGGTCATGTTTGGCAAACCGATGAAGGCGTGAGCGCGGGCAACCAGTGGGCTAGGAGCGTCGTTGCGCTTCTTCAAGGCAAACGTGCCGTCCGGCATCTTGACCATGGAAAATTTGCCCTGACAGTTAACCCAGCCACCGGGCGTGCGGCCCACGGGAATTTTTGAGAAATCGGGAGTATACGGCAGAATTGGGGCGACGCGGATGCGGGCATACGCCGTCAGACCGTTGGCCTTGGCAACTACGCGGCCAAACTGCGCTGGCGGCGTGTTGCCAACGGTCAGCTTCGTGGTTGTGCCATTGGTGTCGCTGAGCTCGCCTTTCATAGGCGGAGGCGGCGATGCTTCTTTGCCGGGAGCGGGCGGGTTCGGGAAACCGATGGGAAACTGCGGCGGCAACGGTCCTGCCAGCGACCAGTCGGCCTTGACCTCGCCGATTAGTTCGCCTTTGTCATCGTAGGCCAGCGCCTTGAACGTGACACTTTGTCCCGGCGTCAAGGCCACATCCGCCGGCACTACTTGCAAGTGCGCCGGTTTGGCATCGGGCGAGCGGGGGGTGTTGTCTCCCCGGTGGGTATTCACCGGAGGATTAACGCCTCTCGCTCGCCCGATGCACAACAACTCTTCACTCGTCAGGAAGTAGATCCGTCCATCGGCAATAGCGGGACTGCCGGTTAGCTCTACGGGTTCCTCGCCTTTGCCACGGAAAAACACCGAAGCCAATTCCTTGCAACTCTTATCGTCAGCCTTGAGAATATGAAAACGCGAATCCAGCTCCGGTAAGTAGATTTTGCCATCGCCCCATACCGGCGAGCCACGCGTGTTCTGGCCGTACTGATACTTCCACAATTCCTTACCATTTTTGGCATCGAGGCAAAACAGCTCACCGACGACGTTACACACGTACAGGCGATTATCATGCAACAGTGGCGAGGCATATTTGACACGGATGCCGTCTACTTTCCAGATCAGCTCCGGCTTGCTGTCCTGGACGTTGGCTCCATTCAGACAGATGACGCTACCTTGACCGCCCGACAGATTGATCTCGCCGTGGCCGGCATAAATGCGGTCGCCCTCCACCACCGGCGCGGCGTTGATGGCGCCTTCGCCAAAAAGGTAGCTCCACACTTTTTCGCCGGTGCGGGCTTTGAAAGCATGCAGCCCGCCATCGCCGCCACCGCACAGCACCAGCCATTGTCCGCCGATCTTGGCCGTCACCGGCACGCAGGCATTGGTATCTTTGACGCGATGGTTTGCCGATGCCCACCACACTACCTCGCCGGTGCGTTTATTGAAAGCGGCCAGGCGCGTGCAACCGATCGTCTGTTCGCCCCAGTTGGCGTTAATCATCGGCATGATGAGCAGGTCCTCAAAGACGATCGGACTCATGAGGCGTCCGCCGTAGCCGCTGATGCGGCCGTATTCCTCCGTCAACGAGTGTTGCCAAAGAATTTTGCCATCCTTGTCGAAGCAAATCAGAAAACCTTGCGTGCCGTGAGCATAGACGTTGCCGGTTTCCGGATCGCCGACCATCTGGGTCCAGCCCAGGCGGTCGGCGACGATGTCGGTGAGAAAGACATTGAATTTGTGTTCCCATAACACTTTGCCATCTTTGGCGTCGAAGCACATGACACGCTCTTGCTGGCTCTCATTCTCGCCAACTTTGTTGATGATGTAGACGCGGTTGTTCTGCACAATCGGCGTGGTAATACCGCCGTAAGGAGCGCGCCAGATGATGTTTTGCGGTTTGGACCCAACGGCAAAGGTGTCCGGCAAGTCGGTATCGCGGGAGACGCCGGTTTGTTCCGGGCCACGCCAGAAGGACCAGTTGCCGGCAGCAGCAAACGTCGCCGCGCTAAACAGAACCAACAGAGAGAGGTAACGCTTCATGAGTGGAAATCTCTCGTTTTCTCACCAGCCCGAGGGGTAAGTGAGGGCCGCCCTCACTCGCCCCTCGGGCTAGTGAGAACCTATGCTGTTTTACGATTTCCGAGAATCGCTTGCAGTCCCCTCATCGTTTTTCCGCAACAATCGGTGGGCTTTCATCTCAAAACGCGGCAGGCTTCCAGGGGGGACGGTGCGGACCTCAGCACGGAACAGCAATTCCGTGTGGATGACGTGCTCGACACGCTCAGCCAGAGTATCGCTGGCAATGCCGGGATGCGGCTCAACCTCGATGCGCAGTACCGGCAACGCCGCTGTGTGATCGACCTCCATGCGATATTCCGCCACTTCCGGGAAACGATGTAAGATCGTCTGCAAAGCGCTGGGGTGCAGATTGTTGCCGCGAATGACGATCATGTCATCGACCCGGCCGCGAATGCCGCCGTCCAGCCGCACCAGTTCCCGGCCGCACGGACACGGCCGCGGATCGACACGCACCAGGTCGCCGGTACGATAGCGCACCAGCGGGCTGCCCGGTCGATTGAACGTGGTCAGCACCAATTCGCCTTCAGTCCCGGCTGGTACGGGCAGCGTCGTGTTGGGATCGATCACTTCCACAATACATTCCGTCTCCAAAAGATGTAGACCGCCGGGATGCTCGCAACATTCAATCCCCAGCGGCCCCGTTTCCGTCATGCCGGTGTGATCGAATAGCCGTGCTCCCCAGGCGCTCTCGATACGGGCACGAGTAGCCGGAATGCTGCCGCCTGGCTCGCCGGCCACGATGAGCTTTTGCACCGAAGAGCCGGTCAGGTCGATCCCTTCGTTGCGAGCCACTTCCGCCAGATGGAGAGCGTAGGTCGGCGTGCAGAGAACGACGGTCGCTGCGTTGTCGAGCAGAAAGCGCAGCCGGGCCGAGCTGCTCAATCCGCCGCCAGGCAAGCACAGGCAGCCCAGCTGGGCCGCTGCCTCGAACGCCGTCCAAAAGCCGAGAAACGGGCCGAACGAGAAGAGAAAGCATAGCCGATCTGCCGGGCCGACGCCGATCATGCGAAACATCGTCACCCAGCAATCCAGCAGCCGCGACCAACTTTGCGGTGTGTCCAGCCAGCGTAGCGGCCGACCTGCCGTGCCGGATGTTTGATGCAGCCGGCTATAGCGCTCGATGGGATAGGTAAGGATCGTGCCGTAGGGTGGATGTTGTGCTTGATCTTCTAGCAATTCCGCTTTGGTAGTGAAGGGCAGGCGCGCCAGCTCAGCGAACGGAGCCGTGTCAGCGCCTCGAAGGAACAAAATATTTTGCAATTTGTGTGCGTAGAAGCGGTTGGTGGGCAGGATTTCGCGCAGAAGATGGGACAGACGTTGTGCTTGCCAGTCGGCCAACTCCGCTCGTCTGAGGTCGTCCTGCGGCGCGGCGAACATGCCTGTCCTCGATAGCGATTGCTCTTGGTTAGTCGTGTCCCTCAGGAGAGCACGAATGCGTGCTCCTGGGGGACACGACTAACCAAATGGCCTGTTACTTCACCTCATAACAGAAAATCAAATTTTGATCGCGCAGATACAGCCGGCCATTGGCAATGACCGGATAGGTCCAGATGTTGTTCTTGTAAATGACCCTTTCTCGGGGCTTGCCCTGCTGGGGTATCGTGAAACGTCCCTTCTCGTGCCATCCCTCGGGGCTGGCAGCGACAAGCGCCAGTGTGCCGGTGTCCTCGCTGTAGCAGTAAAGCATGCCACCGGCGCTGGTCAGCGATCCTCGGCCAAACGCCTTCGATTGCCACATCTTCTTGCCCGTCTTGAATTCTTGGCACGTCCAGCCGCCGTTATCCGACCAGCCATAAACATAATCGCCCAGAAGCACGACGCCCTCGTGCTTATTGTTCATCAGGCGCATGGCGTCTTCGTCGTAAAACTGCTCGGCCTTGGTGCCGTCGCCGTCCGGCGTCAGTTTGAGTAAGACGGCGCCCGCTCCGTAGCCGGCCACGGCGTAGACATAGTTATCACGGATGATCGGCGAGGGGATGACAGCGGTGCGGTACTTGGGGTTGCGGTAATACCATAGGAGCCGGCCGTCTTTGGCAGCGACGCCGGCCACGCCTTTCATGGTCAACTGCACATACTGGCGCACGCCGCCGATGGTGACAGGGACCGCTGAGGAATACCCTGCCGGATCGGTAAGTTCCTTGCTCCGCCACAGGACTTGACCCGTTTTCTTATCCAGCGCCGCCATCGCCCCTCGCGAGCCGCCAGGCGTACAGATGATCTGCTCGCCATCGACCAACGGCGATTCCGAATAGTTCCAGACCGGTCGGGTGCCGCCCAGATCTTCCTTCAGACGTACCGACCAGACTTTTTCGCCGCCGTTGACTTTCAAGCAAGCGAGAACTCCATCCGAGCTGAGCGCGTACAGATAAGCGCCATCCACAGTAGGCGTGCTGCGCGGTCCGCTGCCGTAGCCGTTGCGGACATAAGGTCCGATCGGCGTGGACCACACTTTCGTGCCTTTGCCGACATCCACGGCAAAGACGAAATCATTCTTCTCATCGCCGCCCATTGCGTATAGCCGATTGCCGACGACGGCCGGACCGGAATAGCCGATGCCGGCATCGTTGAAGGTCCACAGCAGTTTCGGCCCGCCCTGGGGCCAACTCTTGAGCAAGTCCGTCTCGGTGGAGATATTGTCGTGATTGACGCCGCGCCACCAGGGCCAATCGTAATTGTGCGCAGGAGCAGCGTGGAGCGACATCAGGGCGAGACAGACAACACTCAAAAACAGCAGGGAGATGGCCAACAGAGTTTTCGTCTTCATGGAGAAACCTTGGTAGGGGTTTGGGGATGTTCCCTCGGCTGCGGCACGTTTTTTCGTTCCCAGAATTTCCGTTTAGGAACGCGTGCAATATACGGGCGGCCCAGGGAGGCAGGCGCACAGCGTTTCGGCCGCTGTGCCGTCTCTGTGCAGTATAAGCCCGGCGTCGCCGCTCGCCAATTCTGAAGGTGTTTTTTATTTCCGGCGTCTATTCCAACCAGTGCAGATAACTCTGAGCGAGGCTGCGGCTATTAAAATCCAGGCCGCCC
>Ga0070737_10004038_pt1 | contig 15079 bp, 15 predicted proteins | sample Coa_R1_10_FD_66438 | JGI IMG/M metagenome (GOLD analysis project Ga0070737, IMG submission 66438) | Surface soil microbial communities from Centralia Pennsylvania, which are recovering from an underground coalmine fire - Coalmine... | ecosystem: Environmental > Terrestrial > Soil > Unclassified...
CGCAGTTCGCCCTCGACGTAGCGGAAGTTGACGTTGACCAGGATGGCGCCGGCCTTGACGATGCCCAGCATCGCGATCACGATCTCGATGCGGTTGCGGCAGTACAGGCCGACCTTGTCGTCCTTCTTGACGCCCTGGTCGATCAGGTAATGCGCAAACCTGTTGGCCTTCTCCTCCAGCTGGCCATAGGTCAGCTGGTCGTCGCCACAGATCAGGGCGACGCGGTCAGGCACGGCGTCGATGGCATGCTCGGCTAAGTCGGCAATGTTCAGGGCCACGGACCCCAAATTAGAACGTGTTACATTTCCTGACAAGTCTGGGGTCCTCTGGCAGGAAGGCGAACACCGGTGAGCGAGTCCGAGAAAGAACCCGACGCCCTGGTTGAGCAGCGCGGACACACCCTGATCGTCACGATGAACCGGCCGTCGGCGCGCAACGCGCTGAGCGGCGAAATGATGCAAATCATGGTCGAGGCGTGGGACCGCGTCGACAGCGATCCCGACATCCGCTGCTGCATCCTGACCGGGGCCGGCGGCTACTTCTGTGCCGGCATGGACCTCAAAGCGGCCACCGCCAAGCCGCCGGGTGAGTCGTTCAAGGACGGCAGCTACGACCCATCGCGCATCGACGCCCTGCTCAAGGGCCGGCGGCTGACCAAGCCGCTGATCGCCGCCGTCGAGGGCCCGGCGATCGCGGGTGGCACCGAGATTCTGCAAGGCACCGACATCCGGGTGGCCGGCGAAAGCGCCAAGTTCGGCATCTCCGAGGCCAAGTGGAGCCTGTATCCGATGGGCGGCTCGGCGGTAAGACTGGTCCGCCAGATCCCGTACACCGTCGCCTGCGATCTGCTGCTGACCGGACGGCACATCACCGCCGCCCAGGCCAAGGAGATCGGCCTGATCGGACACGTCGTTCCCGACGGGCAGGCGCTGACCAAGGCTTTAGAGATAGCCGACGTGATTTCTGCTAACGGCCCGCTGGCCGTGCAGGCCATCCTGAAGTCCATCCGGGAAACCGAGGGCATGCACGAGAACGAGGCGTTCAAGATCGACACCCAACTCGGCATCAAGGTCTTCCTGTCCGACGACGCCAAGGAAGGCCCGCTGGCCTTCAAGGAAAAACGCGCGCCGCAGTTCAAGGGCCGCTGAGGCGTCCGCTCCTCCGCCGAACGTGTACTCAGGGCGGGATTCGGGCGATTTTTCCGCCGTGAATGCACGTTGGACGACGTGTCGGTGCCCGTGGGCAGACTGCCGCCATGGGGGAACCGTTCATTGGCAGTGAAGTCCTGGCTTCTGGTCAGCTGACCCGCCACGCGCTCAGAAGCAAGTGCGTCGCGATTTATCCGGATGTCTACGTGCCAGCCGACACCGAGGTCACCAGTGTGCAGCGCGCTCGCGCCGCCTGGCTGTGGTCCCGGCGGCGCGGTGTGATCGCCGGCCACTCGGCTTCGGCTTTGCACCGCGCCAAATGGGTTGATAACCGGGCACCGGCCGCGTTGCTGTACGACTATCGCCGGCCGCCCAACGGTATTCGCACCTGGTCGGATCGTGTCGACGACGACGAAATCCAACTGATCGCCGGCGTGTCCGTCACGACGCCGGCACGAACCGCCCTCGATTTGGCATGTCGCAACCCGGTCAGTAAGGCCGTGGCCGCCATCGATTCCCTTGCCCGCGCAACACACCTCAAAATGGCCGACGTCGAACTACTGGCCGACCGTTACAAGGGCCGACGCGGTATCCGGCGAGCCCGTATCGCACTCCCCCTCGTCGACCCGGGCGCGGAATCGCCGCGCGAGACGTGGCTGCGGCTATTACTCATTCGCGCGGGCTTTCCACCGCCAACGACCCAGATTCCGGTGTATGACGAGTACGGGCAACTCATCGCCGTCATCGACATGGGCTGGGAACACATCAAAGTCGGCGTCGACTACGAGGGCGACCACCACTGGATGAATCGACGGCGCTTCTACCACGATATCCGGCGCGCAGACGCGGTGACGGAATCTGGGTGGATCGACATCCGGGTGACGGCAGAGGACACCGAAGCCGGCATCATCCGGCGAGTGTCGGCGGCGTGGGATCGCCGAACGTGTAGTGAGGGCGGAATTTCGACCGATTTTTCGCCCTGAGTACACGTTCGGCGATCAATGGAGCACGGGTTCGCTCGGCGTGAACACTACCGGCATGGATTCCAGGCCGCTGACGAAGTTGGCCGGCCGCAGCGGCAACCTGTCGGCGGCGGCCAGCCGCAGATCCGGCAACCGTTCCAGTACCCGCGACGTCATCAGCGAAAGCTCCAGCCGGGCAAGCTGATTACCCAGGCAGAAGTGGGTGCCGAAGCCAAAGGCCATGTGGTTGTTGGGGTCTCGGCGGATATCGAACTGCTCCGGGTTGTCGAACACCGACTCGTCGAAGTTCGCGGACTCGAACAGCAGCATCATCTTCTCGCCCTGCCGCAACTGGGTGCCGTGAAATTCCGTGTCGGCGGTCAATGTTCGGCACATATTCTTCACCGGCGACGTCCACCGCAGCATCTCCTCGATGGCGCCGGGCAACAGCGACGGGTCGGCCAAAAGTTGTTCCCACTGGTCGCGGTTGCGCAACAGCTGCTCGGTGCCGCCGGACAGGGTGTGCCGGGTGGTCTCGTCGCCGCCGATCAGGATCAGCAGCGTCTCGAAGACGATCTCGTCGTCGGACATCCGCTGCCCGTCGACCTCGGCGTTCACCAGGATCGAGAACAGGTCTTCGGTCGGTTCCGACCGGCGCTTGGTGATGATGCCCTTCGTGAATTCGGTGTACGCGGCGAAAGCGTCCATCACCGCTTGGAATTCGGCCGACGTCGGGTCGAGATGCGAACTCAGCCCGGTGACCAGGTCGTCCGACCATTTCAGCAGCATCCCGCGGTCTTCGGGCAGCACCCCGAGCATGTCGCCGATCACCGCCATCGGCAGCGGCGCGGCGATATCGCGGACGAAGTCACACTCACCGCGCTCACACACCGCGTCGATCAGCGTGTCACACAACCGCGCAATCGACGGCTCCTTCTCGCGCACCCGCTTGCGGGTGAAGCCCGCGTTGACGAGCTTGCGCCGCAACAGATGTGCGGGATCGTCCATGTCGATCATGTACGGCATCCCCGGCTGGTCCGGCCGGATGCCGCCGGTGGAAGAGAACAATTCGGGATTGCGTTCGGCGTCGATGATCGCCTGATACGTCGTCGCGGCCGCCAGGCCGTTGCGGTCCCGGAAAACCGGTTGATTGGCCCGCATCCAGCGATATGCCTCGCGGGCTCGCCGGCCGTCGGCGTAGAAAGTGCCATTGGTCAGATCAACGTCTGGAATCGTGACCGTCATCTACTAACCTCCAGATATGCCTGAATCACAACACACCATCGCCGGAACGGTGCTGACCATGCCGGTCCGGGTTCGCAAGGCTGACGTGCATACCGCGATGTTCTCGGTGGACGCCGAGGCGGCGCAGCGGCTCATCGACTACAGCGGCCTGCGGGTCTGCCAGCATCGGCCTGGCCGGGCCATCGTCAACCTGATGCTGGCCCGCTACATCGACGGCGATCTCGGGCAGTACCACGAATTCGGCACCGCCGTGATGGTCAACCCGCCAGGCTCGACGGCCAGCGGCTGGCGGGCTTTCAAGGATGCCGCGGCGTTCATCCACCACCTGCCGGTCGACCAATCGTTCACCCTGGAAGCGGGCCGAACCATTTGGGGTTTCCCAAAGATCATGGCGGACTTCACCGTTCGCGAGGGACGCACGTTCGGGTTCGACGTCAGCGCCGAAGGCTCGCACATCGCCGGCATCGACTTCGGCCGGGGCCTGCCGGTGCCGTCGATCTTCACTTCGCGCGAACAGGTGCTCAAGACCTACACCTACGCCGACGGCACCACCCGCGAGGTGCCGTGGGAGATGAGTGTCAGTGGGCTGCGCGGTCGGCCCGGCGGGGCGACGGTGCGGCTCGGCGACCATCCGTACGCCAAGGAGCTGGCGTCGCTGGGCCTGCCGAAGCGCGCGATGGTGTCCGGGTCGGTTGCCAACGTGGGAATGTCGTTCGGCGACGCGCATGTGCTCCACTGACCGCACCACCATCCGGCCAATTTAGAACGTGTTCTAACCGGACCGCAACGGTCAGATCAGCGAGGCGAGCTCGCGAATCTGCTCGGTGCTGCGGCCGGATACCACCATCATGGTCACGCCGGCGGCTTCCCAGGCCTTGATCTGCTCACGCACGTAGTCCAGGTCGCCGACGATCGCCGCGTCGTCGATGACCTCGTCCGGGATGATCTCCGCGGCCTTGTCCTTCTGGTCGCCGCGGAAGAGCCTCGTGACCTCGTCGACGACCTCGGCGTAGCCCATCCGGCGGTACACGTCGGCGTGGAAGTTCGTGTCTTCGGCCCCCATCCCGCCCATGTAGAGGGCGATATATGGCTTCATGGCCGCGAAGGCGGCGGCGCGGTCATTGGTGATGACGATGTTGGCCGTCGCGCAGATCTCGAAGTCTTTGCGGCTGCGGCGCGCCCCTGGCCGGGCGAACCCCTCGTCGAGCCACTCGTTGTACATGTCGGCCAGCCGGGGCGTGTAGAAGATCGGCAGCCAGCCGTCGCAGATCTCGGCGGCTAGCGCGACGTTCTTCGGCCCCTCGGCACCCAGCAGGATCGGGATGTCGGCGCGCAGCGGATGGGTGATCGGTTTGAGTGCCTTGCCCAGACCCGTTGTGCCGTCGCCGGTTAGCGGCAGCGGGTAGTGGGGGCCGTCGCTGGTCACCGGCTTCTGCCGGGCCAGCACCTGGCGCACGATGTCGATGTACTCGCGGGTGCGGGCCAGCGGCTTGGGAAAGCGCTGGCCATACCAGCCCTCGACCACCTGCGGGCCGGAGACCCCCAGGCCCAGCATGTGCCGGCCACCGGAGAGGTGGTCGAGCGTCAGCGCTGCCATCGCGCAGGCGGTCGGGGTGCGCGCGGACAGCTGGACCACCGAGGTGCCCAGCCGCACGCGTCGGGTCGACGCCCCCCACCAGGCCAGCGGGGTGTAGGCGTCCGATCCCCATGCTTCCGCGGTGAACACGGCGTCGAAGCCGGCGTCCTCGGCCGCGGCGACCAGTTCACCGGCATTCTCCGGCGGCTGAGCACCCCAATATCCCAGCTGCAGTCCCAGCTTCATCTCCGGCTCCTTGCTCAGATTCTTAGAACCTGTTCTACTCGAAGGCGTGACATCAAGTTCAACTAGCCCGCCGCTGATCGACCACCCTGAGCCGCCTCTCTCGGCGCCGCTGACGCTGTCCTTTGACTACACCCGTTCGGTCGGTCCCACCCTGGGCAAATTCTTCACCGCCCTACGCGAACGCCGCATCCTTGGGGTGCGCGGATCCGATGGCCGGGTGCTTGTGCCGCCGGCCGAATACGACCCGGTCAGCTACGAACCGCTGGGCGAGATGGTACCGGTGGCTGCCACCGGGACCGTCGAGTCCTGGACGTGGCAGCCGCAGCCGCTGGAGGGGCAGCCGCTGGATCGGCCGTTCGCCTGGGCGCTGATCAAGCTCGACGGCGCCGACACCACGCTGCTGCACGCCGTCGATGCGGGGGCGCCCGACGCGATCAGCCGCGGCACCCGGGTGCATGTGCATTGGGCCGACGAGCCGGCCGGCGTGATCACCGACATCGCCTACTTCCAGCTGGGTGACGAGCCCGAACCGGAGGGCCAGCCGGACAACCGAGATCCGGTTTCCATAATCGAGACGCCGATCAGCCTGACGATTCAGCACAGCGCGTCACAGCCGGAAAGTGCCTATCTGCGTGCGCTGCAGGAAGGCAAGCTGCTCGGTGCTCGCACCGGCGAAACAGGCAAGGTGTACTTCCCGGCGCGCGAGGCCGACCCCGCCACCGGCTTGGCGCTCGACAACTACGTCGAGCTGCCCGACAAGGGCACGGTGACGACGTTCGCCATCATCAATATCCCGTTCGCGGGCCAGCGCATCAAGCCGCCCTATGTGGCGGCCTACGTGCTGCTCGACGGCGCCGACATCCCATTCCTGCACCTGGTCACCGACATCGACGCATCCGAGGTTCGGATGGGCATGCGGGTCGAGGCGGTATGGCGGCCCCGCGAGGAATGGGGTTTGGGCATCGACAACATCTCGCATTTCCGGCCCACCGGCGAACCGGACGCCGACTACGACACCTACAAGCACCACCTGTAAAGGCTGTTATGAGTATTCGTGATGTAGCCGTGGTGGGGTTCGCCCACGCCCCGCACGTACGCCGCACCGACGGCACCACCAACGGCGTCGAAATGCTGATGCCGTGCTTCGCCAAGCTCTACGAGGAGCTCGGCATCACCAAGGCCGACATCGGGTTCTGGTGCTCGGGCTCCTCGGATTACCTTGCCGGACGGGCGTTCTCGTTCATCTCGGCGATCGACTCGATTGGCGCGGTACCGCCGATCAACGAGTCGCATGTCGAGATGGACGCCGCCTGGGCTTTGTACGAGGCGTACATCAAGCTGCTCACCGGCGAGGTCGACACCGCGCTGGTGTACGGGTTCGGCAAGTCCTCGGCCGGCGTGCTGCGCCGCATCCTGTCGCGCCAGACCGACCCCTACACCGTGGCGCCGCTGTGGCCGGACTCGGTGTCGATGGCCGGGCTGCAGGCCCGCTTCGGGCTGGACGCCGGCAAGTGGACCGCCGAGCAGATGGCGCAGGTGGCGCTGGACTCGTTCGCCCACGCCGAGCGCACCGACTCGGAGAAGCCCGCCAAGAGCATCGGCGAGTTGCTGGCCCGGCCGTACTTCGCCGACCCGCTGCGCCGCCACGACATTGCGCCGATCACCGACGGGGCGGCCGCGATCGTGTTGGCCGCCGACGGCCGGGCCCGCGAACTGCGCGAAAACCCGGCCTGGATCACCGGTTTCGACCATCGCATCGAGACGCCGGTGCTGGGCGCGCGCGACCTTACCAGTTCCCCGTCGACGGCGACGTCGGCGCAGACGGCGACCGGAGGCGACGCCGGCTCGATCGACGTCGCGGAAATCCACGCGCCGTTCACGCACCAGCACCTGATCCTCACGGAGGCGATCGGTCTGGGCTCGTCGACGCGCGTCAATCCCTCCGGCGGCGCGCTGGCCGCCAATCCGATGTTCACCGCGGGCTTGGAGCGCATCGGGTTTGCGGCGCAGCATATTTGGGACGGCTCGGCGCAGCGGGTGCTGGCTCATGCCACCAGCGGGCCTGCGCTGCAACAGAATCTGGTCGCGGTAATGGAGGCACGATGAGCAAACAGTTAGCCGCGGTGCTCGGTACCGGGCAGACCAAATACGTCGCCAAGCGCCACGACGTGTCGATGAACGGCCTGGTGCGTGAGGCGATCGACCGCGCGCTGGCCGACTCGGGTTCGACGTTCGACGACATCGACGCCGTCGTGGTGGGCAAGGCGCCGGACTTCTTCGAGGGCGTGATGATGCCGGAGCTGTTCATGGCCGACGCCGTGGGCGCCACCGGCAAGCCGCTGATCCGGGTGCACACCGCGGGTTCGGTGGGCGGATCCACCGGTGTGGTGGCGGCAAGCCTGGTGCAGTCGGGTCAATACCGCCGCGTGCTGGCGATGGCCTGGGAAAAGCAGTCGGAGTCAAACGCCATGTGGGCGTTGAGTATTCCGGTGCCGTTTACCAAGCCGGTGGGAGCGGGCGCCGGTGGTTATTTCGCGCCGCACGTACGTTCTTATATCCGTCGATCGGGCGCGCCGACGCACATCGGTGCCATGGTCGCCGTCAAGGATCGGCTGAACGGCGCCAAGAACCCGCTTGCGCATCTGCAGCAAGCCGACATCACGCTGGAGAAGGTGATGTCGTCGCAAATGCTCTGGGATCCCATCCGATACGACGAAACCTGCCCCTCGTCCGACGGCGCCTGTGCGCTGGTCATCGGCGACGAGCAGACCGCCGACCAGCGGGTCGCCGACGGCCATCCGGTTGCCTGGATCCACGCCACCGCGTTGCGCACCGAGCCGCTGGCGTATTCCGGCCGCGACCAAGTCAACCCGCAGGCCGGCCGCGACGCCGCCAAGGCGCTGTGGAAGGCAGCGGGCATCACCAGCCCGATCGACGAGATCGACGCCGCCGAGATCTACGTGCCGTTCTCGTGGTTCGAGCCGATGTGGTTGGAAAACCTGGGATTTGCGCCCGAAGGCGAAGGCTGGAAGCTCACCGAGGCCGGCGAAACCGCCATTGGCGGGCGGCTGCCGGTCAATCCGTCCGGCGGCGTGCTGTCGTCGAACCCGATTGGCGCATCCGGCCTGATCCGGTTCGCCGAGGCGGCCATCCAGGTGATGGGCAAGGGTGAGGCACACCAGGTTCCGGGGGCGCGCAAGGCGATGGGCCACGCCTACGGCGGTGGCTCGCAGTACTACTCGATGTGGGTGGTGGGGGCCGACAAGCCATGAAATACACGTGCAGCATCGCGATGGGCCCGATCGACCAGCTGACCGAGCTGGCGAAGGCCACCGAAGAGGTCGGGTTCGACGCGATCGCGCTGCCGGATTCGCTGTTCTACATGGAAAAAGCGGCTGCCGATTACCCGTACACCCCGGACGGCTCGCGGATGTGGGACGAGAACACCCCCTGGGTGGACCCGCTGATCGCCGCCGCCGCAATGGGCGCGGTCACGTCGACGCTGCGTTTCTACACCAACGTGATGAAGCTCGGTTCGCGTAACCCGCTGCTGCTGGCGCGTCAGGTCGGCTCGGTGGCCAACCTGACCGGTAACCGCTTCGGGTTTGGTGTCGGAATAGGCTGGGCACCTGAGGAATTCGAGTGGTGCGGAGTGCCATACAAGCGGCGCGGCGCCCGCGTCGACGAGATGATCAAGGTCATCAAGCTGGTGCTCGGCGGCGGAATGGTCGAATTCCACGGCGAGTTCTTCGATTTCGACCGGCTGCAGATGAGCCCCGCACCGTCGGAACCCGTGCCGTTCTACGTCGGTGGGCACACCGACGTAGCACTCAAGCGGGCTGCCCGGGTCGGCGACGGCTGGACCAGCGCGATGATGACCGCCGACCAGCTGGCCGAAACCATCGGAAAGCTCAACGCCTTACGGGCCGAATACGGCCGTGCCGACCAGCCGTTCGAATTCCAGGCGGTGTGCATCGACAAGTTCGGCGTCGACGGGCATCGGCAGTTGGCCGAGATCGGCGTCACCGACAACATCGTAATCCCGTGGCTGATGGACGGGTTGGGCTTCGACGCGCCGCTGGACAAAAAGAAGGACTCGCTGAAGCGCTTCGCCGACACCTATATCCACTCGGGATGGCAGGACAGATGACCGACAACGCGGCTCACGAGGCCGGAAGGCGTTCCCGCGAGGCGGTAATCGCGCGCGACAAAGACGCGTGGCTGGCGGTGTTCGCCGACGACGCGATCGTCGAGGACCCAATCGGACCGTCGCATTTCGACCCGGAAGGCAAAGGCCACCGCGGCCGCGACGCGATCTCGGCGTTCTGGGACAAGGCGATTGCGCCGACGGACAAGATCGAGTTCAACTTCGTCGACACCTTCCAGTGCGGCAACGAGGAAGCCAACGTCGGCAGCATCGTGATCACGACGGCCGGCTATCAGGTCACCGCCGAAGGGGTGTTCACTTACAAGGCCGACGACGACGGCAAGTTGCTGGCACTGCGCGCGTATTGGGAAGTCGATCGTGCGACCGCGTCGGCCCGCAAGATCTAGAGCGGCTCCAGGCCGGTCAGATAGCGCCGGGCCAAGTCCTGGTATGCCTGGGGATTGACGTTCACCCACGTTTCGGCGCTGGTCCCCGCAATCGGGCCCTTGACGGTGGCTGGCGCTCCGACCACCAGCACCTCTTCCGGGATTTTCGTGCCGGCCACCACCAGCGCGCCCGCCGCAATCAGGCTGCGCGCCCCGATCACCGCGCCGTCGAGCACGGTGGCATGGTTGGCGATCAACGCCTCCGCGCCGACGTGCGCGCCGTGGATGGTGCACATGTGCGCGACGGTCGCTCCCGGGCCGATGTCGACGGGAATGCCCGGCGGGGCGTGCAACACCGACCCGTCCTGTACGTTGGCGCCCTCACGCACGATGACCGGCGCGTAGTCGCCGCGCAGCACGGTGTTGAACCACACCGAGGCACCGGCCTCGACGGTGACGTCGCCGATCAGCGTGGCGGTGGGGGCGACGAACGCGGTGGGATCGACCTTCGGCGACCGGCCCTCGAATGCGAATAGCGGCATCGTTCAGATATACCGCAGGACGGGTCATCGCAGACCGGCGCGGCCTTCGTTGCGCGATCCGACAGAAAAACTGTAACGTGTTCTAGTTAGAGACATCGAGTTGGAGGCGTCATGGCTACCGAGACCGCCGGCATTCGCGAAATCGACACCGGCACCCTGCCCGACAGGTACGCCCGCGGCTGGCATTGCCTTGGCCCGGTCACGAACTATCTGGACGGCAAGCCCCACGGGGTCGAGGCGTTCGGCACCCATCTGGTGGTGTTCGCCGACTCGCATGGCGACCTGAAGGTTCTCGACGGCTACTGCCGGCACATGGGCGGCAACCTCGCGCAGGGCACGATCAAGGGCGACGAGGTCGCTTGCCCGTTCCACGACTGGCGCTGGGGCGGCGACGGCAAATGCAAGCTGGTCCCCTACGCCAAGCGCACTCCGAAGCTGGCCCGCACCCGGGCCTGGCACACCGACGTGCGCGGCGGGCTTCTGTTCGTCTGGCACGACCACGAGGGCAACCCGCCGCAGCCGGAAGTGCGCATCCCCGACATTCCCGAGGCCTACAGCGACGAGTGGACCGACTGGCGCTGGAATTCGATGTTGATCGAGGGCAGCAACTGCCGCGACATCATCGACAACGTCACCGACATGGCGCACTTCTTCTACATCCACTTCGGCCTGCCGACGTACTTCAAGAACGTCTTCGAGGGCCACATCGCCTCGCAGTACCTGCACAACGTCGGGCGCCCCGACGTCGACGACATGGGCACTACTTACGGTGAGGCGCATCTGGATTCGGAGGCCAGCTACTTCGGCCCGTCGTTCATGATCAACTGGCTGCACAACAAATACGGCGACTACAAGGCCGAGTCGATCTTGATCAACTGCCACTACCCGGTGACTCAAGATTCGTTCGTGTTGCAGTGGGGGGTCATCGTCGAAAAGCCCAAGGGCTTGGACGACAAGATGACCGACAAGCTGGCCACGACGTTCACCGAAGGCGTCAGCAAGGGCTTCCTGCAGGACGTCGAGATCTGGAAGCACAAGACCCGCATCGACAACCCGCTGCTGGTCGAGGAGGACGGCGCCGTCTACCAGATGCGGCGCTGGTATCAGCAGTTTTACGTCGACGTCGACAAGGTGACGCCGGATATGACGGACCGCTTCGAGATCGAGGTCGACACCACAGTCGCCAACGAGCGCTGGCACGTCGAGGTGGAGGAAAACCTCAAGCGCCAAGCCGAGTCAGAAGGACAACCGACTCAGGTCCCGGGGTGACCGACCGCGACGAACCGCCTGACGTCGACCGGCTTGCCCGGGCGATGCTGCTGCTGCACGGCGCGCACGACGACGACCACCCGTCGGTAGAGGATGGACGCCGAAGCTGGTCCAAGGCACCGGCTTTCGCGGGTGATCCGACGCGCGCCGCGGCGGTGCGCGAGGCCACCCAGGCCGACCGCGACCGCTACCTGACCTCCGGTCTGCGGCCGGTGGACTGCCGGTTCTGTCATGTCACCGTCGACGTCAAAAAGCTCGGCCCCGGCCACACCGCGGTGCAGTGGAACACCGAAGCGGCGCAGCGCTGCGCCTATTTCGCCGAGCTTCGCGCATCCGGCGGCGACAGCGCTCGCACCAAGTCGTGCCCCAAGTTGACCGACAGCATCAAACACGCGGTGGCCGAGGGCGTTCTGAACCTGGACGCGCCCGACTTGTGAGTTGAGTCTGCATCTACCAGGCAAATGTGTGAGTGGCCTGCCTGGTCAGCGCAGAGTCAATGAATGGAACCGCTCCTTTACCGACTCGGCGGTAAGGCCGTAGTCGGCCAGCGAATACGTGTGCTTGGGCGCCCGTGGTCCACTCTTGCTCTCGGCGTGGCTTTTCGCCATGGCGGCTCTGGCCTCGTCGGTCAGCGTCAGGCCGAAGTGTCGGTAGATTCCTTCCACCGTGCCCAACGGATCCGCGATGAAATCGCGGTACTCGACGTCGTAGAACTGCGCCGGATTGTATTTGGCGCGTTCGGCGTTGAACCGCTCCAGCCCGCGCGACCAGGTTTCCATTGCGTCGTAACCGATCTGGGCGCCGGTGAAGGAATGTGACCACCCCTCGGCGGTGTGCTGGGCCAGCGAGCACATCGAGGCCATGATGGTCTCGACCGGACGGTGGGTTTGGATGACGAGCGCGTCGGGGTACGTCGACATCAGCGCGTTGAGCGCGAACAGGTGGCTGGGGTTCTTCAGCACCCACCGCTTGTCGGCGTCGTTCAGACCGATCAGCTGAAGGTTCTTGCGGTGCCGCCGGTATGCCGGCGACCAGTCCTGCCGGGACAGCCACTGCGCGTACGTCGGCACATGCGCCAGGGTCTCGTAGGACACCGAGTGAAACGACTGTCGCAGCAGCTGCCAGCATTCCTCGAGTTCGTCGGCGGCCATGAAATGCAATCCGGTGTAGTCCGGGTTCTCCTCGTGGTGCCGGGTGAACTGAGCGTCGATCTGTTGATGAACGGGGTTGGATTCCCAGGTTTCCCGCGGCGGGCGGGGCTGTGGGTATTCGGCCAGCCACATCTCGAGACCCTGATGGGCGGGGTCGGCGCCGAGCAGTCGGTGCAACGCCGTAGTGCCGGTGCGCACCAGCCCGGTGACGAAGATCGGTCGCTGGATGACCACGTGGGCGTGCTCCGGGTACTGCTTCCAGGCCGCTTCCGACAGCAGCCTGGCCACCAGCGCACCGCGCAGAAAGAAGCGATTCATCTTGCTGCCCAACGGAGTCAGGTCCGCTTCGCGTCGATAGGACTCCAGCAGCACCGCCAGTGCCTCGCGGTAGTTGTCGTCATCGGTGCCGAAGTCATCCAGCCCGATGAACTTCGACGCCGAGGCGTGCAGGTCGTCGACGGTGCCGACGTCGGTGCGCTGCGCCATCAGGCCTTGTACTCCCCGCAGTTGACGTCGAGCGTCTGACCGGTGATACCGCTGGACAGGTCGCTGGCCAGGAAAAGAATGGCGGAGGCCACCTCGTCCTCGGTGGGCAGCCGCTTGAGGTCGGAATTGGCGGCGGTAGCGGTGTAGATCTCCTCTACCGTGGTGCCGTATTTGCCGGCCTGATGGGTGAAGTAGGACTTCAGCGTGTCACCCCAGATGTAGCCGGGTGCAACCGAATTGACACGGATGCCTTGCTCGCCCAGCTCCGTGGCCAGCGACTGCGACATCGCCAGCAGCGCGGATTTCGCCATCTTGTAGGCGCCGTATTTGGCCTGCGAGTGGCGGATCACCATCGAGTTGACGTTGACGATCGAGCCCTTGGACGCGGCGAGCGCGGGCGTGAAACCCTGGATCAGCCGCAGCGCGCCCAGCACGGTGAGTTCGATGGCGTCGCGAATGTGCTGAAAACTCGTGCCCGCCAATGGTTTCATAGACGGCACCCGAAACGCGTTGTTGATCAGCACGTCGACCTTGCCGTAGGCGGCCATCGATGCCTCGACAAGATTGGCCACCTGATCATCGTCGGTGATATCGGTCGACACCGCCACGGCGCGCCGCCCGGTGTCGGTGATCTGCTTGGCGACGTCGTCGAGGCGCTCCGCGGTGCGGGCCGCCAGCACCAGGTCGGCACCGTCCTGGGCACACCGGCGGGCCAGCGTGGTACCGAGCGCAGGGCCGACACCGCTGATCACCACAACCTTGCCGTCGAGCATTCCGGCCATCACTACCCCAGCATTCTGTTGGCGATTTGCTTCTGCCGCTGCGCGATTCGCGCGCGCCAGGCTTCGTCGGAAATCTTGTTCTGCTCGTAGTACGGCAGCGCGGCCGGCACCGCGTCGAAGTCGACCAGCTCGACACTCGGCCCGTCGGCCTCAGTCAGCTGACGCGACACCCGCTGCCAGCGGAACTGCAGGAAACCATGCCGGTGCCCCAGTGTTTCCACCCAGTTGGTGACTCCCGGGTTCTGGTCGGCTACGACAATGCGAATCTTGCCGTCCGGATCTGCCTGAGCCTGAGTCGCATTCAGCGACGTCTGGTGGTTGATGTAGTCCAGCGAGATGTACCACATGCTGCCCAACTGGAAGCCGAGGTACGGCGCGTCGGTCACGGGCAGCGTGATCACCAGCGCCTGATCGGGCCGCAGGTCGAAATGCCCGGCCGACGAATATTGCGTCGCCAAGCCGCCGGGCGTCAGCCGCGGCGGCACCATCGTGTTGACCGGGATGTTCAGATAGAACCACTGCGGGAATTGCAGCCAGGTCTTCACCCGCTGCACGAGTTGCTTTCCCGCTGTGGCATAACGCTTTTCGATGGTGGCGCGGGTCAACGGCGGCGGCGCGGTGCCCGCTGTGTCGACTCGCGAGATCGCGATCGTTCCGCGCTGCTGGGACCAGTCGCCATAGACTTCGCGCACGACGAGCTGGGCGGGGCGCTTGGGCGTGAAACGCCACTCGAAGCTGCCGTCGGAGGCGATGTCGAGTTCGCGGTCGTCGAACGCAGCCTCGCTCACCGGCACGCCTTCGTCGGTGTACTCACCGCCCAAGAGTTGGAAGCTCAGGTCAGTGGTGGTGCCCCGGACTCCGGACACCACATACTCGTGGCCTGCCTGTACGCGCGTGCCGAAGTACATGGTGTCCGGATTGTCCAGGCCCATCTTCGTGAACGGCCCGGTGCCGCTGAGGAAGAACGGATGGTCCCGGTCGTAGTGGAAAGCCAAATGGGTACAGGCGGCGACGCCTTGCGCCAGATACTGGAGTCCTTCGAGTAGGTCGGCCTCGGTCTGGATATGCGGGGCGGCGGCGACAAGTTCCTCGGCCTCGGCGATCGCCTCGGTGAGCGGCTGGGAGAACACGCCTAGACG
>Ga0070737_10004039_pt1 | contig 15076 bp, 15 predicted proteins | sample Coa_R1_10_FD_66438 | JGI IMG/M metagenome (GOLD analysis project Ga0070737, IMG submission 66438) | Surface soil microbial communities from Centralia Pennsylvania, which are recovering from an underground coalmine fire - Coalmine... | ecosystem: Environmental > Terrestrial > Soil > Unclassified...
TGGCGCTCGCGGACCTCGGCCAGTTCCTTCTCCAGGCGCTCCAGGCGATCCTTGGAAGCCGGATCGGTTTCACGCTTGAGCGCCTCGCGCTCGATCTCGAGCTGCATGATGCGCCGGTTGACTTCGTCAAGCTCCGCCGGCATCGACTCCTTTTCGGTGCGCAACTTGGCCGCCGCTTCATCGATCAGGTCGATCGCCTTGTCGGGCAGGAAGCGGTCGGTGATGTAGCGCTTGGAGAGCACGGCCGCGGTGACCAGGGCACCGTCCTTGATGCGGATTCCGTGATGGACCTCGTAGCGCTCCTTGAGCCCGCGCAGGATCGAGATGGTCTCCTCGACGCTGGGTTCGTCGACCAGCACCGGCTGGAAGCGGCGCTCCAGCGCGGCATCTTTCTCGATATGCTTGCGGTATTCGTCCAAGGTGGTGGCACCGATACAGTGCAGTTCACCCCGCGCCAGCATCGGCTTGAGCAGGTTGGAGGCGTCCATCGCGCCCTCAGCCGCACCCGCGCCAACCACCGTGTGCAGCTCGTCGATAAACAGAATGATATTGCCCTCGCCCTCCTGAACTTCCTTGAGCACCGCCTTGAGGCGTTCCTCGAATTCGCCACGGAACTTGGCGCCCGCCACCAGCGCACCCATGTCGAGTGCCACCACGCGGCGGTTCTTGAGTCCCTCGGGCACGTCGCCCCGTACGATACGCTGGGCCAGCCCCTCGACGATTGCGGTCTTGCCCACGCCCGGCTCACCGATCAGCACGGGGTTGTTCTTGGTGCGGCGCGACAACACCTGGATGACCCGACGGATTTCCTCGTCGCGCCCGATTACAGGATCGACCTTGCCGGCCGCCGCAAGCTGGGTCAGATCGCGTCCGTACTTCTCCAGCGCCTGATAGGTCGCCTCGGGATTGGCAGAGGTCACCCGCTGACTGCCGCGCACTTTTTTGATCGCGTCGAGCAGCTTGTCGTTGGTCAGGCCCGCTTCGCGCAGGATCTTCGCCGCCGCCCCGGGTTCGGCCGCGATCGCGATCAGCAGATGCTCGACCGAGACGTATTCGTCCTTGAGCTTGCCGGCTTCCTGTTCGGCGCGCGCCAGCACACGTCCCAGACGCTGGGTGACGTAAACCTGCCCGGCGTCGGCGCCGGAGCCTGAAACGCGCGGAATACGGGCCAGTTCGGCCTCGACCTTCTGACGCAGAGCGGCGGTGTCAAGCCCGGCCAGTTTCAAAATGGAAGCGGCCAAGCCCTGCTCGTCCTCGAGCAGCGCGGCCAGCAAATGCTCGACGTCAACGCCCTGATGGTGGCGGCTGGTGGCCGCCGACTGCGCGCGGCCCAGCGCCTCCTGGGCCTTTTCCGTGAAGCGATTCAAGTTCATGTCGTTAGGTTGGTTGGGACTCCTTATGTTTACCTAAGAATCTAACCATCCCTGGCCCCGCCGCAAGAAAGCGCCGGCCGTATCCCGCCGACGGCGAGGCAACGAACTTGAACGAATATACCGAATATAAAGGAGCCTGCCGGAAAGATTTTTCCGTGGCGCGGACCGGGGGCGGGCCATGCCACGGAAAAAGCCCTGCGGCGGCAGTTAGGCGGCGCCCGCAGCGCGTTCGGTGCGACCGCCGAAGGCGCGGCCGTTGGACGGCTCGTCGTTGCTGCCCACTGAGCGCAGCGACCCGGCCGCACGCAAGTCGCTCTCGCCGGCCAGGCCGTTGCCCTGTGGTTTGGCGCTGGCGGGCAGCAGCCAGCGCGGGGGTGCATCCAGGCCCGAGCCGCGCAACAGGATATAGCGGCGGCCCTGGCAGGCAATCATGGAGCGCTCCGCCATCTCGCTGAGCAGCTTGCTCACCATCGGACGCGAACTGCCGATCATCTCCGCCAACTCCTCCTGCGCCAGTTCGGGTGTCAGCAACACGCCGCGCGCGTCCTGCACGCCAAAGCGCGTGCCCAACTCGGTCAGCACCACCTGCAGCCGTTCGCGCAGCGACATGCTGAGATAGACGGCGTAACGATGCACTACCCCGGACCAGAAACTGTTGAGCGTCTCCAACAGCTTGAGCAGCACCCCGGGGTCCAGGGCGCGCAGCGTCTTGAGCACGTGCTGGCGCGTAAAGAGCGCCACGGAACAACTGGTCAACGCATGCGCCTCGAACATCTGCGAACGCTGGCCGTTGGCGTCGAGAAAATCGGCGTAACCAATCAAATCGCCCGGTCCCGCCAGATGGACCAGGACACGGTTGCCGTCAGCACCGGGGCAGTAGACCTTGACCAGCCCGTTGAAAACCGCAAAGACGACATCGGCTGGCGAGCCCTGCAGGAATAGCGGCGAGCGTTTCGGATAGCGCACCAGCGTATGGCGCCCCACCAGGCCTGCAATCGCCTCCTTGGGCAACCCCCATTGCTCCAGTAATTCGAGCAAGCGGGACTGACCGGGACTTGTTGGTTGTGCGTTCATGCGACCCCCCTTTTATCGAGGCGGCCGGGGTTGGAGATTTGGGTCCTCACCCGCCGCCTGCTTTGTTCTGCCTGCAAGCAGCCGCGCGCCGGCCGGAGCTGGGAAAAGTCCGCATCCCAACCAGCCCGCTTCCCCCCTTGTGAGCTTGGAACACTCCTGGCGGAGCGTGCCGTCGGTTCCGATTATCCCATCAATTTTCTGCCATGCAAGCAAACGGAGAGTAAAAATGATAGGTATATCAAAGATAGGATAAGATTAATCTATGATTGTTTACGTTCGTCCCAGCCTCGCACCGAAAAATGGGGTGGAGAGGCGCGCAGTCGATAATGGACGCCGCATTGGCCGACTTTGGTGATTCGCCAACGCCGCCGGTAAGGACAGCGGCGCCAAGATTCGACGCCGGCGGGGGCCGGGGCTTTGAAATTTTTACAACAAGGCGATGGCTGGCCGCCTAAGAGGGGGCCCCGCGTGCGCTGCGCGCGGCATCTTCTGACGTCGGAAAAGAGTACTGATTGTTATAACCAGCCCGCCGCGCGCGACGCCTTCAGCTTCCGGCGATGGTCATGTCGGAAATCTTGAGGGTGGGAGAGGCGACGCTGGAACGCCACACCAGGTCGCTACCTACCATCTCGATCGCCATATACATGTCCTTGAGATTGCCGGCGATCGTGATCTCCTCCACCGGATAGCTCAGCTCCCCGTTCTCGATCCAAAGCCCGCTGGCGCCGCGCGAGTAGTCGCCGGTGACGCTGTTGACGCCGAACCCGATCAGTTCGGTGACATACAGTCCGTGGCGGACCGAGCCGATGATCTGCTCGGGGCTGTACGGCCCCGGTTCCAGGTAAAGATTATGCGGAGCGACGCCGGGGGACTCGCCCAACCCGCGCGACGCATTGCCGGTAGGCGCCAGGCCCAGCTTGCGCGCCGAGTAGCAATCGAGCAGGTAGTTGGCGAGCCGGCCCTTTTCCACCAGCGCCTTGCGCCGGGTCGGCAGTCCTTCGCCGTCGAAGGGCCGGGAGCCGAGCAGGCCGGGGATGGTGCCGTCGTCGATAATCGTGACGTTGGCAGAGGTCACCTGATGGCCCAACTTATCGAGCAGAAAGGATGCCCGCTTGTAGAGGGCGGTGCCCGACGCCGCCCCCGCCAGCGTCCGAATCAGTCCCGCTGCCATCTCCGGGTCGAACACCACCGGCGCGGCGGTGGTTTTGATCTTGCGCCCGCCCAGGCGCCGCAGCGTGCGCTCCGCCGCGCGCCGCCCGATCGCTTCGGGCGTCTCCAGCTTGTCGAAATGGCGATTGGCCGAGTACCAGTAATCGCGCTGCATGGCGCCGTCCGCTTCGGCAATCACCACCGCGCTCAGGCTGAAGGAGGTGCCGGTGTAGGAGCCGCTGAAGCCCTGGCTGTTCATGAAGATCAGTTCGTAGACTCCCGAATCGAATCCGGAGCCTTCCGAATTCTTGATGCGCGAATCGAACTTAAGTGCGACCGACTCGGCCTCGCGCGCCATCGCCAGTGCCTGTTCGGCGGGGATTATGCGATGGTTGTGGTCGGCCAGGTCGAGGTCGGGAAGGGAGCGCGGATGCAGTTCCGGGTCAGGCAGTCCGGCATAGGGGTCGGGCGCGGTCAGGCGCGCCAACTCGACGGCGTCGGCAATGAAGCGTTCCAGCGAGCCGCGCTCAAGCTCGGCAGTCGAGGCGGTCGCCGCCGACTGTCCGGTAAAAATTCTTACTCCCAGGCGGCGCTCCCGCGAACTCTTGAGCTTTTCCACCTCGCCCAGGCGCACGCCCGCCGACAGCGACTCGGCGCTGAGCATGATCACCTCGGCCGCGCTGGCGCCCGCGCGCCGCGCATGATCGAGCACCCATTCGCCCATCTCCAGGCTGATCTCGTCCATCGCCGTCACGCCGCCCGCGTTCCCCCGACCGTCAAAGCGTCGACCTTGATCGTGGGCATGCCCACGCCCACCGGCACCGACTGGCCGTTCTTGCCGCAGGTGCCGACGCCGGCATCCAGTTCCAGGTCGTTGCCCACCATCGAGACCCGGGTCAGCACTTCGGGGCCGTTGCCGATGAGCGTGGCGCCCTTGACCGGGCGCGTGACGTGGCCGTCCTCGATCAGATAGGCCTCGCTGGCGGAGAAGACGAATTTGCCCGAGGTGATATCGACCTGGCCGCCACCGAAATTGACCGCATAAAGGCCGCGTTGCACTGAACGGATTATTTCCTCGCGCGTGCAATCGCCGGCCAGCATGAAGGTGTTGGTCATGCGTGGCATCGGAATGTGCGCGAAGCTCTCGCGCCGTCCGTTGCCAGTGGGCTCGACCTTCATCAGCCGCGCATTGAGCCGGTCCTGCAGATAACCGCGCAGGATGCCGTTTTCGATCAGGACGTTGCGCCGCGTTGGCGTGCCTTCGTCGTCGATGTTGATACTGCCGCGGCGGCCGGGGATGGTGCCGTCGTCGACCACCGTGCAAAGCTCGCTGGCCACCCGTTGGCCGACCCGGCCGCTGAAGGCAGAGGTCTTCTTGCGGTTGAAGTCGCCCTCCAGTCCGTGTCCGACCGCTTCGTGCAGCAGCACGCCCGGCCATCCAGGACCCAGCACCACCACCATCTCGCCGGCCGGCGCGTCGACCGCCTCCAGGTTGATCAGCGCCTGGCGGGCTGCTTCGCGCGCATATTGGCGCCATCGCTCGTCTTCGAGGAAAAAGCCCCACTCCACGCGGCCACCGCCGCCGAACGTGCCGGTCTGGCGATTACCGCCATCCTCGGCGATGACGCTGACGTTAAGCCGGCACAGCGGCTGGCGGTCGGCAGCGATGCGTCCGTCGCTGTTGACCACCATCACCACCTTATCTTCGGCCGCAAACGACGCGATCACCATCTTGATGCGCGGGTCGACGGCGCGCGCCTCGCGGTCGATCTCTTCCAGCAGCCGGACCTTCTCGCGTATCGGGATCTCGGTGGGACTGACCTGGATCGGGTACAACTCATGGCCCGGGACACGGGTTCCAACCTGCACGGCGCCCGGAGTGTGGCCGCGCTGGTCGGCGATCGCGCGCGCGGTCTCCGCCGCCAGCCGCATCCGATCGACCGTCACTTCATCGGAATAGGCGTAGCCGGTGCGGTCCTCGGCGCACACCCGCACGCCGACGCCCTGGGAGATGCTTTTAGCGGTCTTGTTGACGATCGACTCTTCCAGGGTCAGCGCCTCGGCGCTGCGAAACTCGAAGTAAAGGTCGGCATAATCCGCCTTGCGCTCCAGGGCGGTGCCAAGCGTGCGTTCAAAGGCGCGCTCGGTCAGGCCGAAGCGGTTTAGAAAGAATCGATCGGGTTGGACCAATTCATTTGCCATGGATTGCGTGCTCCGTACATAAGATCCTACCAGAGCGCCATCCGCGGTTGTATTCCCAGCGGCGCACGCGCGTGAAAAACCCCGATTTTCGCGCCAAAGGTCTGTTGCGGCAGCGCCCAATGAAGGCCGTGAGAACTGTTTATCTGGCCGAGTCGGGTTGCCGGGCAACGCGGTTGTGAAATGAGCAGCTAAACCGGCACCGTTTCCCGGTTCACCTCTTCGCCAACTCAAGCCGCTTGGAGCGTACCACGGGGAACCGCTCGTGGTTCCATCCCACCATCCCGCCCCTCAACACCGAAAGCTGCTTGAAGCCAGCTTCCCGCAACAGTTCAGCGGCCTTGGCAGAGCGTTTGTCCGTCTTGCAGACAATTACCAGTGGAGATTGCTTCATCCCAGAGAGGATTGGCAGTTGGGCGGGAAGCTCGGATAGCGCGATGTTCGAGCATCTGGCCGCGGTCGCTCGCGCCCTGGGCTCGGCGCACCGTCTCGAACTCCTTGAACTGCTTGCGCAGACCGAGCGCAGCGTCGATGAGTTGGCCGGGCTGAGCGGCCTGACGGTGGCCAACGCCTCACAGCATTTGCAGCACCTGCGCCGTTTCGGAATAGTTGAAGCGCGCCGGGAGGGGCAGCATGTGATCTACAAGCTGGCCGACGCGGAGGTGGTCGGGCTGCTCGGCGCCTTGTCCCGCGTCACGCGGCGCAACGTCGGTGCGGTCGAAAAGCTGCTCAACAGTTATTTTCGGGAACGCGACAACCTCGAGCCGGTGTCTCGAAAGGAATTGCTGCGGCGCATGCGGGAGGGCCTTGTCACCGTGATCGATACACGGCCCGTGGAGGAATTCGCCGCCGGACATCTGCCCGGCGCGATCAACCTGCCGTTGAGCGAATTGAAACGCCGGCTGCACGAACTGCCTCGCGACCAGGAAGTCGTCGCTTACTGCCGCGGGCAATACTGCGTGCTTTCGTACGAGGCGGTATCGCAGCTACGCAAGCGGGGCTTCAAAGCCGTTCGGCTTGAAGATGGGTACCCGGAGTGGAAAGCGGCGGGCCTGCCCGTGGAAACAGCTCCTCCCAGCTCCTGACCGTCTCACGGGCTTGTCCCCATTCGCCCGGCCACCAGTACCCCCGTCCTGCTGCCTTGAACTGTCAAGGCTTCCAGGTAGGCATCGCGCAATTGGATGGCCGGTTGGTAGCGCTCGTCAACCGCAGTCGCCGACTTTGACTGGCGCTGCGCCCTCCGGTCGCCGCGTTGGCGCATATAGGCGACGGTCTGGGCCGTGGTGTCTTGCCACGCCAGCAGGCGAAAACCAGCCCATTCCAGATGCCGCAGCAACTGTGCGAGTGTCGGGGCGAAGTAAGGCGCTCTTCGTACAACCGGCCGCATCGCAGGAGGAAGGCCCAGTTGATCATGGAGCACCAGGAGGCCGGCCGGCTTCAGCACCCGCCCCAGTTCGCCGAACAGTGTCCGCTTGTCACGCACGTGGACGCCCGCGTCCAGCATCCAGACCTGATGGAAAGCACGGTCGGGAAAAGGCAGCGCGGCGGCATCCGCCTGGCGATACCTCACCTGCGCGGCCAGACCGGTCAACCTGGTCAGCGCCTTCGCGGCCTCCACGCGCTCCGGCACCAGGTCCACACCGATCACGCGGCAGTGGTAGCGGTCAGCGAGAAAACGCCCCGGCCCGCCAACGCCGCAGCCCACATCCAGCACGCGCATGCCTGCTCCGGGCACGCCACACACGGCCGCCACGGAAGCTATCCGCTCGAGCATCGGATAACCGCCATGGTTCTGACAGTCCAGGGAACGAGTATACAGCTCCGACGCCTTCACGCTGCCGGGTTCGCCGCCGCTGCGCCCAAGGATGCGCAGCACCTCCCGTACCGAGGCCATGTCGCCATAAACCTCGCGGTAGAAAGCGGAAAGCCGGCGCAAGTCGGTGTGCGCGCGTGATATTTTTTCCCGCGACACGGTGAGGACTTCTTTGCTGCTTGCCTCGCGCGAGAAACCCATCGGCTTGCTCCGTCAGGACGCACTGCCGACCCGGATCCAGAAGACCTGAAGCCGGCCAGATCGTCCCCTCCCCGGCAAGCCGCCAAAAACGCCCGCCCTGCCTAACCGGTTTTGGCCGCGCGATGGTAATCGCGGATTTCCTTGATTTTCCCGTCCGCGATTTCCATCACTTCAGCGCCGATCGCCTCGAAAACCATCCCGTCCTTTGCCCGGGTCCCGCGGGCTAACGACTCGGCGACTCCATGGCCGCTGTTGCCGGTACACAGGCGCAGGTCGCACTGCACGTCGGGAGACATGGCGAACTCGTTTTCGTACGAACGCCGCACCTCTTGGCGTCCGATTAACCGTTTGCCGTCCGCGCGGACCAGCATCGGTTCGTCGTGAAAGCAGGCCATCACTCCTTCGATATCGTGGCGATTGAAAGCGTCGAAGTAGCGCCGAATCAATTCCTCTTCTGGAGTCATTTTCCTGCCTCCCTTTTCAATTATGCCGCGATCATCCGCCAGCATGCGTCGAGGACTTCGTCGACTTGCGCGCTCAGCTTCTTTCGCCGCCCCGTCCCAAGCCACGCCAAGGCAACTGCGCAAAGCGCGCCGCTCAGCATGTCTGCCAGCAGCCCAGCGCTTGCCGGCCTCACCTCGCCCTGGTCTTGCCCGGCCTTGATGAACGCTGCCAGGATTTTTCGCACGCTCATCATCGCGCCGGGCAGATCACGCACGAAGCGGGCTTCGTTCTCGCAGAAATATATAAACGCCTCGCTGTGTCGAGTCGCCGCCGAAAACTCATGAGCAACGATTTTGCGCAATCGCTCCCGGGCGCTGCCCGGGCCGTTCACAATTCGTTGCAGTTCGGCGCTGTGCCATCCGTACCAGCTCAGAAAAATGTCCCGAGCCAGCTCCTCCTTGCCGGTAAAGTGACGGTAAATGGCCGCTTCACGCACTCCCGCCGCGTCGGCTATCTCGCGCATGCTGGTACGGTCGAGACCGCGATGAGCAAACAAGGCGGTTGCCGCCCGGACTATGACCGGCCGCTTGGTATTAGGCTTGCGCTCAAGCGTCTGCATCCGCGAGTGAACGACCACTAACAACCGCTGCAGGGTTTTGTCAAACCCCGGGAGCGGCCGGCAATCCGCCTATCGGCCAAGCAGACTTTCCTTGAGTTAAAGGCGCAGACGCGCTCCGCGCAAAGGCCGGATACCATCGAAATGAGAGGCCGGCGCCGGCTGCATTTTCCGGCGATACCCTGGGAGGCGAAGACAAAAGGCAAGCGGCACAAATGCCGGAGCGGAGGACATCCCTACCGCAGGCGTCTGTGCCGCTCGTGTTTGAAGGCTGCAGATGAGAGAAACGCTCAGGCAGAGGCCGCTGCTCTCTCCTTCTTCGCCGACTTCTTCCGGGGCTTCTTCTGGACGGTATCGGACGTGCCGGTGAATTCGATGACCGACAGCGGAGCGGCGTCGCCGCGGCGGCGTTCGAACTTGACCACGCGGGTATAACCGCCGGGACGGTCCTTGAACTGCGGCGCGATTTCGTCAAACAGCTTCTTGACAGCGTCGCGCGACTGCATGAAGGCGAACGCCATGCGGCGCGCCGCCAAATCGCCCCTTTTGCCCAGTGTCACCATGTGGTCAGCGTAGCGGCGCAGCTCCTTGGCCTTGGCGTCGGTGGTCAGGATGCGGCCGTGACGGATGAGGTTTAGGACCATGTTGCGGAACAGGGCCTTGCGATGGGCTGCCGTGCGGTTGAGTTTGCGGCCTGAATTGAGGTGGCGCATGTAAGGCTATCTCCCGGACCCGGCTCAGGCCGACTCGCGCCGCTCCTGCTCTTCGCGCAGGCGGTCGAGTTCGCTGCGCGAGGGCAGGTTTTCCAGCCGCATGCCCAGCGACAGGCCCATATCGGCCAGGACCTCCTTGATTTCGGTCAGCGACTTGCGGCCGAAATTCTTGATCTTCAGCATGTCCTGCTCGGTGCGCTGCACCAGTTCGCCGACGTACTTGATATCGGCGTTCTGCAGCCCGTTGAAAGCGCGCACCGAAATCGGCAGGCCCTCGACCGGGCGGAACAGATTTTCATTAAGCGGCTCGATCTGACGCTCGATCCGCTCGCCCGCGGCGGGCGCGGCGGCTTCCTCTTCGGCGCCGGCGAAGATGCCCATCTGGTCGCGCATCACCCGCGCCGCATAGGTCAGCGCGTCGCGCGGCGCAATCGAGCCATCGGTCCAGATCTCCAGCGCCAGGCGGTCATAGTCGGTGCGCTGGCCGACGCGCGCGTTGGTAACTACGAAGTTGACTTTCTTAATCGGCGAGTAGACGGCGTCCAGACGAATGGTTCCGACCGGCTCTTCCTCGTCTTCGCTGCGCTCGGCGGGTACGTACCCGCGCCCCTCCCTGATCACCAGCTCCATGTCGAGCACTGCGCCCTTATCCAGGGTCGCGATATGCTGGTCCGGCGTAAGGATTTCCAGGTTGGGGCCGCCGGTGATGTCGCGCGCGTACACTACGCCCTCGCCCGTGGCTTTCAGTGTGGCGGTGATCTGCTCGCCCTCATGCAAACGCAGGCGCACTTCCTTGAGGTTGAGGATGATGTCGGTGACGTCCTCTTTGACGCCCGGGATGGTCGAGAATTCGTGAAGCACGCCCTGGATACGGACCGCGACGATGGCATAGCCGGGCAGCGAGGAGAGCAGGATGCGCCGCAGGGCGTTGCCGATCGTGATACCGTAGCCGCGTTCGAACGGTTCACCGATAAAGCGCCCGTAGGTCGACGTGACTTCCTTTTCGTCGAACTCGATCGCCTTGGGTTTGATTAAATTGCGCCAGTCCTTTTGCATCTGTTTCTCGACTTGGAGGGCGCACGCCGCGCGCACCCTCCTTTTAGCTTCTACGCCGGATCTCCTATTTGGAATAATGTTCGACAATCAGCTTTTCGCTGATCGGGATGGTGATATCGGCGCGCGCCGGCAGCGTGCGCAGGGAGCCCTTGAACTGCTCGCGCTCCAGCGCGATCCAGGGTGGGGTGCCGCGCCGCTGCGAAAGCTCGATCGCCTCGGTGATAGTCTTAACCTGGCGGCTGCCCTCGGCCACGCTCACCTCCTGACCCACCGCGACCAGGTAGGAAGGCAGGTTGACCACCTTGCCGTTGACCGCGATATGGCCGTGACGGACCAGTTGGCGGGCCTGGGAGCGCGAGTTGGCAAAGCCCAGCCGGTAGGCGACGTTGTCCAGCCGCCGCTCCAGCAGCACCAGCAGGTTTTCACCGGTGATCCCGGGCATGCGCTCGGCCAGGTCGAAATAATGGGCGAACTCCGTCTCCAGCAGGCGATAAATGCGCTTGACCTTCTGCTTTTCGCGCAGCCGGATAGAAAATTCCGAAAAGCGCGCGCGCCCCTGGCCGTGCGCGCCGGGCGGATAGTTGCGCCGCTCGATCGCGCACTTGTCGGTGTAGCAACGCTCACCCTTCAAAAACAGCTTGAGTCCCTCGCGCCGGCACATCCTGCACACGGGACCGAGATATCTTGCCATGTAATCCCTTTCGCCGCCTTGCGAAAACTACACCCGCCGCCGTTTGGGCGGCCGGCATCCGTTATGCGGAATGGGTGTCACGTCCTTGATCGAGCTGACATTGAGCCCGGCGCCCTGCAACGCCCGCACTGCCGACTCGCGGCCGCCGCCCGGACCCTTGACGTACACGGTCACGCTGCGCATCCCAACGTCGGCCGCCTTGCGCGCCGCCGCGTCCGCCGCCATCTGGGCGGCAAAGGGCGTGCCCTTGCGCGAGCCCTTGAAACCGACCGCACCGGCGCTCGACCACGCGACCACCATACCCTGGGGGTCGGTAATCGTCACCAGGGTGTTGTTGAAGGTAGCGTGAATGTGGGCCACGCCTTCGGGCACGCTGCGCCGGACTTTGCGCCGCCGGGGCGCTGCCGCCGGTGCGGCGCCTTCAGCCGCCGGCACCTTGGCAGGTTCCTTTGTCTTCTTGCCTTCTTCTGCCATCTAATCTCGCTCGAAGTTTAGACCTTGCACCGTACGCCCGTGGATGCGACTAGCCCTTGGGCGGCGGAGCTTTCTTGCCGGCCACGATCTTGCGCGGTCCCTTGCGGGTGCGCGCGTTGGTGTGGGTGCGCTGACCGCGCACCGGCAGGCCGCGCCGATGGCGCAGGCCGCGGTAGCATCCCAAGTCCATCAGCCGCTTGACCGCCTGCTGCACCTCGCGGCGCAGGTCGCCTTCGACCTTGTAGGAATTGTCGATAATCTGGCGGATCCGGACCTGCTCCTCATCGGTCACCTGGTCGGTCTTCTTGCCCGGATCGACCCGCGCGTCGGCCAGAAGTTTGCGTGCCGAACTGGGCCCGATCCCGTAGATGTAGGTCAGCGCCACTTCCAGGCGCTTGGCCTTGGGCAATTCAACACCCGCAACTCGCATCCGTGAGGCCCTCCTAACCCTGACGCTGCTTGTGCCGGGGATTGGAGCAGATAATTCGCACCACTCCCTGGCGGCGCACGACCTTGCAGTTCTTGCAGATTCGTTTGATTGATGCCCGGACCTTCATAGTTCCCCGCCTCGATCGCTAGCGCATGCGGTAGGTGATCCTGCCGCGCGTCAGGTCGTAAGGCGACAGTTCCACGGTAACCTTGTCGCCGGGCAGAATCTTGATGTAGTGCATGCGCATCTTGCCGGAAATATGAGCCAGCACACGATGGCCGTTTTCCAGCGAGACCCGGAACATCGCGTTCGGCAAGGCCTCAAGCACCGTGCCGGTCACTTCGATTGCGTCGCCCTTAGACATTTAATTCAGTTAAGATTTCCGGTCCATTTTCGGTAATCGCGACGGAATGCTCGAAATGCGCCGAGAGCTTGCCGTCCGCGGTGACCGCCGTCCAGCCGTCATCCAAAATCTTAAGCCGCGCCGTGCCCTCATTGACCATCGGTTCGATGGCCAACACCATCCCGGCCTGCAGCCGCGGATTGGGCATCCCGCGCGAAAAATAGTTCGGCACCTGCGGGTCCTCATGCAGACTGCGCCCGATGCCATGTCCGGCGAAATCCTCCACTACCGAAAAGCCCGCGCTCTCCGCGGTCCTCTGCACCGCGCATGAAACGTCGCTCATGCGCTTGCCCACCCGCATCTGCTCGATCCCGGCGTACAGCGAGTTACGTGTCACCTCCATCAGCCTAAGCGCACGCCCCGAGACCTTGCCGACCGGGACCGTAATCGCGGCATCGCCGAAAAATCCATCATACACCACGCCAAAGTCCAGGCTAACAATGTCACCGGACTTGATTTTGCGCGCCGAAGGGATGCCGTGCACAATCTCCTCGTTGATCGACACGCACAACGTCTTCGGATATGTCACCCCGCGCGGCCGGTAGCCTTTGAACGCCGGTCGGGCGCCGGCCTCAAGGGTCAGGCGTTCGGCCACCGCGTCGAGTTCGTCCGTGGTCACGCCCGGCGCGACCAGCTTGCGCAATTCGGCCAGGATTTCCGCGACAATGCGGCTGGCGATGCGCATCACGGCCAACTCCTCGGGGCTCTTGAGCAGGATCACGCCTTCTTGCCGTCCTCCTTGACCGCCGCTTCGATCCGGCGGCGGACATCATCCAATGATCCTACACCATCTATTCGCCTGAGAAGACCCCGGTCCTGGTAATAGTTGAGCAGCGGCCGGGTCTGGGTTTCATAGACCTCAAGCCGCATCTTGACGGTATCCTCGGCGTCGTCGTCGCGCTGGTAAAGTTCGCCGTTGCACTTGTTGCACAAGCCCACGTTGCGCGGTGGGTCGAAGATCGTGTGATACATCGCGCCGCAATCCTTGCACGTGCGCCGCCCCGAAATCCGCTTGATAATTTCCTGGTCGGGCACCACCAACGCCAGCACCAGGTCGATCGACTGATGGTTGCGCTCGAGCATCTCACGCAGCGCCTCAGCCTGCGCCAGCGTGCGCGGAAAGCCGTCCAGAATGAAGCCCCTGGCGGCATCCGGTTCGCCTAGACGCTCCTCGATGAGCTTGAGCACCAGGTCGTCGGGCACCAGGGCGCCCTGATCCATGAAGCGCTTGGCCTGCAGGCCAAGCGGGGTTTTGTTGCGCACCGCCAGGCGCAGCAGGTCGCCGCTGGCTATCTGCGGAATCTTCAGCTCCTCCTGAAGCTGCTTGGCTTGCGTTCCCTTGCCCGCTCCCGGAGGACCTAGCAATACCAGCCGCACGCCCCTACCCCTTTCTGGACTTGACGCGGCCGCGCCGCATAAAGCCTTCGTAATTGCGCGTCAGCAGATGAGTTTCCATCTGGGCAATTGTATCGAGCGCCACCCCTACGACAATCAGCAGCGCGGTACCGCCGAAGTAGAACGGCACGTTGAACTGTTCAATCATGATCGTGGGCAGCACGCACACCGCACTTACGTAAATCGCGCCGCCCAGAGTAATGCGCGACAGCACCCGGTCGATGTACTCGGCGGTGTAGCGTCCGGGCCGGATACCGGGGATGAATCCGCCATATTTTTTAAGGTTATCCGCCACGTCAACCGGGTTGAACGTCACGGCCGTGTAGAAGTAGGTGAAGAAGATGATCAGGATGACGTAGATCACGTCGTAAAACCATCCGCCCGGCGTCAGCAGCGCGGAGTAGTTCTTGAACGCCGGCACGAACGTGGCCAGGGTCGCGGGAAAGACCAGGATCGACGAAGCAAAAATCGGCGGAATCACGCCCGAGGTGTTGATCTTAAGCGGCAGGTGCGAGGTCTGACCGCCATAAATCCGCCGCCCGACCACGCGCTTGGCGTATTGCACCGGGATGCGGCGCTGGGCGGTCTCGACGTAGACGATGCACGCCGTCACGCCAATCGCCACCACCAGCACGAACAGCAGCACGAACAGACTCATCTCGCCGTTTTGCACGAACTGCACCGTGGTCCCCAATGCGCTGGGCAGGCGCGCCACGATGCCGGCCATGATGATCAGCGAAATGCCGTTGCCGATCCCGCGCTCGGTGATCTGTTCGCCCATCCACATGATGAACATGGTGCCAGCGGTCAGGGTCAGAACCGTCACGATAAGAAAGGACCAGCCCGGGTTGTAAACCACCGAGCCGCCGCCCGGCGCCTGGATCTTTTCCAGCGACACCGCAATCATGGAACCCTGCACGATCGACAGCGCCACCGTGCCGTAGCGGGTGTATTGGGTGATCTTGCGCCGCCCGGCTTCGCCCTCTTTGTAAAGCTCGTCCAGATAAGGCGAGGCGACCTTAAGCAGGTCGAGGATGATGGCGAC
>Ga0070737_10004041_pt1 | contig 15069 bp, 12 predicted proteins | sample Coa_R1_10_FD_66438 | JGI IMG/M metagenome (GOLD analysis project Ga0070737, IMG submission 66438) | Surface soil microbial communities from Centralia Pennsylvania, which are recovering from an underground coalmine fire - Coalmine... | ecosystem: Environmental > Terrestrial > Soil > Unclassified...
CTGGCAGGGGATGAGCCCGACGGCCTTCAGGCGCCGGGGCGCGACGGCGCAGTACTCTTCGAGCAGCCAGCGGTTGACGGCGTGGCAGATGGCGCCCGCCAGCCCCTTGTCCATCAGCCCATTCACGGCGAGCGCCACCTGGGTGCCGAAGATGATGGCGACGTCGATGCCCTCCTCGTCCATGTCGGCGAGGCGCTGGTGCGGGTCGCGCATGCCCGGGCGCCCGCCCTGGATGTGCGGGGCGAACGGGCCGCTCACACTTGGCCCCAGCCCCTCGCTCTTGCCGTGCAGCCGCCCCTCTAGGATGATGCGCGGGTGGCCGAGGTTGTCGCGCACCGAGATCGGGGCGCGCGCGGCGTACTCGGGCGGCATCCAGGCGGCCAGCTCGTTCTCGGGCTCGTCGCAGTGCCCGTCCGCATCGATCACGAGGTCTACCGTCATGGGAACCTCCTTCCCTCCGCCCTGCTATTCAGGGGCGCGCGCTGAGCCGCTGGGCAGCGCGATCCACGTACTGGAAATCGACCACGGTGGCGAGATCGATCCCGGGCGGCACTACGCCCTCCGCGACGTACCAGTCGAGCATGCCGCGCATGCCCTCGACGTCGAAGCGCCCATCGGGGCGGAAGCCTGGTAGGCGGGTGGTGGGATCGACGAGGATCCCGCGGTCGCGCAGGAGCTGCACCGCCGCGTCGGTATCGCGGCGCTCGGGACCAAAGGCGGCGTTGTAGTCGGCGACGCCGCGCAGCCAGGCTACCATGTAGCGCTCAGCCACCGCGGGGGCCCGCGCCGGGAACGCCGGCGAGTACAGGGTGATACCGCCCGTCAAGTTGGGGGTCACCTCGTGAGCGCCGAGCACGCGCACCGCCCCCAGCCGGACGGCCTGGGTGACGAACGGCTCGACGGTGAACGCCGCATCGACTGCGCCGCGGCTCACCGCACCGGCGTGGTCGGCCATCGCCAAGGGGACCACGTCGACGTCGGCGAGCGCGAGGCCCTGCTGGTCGAGCAGCACCTTCAGCACGTAGTGGACGACGGCGTAGGGGCCCGGCACGGCGATGCGTAGGCCGCGGAGGTCGGCCGGGGTGCGGTAGCGGCCGCTGTCGACCAGGTCGCGCCGCACCACCAGGGCGAGGTAGTCGTTGTCTGGCCCCACGCTGCCGCCATCGGCCACGATCTTCACGCCTACCCCGCGCGCCACGGCGTTGAACACTGCCGGGTTGAGCCCGCCCGTGATCACGTCGAGCTGGCCGGTGCCCAAGGGCGGTAGGGCGTCGGCCGTGACGGCGAAGTCGACCAGCTCCACGTCGATGCCCTCGGCGGCGAAGTAGCCACGCTCGCGGGCGAGCACCATCGGGGCCTCGCCGAGCACCTTGAGGAAGCCGACGCGCACGCGCTCGGCCTGCGGCACCGGGCGGGGCGCAGCGGTAGCCGCGTGGGCGGCGGCGCGCCCGGCGGGGGGGGCGCTGGCGGTGGCCATGGCCAGCAGCAGCGCTAGCAGTCCCAGCCGCAGCCATCCGTGCCTGCCGACTCGCCCCCCCACGTTACACCCCCACGGCGCGGAGTTGGGTACCCGCAATCACGGGTAAGTGGCGCGATTATGCGCCGGGTGGTACGCGCTGTCAAGCGCGGCGGCGATCAGTCGGCGTAGCTGCGCGCGCCGCGGGCGGCCATCTCCTGCTCGAGGGCGTACTCGCTGGGCCAGCCACGGGCGACCACGCGCGCGCTGGCCTCGGCGAGCGACGGCGCGTCGGCGACCGCGCGGGCGATCGCCGCCACGTGCGCGTACAGCACGCGCGGGTCGACATAAAACGTGACCGTGCAGACGGGCGACAGCTCCAGCCGCCGGGTGCCGTCGCGGATCCAACGCTCGCCCAGCGCCCCGGCGAACGCCTCCAGCAGCACCGCGCTGGCCTCGGTGCGGGCGTGCTGCACCACGCGCTGGAGCTCGGCGGCCACGGCAGGGGTGAGGCCCCAGGCGCCGAGTAGCCCGCCGTGGCGCGCGACTTCGGCTAAGGCGCGATCGATCTCGCGCGGGGTCAGCTCGGCGTCGCTGCCGTAGCCGATCACGCCCCACAGGCAGGGCAGCTCGGCCGCCAGCGCGTGGAAGGCGGCGAGCATGATGGCGTCGGCCACCGGGCTGCGCAGGCCCGGCTCGTCGCCGCGAGCCAGCGAGTCGCCGCCCACGTCGATCCCCACCAGCAAGTCGGCACCGAGCGCGCGGGCGGCGGCACGCAGGCCGGCCACCACGCCGGGCGCGCCCTGCGAGACATCCACCAGTAGCGTCTCGGTGCCGTACAGCGCCGCGATCTCCGTCTCGGCGAAGCGCACGCCGGTGGTGGTGCGCGTCTCGCCGTTGGCCAGCCAGGCCGTGGGCGCCAGCGGCCGCACGTGGACCACCTCGCTGAGGGTGCGGCTGCCCGGCTGCGGGTCGTACACGAACCGCTCCCAAGACAGCCCGCCCAGCGTGCAGGTGATGCCGAACTGCTCGAGGAAGCGGGCGGTGGGGATGGCGCCCACGATGTCGCCGCCGCCGCCGCTGCCGAGCACCAGCGCACGGCGGGCGGTGTGCAACAGGGTCTCCAAGTGCAAGCGGTTGTCGGATGCCATTGCATCGCTCGCAGGCGGTCTATCCGAGGATAGCCGATCGGCGGCCGGCGCGGAGGGGGCGGGTAGGAGCCCCCCGCTCGTCCTCCACACGCGGGAGGCGGCCGCAGGGCGCCGGGATACCAGCGTGGCCGCGCCACCGGAACGGCCGGGGCCTACTGGCTACCGCCGCGCGCGTGGGCCGGGACGAACCGTGAGGCCGGCCGCTGCCCGCAGGCCCGTGCAGGGCCGCGGCTAGCGCACGTCGTACTGGTACAGGTCGTAGGTGTCCATGATACGGATGATCTTCGCGGCGTAGTCGGGGTCGGTGGCGAACCCGGCGGCGGCGATCTCACGCACGAACGCGCGCGGGTCGTCGGTACGGGTCAGCGCGCGTTGGTAGCGGGGGTTAGCGTGCAGGAACAGGCCGAAGTCGAGGAACGACTCCTCGGGCGAGTGGTAGGCGCGGAACGGCTCGCGCAGGTACACGTTGCGGCCGCCGAGCACCTCCCAGGTGGTCATCCAGACCACGCCCGCCGGGCCCTCGCCGAGCCGGCCCTTGATCCCGAAGTAGTTGTGCGCCTCGCGCGCCAGGCGACTGGTGCCCCAGCCCGTCTCGTTGATGGCCATGGCGATAGCCACTGAGGCGGGGGCGCCCGTGCGGCGCTGGGCCTCCTGGGCAGCGGCGGCGGCGGCCTCAATGAACTGCTGGCGGAACACAATGCCCGTGCCCGGGGCCGGCCAGGCCACGGCGCGCAGCGGCCCGGGCGGACGCGGGGGCTGGGCGTTGGGGATGAGCAGGCGATCGCCCGCGTGCAGCGTGGGCGCGTCGGGTAGCCCGTTCGCCTCTTGGATCGCGGCGACCTCGACCCCGTAGCGCGCTGCCACGGCGTCGAGCGTCTCGCCCTCGGCCAACACGTGCAGCACGCCGGGCACCGGCAGCACGAGCAGCTCTTGGCCCGGTACCAAGCGGTCGGGATTCACGAAAGGGTTGGCGCCCAACAGCGTGTCGACCGTGATCCCGAAGCGCTCGGCGAGGCTCTGCAGCGTGTCCGTGATGCCCACGCGGTACAGGGTGATGCGGTCGACGAGCGGCTGGCGGTCCTCCGCGGCCGGCTCCAGGCGTGGCCACCAGGCCAGCGTGGGCGCATCGCGGGGATCCGACCAGTCGCCCGGGCCGCTGGCCGGGACTGTCACCACGGACGGCGAGGTGTCGAGCAGCTGGAGATCGCCGCGCCACGGCAGGAGGAACGGGGCGAGGGCCAGCACGGCGACCAGCGCATGCTCGCCCCAACGCCAGCGGCGCGGCCGCGCGGCCCGGCCCACGAGCGACACCACCCCCGAGCACGCCGCGGCGGCGCGCATGACGGGGAGAGGCTGGCCCACGCGCGCGGCGAGCCGCGGGCGCAGCGCGGGCGCGTGCTGCGAGGCGCTCATCGGCGCGCATTGTAACGCAGCGGCCAGCCCACAGCCTAGGCGGGGCCCCGCCGCGCTTAGCCGAGCTGGGCGGCCAGCGCGCGCACGGCGTGGGCGGCGCGCCGGGGCAGCAGCGGCCAGTGGCTCAGGGCCAGCGCGTCGAACTCCAGGGCGCCCAACCGCGCGATCGACGCTCTGGCGGCGGCCATGTCCTCGGTGAACAGCCGGCTGGGCGGACCGAGCACGCCGCCGCGCCGCTCCAGCGCGTCGCCGGCGAGCACCAGGCCTTCGGTCGGGAGGTGGACGGCCAGGCTGCCTCGGGTATGCCCTGGCAGGTGGATGACGCGAGCGGTGGGGCGTTCGGGCAGTGGGGCGCCGTCAACCAGTGGCGCCTGGACTGGGCAAGGACGACGTAGCCGCACCAGCGGCCAGACGCGCTGCACGAGCGCGCGCAGCCGGGGGTAGGCCGGCGCCACAGGGTTGGGCAGGCGAGCAGGGTACGCCAGGTACGGCGCCTCGGCGGCGTGGATGGCGACGCGCAGGCGCGGGCAAGCGCGCCGCAGCGCCGGCAACGCCCCGAGGTGGTCAGGATGGTAGTGGGTCAGCACCACCCAGCGCAATGCCTCGGGCGAGTGGCCAAGCCGTGCGAGGGCGCGCAGGATAGCGCCCGCGCTGCCGCGTGTGCCCGTGTCCACCAGGGTGACCGGCTCATCGGTCAGCAGCCAGACGTGGGCCCCCAGCACGGGCAGCTGGTAGATGCTACGGGCGATCTCCCGCATGGCCGTCCCCGCGCTGTGGCGGCCGCTACCGGCCGCTGCGGTCGCGGGCCAGCGCGCGCTGGGCGGCCCAGTCGAGTGCCTGGCGCAGGGCGCGCTCCAGCGAGTCGGCGCCCTTGCCCGTGCACGGCAGCCAGGGGATATCCCACTGGCTGGCGAGTTTGCGCAGGGCCCGCCCTAGCTCCGTGCGCACGAACGGCATCAGCACTAGGGCGTCGCAGCGCCCCTCGAAAGTGCGCACCTGGTCGAGCGTCTTGTCCCAGTTGCTGTTGAAGCCGGGCATGATGAAGCGCAGGCTCACCTCGGCGCCGGTGTTCGGGTCGCGGCGCTCCAGCTTCTGGCGCAGCGCGCTCTCGTACTGCGCCTGCGTCTCGTTGCCACCCACGAACAGCACGCGCAGGCTGTGGCCAGCCCGTAGGGCGGCGGCGATGCGGTCGTCGGTCGCAGCGACATCGGGGCGTTCGGCCTCCTGGCGCTGGCGTAGCCGGCGCTGCATGTCGTGCAACGCCTCGCGTGCCTCGGGCGAGCTGGCCAGCCCACGGGCTCGCGCCAAGATGCTCTCGGCCTCGGCGAGCCCCTCGGGCGTGCCTTCGTTGAGCCGGTAGGGGAACAGCAGCTCCAACAGGCTGAATGCCTCATCGTCGCGGCCCAACAGCTCCAGCGTGTGCACCCGGCTCCAGAGCGCGTCTTCCCACGACCAGGCGGGTTGGTACTGCGCGGGCGCGGCCAACAGCTCGCGCCAGCGTTCCAACAGCGCCCGGGCGTGCTCCGAGGGGGTGTGCGCTAGCCGTTCCAGGGCGTCCAAGGTGTCGCTCATGGCCTCGTGCTCGCCAGCCGCGCGCTGGGCGGCCAACAGGTGGGTGAGCAGCTCCCAGCGCTGCAGGGCCGGCAGGTCTGGGCGGCGGGCTTCCGCGGCCAGGTGGCGCCGCGCGGTAGCGGAGTGGGCGGCACACTGCAGCAGGTACTCCAGCCGCAGCTCGCGCGGTAGGGCGGTGGGCTCGGCGGCTACCAGGGCGGAGAGCGGATCGGCCAGCGATGGGTCGAGCGCAACGAGTTCCAGCAGGCGCCGCCAGGTCGCGGCGCCGGGCCGCAGGCCGGCGGCCAGCGCCTCGCGCATCGCTTGCAAGGCGCGGTCGCGGGCCGGGGCATCGAGGTCGAGCAGCAGGCTGGCGCCGAGGTAGAACTGCACCTGGGAGTAGACCCCGATGCGGGTGTACAGCGCGCGCTCGGCCTGCATCGCTTGCAGCGCCGCCTCGAAGTGCGAGCGCGCCTGGCCGTGCTCGTGGCGCAACCAGTGGATCACCGCCAGGCAGAAGCTGCTGGTGGGCGCGGCGGCGGGCGCGAGCTCCACGGCCGGGGCGAAGTACAGCACCCCGCGCTCCAGCTTGCGCAGCCACGCCTCGGGATCGTTCTCGGCCTCGGGCAGCCGCACGTCGCCGAGGCGGCGCAGCTCGGCGGCCGCTAGGCCCAGCTCGCCCAGCAGCGCCGCGCGCTCCAGGCCCTCGGCCTGCGCCAGCTCCGCCTCCAGGGCCTGGAACGCCGTACGGAACAGCCCGCGCGCCAGGTCGCACTGCGCCTGGAGCCGCCGCAAGCGCGCTTGGTAGGCGTGCAGGGCGGCCGAGGCGTCCGCCAGGGGCTGCACGGCCTGCAGGGCGTCGAGGATAGCTAACGCCTCGGGAACGCGATCCTCCTGCAGGCGCACGCGGGCGGCGTCGAGCAGCTCGTGGCAGTAGGCCAGCGGCGCGTGCCCGCCGGTGAAGTGCCGGACCAGATCGGCAGCCAGCGCGGGTGCCTCGGCGGCCTGCAGTGCCTGGAACAGCAGCGACGCGGCCCATGGGGCCAGCGCGTCGCCGCCCTGTACGAGCTGGTACGCCGCCTCGCGCTCCTCGGTGTAAAACCGGGCGATCTCGGCCCAGCGGCCCTGCCGCTGCCAGCCGGCCAGCCGCCCGTAGTGGTACCAGGCGGTCCGCGCCGGACTCCAACCGCGCCGGTCGATGGCTAGCGGCACGCCGGAGAGCGTCTCCAGCAGCCCAAGGTGATAGCCACTCTGCGCGCGCTGGGCGTTGAGCTGGAGCAGTTCGGTCACGATCGCCCGCGCGTCGGCCTCGCTTGGGGCGCCCAGCGTGCCGGTGAGGGCCCCGACAATGGCATCCTCCACGAGCCGGTCGAGGGGGGTCAGCGCGCTCGGTCCCGGCTGCCGAGCGGCCGGTGGAGGGGCCGGCGCGGGCACTGGGGCCGGTCCGACCGGGGCCTCCCGCGGCTCCGCGGCGTTCCGAGCGACCGGCGAGGAGGGCAAGGGGCGCGGGGCGGCGCGCCGGCCCGGGCGGGGGGCCTCTGCCGCGGCTGCTGGGGCGGCTGCGGGGTCGGTGACGCGGGCCGCGGCGGCCGACGCTGGCGCGGGGGGGGGTGGGGCTGGCTGGGGTGATGCGGCGCGCGGCGGAGCCGGTTGCGGGCGCGGCGGGCGGGTCGGCGCGGGGGGCCGCGCGGGGGCGGCGGGCGCCTGGGCGGGCGGCGGCGTGCTGGTTGCGGTAGAGGAGCTCGAGGGCGCGGGATCGGCCGGCGCGGGCGCTGCTAGCCGCGCGACGGGCGGGGGAGAATGATCCCACTCCGCTAGCCGTGCTTCCAGCGCCGGCCAGCGCGTGCGGTCGAGTGCCACCAGCACGTGCAAGCACAGCGTGAGGTCAGCAAAGGGGAACTCGGCTAGCAAGCGGTGCAGCAGCGTGTCGAGCGTCGCGTCGTCGGGCGCGGCCAGCGGCGGGCCCTCGGTCAGCGCGTCGAGGTCGGGCAGGGCGAGCGCCTCGCGCAGCGCGTCGAGCAGCGGCGCCCGGGTGTGGCGCAGGTAGGCCCAGGCGGCCGCCACGCCCAGCGGGGCGAACTCCGGCGCGCGCAGCGCCTGCCGGATGCGCGCGCCGCGCTCGTCCAGCTTGAAGCGCTGCCAGAGTTTGGGGGGGATCCGTTGATCGCGGATCGCCGCGTCCTGTAAATCGGTCCACAGGCGTTTATCGTGCTCGCGCACGACGGCCAGAATGCCCGCCCACCGCTGTGCATCGAGGCTCGCCACCAGCTCCTGCGGCCGCATAGTCGCTCCTTTCCCTGTCGCCACCTTCGCCTATTCGGCGCAAAGCACACGCTGCCCTCGCCTAGCATCCTGGGGATAGCTACTTGAATTGTAAACAGTGGCGCGAACGCCGCGGGCCGGTGCGAGGCGGGTTATTGGCTGCGGCGCGCACGCAGCTGGCGTGCCAGTTCGCTGGCTGGCACGCTGCAGCGGTCGAAGGTGGCCTTGAGGTGACTGGTCTCGTAGTGGGCGTAGATGCGCTTGGTGGTCTCGGGCGAGGCGTGGCCGAGCAGGTCTTGCACTTCGGCCAGCTGCGCGCCCGCGTTGAGCAGCTGCGAGGCTTTCTGGTGGCGGAAGGCGTGCGGGCTGGCGTGCACACCCACCGCGCGGGCGTAGCGCCGCACGATGTCGTAGATCGACTGCGCCGACAGGCGATAGCGCTCGCCGCCCGGCCCCGGCTGGCCGCGGCCGCGGTCGTGGCGCAGGAAGAGAGGCGCGAAGTGATCGGCGCGCTCGGCCAAGTAGGCGCGGATCGCCGCCAGGCTGTCGGGGTCGAAGAAAACGACGCGCTCCTTGCCGCCCTTGCCGGTAATCAGCGCGCGGTCGGCCCAGCCGTCGTCCAGATCGCGACGGTTGAGGGCGGCCACCTCGGCGCGGCGGAGGCCGGTGCCGTACAGCGTGAGCAGCAGGGCGCGATCGCGTAGCCGCTCCAGCCGCCGCGTGCGGTGCTCCTCGCCTAGCGGCGGCAGGGGGAGCTCCAGCACGTAGGCGACCACCAGCGGTAGGCCCTGGTCGAGGCGCGGGGTGCGGTAGCCGCCGCGTGCCACCAGGGCCCGTACGGCCTCGCGCTGCTGCTCGAACGACGCGGCCCGTGCGCCCCAGCGGCGACGTTCTAGGAAGCGCAGAAAGGCCCGCGCTGCGGCCAGATACGTGTGGTGGGTGCTGCGCGCGCCGCGGCCGAAGCGGGCCACCAGCCAGGTGTAGAAGCCCTCCAGCAGGTCGCCGGGCAGCTGGGCCGTGGCGGTGTCGGCCGTCACACCGCGCGCGGCGAGGTACTCCTGCAGGCGGTCGAGCCCCGTGGCGTAAGTGCGGGCGGTATGGGGCGACTTGCCCACCAGCGTGGCGGCGAAGGCGGCCAGGGCCTCCGCTAGGGCAGGCGTCGCCATGGGATCCGCCGCGGTAGCGGGCCTGCTCGCCGCGAGCGGCTGCGGTCCGGAAGGAGGGGACGGTCGACTGACGCGCTGTCGTGCCATCGCGCCACTAGCATAGCGCGCGGCGCTCCCCTCAGGGCAGGGGAGCCTATCGCGAAGGCGTCACCGGGATCGCCGGGGGCAGCGGGCGGGCAGGGCTCCTCGCTGCTGGGTGGAGCGCGTCGTGCACGGCGGGCCTGCCCTCGCGGGCGCTGGCTGCGCTAGGGATGCTCGCGCAGCCAGCGCACTACCTCGCCGGGGTGCTGGTCTGGCGGGAACACCGGATAGAACACGTGCTCGATCCACCCATCGCGCACCACCAGCGTGAGGCGCTTGAGAAACGTGCGCCCTTCCACATGGAAGGTGGGCAGCCGCAGCGCGTGGGCGAAGCGCAACTCGGCGTCGCTGAGCAGGTGGAAGGGCAACGAGAGCCGCTCACGCGCTTCCTGCTGGTCGGGCGTGGGCTGGGTACTCAGGCCGAACACCTCGACGCCGAGCGCTTGCAGCTCAGCATAATGGTCGCGGAAGGCGCAGGCCTCGGGGGTGCACCCCCGCGCGCCCGGGATCGTGTCCCAGCCGGGGGGTAGGGGCACGCCGGGCCGCCCGGTCATCGGGTAGACGTACAGCACGACGCGGCCGGGCCAGCCGGCCAGGTCCACCGGCGCGCCGGTCGTCGCGGGCAACGGTACGGCAGGTAGCCGTGTGCCCGGCAGGTGAGCGCAGGCGCCGTCGTCGGTGGGCACGGGCAGATCGGGCGGCAGCGACGAGTAGTCGGGCTGAGCCATAGCCATCCTCCACGCCGGCTAGGCAGCGGGCTCCACAGTTATCGGCTGCCCGGGCGAGCCGCCATGCCGCGCGGCGGGCTCGCGCCTGAGGCGACCGGCTCATCCGGTCGGTCCGCCAGCGGCTTCCGCCCGGCAAAGTGCGCCGGGCGCTGGCCCGCGGGCCGGCTGGCGCCATTATGGGGCCACCCCGCGCGCCCCTGGCAAGGGCGTGGCTACTCCCAGCGCAGCGCCGGCGGTCGCGCGTGGCGGTGGATCAGGGCGAGCAGATGGTCCAGGTCGAACGGTTTGCTGACGAAAGCTACCGCGCTGGTGGCCCGCGCGTGAGGGGTGACCACGGCGCTCATCAGAATCACGGGGATGCCGCGCGTGCGCGGATCGGCGTGCAGGTGGCGGCACAGCTCGACGCCGTCGAGCCGCGGCATCATCACATCGGCCAGCACGAGGTTGGGCAGGTGGGCGCGGGCAAGGGCCAGGGCGTCCTCGCCGTTGTGGGCGGTGAGCACGCGGTAGCCCTCGGCGTGCAGCAGCTCGCCGAGCAGCAGCACGATGGGGACCTCGTCGTCGACGACGAGCACCGTTGGGGTCATGGCTCGCGCTCGCGCTGGGGGCTCAGCTCGTCCAGCGAGCCGAGGGGGCTCTCGTAGCGGCCGAGTACTTGGAAGCGGCCCTGATCGAGGACGAACTCGCGGAAGCTGCGGTCGTGGGCGGAGAAGCGCATCTCCAGGACGGCCAGCACACGGCGCACCTCCCCGCGGAAGGTCACGAAGCGCAGCACCACCACGTTCTCGGCCAGGTAGGACAGCGGCACCTGCGCCAGGTCGAGGTTCACGCCGAACACTTGCGGCACGTCCTTGGTGAACAGCGCGGTGACCCCCTCGTGGCGCAGGAGCGCGGCCAGCGCGGCCAGGTACGCCTCCAGGCGGTCGCGGCCGAGTGCCGCTTCGAGGTCGGCCAGCGAGTCGACCACCAGCCGCCGCGCGCCCACTCGCTCGATCGCCTGACGCAAGTCGTGCGCCAGGATGTCCGGGTCGAACACGATGGGCCGTTCGGTGAGCAAGTGGACCTGCCCATGGGCGACCGCGGCGGCGAGGTCGAGCCCGAGTACGGCGGCCTTCGCCAGCAACTGGGCGCGCGACTCATGGAAGCACAAGTACACGGCAGGTTCCCCACGCGCCAGGCCGGCGGCGACGAACTGCAAGCTGAGCATCGTCTTGCCAATGCCCGGGCTGCCCGCCACGATCGTCGTGGTGCCCTGCGTCAGCCCACCCCCTAGCAACGCATCGAGCTGGGGCAGGTCGAACGGCGCGCGCCGCGTCGCGTCGAACGACGCATCCACCCGCGGCACCGTCAGCTCGAACTGCGGGTAGCAGCGGAGGCCGCTGCTGTCGATGGTGAACGAGTGCAGGCCCGGCAGGGGGGCAGCGCCGCGCCGCTTGAGCACCTCGAGATAGCGCCGGTGGCCGATGCGGGCTCGCTCGAAGTACAGCCCCAGGATCACGTCGCCGGTGGTCAGCTCGGGGTACAGGCTCTCGGCGCGCGGGTTGCCTTCGATGGCCACCACCAGCAGGGCCCCGAGCAGCCCTACCTGAGCGCCCAGGGTGTACAGGAACTGCAACACCGCCTCGTCGTTGCCCAGTAGGTTGCGTAGGCCGCGGAAGCCGTCGATGAGGACCAGGTGGCTGCGCGTGGCCCGGATCGTCTCCAGGACGGCGCCGCTGGCAGCGTGGGGCCGGTCCGCGAGCAGCGAGGCGAGGCTCAGGAACTGGACGCCGTGGCTGACCAGCCGCTCGTCGTAGAAGGCGAATGGGCGCAGGTGCTCGACGAGCCGGTCGTGGGGCTCGGACAGCCCCGAGAAGTAGAGCGCGCGTTGGCCCGCGCGGGCCGCGGCGAAGGCGAGCTGCTGGAGCAACACGGTTTTGCCCGTGCCCGGCGCGCCGAGCACGAACACGATGCCGCGCGCCGGCCGCCCGCCGCCCAATAGGGGGTCGAGGCCCGGAATGCCGCTCGGCACGGTCTCTGGGTGCATCGCACGTGTCTCCGGCCGCGCCGTGGGGGGAGCGGCCACGGTACTGTCGACCCCACGTCGCGGTGGAGCCCCAGCGACCTGCTGGCAAGGAGCATGCCGGCGCGCGGAGCCCGGACGTCAACGCTCGCCCGGGCCCCCCGCCCCGACCTGCTCGGCGGCGCGCGCCTCGGGGTAGGTGACCACGCGGTTGCGGCCGGCGCGCTTGCCGGCGTACAGCGCGGCGTCGGCGCGGGCGATGAGGCTGGCGCCGTCGATGGCGTCCTGGGGCAGCGAGGCGAGCCCGATGGTGACGCTGATGGGGATGCGCTGGTTCTGCCAGACGAACTCGACCTGCTCCACCGCCGCGCGCAGGCGCTCGGCCAGGAACCGCGCGCCCACGGGGTCGGTATCCGGCAGCAGGATCACGAACTCGTCGCCGCCGTAGCGCACCACAGTGTCCGAGAGGCGGGTCTCGGTGCGCAGCAGACCGGCCAGGGTGGCCAGCAGGTGGTCGCCGGCGTGGTGGCCGTAGGTGTCGTTCACCGTCTTGAGGTTGTCCGAGTCCATGAGCAGCAGCGAGAGGGGCCGCGCGTAGCGCTCGGCACGGCTGATCTCCTGGCTGAGCAGGTAGTGGAAGTGGCGCCGGTTGTACAGCCCCGTGAGCCAGTCGATGCGCGAGAAGCCCTCGACCTTTTCCCGCGCCTCCTGGATGCTCTGACGCACCCGCGCGGTCTCCTGGGCGAAGAAGGCGGCGACGTAGGCGGTTAGCCACAGCGCGGCGACGTTGGCCCACAGGCGCGACAGCCCGCTCAGCAGCGCCTGGCCGGCTAGCGTCGTCCAGCTCAGCACCTGCCCCGCGGCGGCGGGCCCGGCCGGGTCGGCCGCCAGCCGTACGATATCTCGACGTAACTCATCGGGCAGGGAGAGCAGCTGGCTCAGGGCGAACGAGCCGACCAGCAAGTATAGCCCCGAGGCGAAGGCGGCGAGGGCGAAGCAGGGGCGCAAGCCAAGGGTCAGCGCCGCCATGAGGATCACCAGCAGGTAGATGAAGAAGAAGGGGCTGGCCTCGCCGCCCGAGAACCACACCAGCGTCGTGGCGAACAGCAGGTCGATCAGGTTCCCATAGAACAGCAGGCGCCGGCTGAAGCGCCGGTCGGGCAGCAGCCCGTAGTAGCCCAGCGTGAACAGGGCCCAGCCGGCCACGGCGACGGCCGGGCCGGCCTGGGCGGCCAGGTCGAGCGAGAAGTACGCCCACAGCAGGAAGGCGCACAGCACCAGCAGGTTGGTGATGGCGAATAGGCGGCGATAGCCGCGCAGCTCACGCAGGTCTTCCAGCGGCATACTCTTCCTGCCGGGCTCTCCTGCCCCGCGCCTTGCCCCCCGGCCGCCGAGCGTTAGCCTATTGTACTCGCCCCCTCCGAGACTAGCGCGACGGCCGGGCGCTCCCTATTCACGGTACGCGTGGCGCGCGGGGCATGGATCACCTGGTCAGCCGCGCGGCACTTACGGGACGCCCGCCTCGCTGCCGCACCAGGGCTGGGCGACCGCCGGCTGCTCGCGCCACAACCGCTCGTTGCAGTACGCACGATACCCCTCCTGGCCCGCCGGCCAGAGTTCGAGTACGCCATCGGGCCGCAGCCGCAGGATGGCCACGCCGCGCGGCAGGGCGCTCTCCTGGGTGGTCGTCTCCACCTCGGCGACGATCCGCGACTCGTCGCGCCAGCGCAGGGCGAGGGTGGCGCGGCCGGTCAGCTCGGCCGCGGGGGCGCAGCCGTCGGCGGCGTCCGCCGGACACGCGCGCGGCGCCCACCACAACGCCTGGGCTTGGCCATCGGCCTGCACGACGAGCACGCCGTCGCGGCCGGTCCAGATGTCGGCGAGGTCCGGGTAGCGACTCGTGGCCGGGGCGGGCGGCGGGTCGGGGGGCGACTCGCGCGGCGGGGCGGGTGGCAGAGAGCCCGCGAGGTTGCTGAGGGCCGCAGGCGCACCGAGCGCGGCGCTGCCCCGGGGCGCGGCCGGCGCCCAGCGCACCGAGGAGGGGAGGCCGGTGGGTTGCGGCGGCAGGGTGGGCGCGACGAAGATGTACGCCGGCGCGCTGGTGGCGCTCGCCGGCGCGCTGCTCGTGGCGCTGCCGCTGCTCGCGGCGCGGGGCGGATCGCATGGGCAGGGCAGGCTCTCGCAGGCCACACCGTCGTGGTCGCGGTCGAGACTGGCGAGCGCCGCAGGGTTGGCCCGGTAGGCGGCCTGGGCCGCGGCCTGGTTGGGGAAGCTGCTGCAACTGGCTTGGCCGCTCTGGGCCATCGCCCCCAGTGGCCAGACGCCGAGGACGAGCAGAAGCCACGCGGCGATGACGCCGGCGCGCACGGTAGGCCCCCCTTCCCTGTACGGGCGACGCTAGCGGGCGGCGGCCTGCTCGTCGAGCCAGCGGCGCAGTACCGGGCTCTCGAACTCCGTGCGTAGGCAGTCGAGGTACAGCACGTCGTACCGCTGGCCGCCGAGCTGCCAGGCCGCGCGCCGCCGCCCGATGAGCTGGAACCCGGCCCGCTCGTAGATGCGAAGCGCCCGGGCATTGACAGCGTACACGGCCAGCCAGATGTTGTGAAGCCCCAGCAGGGTGAAGCCATAGTCACACAGCAGCCGTGTGGCTTCGGTGCCGTAGCCGCGCCCCCAGCAGGCGCGCTCGCCGATGAGCAGGCCCAGTTCGGCAGTGCCGTGCCGGTAGTCGATGTGTTGGAGGCTCCCGAGGCCGATCGGGCGCTGGGTGGCTTGCTCGTAGATGGTGAAGTGGACGGCGTCCGGCTGCTGCGCGACGCTCTCGTACCAGCGCGCCTCCGCCTCGAGTGTCTGTGGCGCCATGCCGACGGCGAGGGTGCGCGTCACGGCGAAGTCGTTCAGCCAGCGGGTGTACAGGGGGAGCAGGTCGCGCCGCAGGGGGCCGAGCGCGACCTGGGTACCCACGATATTTAGAAGGGGCGCGGTCGATTCCGCCATCGGTAGCAGATCCATAGCGAGGGCGAAGCGCACGGCTCCGCCCCCGGTCTTGGGCTCAGCGCGGGGCGCAGATGGCGTCGACGAGCGCCACCTGCCCGCGGCGGACTTGCTCGACGGCGCGGGCGAGCGCGGGGCCGAGCGCGTCGGGATCCGCGATCGGGCCCTCGGCCCAACAGCCCATGCCGCGGGCGATACTGGCCATGTCGGGCGGCGGGTCGGTGGTGCGCATGCCGATCCAGGCGTTCTCCACGGGGCGGCTGCGTAC
>Ga0070737_10004042_pt1 | contig 15069 bp, 9 predicted proteins | sample Coa_R1_10_FD_66438 | JGI IMG/M metagenome (GOLD analysis project Ga0070737, IMG submission 66438) | Surface soil microbial communities from Centralia Pennsylvania, which are recovering from an underground coalmine fire - Coalmine... | ecosystem: Environmental > Terrestrial > Soil > Unclassified ...
TAGTGAGCGTGGCCGGTGTGGTGGGCCGCTGCGCCCGCCGGACGGCGATGCACAGGCGCCTTTTTCTCTTCCTGCACGAAGCCGTCCTTCAACACGATCTGCGCCTTGGCTGGGTTGCCGTTGGCGGCCGCAACCTTGGTGTACGTGTCGTAGGTGCCGTCCAGCTCCGTTGCCGGCTGCAGCTTCATTTCGAAGCCCGGCGCCGGAGCGTCCTTGCAGCTCAGCGGCTCCTTCAGGTTCACGGTGAAGTCGGCCGTCTTCGAGTCCTTGGCGTCCTGCGTCACGGCCATGTTGATGGTCGTGACGGCCGGCTCGATGAGAATCCTGCGGGCGCGGGCAAGCTCTTCAATCGCGCTCACATCGGCGCTGGCGCCATTTGCCTGCAGGTAGTCGCGGGCTTCGGCCGCGTGCAGCTCCGACGGCGGCTCCGGCACGGCGCTGCAGGCCGCAGGCGTATTGAGCTTCACCACGTAGTCCCTGGCCTTGGGCGAGGCCGCCGTCGTCACGGCAACCTTAAGCACCGTAGCCGGAGCGCTGATCACAATGCCGGGAACCGGCGTAAGCTGCCCCTGCAGAACGCTCCACAGCTTCTGCGCGTCGTCCGGGTTGCCGTTGGCCAGGATGAATTCCTTGTCTTCGAGATTCAGCTTGGTCAGGTCAGGTGTGGTGGCGATGACATTGTGCACGATCTCAGGCGGCGTGGGCGCCGGCGTAATGGTGAAGGTACCCGGAGGATTCAGCGCCTGCGCCGAGGCTGTCTTCACATTGTCCAGCCCGTCGAGGTTGCCGTGGTAGCGCTTATACCAGTATTCGAGCTTCTGCTCGATCTGGGGCTTAAACGCCGCCGGCGCAAAGTTCCAGGCGCGCGCATAGTACCAGATGGCCTTCACTTCGTCGCGGGCTGGGCCGGGCTTGGCGTAAGCTTCGGCCAGATTCAGCGTGTCCACCAGACCCTGGCCGCTGGTGGTTGCGCTGGGCGCATACAGCGAAAGCTCGGTCTCGTACTCTTTAATGGCGGTGCCGTAATCCTTCTTCACCAGAGCCGCATCCAGGGCAATGGAAGAGTGAAAGATGGGATACGCTGCGTTGGTCATCTTCGACCAGTCCGCGGCGGCGATATCGGCGGGCCTGGAAACGCCCAGCCCCTTCTGCGCCAGCACTGCGGCGTCATCGCAGCTTTGCGGATCCTTGGCATCGCCGGTCGAAGGGTCGATGCTCCGCTGGCACTGCGTCTTCTTCAGATAGACCGAAATAAAAATGGCCTTCATGTTGTTGGGATCGAGCTGAAGAAGGCGGCTGGCCGCGCTCAGCGCCTTGTCCGTCTGCGGAGGATTGGTCTGCTGGTAAATATCGATCAGTTGATCGAGAACGGCTTTCTTCACCACGCTGTTCGGATACTTGGTGAGAAATTCCTCGAGGGCGCTGGCCTTTGCGGCCGGATCAGTCTGGGTGACAGCGTTTTGATAGGCGTTGAACTCGGCCGGATCCTGAATCGTAAGCTGGCCGGAATTTTCCTGTGCTCGCAGCGAAGGCCCGGCAATCAGGGCAACGCTCGCCAATGCCATCGCAGATGCAAGGACTAGTTTCTTCATTTTGTGCTCCTGGGAACCGCGGAACTTTAGGCGAAAATAATCTTCGCCGAACCGGAAAATCGGCCCGGCTTTTGAGCAGGGGGCCGAGGCAACGGATATACGATACCACGGCCTCCATATGATGCAATGGAAAGGATTATAGAAATCCGCGTTGGCCCTGACAAGCAAGCGGCCTGCGCAGATGCGGCGCGGCAAAGGCAGAGAGCCGGCAACGCCGTACGATCAATCGATCGCGACGCTGCGCGAAAACAATGAAGACAATCGCGGGCGCGAATGCCGTTCCGCAGATCGGGCAGCCAGCCGCGGCGCTACTGCAGCAGCCGCACCAGCTCGGCCTGCTCGGCCAGGAAAGCATCGTGTCCGTGGTCGCTGGTCATCTCGCGGTACTCGCAATGCGCGCCGGCGGCGCGAATGGTCTCGGCAAAGCGCCGTACGTCGGCCTCCGGAAAGAGCCAGTCCGTGCTGATGCCGATGAAGGTGAGCCGCGCGCGGATGCGGCCGAAGGCCTCGGCCGGCGACCTGTAGCCGCGCAGCGGGTCCCACGTATCCATGGTGCGCAGGATGGCAAGATAAGCATTCGCTTCGAAGCGCTCGATAAAGCGCCTGCCCTGCTCGTCGAGATAGCCGGCGATATCGAATCGTCCGCCAATGAGCCCGCTTCCGTGCCCGTCCGCGGCCCATGGGTCCTCGCCGCTGCGATCGGGATTGCGCCCATACCGCTCCTCGAGCAGCGGCGCCGACTTGTAGCTGAGCATGGCGATCTGCCGGGCCAGCGAAAGCCCGCGGCGCGGCGGCTTCTGCGGCAGATAACGGCCGCCCTCCCACTCGGGATCGTGCTGGATGGCCTGGCGCTGCAGGTGGTTCAGCGCAAGCCCCATTGCGCCCAGCGGCGCAACGCCGATGATCAGTCCCCTCTCCACGCGCTCCGGAAATTGAATTGCCCACTCCAGCGCCTGCATGCCGCCGATCGAGCCGCCCATCACCAGCCGCAGCCGGCGCACGCCCAGCGAATCCAGCAGCTTTGCCTGGGCGCGCACATTGTCTCGAATTGAAATCAGCGGAAAGTCGGGCCCGTAGGGCTCGCCCGTGGCGGGATTGACGGAACCGGGCCCCGTGGAGCCGTAGCAGGAGCCCAGGATATTGATGCAGATGACGAAATCGTGTTCGAGAGAAAGAACAGCGCCGGGGGCAAAGACCTCGGGCCACCAGGAGCCAACCAGTGCCGAGCCGGAAAGAGCATGGCAGACGAGAACGGCATTGTCCCGCGCTGCATTCAACTTGCCGTAGACCGCGTAATGCAGCGTAGGAGACGCCAACGTGCGGCCGCACTCCAGCGCCAGGTCCTCGTCGAGCACAAAATCGCCCTCATAGGTGGGCGCTACCGGCTTCTGGCCGGGCGAACTGCCGCTGGCGGTCGCGTTCGTCGGTTCGGTCTTGAATTCCAAGGGCTCGGCCTCTCGACAATCGCCCGCCTCAGCGCCTGTTGACGCGATCGCGGGCGGGTGAGCTAAGTATTCAGTTTACTTTGCCGCAACCGGCTGACGCGGCTCCTGTTTCCGGTCCCGGATGGCTGCGTGCGGACCGGCGCAGAAAGGACAGCGTGCGGCGCGCAATGCAAAACGGCCCGAATCCTCATCGGGACCGGGCCGCTGAAAATCCGGAATCGGTTGCGCCTAACGCAAGCGCCGCTTCCCGGACACACGGGCAGGTCCCCATGGCATGCGCATGGCCATGGCCCCGATTTCGCGTTCCGGCATATTCGGCATGAAAGCAGTATCAGGGGCGCAGGACGCCGCTGTCAATGTCTTCTGAGCGGTCTTCTGAGCGGCCCGCAAATACAGCCGGCCGTTCACCCGCAGACCAGCGCATTCTACCCCAGCGGATATCGCTCCGCCTCGATGCAATGCCGCGCCACGGCCTGGCTCAGCGCCGTCGTATTGGCCGGCGTAAACCGCGACAGCCGCCGCAGAATCGCAAGCTGGGTGCGCAGCATGTCGCCTTCGGCCGCCGCGCCGAGCACGCGCCGCGCGCATTGCTCGGCCACGGTCATGGCCTCATCGGCCAGCAGCCCGGTCATCGCCTCGGCCGCAGCGGCCGAGCTGCGCCCGGCCAGCTTGCGGGCGCGCAGCAGGGCCGATTCGAGGGCAAACGCCTGGGCGATCATATCCGCAAGGTCCGCCATTGTCTCCTGCTGATTTTCGAGCGCCGTCATGAACCGCTGGCTGGCCGCGCCCGCCGCAAACAGCGTCATCCGGCGCACCGCCGCCAGCATCGCCGCCTCGCGCGCCAGCGGCGCCGCGCCGCTTCCGTCGCCATCGAAGGCAGGCGGCTGCGTCGCCTCGTCCATCACCCGCTTGATCGCCGCCAGCAGCGGCAGCTTGCCCGCCATTGCGCGCTTCATCAGCCACCCGGCAATAATCAGCCGGTTGATCTCATTGGTTCCTTCGAAGATCCGGTTAATGCGCGCATCGCGATACATGCGTTCGGCCGGATACTCCTCCACATACCCATAACCGCCCATCGTGGCCACCAGCTCGTCAGCCACCAGCGATATCATCTCGGAGTTGTATACCTTCAGAATCGAGCACTCCACCGCGTACTCCTCGATCCGCTGCTGTGTTTCGCGAGGGGTGTGCGGTTTTCCATCGAGTTCCGCCAGGCTTGCGTCGATCATTCCCAGCGTGCGGTAGGTCATCGATTCGGCCGCGTAAAGCCGCGCAGCGCTTGCTGAGATCTTGCGCCGGATCAGCCCCAGTTCGGCGATCGGACGGCCGAATGCGTGGCGCTCCTTGGCATAACGGATCATATGCGCCAGTCCATCCCGCGCTCCGCCCACGCAGGCCACGCCCAGCTTCAGCCGGCCCATGTTCAGCACGTTGAATGCGATGTGGTGCCCTTTGCCCGCCTCGCCCAGCAGGTTTTCCACGGGCACCTTGCAATCCTGCAGAATCAGCGGGCAGGTCGAGGAGCCGCGAATGCCCAGCTTGTGCTCTTCGGCGCCCACGCTCAGCCCGGGCGTATCGCGCTCGATCAGAAACGCCGAAAACTTCTCGCCGTCGATCTTGGCGAAGACCGTATACAGCCCGGCAATGGCGCAGTTGGTAATCCAGTGCTTCTCGCCATTCAGAATGTAATGCTTCCCATCCCCGGACAGCGTCGCCCGCGTGCGGATGTTCATGGCGTCCGATCCGGAACTTGCCTCCGACAGCGCATAGGCGCCGATCATCTCGCACGAAGCCAGCTTCGGCAGATAGCGCCGCTTCTGTTCGTCGGTGCCGTACCAGACCAATGGCAGCGTGGCGATTCCCGCATGCGCGCCAAATGCGGTCGAGAAGCTGGCCAGCACGGAAAGGCGCTCGGCAATCAGCGATGAGCCGATGCTGTCCAGCCCCATGCCGCCGAACTCCTCGGGAATCTCGGCCGACATCAGCCCCAGTTCCGCGCCTTTGCGCAGCAGGGCAGCCATCACGCCCGGCTCCTTGGCCTCGATCGCCCCGGCCGCCGGCAGCACTTCCTCGCGCGCAAACCGCGCCGCGGTTGCGGCAATCTGCCGCTGCTCCTCGTTCAGATCCTCCGGCGCAAACACCTCCGCCGGCTGCCGGTCCTCGAGCAGAAAACTTCCGCCCGCAGCGGCAACCGGAGCGGTTGCGCGGCCGACTGGCGAAGGCGCGGGGCGAGGAACGGATGTGGACATGGGCGTTCTCCGTAGTGAGACTACGTTATGCAAATAGATGCAGGCAACGGGAGATCGGCGAAGCAACCGGCAGACATCTCCGCCTCCAGGCGACGCGTCTCTGGATAAATTCCCTGCGTCGAAAATTTCCTGCGCGGATTCTCTCCGCAAGGCGGCGGGAATGCACCGGGGAAACCGCCCTGCATCTGCACGCAGCTTCATTTTCACCCATGTCCTTGCGCGCCGGCACAGATCGACAGCGATCTCTCCGTGCCGCAAGTAATTGATCCGGAATCAAAGCCCGCAAATGGCCATAAAGCGCAACTTGAAGTCAACCCCTTCAATCTGCGGAGCTTGTGGTCGGCAGAAAGGACGATTGGAGCGCAGACCGGCCAAAATCGCCGCCTTGTTCTCTCTGATCGCACGGTCCGGCAGCCGATGGATCTGTTCGCCGGAACTGCCCAAATAGGAGCAAGCGCCTGGAGAATCGGCTGTTCGCGTAAAATCTGAGTATCTCCTCCGCCGGAGGCCTGCCTGACTGTCGTGCCGACCGCCATGCTCGCTGCAATCGCAAATCCGTTGACTGCCCGGTTAGGTCAGCTGCCCTCTCTTGCGGCTCTTGCCTCGCAGAACGGCCTGCGTCATTACCTCAAAATGCAGTACGCCGACCAGACCTTCAAGGGCCTGTACCACTGGAACTGGTTCGACGCCTCCATGCTTCTGCCCTATTTCACGGTGATGATCCTGCTCTCCTTTTACGGGATTCACCGCTACACAATGTGCTACCAGTACTTCAAGTACCGGAAGAACTACGATCCGAACCCGCCGAAGCATTTCGACGAGCTACCGCGCGTAACCGTACAGCTTCCTATTTTTAACGAGCAGTTTGTCATCGACCGGCTGATCGATGCCGTCTGCGCCATGGAATACCCGCGCGAAAAGCTTGAGATCCAGGTGCTCGACGACTCGACCGACGAGACGCAGCAGGTGGCCGCAGCGATCGTGGACCGCTACGCGGCTCTGGGCCATCCCATCGTTTACATTCATCGCACCAACCGCCACGGCTTCAAAGCCGGAGCCCTGGACGCCGGCCTCAAAGTGGCCAAAGGCGAGTTCGTCGCCATCTTCGACGCCGACTTCGTTCCGCCTCCGGACTGGCTCATGAAGGTGATCCATCACTTCGCCGAACCGGAAATCGGCATGGTGCAGACCCGCTGGACGTATCTCAATCGCGACTACAGCCTGCTCACGCAGATCGAGGCGATCCTCCTCGACGGCCACTTCGTCCTCGAGCATGGCTCGCGGGTTCGCTCCGGTGAGTTCTTCAATTTCAACGGCACCGCCGGCATGTGGCGGCGGCAGGCGATCGTCGACGGCGGCGGATGGCAGCACGACACCCTGACCGAAGATACCGACCTGAGTTACCGCTCGCAGATGGCGGGCTGGCGCTTCAAGTATCTGCCCGAAGTCGAGTGCCCCTCCGAACTGCCCATCGAGATGACGGCCTTCAAGACGCAGCAGGCGCGCTGGGCCAAAGGGCTCATCCAGACCAGCATCAAGGTCCTTCCCATGGTCTTCCGCTCCAACGCCTCGCGCCGCAATAAGATCGAGTCGGTCTACCATCTCACCGCCAATATGAGTTATCCGCTCATGGTCATCATGTCGGCCCTGCTCATCCCGGCCATGATCTGCCGCTTTTACCAGGGCTGGTTCCAGATGCTGCTCATCGACGTGCCCCTGTTTACGGCATCGACGTTTTCCATCGCCGTCTTCTACGTCATGAGCCAGCGCGAACTCTATCCGAAGACCTGGAAGCGCACCTTTTACTACCTGCCTTTCCTCATGGCGGTCGGCATCGGCCTCACCGTGACCAATACGAAGGCCGTGATGGAAGCGCTGCTCGGCATCAAGAGCGCCTTCGTGCGCACGCCCAAGTACCGCGTGGCGCAGAAGGGAGAAAAATCGCAGGCAGCCAAGTACCGCAAGCGCCTCAAGCTCGCCCCGTGGATCGAGCTGCTTCTCGGCTGCTATTTTGCAGCCGCCATCTGGTACACCTTTTCAAACAAAAACTACTTCACCGCGCCGTTTCTCATTCTCTTTGTGCTCGGTTACTGGTACACCGGCCTGATGAGCCTTTTGCAGGGCCGCCTGGACCGCTGGCGCAGCGGAGCCGCGCCGGAGGAAACCGCTCCCAAGCCGTTCCCCGTGGGCGTGTAGCGTGGACTCCGGCTCCAGGCAGATGCCGCGACGCGGCATGGAGGCATTTGCCTCGCGCGACTTCCGGCGCTATCAATTGGCGCGCATGGCCGCCATTCTGGGGGCCGAAGCGCAGGCCATCGCCGTCGCCTGGCAGGTCTATTCGATTACTCATCGCGCCATCGATCTCGGCTACACCGGCCTCGCGCTCTTTCTGCCCGGCCTGATATTTCTCCTGCCCGCTGGCCACGCCGCCGACCGCTTCGACCGCCGCCGCGTGATCCTCGCCTGCTACTCGCTCCAGCTCTTCTCGAGCGCCGCGCTGGCTCTGCTCGCATGGAGCGGCTCGCGCAACGTGCTTGCCATCTACGCCGTGCTGTTCGTCATCGGAACCGGACGCGCATTCTCCGCGCCGGCCAGCTCCGCGCTTGTCCCGCACCTCGTCCCCGAGCAGCACTTCGTAAACGCAGTCACCTGGGGCGGCGCCATCTTCCAGCTCGCCAACATTACCGGCCCCGCGCTTGGCGGTCTGTTGTTCACCTTTCCGCTGGCTCATTTTTTCCCGGGAACCAGGCTCGAAGGCGCAGGCATCGTCTATGTCTTCACATTCCTCATGCTGATCTGGTTCCTGATCCTTGTCGGCACGCTCCGCGTGCGTCCCGGCCGCATGGAGCATCGCGACCTTTCGATCGGAGTCCTGCTCGCCGGCTTCCAGTATGTGCGCCGCGCGCCCATCCTGCTCGGCTCCTTCTCGCTCGATCTGTTCGTCGTCCTGCTCGGCGGCGCCACGGCGCTGATGCCCATCTTCGCGCGCGATATTCTGCATCAGGGACCGCGCGGCCTGGGAATGCTGCGCGCCGCGCCGGCCGTCGGAGCGGTCATCATGTCGCTTGCGCTGGCTCGATTCCCGCTGCGCCGCCGCGCCGGCCGCAGCCTGTTTCTCTGCGTCTCCATCTTCGGAATCATGACGATTGTCTTCGGCCTCTCGCGCAATCTGTGGCTCTCGCTCGGCGCGCTGGTCGTGCTCGGCGCCGCCGATATGGTCAGCGTCATCGTTCGCGGCTCCGTGCTGCAACTGGCCACGCCGCCCGAGATGCGCGGCCGCGTGAGCGCCGTCAACTCGCTCTTCATCGGCGCCTCGAACGAGCTTGGCGAATTCGAGAGCGGCCTCACGGCGCAGTGGTGGGGCGCCGTGCGCGCGACGGTGATCGGCGGCTTAGGCGCGCTGGCCGTTGCCGGCCTCTGGTCGCGCCTCTTCCCGGCCCTGCGAAAGGCCGACGCGCTCACCTCCGAAGCCCTGCGCGCCGATATCGAAGCCGATGTAATCGAGCAGCAGCAATAAAGAGGATTTGCAAACGCGCCCGAAACGTGTTCCAATCGTAGAGTTGAAACAGGGGTGCTCCGCGCGCGTTGTTGGGCGCTGGCGGGGCTGAGAAGATACCCTCGAACCCGATCCGGATAATGCCGGCGTGGGAAGCTTTCGCATCCGAGCGGCCAATTTCTTCAAGACAGGCGCGAGCGCCTTTGTTTCAGGAATGGAGCAAAGGTGTCTATGTCCGCAGGCCGCAATTTTCCGCTGTTCCGCTCTGCAGCGCTCCGCACGTTTGCGGCGTCGCTGCTTGCCGTCTCGATTCTCGCCGCGCACGCACAGACCCAGCCGGCGGCGAATACCCAGCCGGCTCAGCAGGCCGCGCAGAGCCTTTCGCCGGTGAAAACGACCGTCGTGGTCCACGGCGAAACGAACGGCGACTATCTTCCCGAACAGGTCACGGTCGGCACGCTCGGCGGCGAACCGCTGAAGGACGCGCCGCTTTCGGCCACCGTGATCACTCTCGATGTGCTGAACGACCAGCAGGCGAAGCTGCTCTCCGACGTAGTGAAAAACGACGCCTCGATCGAAGACGATTACGTTCCCGTCGGCTACTACGGCGACTATCAGATTCGCGGCTTTCCCGTCGATCTTGCAACCGGCCTTGAGATCAACGGCATGACCATCGCCGGCGAACAGGATGTGCCGCTGGAAAACAAAGAGCAGGTCGAGTTTCTCAACGGTTTGGCTGGCGTGGAAAGCGGCGTCTCTTCGGGCGCTGGCCTGATCGACTACGTGACCAAGCAGCCGGCCGCTGTGCGCGCCGTCGATTTCGCCACGGATCAGTACGGCACAGCCTTCGGCGCGGGCGATTTTGGCCGCTTCTTCGGCAGCCGCAAGCAGGTTGGTGCGCGGCTAAACCTCGCCGGCGAGCGGATCGAGACTTACATGAATGGCACCGCAGGCTGGCGCGCCATGGGCGCCGGCGCGGCGAACTGGAAGATCAGCGAGCGCGCGGAGCTTGAGGGAAATTTCGAGTACCAGCACAAAACCGAGCGCGACGGCAGCGGCTACCAGTTGCTCGGCGGCACAACGCTGCCCGACATCAACCGCATCTTCCGCTCGACCATGCTGGGCGAACAGTCCTGGGCGCCGCCCGACACCTATGACACCTTCAACACCGGCGCACGCCTCAACCTGACATTCTCGCCGAAGTGGACGGCATTCGCCGCCGCCAGCCTGAGCCACTCGCTGATTCAGGACAATGTGATGTATGCCTACGGCTGCAGTTACGAAGCCGAATGTGCGCAGAACCCCGCGCCAGGACAGAGCCCAAGCTATTTCTTCGCCCCCGACGGGACATACGACGTCTACGATTACCGCGATCCGGGCGAACTGCGCATGGACGGGGAAGCCGAAGCCATGACGACAGGCTCGGTGAAGACCGGCGCAATCACACATGTGATCACAGCAGGCGGCGAACTGTTTCTGCGCAGCGTGCGGCAGCCCGGCTATTACTCGATCGCCGATCCCGTCTCGCCCGACGGCATCGTGCAGGATGGCGCAGTCTACACGTACATCGGCTCGGAGAACATCTATCAGCCGCTGGCGCCGTATCCAATCGAGAATCCTGTCGAGCAGGCCGGCCCGCGCCGTCTGTGGGAAGACAGCCATCAGTCATCTGCTGTTCTTCAGGATCGCATGCGGCTTCCCGGCGGCCTGCAGTTGATCGCCGGCGGCCGCTACGATGCGCTGCGCGACCATAATTACTCGGCGCAGGCTACGGATCCAACGGCGCCTATGCTGCCTACCGATAAGCCCGTCTGGCTGCCGCAGTACGCCATCACCTTCAGCCCGGCAGGCAACCTTACCCTTTACGGCAACTACGGCGTCCAGCTCTCCCTTGGGCCGCAGGGCCCGTGGTGGGTAGATAATTCGAGCCAGTTTCTCGCGCCCTACAACACGCGCCAGATTGAGACGGGCGTGAAGTACGAGCCGGGGCAGCGCATCCTGCTTGCAGCGGACGTGTTCCGTATGCGCGCTCCGTTCTTTTACCCAAGAGTGATTCAGGCCGCAGATACGTTTTGCCCCGCGGGAGTCTTTCAGAATCCCGGCGACATCTGTTTCGAGTCAGTGGGCCGCGAGACCCACGATGGCCTGGAATTGAACGCGCAGGGCAAAGCCGCAAGCTGGCTGCGGCTGACGGGATCGGCAGCGGCGATCAGCGCAATTTCCAGTCACACCGGAACACCGTCTTTCGATGACAAGCAGGTCATTAATGTGCCGCGCTTCCGGACTGTGGTCTTCACCGATGTCACCGTCCCGCGCCTGCGCGGCGTTGCGCTGATGCCCGGCTGGAGCTACACCAGCCGCAAGGAAGCCACGCGCGATGACACGGTAAGCGTCTCCGGCTACAACCTTTTCAGCCTGGGCCTGCGCTATACTCCCGGCGGCGAGCAGGGGCGCATGAGCTTCCGCATCTACGCCGACAACATTACCGACAAGAAATACTGGTCCGATACAGGGGCCAACTACGGCGACACGTTCATCTGGCTGGGAGCGCCGGCGCTGGTGCGGGCCTCGGCGCGGTACACCTTTTAATGAGCGGGAACGAGCCAGTTTCATTGGCCAACAAAAAAATCGCAATGAGCGAAACCGTAAAAGCGCACGGATTAAACGGCAGACTGGTCGAGCCCGACTGGCGGCCGCTCACGATCGAGGAGCTGCGTCCGCTGCTGGCGGAGTTTCCTGCCGCCGGAGCGCCGCGGGAGATTCTCTTCGCCAGCCCGCGGCCGCTCTCGGCGGCGGCCGTCGTGCGAACCGAGCGCGGGCGCGTATTTGTAAAGCGGCATGCACGCGCGGTGCGCGATGCGGAAGGACTGCTCGAAGAGCACCGCTTTATGGAGCATCTCGCAGAGAACCGTGCGTCTGTGCCTCGCGTGCTCAGGAATGCCGGCGGCCAGAGCGCAATCGAGCGCGGCTCATGGACCTATGAGGTCCATGAGCCGGCTTCCGGGATCGATCTTTACGGAGAAGCGCAATCGTGGACGCCGTTTCGCAGCGCGGCACACGCTCGGGCTGCAGGCGAGGCGCTGGCGCGCCTGCATTGCGCAGCGGAGGGCTTCGACGCTCCGCGCCGAAAGGCACAGCCACTGGTGGCCAGCTTCACCATCTTTGCCGATCCGGATGCGGACGAAGCGATGCGGCTCTATCTTGCCGCGCGGCCGGAGCTGGCCGGTCATGCGGCGGTGCGCGAATCAGCGCAGCAGGCGCTCGAGCTGCTTGCGCCGTTCCACGCCGAGCTTTGTCCGCGTCTGCCTGAGCTTCGCCCGCTGTGGACGCACAACGACCTGCACGCTTCGAATCTTTTGTGGAGCGATACCTCTCCAAACGCACGGGCAACGGCGGTGATCGACTTTGGATTGGCAGACCGGACAAACGCCGTACACGATCTTGCACATGCCATTGAGCGAAATATCATCGAGTGGCTGTCGCTGGTGGAAGACCCCGCGGAGCCGGATCGCGTGCCTGTGCATTCCGAGCATCTCGAAGCGCTGCTCGCCGGCTACGAGCAGGTGCGCGCGCTCAACGCGGACGAGGCTGCGGCGCTGGCCCCGATGCTGGCGCTTTGCCATGCAGAGTTCGCGCTCTCTGAGGCCGAATATTTTCTCGGCGTGCTGCACTCCGAGGAAAGCGCGCGCATGGCGTACAGCGGCTGGCTTGTCGGTCATTCGCGCTGGTTTCATAGTGCGGCTGGCCGGCGGCTCCTCGACTTTCTGCGCCGGCGGGCAGATCGCCGCGCATTTTCCATAGAGAGGGCGGCGCGCGCATGATGCCGGCGATCTGGGCTTACCTCGGCGCTCACGGGCTGGAGCTTGCCGGCATGATAACAACTGTGCTGGGCATCTGGCTCGCGACCAGACGCCTGCTCATCTGCTGGCCCGTCAGCTTGCTGGCCGACGTTCTTTACCTCATTGTCTTCTACCAATCGCGGCTCTATTCCGACGCTCTGCTCCAGATTTTCTTTGTCGCATTCACGTTCTACGGCTGGTGGCACTGGTGGCGCGGCGTGCTGGAAGAGGGCACGGTGCGCGTTGCGCCGCTTGGCCTGCGCGGATGGACTGGCGGCATGATTGCCGGCGCTATTGGCGCTGTGCTGCTTGGCGCGCTGATGGTGCGCGTGGGCGCTGCGTTGCCGTATCTTGACGCAACGCTCGCCAGCTACAGCCTGGTCGCAAGCTGGTGGCAGGCGCGCAAACACCTTGCAAACTGGTGGCTGTGGATCGTCATCGATCTAATTTACATCGGCGAATATCTGTACAAGGATCTGCAAGCCACTGCGCTGCTTTACGCCGGACTGGTGCTGCTTGCGGCGCTCGGCCTGCGCGACTGGCGAAGGGCGCAAACGCCTCAGATGGCCGTCTGAACTACGTTCTGCAGCGGTTCGCCGCTCATGTAGCGGCGCAGCTCGGCTGCGGCAACCTGCAGCGCCCGGCGCGCAAACTGCGGACTCGAAGCCGCCACATGCGGCGTGACGATTACGTTCGGACAGCTCCAAAGCGGATGCCCTTCGGGAAGCGGCTCCGGATCCGTCACATCGAGAGCGGCGCGAATGCGGCCCGACTGCAGCGCCTCGACCAGCGCCTCCGTGTGCACCACTGCGCCGCGAGCTGCATTGACCAGAAGCGCGCCCTGGCGCATGAGAGCAAATTGCTCATGATCGATCAACCGGCGCGTCTGCTGCGTGTAGGGAACAATCAGCACGATGATTTCAGCGCGCGGAATAAGCCCATTGAGTTCGTCGACTGCGTGAACTTCCGGCTCGGGCCGCCGCGTGCGCGCCACGCGCAGCATCTCCACGCGGAACGGAGCGAGCATCCGTTCGATTTCCTTGCCGATTGCGCCGTAGCCCACCAGCAGAACGGTCTTGCCGGTCAGCTCTTCGAGCATCACCGGCGGATGATGCGGGTGCGCGTCGCCGGAAATTGCCGCGTAGGCATCGCTGGCCTCATTGCGCCGGCGCCAGTCGCCGGAGCGTTGAATGTCGAGAAAGAGCGGGAACTGTTTCAGCGCGGCAAGAATGGCCGCGATGGTCCACTCGGCCGTAGAGATATTGTGCGCGCCCTGCGCATTACAAATCGTGACGCGCGGACCTACAGTCGCCGCAATCCACTCCGTGCCCGCCAGCAGCGACAGCACAAGCCGCACGCCGCGCAGGCGGGGCCACGTCTTCATTGCGCGCGTGGCGTATGGATCGGGGATCCAGACTTCCGCCTCCACGTCGTGTTCCATGCGGCTGGACACCGGGATCAGTTCAACTCCGGCAGGAAAGTCGCGCAGGAGTTCTTTCGCAATCGTGTCTGGATAGGCAACGCGCAGCATTGGATTATGGTTTCCCCTGTATCTTACTTCAGCGATGGTGCGGCGCGACGGCAGAGCGCGGATGAGCAAGCCTATACGGCAAGCAGGTTGGTGTAAACAGCCATGCCCGCAACCGCGTCCACGCGCATTCGGTCGAGATCGTCAATCTCCTGCTGGCTGCGTATGCCGCCGGCAACGATCAGCTGGCGGCAGGTGAGCCTGCGCAGCCGCGCGGCTACATCCATCGGAAAGCCCTGCATCAGGCCCTCGCCGTCCACATGCGTGTAGAGGAATGCCGAGACGTACTTCTCAAGCTGCGGAATGGCGTCGTCGGGCGTCGTCTCGACCAGAGCCTTCCAGCCTTTCACGGCGATGCGGCCGTTCCTGGTATCGACTCCGGCCACTACCTGCTCGACGCCGACTTCTCCGGCCAGCGCCGCGGCAAATTCGGCATTCACGGAGCCATCGGCGGCAAACAGCGCCGACCCGACAATGACGCGGCGCGCGCCGCAGTCCAGCACCTGGCGCGCGCGTTCCCTGGAGTGAATGCCGCCGCCCACCTGCACCGGCAGCCGCTTCGAAATCCGCTCGACGAGCGCCGCGTTATCGCCCTGGCGCATGGCCGCGTCCAGGTCGATAAGCTGCACCATCGGGTAGCGGGAGAATTTCTCAATCCAATATTCGAAATCGTCAAAGGCGAGGCGGAGCTTTTCGCCCTGCACGAGCTGGACGATGCGGCCGCCCATCAGATCGATGGAAGGAATCAGCATGGAAGCCTCACGGGAACGCCGGCTTGCGCAAGCTCCTGCTTAAGAGAGCGTGCGCTGGAAACGCCGAAATGAAAGATGCTGGCGGCGAGCGCAGCGTCGGCTTTGCCGCGCGCAAAGACATCGGCAAAGTGCGCCACGGTGCCTGCGCCTCCGGATGCGATGACAGGA
>Ga0070737_10004043_pt1 | contig 15065 bp, 10 predicted proteins | sample Coa_R1_10_FD_66438 | JGI IMG/M metagenome (GOLD analysis project Ga0070737, IMG submission 66438) | Surface soil microbial communities from Centralia Pennsylvania, which are recovering from an underground coalmine fire - Coalmine... | ecosystem: Environmental > Terrestrial > Soil > Unclassified...
GCGCGCATCTAGCGTAGCGCCAGCGCCCGTTCGGCCGCGGCGCGCAGCTCTTTGACCGCGGTACCGATCCCCGCATCCGCGTGGAAGACCGCCGTTCCCGCCACCAGCACGCGCGCACCCGCTGCCGTGGCCGGGCCGATCGTCTCCAGGTCGATGCCGCCGTCGACCTCTAGCTCGGCCGTTGCTCCCAGTTCATCCAGCAACGCCCGCGCCTCGCGCAGCTTCGCCAGCGCCAGCGGCAAGAACTTCTGGCCGCCCCAGCCGGGATTGATCGACATCACCAGCAGCAGGTCGAGGTCGGGCAGCACCCAGCGCACCATATCGAGCGGCGTCGCCGGGTTGATGGCGACGCCGGCGCGCATGCCCGCGCTCTTGATCGTGTGTACAACGCGGTGCAGATGTGGGCACGCCTCGGCATGGACGGTCATGATCGTCGCACCGGCGTCGCGGAAGGCCGCGATCTGGCGTTCCGGCGCTTCGATCATGCAGTGCACGTCGAGCGGGAGGTCGCAGCTGCGGCGCACGGCCTCGACGATCTGCGGCCCGAAGGTGATGTTCGGCACGAAATGACCGTCCATCGGATCGATGTGGATGTAGTCCGCGCCGGCCGCCTGGCAGGCCCGCACCTGCTCGCCGAGGCAGGCGAAATCGGCGGCGAGGATCGAGGGGGCGATCTTCACCGGCGAGTCGCTCATGCTAGCGCGTCCTCCTCGGCTGCCAGGCTGGCGCGATCGCGCTCTTCCGCGGCGGCTAGCCAGGCGCGTGCGCGGGCGATGTTCTCTGCCACGCGCCGGCGTGCGGTGCCGCCGGGCACGTCGCGGCCATCGACGGCGCGGTCGAGGTCGATGCGCGTCACATCCTCGTCGAAGAGCGGCGAGAAGCGGCGGTACTCCTCGAGCGAGAGGTCGGTGAAGTCCTTGCCTGCCGCTTCCGCATAGCGGACGAGGCGACCGACGACCGCGTGCGCCTCGCGGAAGGGCAGACCTTTGCGCACCAGGTAATCGGCGATGTCGGTCGCGAGCGCGTATCCCGCGGCGGCGGCGGCGCGCATGCGCTCGGTGCGCCAGGTCAGCGTCAGCATCATCTCGGTGAAGACCTGCAGCGTGCTGAGCAGGATATCGTGCGTGCGCAGCAGCGGGCCTTTGTCTTCCTGCATGTCGCGGTTATAGGTGAGCGGCAGCGCCTTCATCATCGTCAGCGTGGCGATCAGGTTGCCGTAGACGTGGCCGGTACGACCGCGCGCCAGTTCGGCGACGTCGGGGTTCTTCTTCTGCGGCATGATGCTTGAACCGGTAGCGAAGGCGTCGTCGATGACGACGTAGCCGAACTCGCGCGTGCTCCACAGCACCAGCTCCTCGGCCAGGCGCGAGAGGTGCATCATGCAGATCGCGGCGGCGGCATGGTATTCGAGCACGAAGTCTCGATCGGCGATCGCATCCATGCTGTTGCCGGTGATGCCGGCGAAACCTAGTTCGCGTGCGGCGAGCTCGCGGTCGAGCGGGTACGGCAGACCGGCCAGCGCGCCGCTACCCAGCGGCGAGACGTTCGCCGAGCGCACGACGGCCAGAAACCGACGTTCATCGCGGCGCAGCATCTCCCAGTAGGCCATCAGCCAGTGTGAGAGCAGCACCGGCTGTGCGGGCTGAAGATGGGTATACCCCGGCATAACGACGCCCAGATGCCGCTCGGCCTCTTCAACGAGGGCACGTTGCAGCCGGCGCAGCTCGGCGACAACCGTCCGTGCCGCTTCCCGTACCAGCAGGCGGAAATCGGTCAGCACCTGGTCGTTGCGCGAGCGGGCGGTGTGCAAGCGACCGGCGGGCGCACCGATGCGCCGCTCCAGCTCGGCTTCGACGTTCATGTGCACGTCTTCGAGCTCGGGACGGAGCGTGAAGCGTCCAGCGCGGGCGTCTTCGGCGATGGCGAGCAAGCCATCGACGATGGTGCGCGCGTCCTCTTCGGGGATGATCCCCTGCCGACCGAGCATCGTCGCGTGGGCCACCGAACCGGCGATGTCGTACGGCAGCAGCGCGGCATCCTGCCCGATCGATTCGGTGTAGGCCTCGACCAGAGGACTGGTCTCGCTCGCGAACCGTCCGCCCCACAGTTTGCTGCTGCCCGCGCTATCCTCGTTGTGCTCGTTCACCCGTCCTGCTCCGTCGCGCCGCCGTTGCCCGGCGCGCTTGCATCGTACACAACCGCGCGGCTTGCGGCATGACGCTGGCCGCCTCAGTCGTAGCGATCGGCGCGGGTGATCGTGCCGGTCGTCGGGTCGGGCGTCTCGCTCGGCAGCAGGCGAGATTCGGCGAAAGAGGGGCGCTCGCGCCGCAGTTCGGGCAGATCGCGCAGCTCGCAGAGGTCGTCAATCTGGTACGTCGGCATCACCGCCGGGCGTTGACCGGCGGGCAGACGGCGGCCGTTCCGTTTCCAGACGGTGCGCATGCCAAGCAGCCGCGCTCCATGAATGTCTGTCGTCAGCGAATCGCCGATCACGATCGCCTCGCTCGGTTCGACGCCGAGCCGGGTCAGCACGTCGAGGAAGGCGCGCGGGTGCGGGCGCAGCCAGCCGCTGCAATGCGCGCCGGCCACCGCATCGAACAGACCAGCCAGGCCGGCGCCAGCAAGCTCGGTTGCCAGAAAGTGCGCCGCGTGCGGGCTATCGTCGATCACCGCGAGAAGGTAACCGGCCTCGCGTGCCCAGCGCAACGTCGCGACTGTATCAGGAAAGGTCTGCCGGCCGAGTCGCTCTGGATCGACGTAGCTCGCGCGCCAGAGAAGGTCGAGATCGTCCGGGCTGAGCACGAGGCCCGCCGCTGCGGCCACGCGCTCGACGTGGAGGAGGTAATCGGGTGCGAGCAGTGAGCGCCGCGCTTCGCGTTCGACCTCGTGGATGGTGCCGATCAGCGCGGCGGCGAGCGCCGTAGCATCGACGTAGGCGACGCCCCACCTGTCGAGCAGCACCGCCACCGCCCGGGCGACGGCGGCACGCTCGCGCTCGGCGTTGTGTGGTAGCGTGTGTTGCCAGAGCGTATCGGTCGTGTCGAAGATCAGCGCGCGGACATGCATGACGCTTTCAGGGTAACGCGCCGCGCTTGTCCCGGGGAGCAGTAGTCGGGAGAATCCCGTCGTCCGCTCGTGCAGACGATGCCTACTTGACGCGGAGAAGAATCGGCATAGGCTTGTCAGTACAAACCAGCGCGGAGCGCCGGCGCTCCCGCGTGGCACGAAGAGGTTGTGCAACGTGAACAAGCCGCAGTTGATCTCCGACTTCCTCGAACGCGCCCTTCAGCTCTATCGCGACAAAGAAGGTATCGTGTGCGGCAGCCAGCGCTACACGTACGCGCAGTTCGGCGAGCGTGTCTACCGGCTCGCGAACGCCCTGGCAACGTACAACATCGCCAAAGGCGATCGCGTTGCGCTGCTCAGCCCGAACTGCCATCGCTTTCTCGAAGCGCTCTTCGGCGTGCCGGCGATCGGAGCGATCCTCGTTCCGCTCAACTACCGTCTCGTAGCCTCCGACTTCATCTACATTGTGAACCACGCGGGGGCACAGGTTTTCCTCGTCGATGAGGAGCTGGTGCCAACGGTAGACGACATCCGCGATCAGTTGCCCGGCGTGCGCCTCTTCGTCCAGCTGGGCGGCACGGCGCGCGCTGGCTGGCTGAGCTACGAGGAGCTGCTGGAAAGCGCCAGCCCGGCGCGTCCGGCCGATCCGCGCCTGGAGGATAACGACCTCGCCACATTGAACTACACCTCCGGCACGACTGCGCGGCCGAAGGGCGTCATGATGACGCACAAGAACCTTTACACCAACGTCATGAACACGATCGCCCACCTCGGTGTGACCGAGGAGGATGTGCTGCTGCACACGCTGCCAACCTTCCACGCCAACGGTTGGGGTACGCCGTTCACCGCCACCGGCCTCGGTATGAAGCAGGTCGTGCTGCGGAAGATCGACGGCGACGCGATCTACCGTCTGATCTCGGAAGAAGGCGTGACGTGGGCGTGCATGGCGCCGGCGGTGCTCAGCACGATCCTCAACTTCCCGGAGAAGACCAAGTATCCGATCAAGACCCGGCCACGCTTCATCGTCGCCGGTGCGCCACCGCCCGCCGCCTTCATCAAGCGGCTGCGCGAGGAGCTAGGTTGGGAGTTCACCCAGGTGTATGGCCTGACGGAGACGGCCCCGTTCCTGACCGTCTGTACGCTGCGGAGCGATATGAAGAAGCTTCCGCCCGACGAGCAATACCAGATCATGGCGCGTGCTGGCGTGCCGATGCTCGGCGTCGACCTGCGCGTCGTCGATCAGCACGGCAACGATGTTGCGCCCGACGATCAGCAGATCGGCGAGGTGGTCGCACGCGGCAACGTGATCATGAAGGGGTACTGGCGCCAGCCAGAAGAGACCGACAAGTGCATCGTCGACGGCTGGTTCCATACCGGCGACCTCGCCACGATCAACAAGGACGGCTACATCAACATCGTCGACCGCGCCAAGGACGTCATCATCTCCGGCGGCGAAAATATCTCCTCGATCGAGGTCGAAGACGTCCTATACAAGCACCCGGCGGTGCTGGAGTGCGCAGTGATCGGCGTTCCCAGCGAGAAGTGGGGCGAAACGCCCAAAGCGCTGATCGTGCCGCGGCCTGGCACGCAGCCAACGGCGGAGGAGATCATCGCTTTCTGCCGCGCCAACATGGCCCACTTCAAAGTGCCGACGAGCGTTGAGTTCGTCGAGTCGCTGCCACGCACGGCGACGGGCAAGCTGCAGAAGTACATCCTGCGTGAGAAGTACTGGCAGGGGGTCGCGCGCCGCGTCAACTAGGCGTGCTGGCGCCACGAACGGCCGGCTGCGACGGGGGACGCTTCGGACAGGGCGTCCCCCTTTTGTTTGCGGCATCAGCGATGCGCTCAGGATTGCGCGCCGAGCAGCTCGTGCACGACGCTGCTGAAGATGTCGAGCGCCTCGTCGATCTCGGCGTCGCTCACGATCAGCGGCGGCGAGAAGCGTAGGGTGTTTGGCCGTAGAACGTTGACGAGCAGCCCACGCTCCAGGCAGCGTGCGGAAACGTCGGCCGCCACGTCTTCCGTGAACTCGACGGCGCACAGCAGGCCCAGTCCGCGCACCTCCTTGATGCCGTGCGTGGCATCCTCCAGCGCGCGTAGCCGCGCCAGCAACCGCTGCCCCTTTCGCTCGACCTGAGCAGGGATGTCGTTCTCGATGATGTAGCGCAGAACCGCGACGCCCGCGGCGGTCGCCAGGGGGTTGCCGCCGAAGGTCGAGCCATGGTCGCCGGGCACGAAACAGGCGGCAACGTTCTCTTTTGCGAGCACCGCGCCGATCGGCACGCCCCCGGCGAGGCCCTTGGCGAGCGTCATGATATCCGGCTCGATGCCGTAGCGCTGGTAAGCCCAGAGTGTCCCCGTGCGTCCGACGCCGGTTTGCACTTCGTCGAGGATCAGCAGCAGGTTGTTGTCATCGCAGAGCTGGCGTACGGCGGGCAGATACTCCGGGGCAGGAATGTTGACGCCGCCCTCGCCCTGTACGGGTTCAAGCAGCACGGCGACGGTTTCCGGCCCGATCGCCGCGCGCAGGGCGGCGATGTCGTTGAACGGTACATGGGTGAAGACGGGCGCGATCAACGGTTTGAACGGCTCCTGGTAGCGCGGCGTGCCCGTCGCGCCGAGTGCGCCAACGGTGCGGCCATGAAAGCCGTTCCAGGCGCAGATGATCCCTGCCGCGCCGTTCTTGTGCTGGCCGCCCCATTTCACCGCCAGCTTGATCGCCGCCTCTACGGCCTCGGCGCCGCTGTTGCAGAACCAGGCGCGGTCGAAGCACGAGTTGGCGACGAGCAGTTCGGCCAGTTCGATCTGCGGCTCGCTGTAGAACAGGTTCGAGATATGGATCAGTTTGCGCGCCTGCTCGGCGATCGCCTCGACGAGCACCGGGTGATCGTGACCCAGGCAGCAGACGGCGATGCCCGCCACGAAGTCGAGGTAGCGCTTTCCTTCGCAATCGAACACTTCGGTGCCCTGGCCGCGCTCGATCGTGACCGGAGCGCGCTTGGCCGCCTGGAAGTACACGCGCGCCTCGCGCTGCTGCCAATCGGCGTTGCTGGTCTGTCGGGCGGGCGTCGTGCTGGTCATGGCGGCCTCCTTTTGTTGCGAATGGTCCGGGCTTTCCACGCTACGCGCCGCGTCGGCTGATGGCAAGAGCGCAGCCGTCGCGCGCTACCGTGCGGAGGGGGCAGGCGTCGGCACCGGCGTCGCGACGAGCTGTTGCAGCCGTTCGAGGATCGCTTTCAAGCGCGCCTGCTGCTCGCCGTAGCCGGCGAAGTCGCCGTTGCGCAGGGCGGTTTCGGCCTGACGCTCCGCATCGACCGCCTCGCGCACAAGGCTGGGAACATCGTCGGGCAGTGCTGATGGTGTGGCGCGGCCGGCGGCGCCGGTAGCAGGACGGGCGACAGGGGTGGCTGCTGGTGTAGCCGCGGACGTTGCGCTGGTGACTGGCGTGGCGGCCGCGCTTGCGGCGGCGCTGCCGGCCGCGTTGGCAACAGCGGCCTGCCCTACCGCGTACGTCGGCGGCGCCTGGCCGAGCGCGACCGCCAGCACCTGCGAGAGCGTTGGCTCCATGTACACGTTGCCGTTCGCGTAGGCGATCACGGCGATCACGGCTGGTTTCGGATTTTGCTCGCCCTGCAGGTAGACTGGCTCGACATAAAGATAGGACGAACCGACGGGGATGAAGAGCAGGTTGCCGCGCTGGATGCGCGATCCCTGGACGTTGAGCAGCGAGAACTTCTGCGAGATCGCGGGTTGCGAGTCGATGCTCTGCTCGACCTGGGCCGGACCGGGGATCACGCGACCGGCCGGGAAGCGGTAGATGATCAGCTTGCCGTAGTTCGCCCCGTCCATGCGCGCGGCCATCAGCGCGATCGCGTTCGGCTTGTTGGCGGGTGTGAACGGCCGGATCAGGACGAACTCCGCCTGCTGCTCGCCTGGCAGCCGCATGATCAGGTAGTAGGGCACCACGTCCTGCCCGGCTGCGCCCGCGCCCTCCTTTGGCGTTGCCCAGAGGTCGTCCTGCCGATAGAACGCGCCGGGGTCGGTGATGTGGTACAGGCGCAGAACATTGGCCTGCGCGGTAAAGAGGTCCTCCGGATAGCGCAGGTGCTGCCGCAGGTCGGGCGGCATCGCCGAGAGCGGCTGGAAAAGCCGGGGAAAGATCTTCTGGTACGTGCGCGCGATCGCGTCGGTAGGGTCGGCGAGGTAGAACGTCACCTCGCCAGTGTAGGCATCGATCACGACCTTGACGCTGTTACGGATATAGTTGTAGCCATCGTTGTTTTGCTGCGCGTAGGGGAAATCGTTGGTCGTCGTGTAAGCATCCTGGATCCAGTACAGTTTGCCGTTGGAGATCACGAGGTAGGGGTCTTTATCGAGCTTCAGGAACGGCGCGAGGTGCGAGACGCGGTCGCGGATGTTGCGCCGGTAGAGCAGCCGACTGCCGCTCTGGATCTGGCCGCTGATGAGGATATTCGTATCGCCCAGCTCCCAGGCGAAGATCAGCCGGCGGAAAAAACTGCCGATGCCGATACCGCCAGGGCCGTCGTAGCGCGTCTGTGCCGCGAGGCCCTGATTGGTGCGGTAGTCGAACTCCGGCTCCTGCGCACCGACGATCACCCACGTGTTTGTTTGCTGGCCGTAGTAGATACGCGGCTGTGCAAGCTGGATCTGGCCTTGCGGCGGGATGTTTTGCAGGATGTACACCGGCAAACCGTACTGGTCGATCTGGTTCACCGGGTTCATCACGGCGCCGTAGCCGTGCGTGTATTGCAGGTGGATGTTGACCCAACCACGTGTATCCGGCGGGAGCTGCGTCGTTGCCAGTTCGCGCGCGGAGAGTGTGACCTCGACCTCTTTGCCGCCGAGCATGTAGCGATCGACATCGACATCGTCGAAGGTGTAGAACTGCTGGATCTCTTGCTGCTGCTGGTATGTCAGCAGCTCGAAGCGCGGATCCCACAGGCGGATATTGTCGATCGTGTCCCGATCTTGCGCCACGATCTGGTCGTTGACCTGATCGTTGGCATCGAACTGCTCCTCGCTCACGTTCGCCAGGTTGTACGCTAGGCGCGTCATGGCGATGTTGCGTTCGATGTACGGCGTTTCTTTCGCCAGCTCGTTCGGCACCACGGTGAAGCGCTGGACGATCGCCGGATAGATAGCGAGCACGACGATCAGCGACGCAATCCAGGCGACGCCGCCCACTACCGTTGCGATCAGGCTACCGCGGACGATGGTGTAGACGACGCCCGCGATCGCTCCCAGCGCGAAGACGCTGACGATGATGTACGCCGGGATGCGGGCGTGGATATCGGTGTATGTTGCTCCCTGTACACGGCCGTTGGTGGAAAGGTCGAGGTCGAAGATGCTCAGCACGTAGCCGAAGATGAACAGCAACAGGAGCGCGATCAGCAGCGCGCCGAGATGAGTGCGCACCCCGCGGCCGAGCCTGATCTCGAAGTTCTGCAGGCTGAAGACGAAGCCGTACACCCCTGCTACAGCGACCAGGCTAACCAGGGTGACGCCGAGCAGCCAGCTTTGCAGCGCGTGCAGCCCTGGCAGTGTGAAAACGAAGAACGCCGCGTCGCGATGGAACTGCGGATCGCGTACGCCGAACGCGGTGGCGTTGAACCAGCGCAGGTAGATCGCCCAGTCGCCGCTGGCGCTGGCGCCGAAGACGACGGCAAAGAAGAGCGCCCCCGCCACAAGAGCGATGCGACCGATCTGCCGCAGCGTAGCCGGCTCGACGTCGGGGATGAAGCTTTCTTCCAGGCCGCGCGGCGCGAAACGACGCGTCAGCGCCAGGTTCACGGCGGTCAGAGCAAGGAAGAAGAGCGCGCCGATCGCGAACAGCGCAACCTTGGCGACGATCTGCGTGCGGTAAACCGAGGCATAGCCGAGGCTTGCGAACCAGAGGTAATCAGCGTAAATGCTCTTGCCCACCGAAGCGGCGACGTAGAGCACGATGAGAGCGACGAGAACAAAGAGCCAGCGTGCACCGGGGACGTGGGAGCCGCGGCGCCGGACACCGCGGAACGGTGGAGGCGGTGGACCGAGCATGCCGCGGTCATCCGGCGGACCGTTCGAGGCCAATCGCCCCTCCTCGCCTGGCAGTAGCGCTCAGGCTACTACCAGCGTACCGCGTGGCCGGCCTTCCAGCACCTCGGCGAGGGCGCGCGGCGCGCGGCCATCGACGATCCAGGCGCGGGCGCCGTTGCGCGCGGCGCGCAGACAGGCGTCGATCTTGGGCAGCATGCCACCCGAGAGCGCCCCTTCCATCCGCAGCCGCTCCCGCTCGGCGGCATCGAGCGTTGTGACCGCTGCACCACTCTTATCGAGCACGCCGGGCACATCGGTGAGGAAGACGAGCAAGCAACGGCCGAAGGCGGCGGCGATCTCGCCGGCCATGCTGTCGCCGTTGATGTTGACAAGTTCGAGGCCGTGCTCGGTCCCGGCGATGCCGATCGGCGCGACGAGCGGCAGCAGGCCAGCGTCGAGCAGCAGGCGCAGCGTGGTTGTGTCGGCCTCGCCCTCGGTGCCAACGTAGCCGAGCGCAGGGTTGCCGATCCGCGCCTGTAGCAGACCGGCATCGGCGCCGCAGAGGCCGAAAGCGCGCGCGCCGCGCTGCGCGAACTGGGCCACGAGCTGTTTGTTGATCAGCCCCGCCAGCACCGCCACGACGACATCGCGCGCTGCCGCATCGGTCACGCGCAGGCCATCGACAAAGCGGCTCGGCACTTCGTGCACGTCGAGCCAGCGCGTGATCTCTGCGCCGCCGCCGTGCACCACGACGACGCGCACACCCGCGCGGTGCAGCGCCACGATGTCGTCCAGCGCCGTATCGTGCTGCCCCAGGGTGCTGCCGCCGATCTTGACGATCAGAGTCTCCATCCCGTTCATCGCTCGCCGCGCTCACGTCGTGTAATCGGCGTTGAGATGCACGTACTCTTCGGTGAGGTCGCAGCCCCAGGCGGTGGCGGTTGCGCTGCCCACGCCGAGGTCGGCAGCGATGATCACCTCGCGCTGCTTCATTGCGGCCACGCCCGTGGCAGGGTCGACGTTGGTTGGCCCGCCGCGCGCATACGCGACCACGTCCCCAAGCCGCACCTCGGCGCGTTCGAGGTCGATCGCGGCACCGCTGCGACCGATCGCCATCAGCACACGGCCCCAGTTGAAATCGTTGCCGTACACCGCCGCTTTGACCAGCGGCGACGAGGAGATCGTGCGCGCAGCGCGGCGGGCCTCATCCACGTTCCGCGCGCCGCTCACGCGCACCTCGATCAGCTTCGTCGCGCCCTCGCCGTCGGCGGCCAGCGCGCGTGCCAGCGTCCGGGCTACCGCGAAGAGCGCTTCGCGCAGGGAGGAGTCGGCGCTTCCCGCCGTGAACGGCTCGCCGCCGGCCGCGCCGTTGGCGAGCAAGATCGCCGTATCGCTCGTGCTCGTATCGCCGTCAACGCTGACCATGTTGAACGTTTCATCGACGACTTCGCGCCAGAGCGGATCGATGTACGCCTCGGCGATCGGCGCATCGGTCGTCAAGAAAGCGAACATCGTCCCCATATCGGGGTGCAGCATCGCCGCACCCTTGGCCACGCCGCCGACGTGGTACGTGCGCCCGCCGATCGAGAAGGCGACGGCGGTATGCTTGGGGTGCGTGTCGGTTGTCATGATGGCGCGGGCGAAGTCGCGGCCGCCATCGGGGCGCAGCTCCACGCGGGCGATCGCCTCGCGCACACGCTCCATTGGCAGCGTCCAGCCGATGACACCTGTCGAGGCGACGAGCACCTCTTCGGTGGCCAGGCCGAGCTTGCGTGCCGTCAGCGCGCACATCTCGCGCGCGTCGGCGAGTCCGCGGGCGCCGGTGGCGACGTTGGCGATGCCGCTGTTGGCGACGATCGCGCGCGCCCGCCGCTTCGCCACGTGCTCGCGCGAGACGGTGACGGGGGCGCCCTGCACCGTGCTGCGCGTGAAGACGCCCGCCGCCGTGCACGGGCGCTCCGCGTAGAGGATGCCAAAATCGAGACGGGCCGGATCGCTGTAGCGAACGCCCGAATGTACGGCCCCGGCGAGGAAACCGGCCGGGGTGGTCACGCTGCCGTCGGCGATCTCGGCGATCATGCACGAACTCCCATGGGCAAGTCTGAGATGGGACGATACAAACTGTCGTGGGTGCCGGGTCTATGGATAGAGAGCCGGGGCAGTCAGGCCGCTGCTCCGGTCGAGACCGAGCATGAGATTGAGGTTCTCGATCGCCTGCCCGGCGGCACCCTTCACCAGATTGTCGAGCACCGACGACACCACGAGCCGGCCGGCGCGCTCGTCTACCCACGGATAGATGAGGCAGTAGTTGCTGCCAGCGGTGTGCTTGGTGTGCGGCGGCGCATCGACGACGCGCGTGAATGGCGCGTCGCGATAGAAGTCGCGATAGAGGGTGCGGATCTCGCTCGCCGGGTCGGCGCCGAGACGGTCGCGGCGCAGGTCGGCGTAGCAAGTCGTCTCGATGCCGCGCACCATCGGCACGAGGTGGGGTACGAACGTCACGCGTGGCGTCGGCGCCTCGGCGAGGCGGGCCAGCTCCTGCGTGATCTCCGGCAGGTGACGGTGCCCCTTCGTACCGTAGGCAACGACGTCTTCATCCGCCTCAGAGAAGTGATATTCGAGCCTGGTGCTGCGGCCCGCGCCGGAGATGCCAGACTTGCTGTCGATCACGATGCCCGGTTCGATGAGTCCCGCTTTGATCGCTGGTGCAAGCGCCAGGATCGCCGACGTCGGGTAGCAGCCGGGATTAGCCACGATGCGTGCGCCGGCGATCGCGTCGCGGTACAGCTCGGGCAGGCCGTAGACTGCTTCCGCCAGCAGGTGCGGCGCTGGATGCTCGACGCCGTACCAGGCTTGGTACTCGTCTGCGTTCTTCAAGCGGAAATCTGCGCTAACATCGATCACCGGAAGACCGCGCTCGATGAACGGCAGCAGCGCCGCGGCGCTGGCAGCGTGCGGTAGGCAGGAGATCACGAGGTCGAGATCGCCGTCCAGTTCGGGTGCGATGGTGAGGTCGTAGGCGAAAAGGTGCGGAAACACGGCGGCGAGCGGCCGGCCGGCTTCGCTGCGCCCGGTGCATGCGACCAGGCGCGCGGCCGGGTGGTGCAACAGCAGCCGCGCCGTCTCCACGCCTGCGTAGCCTGTAACGTTGATGATGCCGATTCTGTACACCGAACCTGCTCCCTCGCTCACGGGGCGAGTCTACCACTCGCTTTCGAGCGCGAACAACCGGGGCAGAAGCTCTTCACCGCAGCGGCGCGATGGGCGACACTTGTACCGCTGCGGAGACGGGAGATGAAACGCGGACGCCGGCCACGGCGAATGCGCGGGCGTATCAGGAGGCGTTGTGTACCAGGAGCTACGCATCTTCAGTGGAAACGCGCATCCCGAGCTGGCCGCCGCCATCTGCGACCAGATGGGCCGGCCGCTGGGCAAAGCGTCGGTGTACGAGTTTAGCAATGAGAACATCTTCGTCCAGATCGAGCAGAACGTGCGCGAGCGGGATGTTTTCGTCATCCAGCCCGCCGCATCGCCGGTGAATACGCGCCTGATGGAGCTGTTCATCATGATCGATGCGCTGAAGCGCGCATCGGCGGCGCGGATCACCGCCGTGATGCCCTACTACGCCTACGGCCGCAGCGACAAGAAAGACCAGCCGCGCGTACCGATCACCGCCCGGCTGATCGCCAACTTTCTCGAAACCGCTGGCGCCAATCGTCTGCTCACCGTCGACCTGCACGCCGGGCAGATCCAGGGCTTTTTCAACATCCCCGTCGATGAACTGACGGCGCTCAAACTGTTCGTGTCGTACTTCAAGCAGCTCGAACTGCCGAACCCGGTGGTCGTCGCGACCGATGCCGGCGGCGCCAAACGCGCGCGCAGCATGGCCGAGCGGCTCGATCTGCCGCTGGCGGTGATGGAGAAGCGCCGCACCTCGAACGACGAGCGCACCGAGGTGATGACCGTCATCGGCGAGGTGAAAGATCGCACCGCCATCGTCGTCGATGACGAGATCCTGACCGGTAGCACGCTCATCAACACCGCCTATGCGCTGGCCGACCGCGGCGCGCGCGCCATCTATGCGGCGGCGACGCATGGCGTCTTCAGTGGCGACGCGATCCCCCGGCTTGCCGCGGCGCCGATCGAGGAGATCGTCATTACCGATACGCTGCCGCTGCCGCCCGAGAAGCGGATCGAGAAGATCCGTGTTCTCTCGGTCGCGCCGATGCTGGCCGAAGTGATCAACCGTATCCACACCGGGCAATCGGTCGGCGCGCTGTTCGTGTAAACCGCGCTCTAGGGCCGGTATAAACCGGGGCTGCTCTCGCTGCTGGTGTACACTGACACCGGAGGGTGTGCACCGGCGTGCGACCATGCCCGTGCATGGCCGCAGAACCGGGGCAACGCGCTGTCTGCGTCGCTGCACCGGCGGCAAGACGGTCTGAAACCAGGACGGTTTGCATGAGCTTATTAACGAAGATTCTCGGCGATCCCAACGAAAAAGAGATCAAGCGGTTGATGCCCATCGTCCAGGCGATCAATGCGCTCGAGCCAGAGATGATGGCGCTCACCGATGCCGAGTTGCGCGCGAAGACAGACGAATTCCGCGCTCGTCTGGCCGATGGCGAAACGCTCGATGACCTCCTTGTCGAAGCCTACGCCGTCGTGCGCGAGGCGTCGCGGCGCTGGACGGGGCGACGGCATTTCGACGTGCAGTTGCTTGGTGGCATCGTGCTGCACCAGGGCCGCGTGGCGGAGATGAAGACCGGTGAGGGCAAGACGCTCGTCGCTGCTCTCCCCCTCTATCTCAACGCCCTGACTGGTCGTGGCGTCCACCTTGTGACGGTCAATGATTACCTGGCCAAGCGCGACCCCCAGTACATGGGCCCCGGCCAGATCTTCACTGGCCTCGGCCTGACCGTTGGGGTGTTGCAGCACGAGGCGGCCTACCGCGTTTCGCCCACCAAGGTCAGCGACAAGCTGAACGAGGAGTACCTTGTGCCGTGTACGCGGCGTGAAGCGTATCTCGCCGATGTGCTCTACGGCACCAACCACGAGTTCGGCTTCGACTACCTGCGCGACAACATGGCGCGCACGCTCGACGACTGTGTGCAGCGCGAGCTGTACTACGCCATCGTCGACGAGGTCGACAACATCCTCATCGACGAAGCGCGCACACCACTGATCATTAGCGGCCCGGCGGAGGACAACATCCGCATCTACCAGGCGTTTGCGCGCATTGTCCCCACGCTCGTACCCGAGGAGGATTACGAGGTCGACGAAAAGCAGCGCGCCGTGATGCTCACCGAGCGCGGTATCGAGAAGGTCGAACGCAGCCTGGGCATTACCAACATCTACGCGCCCGAAAACTACCGTCTGACGCGCTTCCTCGATGCCTCGCTCAAGGCGCATATCCTGTACCAGCGCGACCGCGACTACGTGGTGCACAACGGCGAGGTGATTATCGTCGATGACTTCACCGGCCGCTTGATGTACGGACGGCGCTGGTCCGATGGCCTGCATCAGGCTGTGGAGGCGAAGGAAGGCGTCAAGATCCAGAGCGAAAGCATCACGTACGCGACGATCACCCTGCAGAACTACTTCCGGCTCTATGAGAAGCTCGCGGGTATGACGGGCACCGCGATCACCGAGGCCGAGGAGTTCGACAAAATCTATAAGCTGGATGTCGTCGCGATCCCGACGCACAAGCCGATGATCCGCGAGGATCTCCCTGATCTCGTTTTCCGCACCGAGGAGGCGAAGTTTCGCGCCGTCGCCGATGCCGTCGTCGAGTTGAATAAGATCGGCCGGCCGGTGCTCGTCGGTACCGTCTCGGTGGAGAAATCGGAGTATCTGGCCGAACTGCTACGGCGACGTGGCGTCAAGCTCGAGGTGCTCAACGCCAAGCACCACGAGCGCGAGGCGGCGATCGTTGCTCAAGCTGGGCGCAAAGGCGCTGT
>Ga0070737_10004044_pt1 | contig 15064 bp, 12 predicted proteins | sample Coa_R1_10_FD_66438 | JGI IMG/M metagenome (GOLD analysis project Ga0070737, IMG submission 66438) | Surface soil microbial communities from Centralia Pennsylvania, which are recovering from an underground coalmine fire - Coalmine... | ecosystem: Environmental > Terrestrial > Soil > Unclassified...
GGGCCGGGACGGGGAGCTTGCCCGACTGGAACCAGCGGTAGGCGGTCACGGGGTGGATGCCTTGCTCGCGCGCCCACTGCTTCAAGTTGATGGAAGTGGATTGTAGTGTATAGTCGCGTCAGCTGTTGTTAACCCCCTCCCAGGGCGTCATCCCCCTTCCACCCGCCGCGGGCCGAGAGCCTGGAGACGGCACCGCCACGATGGCCTCACCCGCGAGCTGGTTGTCCCAGTGGGAGCCATCATCCGGCCCTTCGACCGGCGCTGGCGGCCCTCATCGTCAGCGCCCAGCGTACGCATCCCAGCACGGGTCGGCCGCGCCCGGGCCGTCGTCGTGCAGCCGAAGGTCATCGGGCACCGGTGACGTACGGGTGGCGTCAGGGGGCAAGCCGCCTGCTCCGGCTGGCGGTTCACGATTCGGAGGCACTTGACACGGCTGGCCGGCCCGCAGCTCGCTGGCGCCGGGCGAGCGAAGGTCCCCGGTTGGCACCTGAGCCCGAGCCAACCTCCAGAGCCGCCGGCCGCCTTCGCGACAGGACCCCCTCTCCATCGCAGCCCAGAGTTCCATTCCGGGCCGTCAGCGGCCGGTCGGCGTAGCCTGGACGATGCGATGAGGCCCGTACCGCCGGGTCCCTCCGGCTGATGGCTTCCACCGAAGGTCGAGGAGGTGGAAGCCACGGACCCGGATTGCGCGCTCGACACGGGCCGGACGCCTCCGACCGCGTCGTTGCTCGATCGACGGCAGGTCATCGCGCCAGAGGTGACACGACTGCTGAGCGGGGCAGGTCTGCCTCACTTTCGACTCCTCTCCTGGCGATGGACGACGACACTCGCGCACAAGGACGCGCTCCTCCTCGGCTGCCGGGGACGGTACCTCGACAAGACCTCTGCAGAGGTAGAGATCGACTTCGTGGTCAAGCTCTACCCGGAGGCACGGTACGAGCGCGCGGTCCGCAGCCATCGAGCCTTGATCGAGCTCCATCGTTCGGGCTTCCGAGCGCCGGGGAGACTGCGCGTTCCCAGATCGTACGGCTGCTCTCCGCTCTGGGGGTTCACCCTACAGGAGCGGGCCGCCGGCACGCCGTGGGCCGATCGGCTGTTGGCTGGAGAGCAAGAACGCCGGAGGGCCTCGAAGCAGGCGGCACTCTGGCTCCTGCGTCTGCAGCGTTCATCGGCGCTTGATTGGCCTTGGATCTCGGGAGACGAAGCGGCTCGAACGAGGAGATATGCCGACGAGCTCGCCATCCTGTATCCGAAGCAGGCGTCCATCCTGCGGGCAGTGGCGGACGAGATCGTCCGGCGCCTGGAGCAGGTCCGACCGGTGATCGCCGCCCACGGCGACTACCATCCCAAGAACGTCCTGATCGCCGGTGATATCGTCACCGCCATCGATTTCGACGCCGCCGCTTGCAGAGACACAGCCTTCGACCCGGGGTACGCGATCGGCCAGACGCTGATCATGCCGTTCTTCTGGCGTGGGATCGAGGCCATGAGCTTGGGAGCCGATGCCGCCTCGGCTTTCTGGAGGGCCTATCAGGACGGTGGGGGAAGGGCCGAGGAGCCACGCCTCACCGCGTACATCGCCCGAACCGTCCTGCAGGCGCTCCACTACGCCTGTTGGATCAAGAGGCGAAGACTGACGGAAGGGTTGGCGCTGTGGCCGAGGTTAATCGCCGAGTGGCTGGGGGGCGGGTGCTCGCAGATCCACAGGGCACCACCTCACCGTACCGTTGCCGCTGAGTGAGCAGCGGTTCCATCGCACCGGACTCCTCGCCGGGTTCTCCTCGCGGATGCCCCACGAGAGGGCTCTCCGCCGCAACGCGTTCCGATGGGCCCCCAAGCTGGTGCCGTAGGGCACCCAGGCTAGCGTCCACGGCCGTGGTGGGGGAGGAGAGGGTGGACCGGCCCGCCAAGAGGAAAGAGGAACGATGGCCACGCCCCGGCCGCTGGACGCCGGCCCCTGATCCCGAGGTGGGGATCGATGGCCTGGGGCCGCGCGGTCGGGAGGGGGGCCGGGTGGGTGGTCACCCGAGGATGGGGCCAGCTGGGTTGGCTTCGGTGTGGAGGCTGGTGGCCCGGGGAGTGGGTCGGGCTGGTCGTCAGCGCACCTGGAGCTCGAGCCCACCCGGGTGCCCAGGTCGGCCCTCACATGGACCTTTCGGGGGGCCGCTCGAGGAGCGTTTCTGAGAGGCGGTACGGCTCTCGACGAGGCCGGGCCCGACCGGCTCGCCGTCGCCGCCTTCCCCCGCCAGCGCTGGCGGCGGATCGGTCTCACCACCCCAGGGGTGGCACCCCATCGGGACGCGTCCCGACGGGGACCGAGGGGTGCTGGCGCACCGACGTGGTCGGCAGCCTCCCCGACCGCGGGGCGATCGTCCGCTTGGTCGGCTGCTGGCCGAGGACCACGAGGAGGGGATGGTGGCGGCTCCAGGGGGGATCGCTCCGGATCCCCCAGGCCGTGGCCCCCGACCGGGAGGTGGCACCGGGGCTCCCCACGCCGGCTCGTGGTCGCCGGGTGACACGGTGGCCGTTCGTACCCCCGCTTGACCGGGCGTGGCCCCGATTCGGCCGCGTCCGATCAGGATCCTCCTGGCCCGGGGTCACCCTGGCCGAGGGATCCGGCAGGCCGGCCTCCGGACCCTCGCCGGGCGGCTGGGCTTCTGGTCCCCAGCCCAGGTTCCATTCCCCGGGGATTCATGGTAGAGTGTAGCAAGTGTTTCAACGCACATTTGTTTCTACTCATGATCGGCACAGCGGGCTGTAGCGGTCGCACGGCCTGAGGCCGATCGCGGCCGTCTACCCGAGACGTACCGGCCACCTTCCTGGAGGATGGACAGTGCTGCGAAACCGCATGCGCGAGTTGCTGTCGGCGTCGAGGCCGGCGTTGGGGGCGTGGACCAATCTCAGTGACCCCGCGGTCGTGGAGATCATGGGAGCCGCTGGCCTGGACTACACGTTCATCGACATGGAGCACAACGGCCTGGACATGGAGGGCCTCAAGAACCACCTGCGGGCCGCTCGAGCCTACGGGCTGGGCAATTTGGTTCGGGTCCCCGAGGCCGACCCGAAGCTGATCCTGCGGGTGCTCGACTGCGGGGCGGAGGGGATCCTCGCGCCGCACTGCGCCAGCCCCGAGGACGCGCGACGGGCCGTGGCGGCGGTGCGCTATCCGCCTGAGGGCGAGCGCGGTTACACCAACGCCGGCCGGGGTCAGGAGTACGGCCTGCACGGCCTCGGCTCGGCGACCGACATGGCCCGCGAGCTGAACCGCTTGGTCGTCTGCGGTCTGTACCTCGAGGACATCCAGGCGGTCGAGCGGATCGATGAGATCGTGTCCACGCCCGGTGTCGACTTCTGCCAGATTGGGCCCGGGGACCTCTCCGCCTCGATGGGCCTCACCGGCACCCGGGATCACCCCGACGTGGTGGCCGCGGTCGCCCGCATCCGGGACGCCTGCCTGGCGGCCGGCGTCGCGGTGGGGATGACGATCGAGCACCACTCGTGCTCGCTCTCCTATGCCGAGCTCTGCGAGAGCGGCTATCGAGCGCTGATCTGTGGGAGCGATAGCGGCATGATCGCCTCCGGTTTCAAGGCCCGGTTGGACTCGCTCCGAGGGGCGGCCACGCGTGTCTGACGTGGGGGTTGGCCTCGCCGCCTGGGCCGCTGTTCCGAACCGACTGCCGTCCCAGAAAGGAGGAAGGAAGGCATGAGCGTCCTCGTCGTTCTGGCAACGTTCCTTGCCGCCGGTGTCGAGTGGGTGGAAGCGCTGACCATCGTGTTGGCGGTCGGCATCGTCAGGAACTGGCGGAGCTCGTTGATGGGGGCGACGACTGCCCTGGCCGTGCTGGCGATCTTGGTCGCCGCCCTGGGGCTGACCATCACCCGCTACGTCTCCATCGCTGATGCCCGAAGCGTGGTGGGGGTCGTCCTCCTGCTCCTCGGCCTGGGTTGGCTTTACAAGGCCATCCTCCGCTCCGCTGGGCTCAAGTCGGAACGTGACGAGGCGCAGGTCTTCGCCGCCACCCGAGCGCGCCTTGGGCAGGACGGACGTCCGCTGCCAGGGCTGGATTGGACGGGCGCGTTCACGTCCTTCAACGGGGTCTTCCTCGAGGGCCTGGAGGTGGTGTTCATCGTGGTCGCGCTGGGCGGGTTCGACGTGCGCTCCGCCCTCGCCGGGGCCCTGACGTCGCTCGTCGTCGTGACCGCCGCCGGCGTGGCCCTCCGCCAGCCCTTGACGAGGGTCCCGGAGAACACCACGAAGTACGTCGTCGGGATCATGCTCACCTCGTTCGGGACCTTCTTCGCTGGCGAGGGGATGGGGGTGAGCTGGTGGCACGGCGACCTGTCCATCCTGCTCATCATCGCCGTCTACCTGCTCGCCTCCCTGGCCTTCGTGCAGGCCCTGCGCCGGCCGCTGCGTCTCCCCCTCTCGGAGGTCGCGCCCCTGCGCGTGCTCGCCGCCGCCGTGCGCGAGGTCTGGGGGGTCTTTGTCACCGACAGCTGGGTGGCGGTGTTCGCGGTCGTGGCCTTGCTCGGGGTGACGGTCTTCCTCCAGAAGGTCGCCGGCCAGGAGGGGGTGGCTGCGATCCTGCTGGTGGTCGGCGTCCTGCTCGCGATCGGGGTCGGGCTGAACGTGGCCGCGCGGTCCCAGGCCCGGTCTCACCCTCCCGGGACGACGGCGGCGGAGGGGGCCGAGGAGGAGTCGCCCTCCCGGGTGTCGGTGATGCCCTGAGGGGGCAAGACGGTGGCGCGGCCTCGCTCCCGGGGACTGCCGCTCGAGCTCCGCGGGCTCGACGTCGACGCCGAATGTCACCTCGCCGCCGGCCGGGCCGTGTCGGAGGGGACCTTCGCCGCGGTCGAGGCCGCGGACGCCGTCTCCTTGGGGGCCCTCGGCGACCCCCGGGCTCAAGAGCCGGGGGATCGCCGCCCGCTCGATCTGGTGATCCTCTGGGAGGGCACTGAGGGCCTGCGCTCGCCCCTGGGCGGGCGCTTCCGCCACGGCTCGGCCCCGGACCTCGCGGGCCAGGGACCGCAGGGGTGGTCCTCGAGCATCCCCGGTTGCCAGGAGGGGGCACGGGCGTTGGGGGCAGCCATCGTGGCCGTGGTCAAGGCCGGCGAGCGAGGGCAGGATCTGGGTGGCGCCCTCCCCATCCGAGAGGCCGCCGCGGCCATCGCCCGCCGTCTCCACGCGTCACCAGGTAGGTGGATGGGGCGGGGGACGTTCAACCCAACCGAGGGGCAACCGAGGCTCTCAGGGGTGGGCGATGTTTCGCCCATGAGGGGGCCCTGGCCGATGGAGAGGCCGCTCCGGGGCGCTGCTCCGGTCGGCCCTTCCCGACCGCGGGGCAGGTCGCCCGTGTCGGTGCCGGCCGCGGGCGACCGGCCGTGGAGCCACCGACCTGATCCACCGGGGCCGGACGGTCCCACATGAAGCCGCGACGGAGGTGCAGGCATGGCAACCGTCGAGCTGAGGGGGATTCGCAAGTCCTTCGGTTCCACCGAGGTGCTCCGCGATCTCAACATCAGCGTCGAAGAGCGAGAGTTCATGGTGCTGGTCGGCCCCTCGGGGTCGGGCAAGAGCACCGCCCTCCGGCTCATCGCCGGGTTGGAGACCCCCACGGCCGGGGACGTGCTGATCGGGGGGCGCCGGGTCAATCACCTCGCCCCCCGGGAGCGCAACGTGGCCATGGTCTTCCAGTCCTATGCGCTCTACCCGCACATGAGCGTCTTCGACAACCTTTCCTTCAGCCTCAGGCTGGCGGGACAGCGACGGGCGACCGTGGCCGAGCGGGTGGAAGGCGTGGCCCGGGGGCTCGGCATCGCCGGCCTGCTCCGTCGCAAGCCCCGGCAGCTCTCGGGGGGCCAGCGCCAGCGGGTGGCGGTTGGCCGGGCGATCGTGCGCCGTCCGGAGGTCTTCTTGATGGACGAGCCGCTCTCCAACCTCGATGCCCAGCTGCGCGCCCAAACTCGGGTCTCGCTGATGCGGCTCCATCGGGAGATCCAGAGCACCGTGATCTACGTCACCCACGACCAGGTCGAGGCGATGACCCTGGGCGACCGGATGGCGATCCTGAAGGACGGCTTGGTCCAGCAGATAGACCCACCGGAGGACGTCTACCGCCGGCCGGCGAACCGTTTCGTGGCCGGCTTCATCGGAAGCCCGACCATGAACATGCTGCCGGTCGAGGTACGAGGGGGTGAGCCGATCCGGCTGGTGGCGGAGGGCGTGGAGATCGCCCTCCCCTCGGGCTGCTTCGTGAGAGGGAGGGGGCCGGCTCCAGGGAAGGTGGTGCTCGGCATCCGACCTGAGCACGTGCGAGACGAGGCTGCCGCCCGGCGACTGCACCTCCCGGTCGTGCGGGGAGAGGTCGAGATCACCGAGAACCTGGGCTCCGATCTGCTCGTCCACGCCCGCGTGGGCTCATGGACCCTCTGCGCCAAGTTCGGAGGTGACGTTCGCATCCGTCCCGGGGAGCCGGTGACGCTCGGCATCGACACCCGCCGCTGCCACCTGTTCGAGGCCGGCGAGGAGGGCCGTCGCCTCGACGTGGAGTTCGCCCCGGAGATCTGACCCTGGGTTGCGGCCCCCGCGTCCCCTCCCCAGGCGATCGCGGCGGACACGGGAGCTCGGGGGCCCGCCCCGAGTTGGGGGGCAGGGTGGGTCCGCCTTTCTGGGGCGAGGGAAGAGACCCCGATGCCTTGCCTGAGGCCCCATCCAGAGGGCCTCGCCGCAGCCCCCAGCCCCGCGTCCCCTCCGTCGCCAGCTGGGCCGGAGCCCGCTCCAACAGAGGCGACGGGAGGGGCTGACCGGCCGTCACCAGACCCCTGATGACCGGCCCGGCCGACCGCCATGGTTGGCTCCCCTCTCACGCTCGCTCCACCCCCCGGCCCGTGGTTGACAAGCCGTCTGGGGCCGTTCATGATTCGCAATAACAATGGTTACATTTACCTATTGTCACATCAGAGGGCCGGATGCACGGTCCTGGGGCGGAGGCGGCCGGGGATGGCAGGCGGGATGGTAGGCGTCGCCCAATCGGTGCGCTCGACGCGGAGGACACAGGCCATCCTCTCCGGGCTGCGTTCCATCCCCTTCGGCATGGTGGGCGGGAGCGTTGTCCTATGGGTCCTGGTGCTCGTGATGATCACCCCGCTCGTCTGGGCAGTGATCTCATCGCTTGAGACCTACCAAGAGACGAACAGGTACCCACCCACGCTTTTCCCTCATCAGATCACTGGTGAGAACTACTACAAGCTCCTGACCGTCTTCCCCTTCACGACCTTCTTTCGGAACAGCTTGCTTGTCTCGGTCATGACCGCTGCGATCACCATCCTGTTGTCGTCCACCGCGGCTTACTCCATCACTCGCTTCCGCTCTATCGCCGCGGAGCTGACAAGCTTTGTTGGGCTCGTTGCTTACATGCTGCCTGGCATCCTCATTATCGTCCCCGTCTTTGGGGTGGCCTATCGCCTGCACGCCCTGGACTCGCTGCCAGCGCTGATCGCGATCTATGTGGCCTTCTTCGTGCCCTTTGGGGTCTGGCAGCTTCGATCCTACTTCTCTGGCATGCCCCCAGAGCTCGAGGACGCCGCCCTGGTCGACGGAGCCAGTCGCTTGGAGGCCTTCTTCTTGGTGGTGCTGCCACAGGCGCTGCCGGGCCTGATCGCAACGGGGATCTGGACCTTCACAGTTGCCTGGAACGAGTATCTCTTTGCCTCCGTATTGCTCTACACCACTGGGCACGAGACGTTGAGTGTCGGGCTCTTCACCGCCATGATCTCCGACACCAACCTCTACTCGTGGGGGGTTCTCATGGCCGCCTGCACCCTGATGACTGTGCCCGTGATGATCATCTTCATGATCATTCAAGGACAGCTGGTGTCCGGGCTCAGCGCTGGAGCCATCAAGGGATGAGCGGCTGTGGGCCGGGCCATGGGCAAGGAACGTGAGATGCGCCGGGATCGTCCTCCGCGTCCGAGTGGACCCGGCGCCGAGAGCGTGGCGTGGCGGTCGGGCATCCCGTGCCGTCGCCTCGCTTTGGGCGAGATGGCGAGGACTGGGCGAGGTGGGCGGGGTGGCGATCGACCGCGGGGCGGCCCGCCCCGACCGGGGCAAGGGGAGGATCACGCGCTCCCCGGCCCGGTGGCCGGGGGGTGGAAGCAGCGCCACCACCGGCCGATACGGCTGGGCTGCCGCCGATCGACCATCTCGAGGGTAAGGAGGCTGCGCTAATGGCCAAGGTCGCGGTCGGGGTGCCGCAGGAGGAGGCCCGATGGCGGTTCACCCCTAAAGGCGTGCCGGTGCCACGAATGGGCCGTCGGCTCCCCGACGTCCTGCTCTCCTTCTTGATGGTGGCACCGGCCCTGATCTTGATGCTCGTCTACGTCCTCTATCCCTTTTGGCAGATCGCCACCGGAGCCTTCGAGACACAGGCCACCCTGAGCTCCCCTCTGCAGTGGGCGGGGCTGGCCAACTTCCAGGCGATCTTCGCCCAGGGTCAGTTCACCCATGCCTTGGTCCTCACCATCTACTACACCCTCGGACAGATCGTCCTTCAGGTCTCTCTCGGTCTTGCCATCGCTCTCCTCCTCAACTTACGGTTGCCAGGTCGCAACATTGCGCGAGGTGCCATCCTCTTTCCATTCATCGTCCCCGCGGTGGTCGCCGCTCTCATCTGGACGTACGTCCTCGATCCGGCCACCGGGCCGCTTGACTACGTGTTGATGCATCTCCACCTGATCAAGCGGCCACTCCTCTTCCTCAGCGACCCCAACATGGCGATGAACATGGTTGTCCTGATATCGGTGTGGAAGTACATGCCGTTGATCATCATCTTGTTCCTGGCCCGCCTCCAGACGATCCCTGTCGAGGTCCTGGAGGCAGCCCGCTGCGATGGTGCCAATGCCTGGCAGACCTTCCGTCACGTGACCTGGCCTTGGGTCCTCCCGGTCGTCCTGGTCGCGATCATGGTCAGGACCATCCTCAGCTTCAACGAGTTCGACATGCCCTACCTCCTGGCCCGAGGAGGTCCGTTGAACACCGTCTTCACGCTGCCGGTCATGATCCGCAGCCTGATCAATGACCAAAGCCAGCTGGGTCAAGCCTCAGCGGTCTCGCTGATCATGATCGCCATCCTGGTCGTCGTTTGCCTTGGGTACGTCTGGGTCTATCGCCATGGCGAGAGGAGGCTCGACGGCTGAGTTGGATCTCGGTCGGGTTCGCTCCTCGCGCCTCTTGGGCCCCGGGTCACCGAGCGCGGCGGTCAGCCTCGTGCGGGCCCACGGTTGTGACCGTGGCGATGCGGCGGGGGTCGCGACGGAGGGCATGGGCGCGTTCGGCCTCCATCGCCGAGGCCTCGGCGATGGGCCCCGGCGCCACCTCCGGATGACCCAGGGGCCCGCCGCGATGCCCGTGACCGGAGACCGGTCGCCGGCCCGGCCCTTGTCGCTGCGGTCCGCCTCGTCGCCGAGCCGCCGTCGGCACCCCCGGACGGATCGGAGGAGTGGGGGCGGATGGAGGTGAGGTCCGGGCATCCCCCCCGGAGCCTGCGCGTCCTGCTGGTCGGCCGGGTCCTCAGGGCGTTCGGGTTCGGATTCGCCACGGTGCTGCTCGCCATCGACTTGCAGGGGCGGGGCCTGTCCTCCACCGAGATCGGGGTCGTGCTCGCCGTGGGGCTCGCCGCGGCCTCGCTGACCGGGCTGCTGGGGGTGGTGGTGGCCAGCCGTCTGGGCCGTCGCGTCACCCTCGCCGCCATCGGCGCCCTCATGGCGCTCTGCGGGCTCGACCTCGCCTTCGCCAGCCCGTTTTGGCTCTTGGCCCTGTCCGGGCTCACCGGCATGATGGGGGCCGCCAACGTCGATCTCGGGCCGTTCCTGGCCATCGAGCAGGCCATCCTCACCGGTGCGGTGCCGGCCACGACGCGGAACCGGGCGTTCGCTCGCTATTCCCTGACCGGCGCCCTGGCCGGGGCGGCGGGTGGGTTCGCGGCCGGGCTCGGGACGACCCCGTCTCGGGTCCAAGGGTTCTTCGTCCTCTTCGCCCTCTTGGGCCTGGCCACCGCCTTGACCCCGCTGCTCCTCTCGGACGAGGTCGAGCACGAGGCCCAGGGGCCGATCTTCGGTAGCCTCCGTCCCGTCATCGGCCTGTCTGCCCTCTTCTCCTTGGACTCGCTGGGCAACGGGCTGGTCGTCAACTCGGTGTTGGTGTACTGGCTCCACATCCGGTTCGAGGCGACGCCGGCCGTGCTGGGCCCTAGCTTCGCCGTGATGTCGCTCCTCGCTGCCCTCTCCCTCGAGATGTCGGGACGGCTCGCTGACCGGATCGGCCTGGTCAACACCATGGTCTTCACCCACCTCCCCAGCAACGTGCTCGTCATGCTGGTCCCGTTCGCGCCTGGGCTGGGCTGGGCCCTCGCGCTCCTCTTCCTTCGGGCCACCGTGGTCCAGATGGACCAGCCGGCCCGTCAGGCCTACGTCGTCTCGATCGTGCGGCCCAGCGAGCGGGGTGGGGCGCTCGCCATGACCGGCGCGGTCCGGGGCGTGGCCCAGAGCTTTGGGCCGGCCGTCACCGGGGCCGCCATCCACGCTGCCGCCCTAGGCCTGCCCTTCCTGCTCGGAGGGGGGTTGAAGCTCGGCTACGACCTCGCCCTCTACTGCGGCTTCCGGCGGCGGAAGGGGGACCACGAGGTGGCCGGCCTGGGCCGTTGAGGGAGCTGGGAGGGAGCGTGAGATAGGGAGATGACCAGGGATGGATGAGACGATGACCTCAGGGCGCCACTTCCTGCAGATCCCGGGGCCGACGAACGTTCCCGAGCGCGTCCGGCTGGCCATGGATCGGTCGGTCCCGGACCACCGGGGATGGGAGATGCCGGAGCTGACGAGCGAGCTGGTCGGTGGCCTAAGGCAGGTCTTCAAGACCACGTCCGGCCGGATCGCCCTCTACCCAGGATCGGGCACGGCGGCATGGGAGGCCTCGATCGTGAACACGCTGGAGCCCGGGGACCGGGTGCTGGCCTTCAACATCGGCCATTTCAGCCATCTCTACGCCGAGTGCGCGCGAAGGCTTGGGATGGCCGTGGACGAGGTGGAGCTCCCCTGGACACGGGGGGTCCCGCCGGAGCTGGTCGAGGCTCACCTCTCGGCTGACCGTGCCCATCGGTATCGCGCGGTTCTGGTCGTGCACAACGAGACCTCGACCGGCGCCACCTCTGACGTGGGCACCATCCGGGCCGCCGTGGACGCCGCTGGTCACCCGGCCCTCCTCCTCGTGGACAGCGTCAGCGGGGTCGCCAGCATCGACTTCCGGTTCGACGAGTGGGGCGTGGACGTCGCCCTCACGGGCGCGCAGAAGGGGCTGATGCTGCCGCCCGGCATGGGCATCCTGTGCCTGGGCCCGAGGGCCCTGGAGCGCAGCCGGCACGTCACCACGCCGCGCTACTTCCTGGACTGGGGCCCGCTCCTGGAGCAGATGGAGGCGGGGTATTTCCCCTACACGCCGGCCACCCTCCATCTGCTCGGGCTGCGTGAGGCGCTGCGCATGCTCCTCGAGGAGGGGTTGGAGGCGGTGTTCGCGCGGCACGCGCGACTGGCCGGGGCGGTCCGAGGTGCGGTGGAGGCCTGGGGGCTCGAGATCCTCTGTCAGCGTCCCCCCGAGCGCTCCAACACGCTGACCGCCGTGGTCCTCCCTCCAGGGAGCGATGCCGACCACGTGCTCCGCTTCGCCGAGACCCGGCTCAACCTCTCCCTCGGCACGGGGCTGGGCCGGCTGCGTAAGCGCGTCTTCAGGATCGGCCATCTGGGCGCCCTCAACGAGCTCGAGGTCCTTGCCACCTTGGCCGGCGTCGAGCTGGCCCTCCACCTCTGCGGGGTTCCCCTCGAGTTGGGCTCCGGCGTCGCGGCCGCGCAGCGGCTGCTGGCCGAGACCCTCCGCACCCGGGCCGGGACAACGGCTCCGTGCTGATCGCGACCGCATCGGCCTTGCCGTCGCCCTTGCGCCAGCGGCCAGGGCTCGGGCGGCTGTCACCAGCCTGACCATCGGCGGGCTGGGATCGGCGAGCGCGCTCGCCACCGTCCTGGGCTTCGTTCCTCGATGAGGAGGGGCGGCTCGACGAGCCGACCCGGAGCTCCCTGCCGCTAGGCACCCTCGTGGCGGCCCCGGGAGGGACGTTCGAGGGGCAGGAGCTGCGGGCGGCGCGGTGGGTGGTCGAGCCGCTGGCCCCGCATCTGGTGCGGGGTGGCGGTCACGGTCCTTCCCTGCCGCGGCGACCGCTACACGATGGGCCCTGGAGATCAGGTCCCCATCCAGGATGGGGCGGTCGAGGCGGCCTGCAGGTCCTGAGCCCCTGCCACGGACCTTGACCATCCGGCATGGGCATCGGAGACCGGTGCCCGTCGGTCGTGGACGGTCCCTGCCTCCCCGCTCGTCGGCTGCGCCGACGAGCGAGCGGCAACGCCAGCGCCTTGGTGGCCATGCGGGACCGAAGGCCGAGGCAGGAGGAGCCGCTGGAGGTCGTCCCCCGGCGGATCGCCGATCACCTATCGTCAAGATATATCTGAGTGATATATCATCACGATACATGGGACTCAGCGACACCGCTTACCTGATCCTCGGCGCCCTGGCTGAGCGGCCCCGGTCCGGCTACGACATCAAGCGGGTCGTCGACGTCGCCGCCCGTCATTTCTGGACGGTCAGCTACGGGCAGCTGTATCCGGAGCTGCGGCGGCTGAGCGAGGCGGGCCTGATCGAGGCCGAGCCCGGCGGTCCCCGCCACCGGACCGTCTGGAGGATCACGCCCGCCGGCCGTGAGGCGCTCGAGGCCTGGGTGAACGACCCAACCGAACACCCGGTGGAGCTGCGGGACGGGATGCTGGTGCGCCTGTTCTTCTCCGATGCGGTCGGGCCGACGGCACGCCTGGAGCTGGCCCGCCGGCTGGCCGCCCGTCACCGCGCGAAGAGGGATCAGCTCGCCGGCGTCTGCCAGCAGCTGGCCGCGGATCCGTCGCGGCCACGGATGCACCGGGAGGTGCTGCGGCTGGGTGTGGAGTTCCACGACTTCCTGGCCCGCTGGTACGAGGGCCTCACCGCCCGCCTGGACGAGAAGGAGGAGACGAGATGAAGGAATCGGAATCCCGGTGGGTGGTCCTGCTCTCCACCTGCCTGGGCTTCTTCATGATCATGCTCGACACCACGATCGTGTACGTGGCCACCCCGAGCATCCTGGCCGGGCTGCATGCCGGCCTGGACCAGGTGCTCTGGGTCTTCAACGGCTATCTGCTTGCGTTCGCGGTGCTCCTGGTCACCTCGGGCCGGCTCGGCGACCTGCTGGGGCCGCGCAACCTCTTCGCGGCCGGGTTGACCGTGTTCACCCTCGCCTCCGCCCTCTGCGGCCTCTCCCAGGACGCCGGCCAGCTGATCGCGGCCCGGATCCTGCAGGGGGTCGGGGGCGCGATGCTCGCCCCCCAGACGCTGCCCCTGCTGCTCTCGGTCTTCCCGCCCCAACGGCGGGGCGCGGCCTTCGGTGTCAACGGCGCCGTGATCGGTGTGGCCACCGTGGCCGGCCCGACCCTGGGCGGGTTCCTGGTCACCGTTGGCGACTGGCGCTGGATCTTCTTCATCAACGTCCCGGTCGGGGTGCTGGCGGTGGCGGCCGCGCTGCTCTGGATCCCGGACCTGCGTCCGGGACGGCGCCACCGGTTGGACCTGCCGGGCGTGGGCCTGGCCAGCCTGGGCCTGCTGCTGCTGGTCTTTGCCCTGATCGAGGGGCAGCGCTACCACTGGTCGGCGGCCATCTGGTCACTGCTCGCGGCGGGGTGCGCCGTGGTCGGTCTCTTCCTGCTCTGGGAGCGCCGGCAGCCCGAGCCGCTGATCCCGCTCGACCTGTTCCGGAACCGCGACTTCTCGGTCATGAGCTGGGCCGGGGCCGTGGTCCAGTTCGCCATGCAGGTGATCTTCATCCCGGTGCCGATCTACACGCAGGCGGTCCTGGGATTGACCCCGCTGGAGTCGGGCCTGGTGGTGGTGCCCATCTCGATCGCCAGCGGCGCCGTCTCCCCGGTCGCCGGGCGGCTCGCCGACCGGCTGGGGGCCAAGTACCTGCTCATGGCGGGCCTCGGGCTGTTCGCGGCCGGCACCACCGGCCTGGTCGGGGCCGCCCGCCCCAACGCCCAGCCCAGCGACCTGATGCCCTGGTTCGCGGTCGCCGGGATCGGCATGGGCCTGACCTTCGCCCCGATGATGACCCAGGCGATGCGAGGCATCCTGCCCGTGCAGGCCGGCGCCGCCTCGGGGGTCCTCAGCACCGCCCGGCAACTTGGCGGCGTGCTCGGGGCGGCGATCGTGGGGGCGGTGCTCCAGAGCCAGTTCGCCCCGGCCCTCAGGCAGCAGGCGGCTGAGGGGGCGGCGTCCCTGCCGTACGGGCTCAGGGCCGGATTCCGGGCTGCCTTCGACCGCCTGGCCGCGGCCGGCCTGGAGCTGGGCGCGGGCCGCTCCGCCACCGTCCCCCTGCCGCCCGGCCTCCCGCCAGCCTCCCGAGCCGAGCTGCTGAGCCTCGGTCATCGAGTCTTCGCCGACGCCTACGTGGCCGCCATGCGGCCGACCGTGATGCTGGCGGTGGCGGCGCTAGTGGTGGCCGCCCTCAGCTGCCTGCTGGTCCGTCGGCGACCGGAGGGATCGGTGCCGGAGCCGGCGGCGCGGCCGCTCGTAGATCCCGACCGTGAGGTCGAGCTGTTCGTCGACTGAGGCGCGGCGGGTCGGGCCCGTGGCTCAGCGTGGAGGCCGTGGCCATCGCCCCGCCTCGAGGCCCGGGCATGGGATCCCTGCGACGAGGCCCCACCTCCTCGAGGTGACCTGGGGGTCGAAGAGGCTTCGGCGGGAGGTCCGGTACGGGGGCTGAGGGGATCCGGGGGCTGGTCACCTGACCGTCACCCCGACGGTCGTGCCCGAGCCTTCCTCAGCCCTCGCCGGGGGCGGCGGACGGCTCGGACCTTCCCGCTCGCCCCCCCTCCACAGAAGAGCCGGTCGCCGCCGTCGGACTCGAGCCCGGAGACGCTGACCCCGGGCGGCATCACGAGT
>Ga0070737_10004045_pt1 | contig 15063 bp, 16 predicted proteins | sample Coa_R1_10_FD_66438 | JGI IMG/M metagenome (GOLD analysis project Ga0070737, IMG submission 66438) | Surface soil microbial communities from Centralia Pennsylvania, which are recovering from an underground coalmine fire - Coalmine... | ecosystem: Environmental > Terrestrial > Soil > Unclassified...
CGGCTGTGGGGCGAGAGCCCGGGCGATGGCCACACGCTGCTGTTGGCCCCCCGAGAGCTGCGCCGGGCGGTGGCGGAGGTGGGCGGCCAGCCCAACCTCGGCTAGCAGCGCGCGGCTGCGCTCGCGGGCGCGGTGCTCGCTCTCGCCCGCCAGCAGCAGGGGCAGCTCGACGTTCTCCAGCGCGGTGAGCACCGGCAGCAGGTTGTAGGCCTGGAACACGAACCCCATCCGGCGCGCCCGGTAGCGGGCGCGGGCGTCGTCGCTCAGCCGCCGCAGCGATTGCCCCTCGACCAGCACGTCGCCCGCATCGGGCCGATCGAGCCCGGCCAGGCAGTTGAGCAGGGTGGTCTTGCCCGAGCCCGAGGGGCCCATGATGGCCAGCATCTCGCCGCGGCGCACGGCGAGGTCGACCCCGCGCAGCGCGGCCACTCGCTCGCTGCCGCGCTGGTAGCTCTTGAACAAGCCCCGCGCCTCGACGATGACCGGCGCCGCGGGCGTCAGGGTAGCAGGTGGTTGGCCGTGATCGCGGCCCACATGACCTCCGCCAACCGCCGATAGCCCGCCGCGCTGGGGTGGAACCCATCGAGCCCCACGTACTCGGGCTGGCTGGCGAGCTCCGGCCCGAGGGGATACAGATCGACCAGCACCGCCCCGTGGCGCCGCGCGGCGCGCTCGATCGCCGCGTTCCACCGCCCGATCTCGGCCCGCAGCAGCTCGGGGGGGACCGCGGCGTACACCGGCACCCGGGACAGGTCGGGTAGGTTGGCGATCACTACCTGGGCACTGGTCTCGCCACGCAGCCGGCCGAGCAGCTGGTCAAGCTGCGCGCTGTACTCTTCGAGTGGCACGCGCGCGTTGAAATCGTTCACCGCCAGCCAGACCGTGACCAGGTCGGGGGCGGCATCGATCGCCACGGGGAGCTGCTGCACCAACGCGTCGCGCAGGAGGCTGCCGCTGACGCCGAGGTTGACTAGCCGCGTGCCCGCCGGCAAGTAGCTGTGCAGTACGGGCACCCAGCCCTCATGCACCGGATCGCTCGCCCCCACGCCGACCGCGTCGGAGGCCCCCAGCGCCACATAGACGAGCGGGCGCGCGGGGGGCGCCACAGCCAGGTTCGGCGGGCCGCAGGCGCTGGCCACGACCGCTAGCACCGCTAGCCCTAACCACCCCCAGGGCGCCACCCCGTACACGCTCCTCCGACCCTTTAGCACCGTGGCCGGGATTGTACCCCACCCCGCAGAGCCGTGACCATTTGCCACACGGCGCTCTGGCGCGTGCCCACCCGATGCGGTAGTATCGAAGTACTCCTGCCCAGGAGTAATCGCGCGGGGCCGGGAGGGGAGCGGGTGGACGTCGCGGCAGACCTCGTGCTGGTCAAAGGCGGCGGCGAGATCGGCACAGCAGTCGCGCTGGCCCTCTGGCGCGCGGGCTGGGCCGTGGTGATCGCCGAGCTACCGCGGCCGACTGTGCTGCGCCGCCAGCTGAGCCTCGCCGAGGCGGCGTTCACGGGCAGCGTGGTGCGCGCGGGCGTACGTGCGGTGCGCGTGGCCCTGCCGCAGCAGGCGGCGGCGCTGCTAGCCGGCCGCGCGGCGCTGCCGCTGTACGTGGGGCCGCTGCCAGCCGCGCTCGCCGCCTGGCGCCCTGCGGTCGTGGTCGACGCGCGCATGCGCCGCTCCGCTCGTGCCGAGAACCAGCGCGGCGAGGCGCCCCTGGTGGTCGGGCTCGGCCCGGGTTTCTACGCGGGCGACAATGCCGATGTGGTGGTCGAGACGCACCCAGGCCCGCTGCTCGGCCGGGTGCTGTGGGAGGGCGGGGCGCTGCCCCACCAGAGCCGGCAACGACCGGGCGATGCGACGGACACCGAGCAGTACGTTTACGCGCGGCGCGCCGGCCTGTGGACGACGCAGCGGACGATCGGCGAGTGGGTCGCCGCGGGCACCGTGCTGGGTACGCTCGATGGGCAGCCGCTCACCGCCCCGCTGGCCGGCTGGCTGCGCGGGCTGGTCCACACCGCGGTGCCGGTGCCGGCCGGCGTCAAGCTGGCCGCCGTGCATCCGGGCGACTGGCGCCGCAAGGAGGCCGGTATCCGCCACCGCGCGACGGCCATCGCGGCGGCCGTGCGGGCGCTGCTCGCCGATGCGGCGGCCCTGCCCCACGCGCCCACCCCGCCGCTCGCGCTCGCGGGGGGCTGACCGCATGCCTACGCCAGGACTCACCCCGGCCGAGCACGCCATGCTGGGGCTGGTGCTGCTCGCCCCGCGGCACGGCTACGAGATCGCGGCCCACTTCGGCCCGGAAGGCGACCTGGGCCTGGTGTGCCAGGTGCCGATGAGCCTGCTGTACGCGCAGCTCAAGCGGCTGGAAACGCTCGGCTACCTGGCGGGCACCACCGAGCCGCAGCCGAATCGTCCGCCACGGCGCGTGTACCGCATCACCCCCGAGGGCGAGGCCGAGTTCTGGCGCTGGCTCGACCAGCCGGTGCGGCGCATCCGCGACATCCGCATCGACTTCCTGCTGAAGCTGTTCTTCTCCGCGCGCCTGCTCCAGCACGACACCGACGACCTGCTGCGGCGGCAGATCGCCGCTTGCCGCGACTACTTGGCCGTCTTGGAGGCACGCCAGGCCACCACGCCCCCGGACACCTTCGCCCGCCTGGTCAACGACGCGCGCCTCACCGCCGCGCGCGGCACCATCGCCTGGCTGGAACAATATGTCGGCCGCTGGCCGAAGCAGGCCGGCTAGCCACGGAGCGAACGCCGTGTCCGACCGGCAGCCGTGCGTCGTCGTGAAAGGCGCGGGCGATATCGGCTCGGCGGTGGCCCACGCGCTGTTTCGCGCCGGGCTACGGCCCGTGTTGGTAGAGGAGCCGACCCCGGCCACCGCGCGCCGCCGCATGGCGTTCGCCGACGCGCTGTTCGAGGGCGCGGCGGAGTTGGAGGGCGTGCGCGCCGAGCGGGTGGACACGCCCGCGGCGCTGCACAGGCTGCTCGCCAGCGGCGCCGCGATTCCGCTCGTGCCCAGCGACCGCGCGCCGGCACTGCTCGCTCCCCTGCGCCCGGTAGCGATGGTTGATGCGCGCATGCGCAAGCGCGAGCGGGCGCCGTGCCAGCTCCACGAGGCGCCGCTGACCATCGGCCTGGGGCCCGGCTTCCGCGCGGGCGAAACGGTCCACGCCGTGGTGGAGACCAACTGGGGCGAGCGGCTGGGGGCGGTGCTATGGGAGGGCGAGGCCGAGCCGTACACCGGCCAGCCGCGCGCGGTGGCCGGCTACACGCGCGAGCGCTATCTGTACGCGCCCCACCCCGGTCGCTTCCGTACGGAGCTGACCATTGGCGCGCCGGTCACGGCGGGCCAGGTGGTGGCTTGGGTCGACACCACGCCGCTGCGGGCGCCCATCGCCGGCACGCTGCGCGGCCTGACTCGCGACGGAGTACCCGTGGCGGCCGGCGCCAAGGTGGTGGACATCGACCCCCTCGGCGATGCGGCGCGCGCGGCGGGCATCGGCGAGCGCCCACGCCGCATCGCCGAGGGGGTGCTGCGGGCACTGCGTGAGAGCGGGGTGTTGCTGCTCCAGCTGCAGGGCTAGCGCCGCCGGCTCACGAGGCCGCCGGCGCCGCCGGCCGGTAGTGGAGTTCGGGCAGCCGCTGGCGCGGCACCGGGTTGGCCACCGCCTCCTCCAGCGAGAACGCCTGCCGCCACTCGCTGGCCGGCCGCACGTGGCCGTCGGTGCCCACCTGATCGAGCCCCCAGTAGATTTCCAGCACGTTGCCGTCGGGGTCGAGGAACTCGACGGCGATCTGGCAGCCGGCGCGCCGCCGGCCCTCGAAGGTGATGGTAACGCCATGCTCGCGCAGCCAGTCGCGGGCGCGGAACACCTCGTCCAGCGTGGCTACCTCGAAGGCGAAGTGGTTGAGCGTCGTGCTCTCGCCCAGCTCGGCCCCGCCGACCAGCGCCACGCCGTGGTGGTCGGTGTTGAAGCGCAGGAACACCATGCCGCCGGGCACCATCGAGTCGGGGTAGCGATCGCTCACTTGCATGCCGAGGACTTCGGTATAGAAGCGCACGGACGCCTCGAGGTCGCGCACGTTGAGCACCACGTGCCCGATCTTGCGGAGCTGCATGGGGGGGAGAGGTTGCTCGACCATGGCTGCTGCTCCCTCTACACGATGGCGATGAACTCGAGCTGCACGAGGGTGGGCGGCTGCAAGTCCGCCTTCAGGGTATGGCGCACGGGGCGATCGTGCGGATCGGGAAACCACTCCAGCCAGTGCTGGTTCACGTACTCGCGGTGCGCCAGGTCGTGCAGGTAGACCGTCAGCTTAGCCACATCTGCCGGGGTGGCCCCGGCCGCGTCGAGGACGGCGCGCAGGTTGCGGAACGCCTGCGCTACCTGCTGGGCAGGGTCGGCAGGCGTGGTGCCGGTGGCTGGGTCCTGGCCGCCGATCGCCGAGGAGAACACGAACGGTCCCACGCGCACGGCCGTGGGGATCGGGTTGCGGTGGCGGAACAGCCCCTCGCCCTCGATCACCTGCCGCTTGCCCATCGCACTGCCTCCCCTGGGCGGGCCGCGTGCGCCACTGGGCGGCCCGTCGACTATATGGCGTGCCCGCATGCCTGCTGGCAGGATAGCACAGGTAGCGACGCGGCAGAGCCCCTGACGGGCCCCGCGCGCGAGAGGCGGCCGCCGCGTGCTACTATGCGGGCGCGGTGTCCGTCCGCCCAAGCTCGGCGGGGCGTCCGGCGGCGCCTGAAAGGATGGCCCCATGGCGATCCGGTCTCCGCGCGGCGGCCGTGGCGCCCGGGGCGCCAGCGCCCGGCTCGGGTTGGTGATCACCGTGCTCCTGGCCCTGGCTTGCATGAGGCCCCAGCCCACCCCCCTTGCTCAGGAGCCCGCACCGACCACGGCCGCGGGGAGCCGAGCCGCTCCTGCCCAAGCCGCCACGGCGCCGCTGGCGCTTCGCGTCGCCTACGTCTCCCCCTCGGCCGTGATGGCGCCGCTGTGGATGGCAGCCGAATCCGGCGCGTTCGCCCACCATGGCATCCAGGTCGCGGTGTTGCACATCCCCGCGAACACGGCGGTGGCGGCGCTGCTGGCCGGCGAGGTAGATGTGCTCCAGATCTCGGGGCCCGCGGTGCTCGCGGCGGCGCTGCAGGGTGCCGACTTGGTGTTCGTGGCCGGCGCGCTCGACCGCATGGTGTTCAGCGTGCACGCGGCGGCCGATGTGCGCAGCGGCGCCGATTTGCGAGGCCGCCTCTTTGGCAGCGATCGTCCGGGGACCCCGGTGGCGTATGCCACGGAGGTGGCGCTCGCGCGGCTGGGCCTGTCGCCCGGGGAGGTCGAGCTCCTGCCCATCGGCTCGTCCGATCGCCTGGTGGCCGCGCTGCTGTCGGGCCAGCTCGCGGCCACGGTGCTCACGCCGCCCGCCAGCTTCGAGGCCGAGGCGGCGGGCTATCCGCTGCTCGTCGACCTGTACGACGTGCCGTACCAGAACATCGGGCTCGCCGTGCGTCGCAGCCGCCTGCCCGCGCTGGAGCCGGCGCTGCTGGCGTTGCTGCACGGGTACCAGGAGGGCATCGACCGCTATGCAGCCGACCCCGCGTTCGCCCGCGCGGTGCTGGCGAAGTACAGCGGGGAAACGGATCCCGCGCTGCTAGAGCGCACCTACGACTTCTACCGCGCCGCGGGCTTCACGCGCGATCTGCACGTATCCGCGGAGGGGCTAGCCAACATCCTGGGCTTTCTGGCGCGCACGGTGCCCGCGGCCGCGCAAGCCCGCCCGGCCGATTTTGTCGAGCCCCGCTACCTGCAGCAGCTCCAGTAGGAGGTAGCACAATGCCACTCCCGCCCTTGGCGACCACCACGGTGGGCAGCTTCCCGCGGCCCCTCTGGCTGGCCGAGCGCCAGCGCACCGAGGTGCGCTTCCGGCTGGAGGGCGAGGCGCTCCGCGAGGGGCTCGACGACGCGACCCTCGTCGTGCTGCACGAGCAGGAGCGGCTCGGCCTGGACCTGCTCACCGACGGCGAGCAGCGGCGGCCGCATTTCATCGAGTACGTGCTGGCCGGCCTGGAGGGCTTCGACCTGACCGACCGCCGCCCGAAGGCGATCCGGCGCCGCAAGAGCGGAGCGCTGGAGGTGCCGCGCGTCGTGGGGCCGGTGCGCTGGCGCCGCCCGCTGCTGGTTGAAGATCTGCGCTTCGCTCGGCAGCACACCGCGCGGCCGCTGAAGATGGCGCTGCCCGGCCCACTCACGGTGGTGGACAGCACCTACGACGAGGCGTACGGCGATGAGGCGGCGCTGGCGCGCGACGTAGCCGCCGCGCTCAACCAGGAGCTGCTGGCCCTGCAGGCGGCCGGCTGCGACGTGCTCCAGCTCGACGAGCCGGCGATGACGCGCTACCACGAGAAGGTCGCGGCCTATGGCGCTGAGGCGCTCGATCGCTGCCTGGAGGGTGTGACTGTCCCCACCGTCGTCCACCTGTGCTACGGCTACCCGGGCACTGGGACGCTCCAGCACGAGTACGAATACCCCGCGCTGCTGGCCCTGCTGCGGCAGACGCGGATCGCCGGCTTCTCGCTGGAGTTCGCGCGCAGCGGCTACGATCCGGCGCTGCTGCGCGCCTGCGCCGACCGCATCGTGATGCTGGGCTGCGTCGATCCCAGCCCCGGCCCGCCCGAGCCGGTAGAGGCGGTGGTAGAGCGCGCACGGGCGGCGCTCGCCCACGTGGCGCCCGAGCGGCTATGGCTGGCGCCCGACTGCGGGCTGATGATGGCCTCGCGCGAGGAGGCGCTGGCCAAGGTGCGCACGCTGGTGGCGGCGGCCGCCGCCCTGCGCGCCACGCTCGCCTGAGCGGCGTGGGCCATGTGGTACAAGTAGGCCGCAGCCAGCACACGGGGCGGGTGGCAGGTGGTGGCGCGGGTGGCGATCGAGGGGGTGCTGCGCGAGGGGCTGGGCGTCGCCCGGCAGTTCACGGCCCTACCGTGGGTACGCGAGCAGTTCGCCCGCAAGCTTGGCCTCGCCCTGTACCCCGGCACGGTCAACCTCCAGGTAGCCGACCCGGTGGCGCAAGCGCTGCTGGCGCAGCTGCGCGAGGGCCGCGCGGTCGATCCCGCGAGCGGCCGGGTGCTGGCGGGCGTGGCCATCGACCCGCCCGAGCCGGGCTACTGCGTGGGCTGGGCCTACCCCGCGCGGCTCGGCGGCCTGCCGGCGGCGGCCATCGTGCCCCGCGTGGCCGACTACCCGCCGGACAAGCTGGAGCTGGTGGCGGCCGTGCGCGTGCGCGACGCGCTGGGCCTGGCGCCCGGCGACCGCGTGCGCGTGGAGCTGCTAGCGGCCGAGATCCGCTAGCGCGAGGAGCGCCCGATGGCACCGTCCCCGTCCGACCCAACACCCGCGCCCGAGCCGACCGCGCGCGAGCGCGTGCTCAGCTACCTGGCGCACCACAACACCGTGTCGCTCGCCACCGTGGACCGCGAGGGGCGGCCCTGGGCGGCGACCGTGTTCTATGTCAATCTCGGCACCGACCTGTACTTCCTGTCCGAGCCGCACACGCGCCACTGCCAGAACATCCTCGCCACCGGACGGGTGGCCGGCACGATCAACGAGGACTACCGCGACTGGCAGCAGATCAAGGGCATCCAGCTCGAGGGCACCGCCGCGATCGTCGAGAGCCCCGCCGAGCTGCTGCGCGCGTTGCACGCGTACCTGGACAAGTACCCGTTCGTGCGCAGCTTCCTGTCGCCGCAAGCGCTGCTGCAAGGCGTGCGCATCGCGGGCAAGGCGCTCGATGTGCGCCTGTGGCGGCTGCGGCCCGAGCGGCTGTGGTACCTGGACAACGCACGGGGGTTCAGCGCGCGCGAGGAGCTGCCCCTATAGGGCGGGGCCTGGCTCAGGGCGCGCGGGGCCCGGGGGGCAGCGGGGCTCGGCGGGCCAGCGCCGCCAGGTCGAGCGCGTCCGAGGGCGTGAGGTCGGCCTCCAGCACGTCGCGCAGGCGCCCCAGAGCGTAGGCGTTCGACGCCGGGTCGATCGAGGCCACGCAGTCGGCGGGCACCACCAGCCGGTAGTCGCGCAGGAAAGCGTCGTGAGCGGTGAACAGCACGCAGTGGTCGCCCGCGATCCCGGTCAGGATCAGCGTCTGGGCCCGGAGGTAGGCGAGCAGCACGTCGAGCGGGGTGGAGTAGAAGCCCGAGTGCTTCGGCTTGAGCACGCAGTAGTCGTCGGGCTCGGGCAGCAGACGCTCGACGACGGGTCGCCCGCGCGCGCCGTCGCGCCGGCAGTGCTCCACCAGCGCACGGAAGTCCGAGCGCCAGCGCCCGTGGTTGTCGTTGACGTACACGACGGGGATGCCGGCCGCTTTGGCGCGGCGCTTCAGTGCGGCCACCCGCTCGGCCAGCGGCAGCGTCTGGGCCAGCAGCGCATCGCCGCCCGGGTACGCGAAGTCGTTGATCAGGTCGATGAGTAGCAGCGCGGCCGCAGCCGTGTCGGGCACGTTGCCGTGCAGGTCCTCGTTCTTGGCGGGCATGGTTTAGCGCTCCCTCGCGGTTGCGCGGCCCCCTGCGCACGCGGCGTGCCAGCCGCGGCCCGGGGCGAGCGGCGCCGCCCGAGCCGGCACGGTATAGTTTCGTGAGTGCGGCCCAGTCGGGCCAGCGGGGGGGACATGCAGCTGTACAACACGCTCAGCCGGCGCCTCGAGCGCTTCGAGCCCGTGGGCCCGGTCGTGGGCCTCTACGTGTGCGGGATCACCCCCTACGACACCACGCATCTAGGACACGCGCGCTGCTACGTGGTGTTCGACCTGCTCCAGCGTGCCCTGCGCTACCACGGCTACCGCGTGCGCTATATCCAGAACATCACCGATATCGACGATGACATCCTGCGCAAGGCGCGCGAGGTCGGCGTCCCTTACGACGAGCTGGGCAACCGCTGGCTGGCGGTGTACCGCGCCGACGTGGAGGCGCTGAACCTGCTGCCGCCGGCGGTGTGGCCGCGGGCGACGCGCGAGATCCCCACCATGCTGGCGATCGCCCAGGCGCTGGTGGCGCGCGGCCACGCCTATGTGCGCGACGGCAACGTGTACTTCCGAGTCCGCACGGCGCCCGACTTCGGCGCGCTGAGCCGCTTCTCGCGCGAGCAGATGCTCGCGCGGCTGCGCGAGGAGCGGTTCGACCCCGATGACCCGCGCAAGGAGGACCCGCTCGACATCTTGATGTGGCAGGCCAGCGCGCCCGGCGAGCCGGCCTGGCCGAGCCCGTGGGGGCCCGGCCGTCCCGGCTGGCACATCGAGTGTACGGCGATGGCCTACCGCTATCTCGGCCCGACGCTCGATATCCACGGCGGCGGCGAGGACCTGATCTTCAGCCACCACGAGAGCGAGCGCGTACAGGCCGAGAGCTACACCGGCGTGCGGCCGTTCGTCCGCTTCTGGGTGTACGCCGGCACCGTGTATTTCGACGGCGCCAAGATGAGCAAGTCGCTGGGCAACCTGGTGCTGGTGCGCGACCTGTTGCAGCGCTACTCGGCCGATGCCCTGCGCCTGTACCTGGCGCGCTGCCACTACCGCCAGGCGTTCACCTGGGACGAGGCGCAGCTCGCCGAGGCCGCCGCGCTGGCCGCCCGCCTGCGCCGCGCCGCGACCGCCGCCGACCGCGCGCGCCGTCCGGCCGCCGCGCTGGTGGGCGCCGACCCGCCCGGCGACCCACCCGCTCCGCCCGCGCGCCCGCCCGACGGCCCCACGGCGGAGTACCGCGCGCGGTTCGAGGCGGCGCTGGACCACGATCTGGACACCCCGACGGCGATCGCGGTGCTGGCCGAGCTGGCGGGCGCGATCGAGCGCGGCGGCCCGCACGCCGGCGAGCAGGCGGCCCTGCTGGTCGAGCTGGGCGAGGTGCTGGGCCTGCGCCTGCTGGACCAGCCCGGCACGCGCTGGCCCGACTTTTAGCGCGGCGCACGGCGGGCCCGTCCGTGGAGTGGCGGGTGTTTCTGCTCCGCGCGGCGCGCGGCCCAATCCCACGGCAGGTAGCTACAGTCTGGAGCAGCGCCATGACGCAGCCACCCATAGCGGCCGACACCCCGGCGGTCATCGATCTGCGCAGCGACACCGTGACGCAGCCTACCGAGGCGATGTACGCCGCCATGGCCAGCGCCCCGGTGGGCGACGACGTGTTCCGCGAGGACCCCACCGTGCGCCGCCTGGAGGAGGTGGCCGCCGCGCGACTGGGCAAGGAGGCCGGCCTGTTCTTCCCCAGCGGCACCATGGCCAACCTGGCCGCCCTGATGGCCCACGCGCAGCGCGGCGACGAGGTGATCCTGGAGGCCGAGGCGCACATCTACTACTACGAGGCCGGCGGGCTCTGCGTGGCCGCCGGGCTGATGCCGCGGCCGCTGCCCGGCCACCACGGCGCCCTCGACCCCGCGGCCGTGGCCGAGGCAATCCGCCCGGACGACGTCCACTTCCCGCGCACAGGCCTAGTGTGCCTGGAGAACACCCACAACCGCGCCGGGGGCACGGTGATCACGCTAGAGCAGACGCGCGCGGTAGCCGAGGTGGCTCACGCGGCGGGCGTGCCGCTGCACCTGGACGGCGCCCGCATCTTCAACGCGGCGCTGGCCCTCGGCTGCGACGCGCGCGAGCTGGCAGCCCCGGCCGACTCGGTGATGTTCTCGCTCTCCAAGGGGCTCAGCGCCCCGGTCGGCTCGCTGCTGGTCGGCTCGCGGGCGTTCATCGAGCGGGCCCGCCGCGCGCGCAAGCTGCTGGGCGGCGGCATGCGCCAGGTGGGGGTGCTGGCCGCGGCGGGCCTGGTGGCGCTAGAGCAGATGGTCGACCGGCTCGTCGAGGACCATCGCCACGCCCGCCTGCTGGGCGAGCGGCTGGCGGCGATCCCCGGCGTGACGGTCGACCTGGCCACCGTGCAGACCAACATGGTCCGCTTCAGCACGCGGCCCTGTGGGCTGGAGGCCCCCGAGTTCGTGGCGCGGCTGCGCGCGCGCGGCGTGCTGGCCGGGGCGCGCGACCGCTGGACGATCCGCATGGTGACGCACCGCCACATCACGGCCGCGGACGTGGAGCGAGCAGCGGCGGCCGTGCAGGCGGTGGCGGCCGAGGCGCTGATGGCGGCCGCCTAGCTCGCCCGCCCCCGGCCATACCAGCCGGCTCAGTCGGCGGCCCCCACGCGGACCACGGGGCGCTCGCGCGGGACGGCCAGCTCCACGGCGGGCTCGCCCGTCGAGGGGGGCAGGTTGCTGCGGCGCAGCGGAATCTCGCGCAGGAAGCACACCGCTACTAGCGCCAGCAGCATCAGCACGCTGCCCGCGAGGAAGACCTCGTGCAGCGCCTGGGCCAGTGCTAGGCGCACGGCCTCCGCGGCGAACGCAGGGACGTCCGGCGACGTGGTCAGGGGCATCCCCGCGCCGCCCTCGGGCTGCAGGAGCGCCAGCGGGTTGCTGAGCCGCGCGAGCTGATCGGCCGCCAGCAAGGTGCGCTGCGCCGGCGGCAAGGTCTGTTGGAGAGCAGCGTCGAAGCGCGTGGTAAGCAGCCAGCCGAACACCGCCACGCCTAGCGTGCTCCCGATCGAGCGGGTGAACTGGGAGAGGGCCGTGGCCACGCCGATCCGCCGCAGGTCGACCGCATTCTGGGCGATCAGCGTGAACAGCGGCATCACGGGGCCTAGCCCGATCCCCAGCAGCAGCACGTCGCGCGCGATCTCCGCATAGCTCGCCTGGGGCCCTAGCCGGCTGAGCAGGAACAGCCCCACCGTGGCGCACCCGATGCCCACCAGGGCCACCAACCGGTAGCGCCCCGTGCGGCTGACTACCTGCCCCCCGATGATGCTGGTCACCACCATGGCGAGGGTCATCGGCATCAGGAGCGTCCCGCTGCCGGTAGCGCTCTGCCCCAACACGGCCTGCGCGAACAGCGGCACAAACATGATCGCGCCGAACATGCCCATGACCATCAGCAGCAGGGCGACCATCGCCCACGCTACCAGCGGCTCTCTGAACAGGCTCAGCGGAATGATCGGCTCGGCCGCCCGGCGCTCGATGGCCACGAACAGGGCGGTCATCGCCCCCGCCGCCGCGAGCAGCCCGAGGATCACCGGCGACGACCAAGCATACTCGCGCCCGCCCCAGCTCAGCGCGAGCAGCAGCGGGGTGACCGCGAGCACCAGCGCCACGGCGCCCGCGTAGTCGATCGAGCGCCGCCCGCCCGCTGCGCGGTGCGCGGGGAAGGCGACCAGCAGCAGGGTAACGACGCCGATGCCGACCGGCAGGTTGACGTAGAACACCCAGCGCCAGCTCAGATGGTCGGTCAGGTAGCCGCCCAGCAGCGGGCCCAGCACGCTGGCCAGGCCGAACACCCCCGAGAACACCCCCTGGATGCGCCCGCGCTCGGCCGGCGGGTACAGCACCGAGATCACGGTGAACACGGTGGCCATCAGGGTGCCCCCCGCGATGCCCTGCAGGCCCCGAAACACGATCAGCTGGGTCATGCTCTGCGCCAGGCCGCAGAGCATCGAGGCGAGCACGAACCCCACCGCGCTCCCGATCAGAAACCGCCGCTGCCCGTACAGGTCGCTCAGCTTGCCGACGATCGGCACCACGGCTGTGCTGCTCAGCAAGTACGCAGTGGTCACCCAGGCGTAGTGCTCGAAACCGTGCAGCTCGGCGATCACCCGCGGCATCGCGGTGCCCACGACGGTCTGGTCGAGCGCGGCCAGCAGCAGCGCCAGTAGGCAGCCCGCCAGGGTAGCGAGCCGCTGGCGCGCGGAGAGGGTCGCGAGATACACGGCGCTCGCCGGTGGGTGCGCCCTCATCCCTCGCTCCCCTCCGCCCGGGCGTAGGTGCGCTCCACGGCCGCCGCGAGCCGGGCGAGCGCCTCGGCTACCTGCTCCTGCTCGGCCGGGGTCAGCGCGTCGAGCGCGGCGGCCAGGCGTTCACGGCGGTCGAGCAGCAGCCGCTCCACAGCGGCCTGGCCACGCTCGGTGAGGCTGAGCCAGGTGACCCGGCGATCGGCCGGATCCTCCATGCGCTGCACGTGGCCATGGGCCACCAGTCGCTCGACGAGCTGGGAGACCGCAGGCGGCCCCACCCCCAACGCCCGCGCCAGCTCGCGCCCCGAGGCGCGGCCCCGGGCGTTGAGATACAGCACCGCCCTGAGCTGGGCGATGGTGAGATCCGCGGCCAGCCAGGAGTCCGGCGCGCGCTGCAAAGCCCGCATCACGCGGCAGAACTGCTCGAGCGCGCGCTGCCGCGCGGAGATCACAGCGGCCTCTTGCACCATTTCGTCATACTCCATGCACAGTTACACTTCCTCGAACAGTTTATCTATTGTGAATGGATTGATACAAGAACACGCGGCGGGCGATCGGTTGGGAGCCAGGGGTTACCGACGGTGCGGCCAGTCGCCCAGGTCGAGGCCGCGGCCGAGCGGGCGGGCTCGCTCGTAGATGGCGCGCGCCAGGGCCAAATCTTGCAGCCCGGTGCCGACCGACTTGAACACGGTCAGCTGTGTGGCGCTGGTGCGGCCCGGGTGGCGGCCGGCCAGCAGCTCCCACAGCTCGACGGCACGCTCGGGCGCCACCCCGGCCGCCAGCGCGGCGCGCCCGTCGCCCGACTCGAACACGTGCTGGCGGTCGTCCACCCCCAGCACGGAGGCCTCGCGCCAGATCGCTGCGTCCAGCTCGCGGTGCTCGGGCCGTACGGCGCTGATCGCCACCACGTGCGTGCCCGGCGCGAGCCACTCGTGCCGCAACACCGGCTCGGCGGTGGGCCGGACGGCTACGGCGACCACCTCGCAGTGGGCCACCGCGGCCGCGGGGCTGGCCACGGGCTCGACGGGGCGGCCCAGCTCGGCCGTCAGCTCGGCCGCGAACCGCTCGCGGTGGGCAGCGGTAGGGCTGAACACCCTGGCGCGCTCGAAGGCGCGCACTACCGCCAGGGCCGCCAGCAGCGCGCGCGCCTGCTCGCCGGAGCCCAGCAGCCCCACCTGCCGGACGGCGCGGGGCGCGAGCGCGTCGGTGCCCAGCGCGGCGGTGGCGGCCGTGCGGCGTTGGGTGAGCCAGTCGGCGTCCAGGTGCGCCAGCAAGGCGCCGCTCGGCAGGTCGTACAGCGCCACCATGTAGCGGCCGCCCACCCGCGGCGTGACGTTCATCGCCTTGTACCCCATGATCCCCGCGCCGTTGAGGATGGCGGGCATCAGACGGATCCAGCCGTGGCCGCTAGCCGAGTCGATGGTGATACGCGGCGGCAGCTGGGCCTGGCCGGCCGCCTGTTCGGCGAAGCTGGTGCGCACGGCAGCGAGCACCTCGGGCCAGTCCAGCAGATCGACGATCTCCTCGTGGCGCAGCAGAATAGCCATCGGCTCCTCCCCCCTCGGGCGCCGGGCGAGCGCGGCGCGCGGCGGTGAGATGGACTATTGCGGCGCGGCGAGCGTCTCGGGCGGCAAGGCCTGCGGCCAGCCGTAGCGCGCCTCGAAGCCCAGTACCCGCGCCGCCTTGGATGAGTCGAGCGCCGACCAGTTGCCGGTGCGGTCGGGCGGGAAGCGCGTGCCGGGCGGCAGGTAGCGCGCGAGCAGCTCGGTGGTGGGCTCGCGCATGGTGCTGGTTGGCGCCGCGACGTTGAACACTTCGTGGCCGGCGAACGGCGCGGTCAGGGCCAGCCGGCAGGCGGCGGCGGCATCGCGGGCATCGATATAGGTGAAGAACCCGCCAATGGCGCGCCGGGTGATCTGCTGCCAGCGCTGGGCCGCCCAGTCGGCGTAGGTCGGGTCGAACTGGATGCCCGGCAGACGCAGGCTGGCGATGGTCAGCGGCGCCAGGCGGGCGAAGGCATTAGCCAGCCGCTCGCCTACCAGCTTGGAAAGCCCGTAGGGGTCCACGGGCTGGCAGGGGTGCTGCTCGTCGAGCGGCAGGTATTCGGGCGCCCACAGCGTGGGGGCGTAGATGAAGCCGTAGGCGGCGATGCTGGAGGCGAGCACCACGCGCGGGACGCGCAGGTCGGCGGCAGCCTTGAGCACGTTGTAGGTGGTGGCCACGTTGTTGGTGAACGTCTCGGTGTCGGGCGCCAAGTCG
>Ga0070737_10004048_pt1 | contig 15057 bp, 9 predicted proteins | sample Coa_R1_10_FD_66438 | JGI IMG/M metagenome (GOLD analysis project Ga0070737, IMG submission 66438) | Surface soil microbial communities from Centralia Pennsylvania, which are recovering from an underground coalmine fire - Coalmine... | ecosystem: Environmental > Terrestrial > Soil > Unclassified ...
GAACAGCGCGCCGCCCTCGTCGATCACGTGTGCCCCGGCCGGCACCGTAATGATCAGCTTGCCGCAGAAGGCGCTGATCTCCACCGTGATCTCGCGGCCCGGCGGCACGGCGCCGGCCAGGTTGACGATCAGCGCGCCCAATCGCGCCGTCAGCCGGGTGCGCCGGCCGGCCACCCGGCGCCCGGGGCGGCGCGCCCGATGGCCAGGCGCCAGGCGCCGGTTCCCGGCGCGCCGGTTCCCGGCCCAGATCAGACGGTTTCCGCCGGGTCGGCGGCGGCGGACACGCCGTCGCCCAGGTACGCGGCGATGACGCGCGGGTCCCGGCGGACGGCCTCGGGCGGGCCGTCCGCGATGACCTTGCCGAACTCCAGGACCACCACCCGGTCGCAGATGCCGAGCACCAGGCCCATGTCGTGCTCGATGAGCAGCATCGACTGGCCCGCGTCGGCGAGCCGCCGCAGGCACGCGCCGAGTTCGGCGCTCTCGGCGGTGTCCAGGCCGGCGGCGGGCTCGTCCAGGCAGAGCACCGCGGGCCTGGCCACCAGCGCGCGGGCGACGCCGACGAGCTTGCGCTGGCCGGACGAGAGCTGGGCCGGCATCGCCTCGGCCGCCCACTCCATGCCGACCAGGCGGAGCGCCTCGGCCGCCGAGCCGGCCTGGTCCGCGGTGCCCTTGCGGCAGGCGACGGTCAGGTTCTCCCGCACGTCGAGGTCGTCGAACAGGTCGGTGCTCTGCCAGGTGCGGGCGAGCCCGCGGCGGGCGCGCTCATGCGGCGGCAGGCCGTCAAGGGACGCGCCGGACAGCTCCACCCGGCCGGCGTAGGTCACGAACCCGGAGACGGCGTCGACCAGGGTGGTCTTGCCCGCGCCGTTCGGGCCGATAAGGCCGACCAGTTCGCCCGCGCGGACCTCCAGCGACACCTCGCTGACCGCGCGCACGCCGCCGAAGCTGACCGAAAGGCCCGAAACCCGCAGCGCGGCCGGGCGGCCGGGCAGGTCCGCGGGCCTGGCATGCGGCGCCAGCCGCTCGCGGTCCGCCGCGGCGGCGCCGGGGGCGCGGACCTGCGGCCGCCTGTGCCTGCGCCGGTAGAAGTCGCCGGCGACGCCTTCGGGGTTCTGCAGCAGGGTGAAGATCAGCAGCACGCCGCCGATCAGCAAGAACCAGTTCCCGTTCAGCCCGAACCACTTGTCGAGCGCGTACGGGATCAGCGCCTGCGCCGACAGCAGGCCGGCGAACACCGCACCGGAGATCAGCGTGATGCCGCCCGCGTAGGCGAACGCGATCAGCGACAGCGCGGTCACGGCGTCGAACCGGTCGGCGCTGACGGAGCCGAAGTTGTAGGCGTACAGCACCCCGCCGACGCCGGCGATGAACGCGGCGATGCCGAACGCGTAGAGCTTCACCGTCCGCGGGTTGATCGCGGCGGCGGCGGCGGCCCGCTCGTTGGAGCGCACCGCGAGCATCCGCTGCCCGAGCGTGCCGCGGCGGATGTAGCCGACCGCGACGCAGGCCAGCACGCAGCAGATCAGCGCGACCCAGCCGAAGACCGGGCTGGGCTTGTTGCCGTCGATGCCGCGGAAGGGAGCGTTCGGGCCGAGGTCGAGGCCGAACCACACCGGCTCCGGCACCGGCGAGCCGGCCAGGCCGCCGCCCCAGGTGCTGTTGACGAAGCCGAAGTTCTGGATCGCGACGGCGCCGGCCAGCGTGACGACGGCCAGGCTGACGCCGCGGACCCGGACCGCGGAGACCGCGGTGATCAGGCCGATCACCACCGCCACCGCGATGCCCGCCAGCGCCGCGACCGGGAACGTGATGCCGAAATTGACGGCCATGTGCGAGATCGTGAACCCGGCGGCGCCGGCCAGCGCCAGCTGGACCACCGAGATCTGCCCGACGAAGCCGGTGACCACCACCAGCGACAGCGCCATCAGCGCGCCGATCAGCGTGTTGATCAGCGCCTCGCGGAAGTCGAACGGGAAGATGATCAGCAGCACCGCGCCGGCCAGCGCGCAGATCAGCCCGGTCCGGATCAGGTGCTGCGGGCGCGGCGCCTCGGGCAGCCGCCGTTCGACGATCTCGCCGCGGCCGGGGATGCGCGACCCGCGCCAGAACAGCACGCCGATGATGATGAGGAACGCCAGCAGGTCGGTGACGCCGGGCAGCGCGACGCCGCCGGACTGGGGGAACCAGGACTGGGCGGACGCGTACTGGACCAGCGAGTACATGATGCCGATGCCCAGGGACGCCGCGCAGGCGATGCCGAACGAGGTGAACGAGGCGATGAGCGCGGCGGCCAGTGCCGGGATGATCTGCAGTGGCAGCGTCTGCGGGTCGAGGGAGGTGATCGAGGCGGCCAGGATGCCGAGCGCGCCGGCCACCAGGGAGCCGAGCAGCGTGTTGGTCAGCGAGATGACGTTCGGCGACAGGCCGCTGAGCATCGCCGCGGCCTCGTTCTCCGACGCCGCGCGGGTGGCCAGCCCGAACCGGGTCCACTTGTACGCGGCGGCCAGCACGGCCGCCGCGACGATCACCAGGCCGGTGAGGATGAACCGGTCGACGGGAACCACCGCGCCGAGCATGTGCACGGTGCTGGTCGGCAGGATGCTGGCCGCCGGCTGCGGGGTCACGCCGAACGCCAGCAGCATCGCCGACTGCGCGATGAGCAGCACGCCGAGCGAGGCGACGAGCTTGGCCAGCGGCGCGGAGTTGCGCAGCGGCCGGTAGACGGCGAACTCGGTGAGCGCGCCGCAGGCGAGGACGAACAGCAGCGCGAGCAGGACCGCGAGCCCGGTGGGCAGGGCGGCGAGCTTGCCGCTGTTCAGCGCCCAGAACGCGTAGCCGCCGAGCATCGCGATGGCGCCGGTCGACAGGTTGATGATCCCCGACCCGCGGTAGGTCAGCACGACGGCGAGGGCGATGCCGGCGATCAGCGCTCCGCTGCCGAGGCCGAGAAGGATGAACAGCAAGATCTGTTGCATCGGGCGTTCCTAGCTGGTGTCGGGATTACAGAGGCGGCCCGGGACTGGGTCGCCGGGCCGCGTGGCGCCGCGGCCGCGGTGACGGGGGTGGCAGGGGAGCCCCGCACCGCGGCCGCGGCCCGGCCCGCGTCAGCCGGCCGGCGGCTGGAGCCAGCCCGCCATCTTGACCCAGTTGGGCTTGCCGCTCGTCACGCCGCCCGTGTACTCGAAGAACTGGATACGGTCGTTGCAGACGGCGGGCGCGCTGGGGTACTTGCCGCAGGCGAGCGCGGGGGCGCCGAGCGCCTGCGGGCCCTTGAACGCCTTCGCCGCCGCCAGGATCGCCGACGGGGACAGGTGCGCGTAGCCGACCTCGTTCAAGATCTTGATGGTCGTCAGCATCTGCCCGAAGTTGACGATGTTCCACGGGTCGGGCGCGTCCGCCGGGGTGGAGAACTTCTTCGCCACCGCCTCGTAGGCCGGCATGCCCGGGTCGGTCGGGTCGCCGTACAGCGAGCTCGCGATCGCGTACGTCCAGTGCGGGAAGTCGCCGAGACCCTGGATGACCTGCCCGTTGAGGCACAGCGGCGCGGAGAGGATCTTCTTGGGATCGGTGATGCCCAGCGTCTTGAGGCTCTTGGCGAGGTTCACGCAGCCGGCGGCGTCGCTGTACGGGATCACCACGTCGGCCGTCTGCGCGCCTGCCGCGGTGAGCACCGAGGTCAGGTCGGTCTGGCTCTCCGGGTAGCCGACGGCCTTGACGGTGATGCCGGCCTCCTGGAGCCCCTGCTTGACCGCCGCGGCGCCCTCGGCGATGCCGGCGTTGTCCGACGGGTAGACGAGGGCCGCGGTCTTGGCGTGCAGGACGTCCCTCGCGTACGTGCCGAACGGCGGGAGGATGTGGGTCACGTCGCCGAACAGGATCACCGCGTTCTTCTGCACGGAGTCGATCGGGGTCGCCGCCACGCCGTCGATCACCGGCTTGGCGCCGCCGAGCGTGCTGTAGAACGACTGCACGCCGATCGCCACGCCGCCCATGTTGATCACGTCGACCTTCTTGTTGGCGAGGAACTTCTGCGCGCAGACCGTGCCCTCTTCCTCGGCCGAGGCGATGAAGCAGGTGACGAGCTGGATCGGGTGGCCGTCGACGCCGCCGAGTTCGGCGTTGGCGTAGTTGACCGCCATCTGCGCGCCGGCGGTGGCCAGCAGCCCGACGGCCGTCGGGCCGCCCTGCTGGTTGACGTAGCCGACGTAGACCGGCGGGAGCGACTTGTCCGCCGGGCCGGCCTTGCCGCCGACGTAGGACAGGTAGTTGGTCACCGACTGGGCGCCCTGGCCGCCGGTGCCCGCGCCAGTCGGCGCGCTGGCCGGCGCGCTGCTCGCCGCGGCGGCCGGCGCGCTGGTCGCCGCGGCGCTGCTCGAACTTGAGCTGCTGCTGCTGCAGCCCGCCGCGGCCAGGGCCGCGGCCGCCGCGGCGGCGGCCCCCGCGAGTCCAAGGCCCTTATGTCTGCTATGTCTTCGCACGGTGGTTCCTCCTGCGTGTATTCATCATTTTTCGTCACGCTTCAGCCTTGCTGCCCCATAGCTCCCGGGAGGCGATCCGCGCGCCCTCGGCGAGGGAGGCCAGCTTGGCCCACTGGATCTCCTCGTGCACCCGGTGGACGAACGCTCCCTGGGCGAAACCGCAGTCGGTGCCGCCCATCACCCGGTCCCGGCCGACCACCTTCGCCAGCCTTACCAGGCGCTGCGCGACCAGCTCGGGGTGCTCCACGACGTTGGTGTGGTGCGTCACCACGCCGGGGACGAGCACCTTGCCGTCCGGCAGGGGGACGTCCTCCCAGATCTTCCATTCGTGCTCGTGCCTGGGGTTGGCCTGCTCGATCAGGTAGTACCTGGCCTTCACCCGCAGGACTAGGTCGATGGCGTCGCGCAGCGGCGGGTCGTAGGCGTGCGGCCCGTGCCAGCTGCCGAAGCAGATGTGGTACCGGATGCGGTCCTCGGGGAGCCCGCGCAGCGCGTGGTTGAGCGCGTCCACCCGCAGCCGCGCCCACTGCCGGTACTCCTCGTAGGACTGGCCGCGGGAGGCCATCGTGTCCGCCTCGTGCATCAGCACCGCGTCGTCGACCTGGAGCAGCAGCCCGGCGTCGACGATCCCCTTGTACTCGCAGTGCAGCGCGTCGGCGAGCGCGTAGACGAACTCCTCGTCGCTCGCGTAGTACTCGTTCCGCAGCCAGTAGGCGCTCGCGGGCGCCACGACCGGCAAGAACCCCTCCGCGGCGTCCTTGCCCGCGGCGGCGAGGGCGGCCTTGACGTTGGCGATGTCACGGTCGAGCGCCGCCCGGTCGTATGTCATCGGGCCGGTGCACACCCAGGCCGCCGCGCCGCCGCTCCCGTCCCCGGGGGCGTCCGCGCCGGCCCCGGTGCCCGCCCGTGCCGCCCGCTCGTCGAGCGCGTCGATCTCGGCGTACGCGCCGGGGAAGTGCTGACGGTCCCGGCTGGCCGGCAAGATGCTGGTGAAGCCGCCCTCGACCGGCCTGGACTCCAGGCCGGTCGTCCGCTCGTACAGGTACGTGATCCAGTTGGACTTGCCCATCTCGCCGTCGTCGACGATGTCGACGCCGGCCTCGGCCTGCTTGCGGACCACGTCGGCGACGGCCGTGGCCAGCGCGGCCGCGTAGGCGGCCTCGTCGTAGGGCTCGCCACGGTCCCTCGCCGCGAGGAAGGAGAGCAGCTCCGGCGGCCGGATCAGGCTTCCGGCGTGTGTTACGGGGATTCGCTGCATGCACTCTCCCGTCAGCGCATCGAAATGCTCCCTCAAGACAAAAGCCTGCACCCGGCGTCAGTCAACTACCTGCTTGACGCCCAGGGTCACAATCGCGTCAAGTGTACGGAGGGCACATACACGTGCCCGGCAAGTTGGCGGACACGCCAATGCCAGGGAGCCGGCCTGGGTTACAAGCTAGTGAGTTGACGTCCGCGTCGCGGCGGGCTGTGCTGGTGGCGGCGTGTTTGTCCTGGTAGTAGCCGGTGAAGGTGGGTTGGGCACGATGACGGGCTCCGACGCGGTACTCGAACTCGACGGGCTGACCGTGGCCTATGACCGGGCGCCGGTCGTCCGGGACCTGACGCTGACCGTGGGCGCCGGGGAGGTCGTGGCGCTGCTCGGCGCCAACGGCGCCGGCAAGACGACCACGCTGCGGGCCATCTCCGGGCTGCTGAAGCCGGCCGCCGGGACGGTGCGCCTGGCCGGCGCCGACCTGGCCGGCGTCCCCCCGACCGCGCGGGCACGGATGGGCATCGCGCACGTGCCGCACGATCGCGGCATCTTCTTCGGGCTGACGGTGGCCGAGCACTTCCGGCTGGACGGGCTGGGCGCCCCGGCGGACATGGACGCCGCGTTCGACCACTTCCCGGCGCTGCGCACGCTGCGCGGGCGCAAGGCCGGGCTGCTGTCCGGCGGCGAGCAGCAGATGCTCGCGATCGCCCGCGCGCTGAGCCGCAAGCCGAGGCTGCTGATGCTGGACGAGATGAGCCTGGGCCTGGCCCCGGTCATCGTGAGCCGGCTGCTGCCCGTCGTCCGGGAGTACGCGACCGGCAGCGGGACCGGCGTGCTGCTGGTCGAGCAGCACGTGCACCTGGCGCTGAAGATCGCCGACCGGGGCTACATCCTCTCCCACGGGGAGCTTGCGGCCAGCGGCACCGCGGAGAGCCTGGGCAAGGACAGCGCGCTGCTCGCGGCCAGCTATCTCGGCGCCGCCCCCGGCCCGGGGCCGGCGAGCTGACCGGGGCGGGCGAGCTGACCGGGGCGGGCCGGCCCGGCCCGGCTCAGCGGCTGAAGCCCCAGTTCAGCATCTTGATCGCGTCATTGAACGTCGCGTTCAGATCGCCGGGGGAAGAGTGCAGCACGACGCCGATGAGCGTCCTGCCGCCGCGCCGCGCCTCGAACAGCAGGCACTCGCCGGCCGCGGCGGTGAACCCGGTCTTGATGCCGGCCGCGCCGGGGTAGCGGGCAAGCAGCAGGTTCAGGTTCTGCCAGGTGTGCGCCTGCCGCCCGGGGCCGGCCGCCACGCGGTACACGCGCGTCGCCACGATCTGGCGGAACAGCGGCAGCCGCATCGCGTCCCGCCCCAGGCTGACCAGGTCGCGCGCCGTGGAGTACGTGGTGTACGGCCCCGGGTCCGGCAGCCCGCTGAAGTCGGAAAAACGCGACGCGCGCAGGCCGAGCCGCGCGGCGGTCGCGTTCATCCTGGCGACGAAGGCGGTCAGGCCCGGCCCGTAGCTGGCGGCCAGCGCGTACGCCGCGTCGCAGCCGGAGGGCAGCATCATCGCGTAGAGCAGCTGCAGCGCGGTGAGCTTCTCCCCCGGCCGCAGGCCCGCCGTGGAGGCGCCGTACTTCCTGTCGTAGCCGACGATCCCCCGCGGCACCGTGATCACCCGGTTCAGGCCGCCCGCCTCGATCACCACGTACGCGGTCATGACCTTGGCGATGCTGCCCATCGGCCGCGGCGCGGCCGGGGAACGGCTCCACAGGACCGCGCCGGTGGCCGCGTTCGCCAGCTCCGCCCACGGGGCCGCCACCCCCGCCGGGCCGGCCGGTGCCCGCGCGGAAGGCGCGGCGGGAGGGACGGCGGCCCGCGCCCCCACGCCTGTTGCTGTTATCAGGGCCATGGCCGGCAGGGCCATGGCCAGCGCAGCGGCAGCGCCGCTGCGGCCGGGCCGGCCGACGGTCCGCATCTGTCCCTCCGCTCCCCGGACGAATCCAGGCGCATTCTGTCAGCGGGCCGCCGTCTCCGTTGTAAGTTACGAATGTTTTGATCCGAACGGGCGGTGGCGCCTGCCCGAGCGCCCCAGTCCATCCGTTTGGATGACGAACGCGGGCGTGCCGGCATAGCCTGCTGTGGAACCCGAAAGGGAGTTAATGGCTGGTATGGGTGATTCATGGTGTCCGGGCTGCGGGTATGCCGTGGAACCGGGGACGGGCTTCTGCGCGACCTGCGGGCAGCCGCTCGCCGCCGCGGCGAGCGCTCCCCCCGCCGCGCCCCCCACGGTTACCATCCCGCCCGCGGTCACCGCGCCCCCCGCGGTCACCGCGCCGCCTACGGTTAGCATGCCGCCCGCGGTCACCGCCCAGTCGCCGGCGGCAGCGTTCCCCCCGCCTGCCCCGCTTCCCCCGCCGCCGGGACCGCAGGCGCCGGGGTTCCCGCCCCAGGGATTTGCGCTTCAGGGGCATGCGCCCCAGCCGACGGCGCCGGTGCCGCCGGCGATGCAGCCCCCGCCCCCGCCGGCCTCGCAGTCGCGGCTGCCGTGGCCGCCCCCGCCGGACGGCCAGCCGCCCGCTGGCGCGTACCCGGCCGGGCAGGCCCCGCTGCCGCCAAGCCCGCTGCCGCAGATGTACAGCGCGCCCGTGCCGCCGGATGTCCAGCAGGCGCGCCAGATGGACACACAGCGGATGCTGCAGCCCCAGGGGCTGTTCCAGCCGCCGCCTCCGGCCGGACCGCAGCCGTGGCCCGGATCGGGGCCGGCCGGAAACCTGTTCGCCCCGCCGCTGCCCGGCGCGGGCGGACCCGGCCCGCTGTCCTCCACGCTGCCGGGCGGCATGCAACCGGTGCCGCCGGACGGCCCGTTCCCTCCTGCCGGGTCCAAGCGGCAGCTGAGGCTGCCGAGCGGCCCGGTGACAGCGGCGATCATCGCCGCCGCGCTGGTGCTCGTGGTCGCGCTCGTGTTCGCCATGAGCCGGTCCAGCGGCGGCACGGGCGGCGGAACCACGGCCGGGGCCACGCCGGCCTCCACCGTGTCCCCGCCCGCGGGCACCGCGGCACGGCAGGCGGCAGCCCAGCTGTCCGTGCTGCTGGCGCAGAGCGGCACCGACCGCGCCGACGTCGTCGACGCGGTGGAGAACGTGCGTGCCTGCGGCAAGAACCTGGCCAGGGACGAGCGGATCTTCACCACCGCCGCCGCCAACCGGCGTGCCCTGCTGTCGAAGCTGGGGAGCCTGCCGGGGCGTTCGGCGCTGCCCGCGGCGATGCTCAGCGAGCTGTCCGGCGCCTGGCAGGCGTCGGCCCAGGTGGACACCGACCTCGCCCGGTGGGCGTCCGACGCGGCCGCCCGCGGCTGCCACAAGGGCAACCCGGGCGACGCCAGCCTGAGGGCGTCCTCCGCCCCCGATAGCCAGGCGACGGCCGACAAGCAGGCCTTCGCCCGCCTCTGGAACCCGCTCGCCCGCCGCTATGGCCTCCCCACCTACCAGTGGCAGCAGCTTTAGGCGTCCCGGGCGGGACACCGGAAACCGGAAAATCGCTCGCCACGAGTGATTTTTACGGTATAGGCCGCGCCTGTTGCCGGCTGTGGGCGTGTCGCGGCGGCCGCGTGCGGCGTCAGAACACGATGAGCGGCTTTATCACGTTGTCGAGCTTCTTGTCGGAAACCTCGAAGGCCCGTTCCATCTCGCCGAACTTGAACGTGTGCGTCGTCATCAGCGTCGGATCGACGCGCTTGCCCTCCAGCACGCGCAGCAGCCGGCTCATGCGCAGCCGCCCGCCGGGGCACAGGCCTGTCGCGATCGTCTTGTCCGCCATGCCGACGCCCCACCCGGCCCGCGGGATGCGGACGAATTCGCCTTCTCCGAAGTAGCCGGTGCTGGACACCGTGCCACCGGGCTTGGTTATCTTGACGGCGGTCTGGAACGTCGCGTCCGCGCCGAGGGCTTCGATCGCGGTGTCTACCCCCTCGCCCTGTGTCAGGTCGAGGATCCGGTCCACGACATCTTCTTTCGTGAAGTCCACGATCTGGTCCGCGCCGTAGGTACGGGCGAGCTGCTGCCGGTTCGGGACCGATTCGACCCCGATGATAAGGCCCGCTCCGCGGAGCCTGGCCCCCGCGGTCGACATCAGCCCCACCGGCCCCTGGGCGAGCACGGCCACGGTCCCGCCGATGGGGATGTTTCCCTTCTCCGCCCCCATGAAGCCGGTGGAGAGCATGTCGGCGCAGTACACCGCCATGTCGTCGGAGACGCTGCCGGGGATCTTCGCCATGTTGGCGTCGGCATCGTTCACATGGAAGTACTCGGCGAACACCCCGTCCTTGGTGTTGGAGAACTTCCAGCCGCCCAGCGGCGCGCCGGACTGCGAGGCGTATCCCGCCTGCGCGGCGGGGTCTCCCCAGTCGGGCGTGATCGCGCCGACGAGAACACGGTCGCCGGGGCGGAAGTTCCTCACCTCGCTGCCCACGGCGTGGACCACGCCGACCGCCTCGTGGCCGAGCGTCAGGTTCTCGCGCGGCCCGATGCCGCCGGCGACGGTGTGCGAGTCCGAGGTGCAGATAAGGGCCCTGGTCGTCTGGACAACGGCGTCGTTCGGCCCCGGACGCGGCACCGGCTTGTCCATGAAGCCGACACGGCCGATCTCCTTCATCACGAACGCTTTCATCGCTGTCTCTCTCACTTCGCGCGGTTCCCAGGGTCCGAGTGCAGCAGGCGCGGCCAGCCCGCGCCTCACCTGGGGCGGGTGAAGCGCGCCGCGGCGCCGGCCCCCGGGCGGGTGAAGCGCGCCGCGGCGCCGCCCGGTTCCGCCCGGCGCGGCAGCCGCCCGCCTCATCCCTCTCAGGTGAGGCGGCGCCCGCGGCGGCCCGGTTACGGTGAGCCGGATACCGGCCGCTGGCACGCCCGCGTGCCGTCAGGACATCCGCGCCAGAGCACCCGGAGGAACGGCACCGCCATGCTCGAACCTGATCCTTCCTTCCGCCCGGTCCGCACCCGGGACGGCTACCCGCCGCTTGAGGACTTCGGCCTTATCGGGGACGGGTCGACGGCGGCGCTGGCCGGCCTGGACGGCGGCATCCGCTGGCTGTGCCTGCCGCGCTTCGACTCCGAGCCGCTGCTGTGCGGCTTGCTGGACGCCGGGCGCGGCGGGCACTTCACCATCGCCCCCGATGGCCTGACCGAGGCCCGCCAGCGCTATGTGCCCGACACCGCGGTGCTGGTCACCGAGCTGCGCAGCGCTACCGGCGTGGTCCGGCTCACCGACGCGCTGGCGTTGCGGCCGGGCGCCGATCTCACCGACGACGTGCCCGCGGGCCGGGGCGAGCTGGTCCGGTCGGCGGTGGTCCTGGACGGGAACGTCCGGCTCCGGTTCGACCTGGAGCCCCGGGGCGGGGCCCAGGCGCGGCCGGCCGCCAGCGGCCTGGCGGTGATGCCCGCGCGGCGACCTGACCTGCGGCTTCATGTGCGGTCCAGCCGCCCGCTGAGCGGCCTGCACGCCGTCTTCGACCTGCGCCAGGGTGACTCGCTCGACGTGGTGCTGTCATGGGGGCGGACGCACCGCCATCACCGCTTCGACGCCAGGGCGATGCTGGAGGCCACGGCAGCGGCGTGGCGCCGGTGGATGACGCGCTTCAGCTACGACGGCCCCGCCGAGCCCCTGGTCCGGCGGGCCGCGATCACGTTGAAGCTCTGCGACCACTGGGTCAACGGCTCGCTGGTCGCCGCGCCGACGTCGTCCCTGCCGGCGCCGGCCGGCGGGGTGCGGAACTGGGACTACCGCTACACGTGGATCCGGGACGCCGCGTTCACCGTGTTCGCCATGCGCCGGATCGGGTTCGCCGACGAGGCCGACGCGTTCCTGGGCTGGGTCCTGGACGCCTTCGAGCAGAGCCGGCAGCCGCGGATCATGTACGACCTCGGCGGCGGCCCGGTGCCCGCGGAATGGGAGGACGCCGGGCTGGAGGGCTACCGGCGCTCCGCCCCGGTGCGGTGGGGCAACGGCGCGGCCGGCCAGCGGCAGCACGATGTCTACGGCGAGGTGCTGGACTGCGCCGACCAGTGGGCCCGCGGCGGCGGCCGGATCGAGCCGTCCCTGTGGGCGGCCCTGGCCAGCCTGGCCGAGATGGCCGGGGATGCGTGGCGGCAGCCGGATCAGGGCATCTGGGAGGTGCGCGGCGAGGGCCGGGTATTCACCTACTCGGCGGCGATGTGCCAGGTGGCCCTGGACCGGGCGGCGGCCATCGCCGGGCGGCTTGGCCTGCCCGGCCCGGCCCCGGCCTGGCGGGCCGCCGCGGACAAGCTGCGCCAGGTCATCCTGGACCGGTCCTGGGACGAGGACGCGCGGACGCTGAGCGAGCATCTCGACGGCGGCGGCAGCCTGGACGCCAGCCTGCTGGCCCTCCCGCTGCGCCGGGTCATCCCGGCCGGCCACCCGCGCATGACGGCCACCGCCGCGGCCGTGGCCGAGCGGCTGTCGGCCGGCGGCGGCCTGCTCTACCGCTACCTGCACGATGACTCGCCCGACGGTATCGCCGGCGACGAGGGCGCCTTCGTGCTGTGCAGCTTCTGGCTCGCCGACAACCTGGCCATGCAGGGCCGGGTCGAGGAGGCGGAGGAACTCTACGCCGCACTGTGCGCCCGGGCCAGCCCGCTCGGCCTGCTGCCGGAGCAGATCGACCCGTCGACAGGCGAGTTCACCGGCAACTTCCCGCAGGCGTTCAGCCACATCGGGGTCATCGCCAGCGGCGTGACCCTCGCGAGGGCCCGGGCCGGGGCCGGGGCGGAGGCGCCGGCATGATCGGCCGGCTGGCGATCTTCGGAGCGACCGGCGACCTCACCGCGCGCTACCTGCTGCCCGGGCTCGCCGCGCTGCGGGCCGCCGGGCACCTCGGCGGCGGTTTCCTGCTGACCGGGGCCGGCCGGGAGGGGTGGGATAGCGGGCAGTTCCAGCGGTGGGCGGATACCCAGCTCAGCCGGCACGCCGGGCACCTTCCGGCCGCGGCCAGGCGGGCGGTCGCGAGCGCATCGCGCTACCGCCAGGCCGATGTCACCGATCCGGGCAGCGTCGCGGCGGTCATCGCGGGCGGTGAGCCGGTCGCCGCCTACCTGGCCCTGCCCCCGGCTGTCTTCCCCGCCGCGGTGTCCGCGCTGCACGACGCCGGCCTGCCGCCGGACAGCCGGATCGTGCTTGAGAAGCCGTTCGGCGAAGACCTGCACAGCGCCATCGAACTGAACCGCCTCCTCGCCGGGTGCGTGCCCGAGCGGGCGGTGTTCCGGGTCGACCACTTCCTGGCCATGACGACCGTGCAGAACGTGCTCGGCACGCGGCTGGCCAACCGGGTGCTCGAGCCGATCTGGAACTCCGCGCACATCGCCGAGATCGACATCACCTGGGAGGAGTCGCTCGCCCTGGAGGGCCGGGCGGGCTACTACGACGGGGCGGGCGCGCTCAAGGACATGCTGCAGAACCACCTGCTCCAGCTGCTCTGCCTGGTGGCCATGGAACCGCCGGTCAGCCTCGGTGAACGGGACCTGCGCGACCGCAAGATGGACGTGCTGCGTTCGGTGCGGCCGCTTACCGACGCCGACGTCATCCGCCGGACCCGCCGCGCCCGCTACACCGCCGGGCGGATCGGCGACCGCCAGGTCCGGGCGTATGCCGACGAGGAAGGCGTGGACCCCGCCCGGCGCACCGAAACCCTCGCCGAGGTGGAGCTCGGGCTGGACAACTGGCGCTGGCCGGGCACGGTCTTCCGGCTGCGCGCCGGCAAGGCGCTCAGGAACGACCGCAAGGAGGTGGCCGTGCGCTTCCGGCACGTGCCGCACCTGCCCTTCCGGCATACCGGAAAGGAGCTCCCCAACGTGCTGCGGTTCGGGCTCGACCCGGAAAACCTGTCCCTGGAGCTGACCGGCATCGGGGCACATGCCGGGGTCCTCGCCCCGCTGACCCTGACCGCCCGGCCCGGCCCGCCCGAACTGCCCGCCTACGGCCGGCTGCTGCTGGACGTGCTGAACGGGAACGCCGCCCTGTCCATCCGCGGCGACGAGGCCGAAGAATCCTGGCGCGTCCTCACCCCCGTGCTGACGGCCTGGTCCAAGGATCTCGTCCCGCTCCGGGAATACCCCGCCGGCTCGGACGGCCCCGGCCCCTGGCCGCGGGAACAAGCCGGCTAGCCGGGCCGCCGGCCCGCACTGGCCGTCCCCGGCTGTCCGGTCCGCCGCCCGGATGCGGACGGGGAAGCCGGCTAGCCGGAGGCGGCGTGCGGGCGGGGCGGGCAGCCGCAGCTTTCCCTGACGATGAGGTCGGTCGGCAGCCGCTCGGCCCGGCGCGGCAGGGCGGGGTCGGCGATCCGCTCCAGCAGGAGCGAGCAGGCGCGCTCGCCCAGCAGCCGCATGGGCTGGCGGACCGTGGTCAGCGCCGGGGTGAGCAGCCCCCCGACGCTGATGTCGTCGAAGCCCGCCACGGCGATGTCGGCCGGGACCCGGACCCCCGCCGCCTGTAGCTCCCGCATGGCCCCGATCGCCATCTGGTCGTTGCCGCAGACGATCGCGTCCGGCAGGTCCCGTTCCGGCGCGCTGAGGATCTCGCGCACCGCCAGCTGCCCGCTCACCGCGGCGAACTGGCCCGTGAAGTACCCGGCCACGGTGACGCCCGGGTACCTCGCGGCCGCTTCGGCGAAGGCGCCGCGCCGTTCCCCGGCGTCGGGGGCTTCCGCCGGCCCGGCGATGTAGTACAGCCGCCTCCGGCCGTGATGTTCGACCAGGTGCCGGACCAGCGCCGTGGTTCCGGCCCGGTTGTCGGCGTCCACGACGTCGGCGTGCGGCTCGTCGAGCGATCCGGCGACCAGCACGACCGGGACGCGCTGCGCCAGCAGCGCCAGCTGCTCGGAGCCGACGATGCCCTCGGCGATGAGCATCCCGTCGACCTTCGCCGAGATCCTCCGCAGCCGCCGCCAGGCGCCCGGGCGGTCGGCGGCGCGCAGGACCGAGATCAGCACCGACCATCCCGCCCGGTTCAGCACGAGCTCGACGCCGCGGAGCACCTCTTCGATGAACAGCAGGCCCTCCTGCTCGACTTCGGTGTCCGGGCCGCGGCTTTCGATGCTGACCAGCCCGATCACCTCCTTGCGCTGCCGGGCCATGCTCTGGGCCGCCCCGTCGGGGACGTATCCGAGCGCCTCGATCGCCTCCAGCACGCGCTGGCGGGTAGCGGGCCGGACGGGGTCCTGGCCGTGCACCACCCGCGAGACCGTGGCCGTGGACACTCCCGCGGCGCGCGCCACGTCGTACAAGGTGGCGGCCGCCCTGTTGCGCATATGACGGATGATAAGCCGCTGGCGCGGC
>Ga0070737_10004049_pt1 | contig 15057 bp, 14 predicted proteins | sample Coa_R1_10_FD_66438 | JGI IMG/M metagenome (GOLD analysis project Ga0070737, IMG submission 66438) | Surface soil microbial communities from Centralia Pennsylvania, which are recovering from an underground coalmine fire - Coalmine... | ecosystem: Environmental > Terrestrial > Soil > Unclassified...
CAGGACGGGCCGTGCCGCTGTTCTAATTTTGCGTCTGGAGCGAAATGGCCTTAGTCTACTGTCGCGAAGTTGCAGTGTCTGGTTTAAGGAGCGAATACAGTGAGGAACAACCGCGCAGGCTGGGGGCGAGTGGTGACGGCGACGCTGACTGTGCTGATTCTGTTGCTGAGCCAGCTCGCCGCCGTCGTCGGAGGGCCCGAGCTTCCTAATCCCGGCAAGGCGCCCATGACGCGGGAGCAGCAGATCCAACTGGGTCTGCAAGCGGCAGCGCAGGTCTATAAGCAGATGCCGGTGCTGCCTGATAGCAGTCCGGAAACGCAGTACATCCGTCAGCTTGGCCAGCGCCTGGTGGCCACAATCCCTCCGCAGTATTCCTGGCCCTTCGAATTTCATGTCATTCCGCAGAAGGAGATCAACGCCTTCGCACTGCCTGGTGGTCCTATGTTCGTGAACGTGGGCACCATCACGGCCGCCAGCAGCGAAGCGGAGCTAGCGGGCGTGATGGCGCACGAGATGGGGCACGTCTACATGCAGCACGGCGCCAAGCAGGCGGGCAAACAGCAGACGACATCCACTATCTTTGGCGTTCTCGGAGCCATTCTCGGCACGCAGGGCGGGCTGGGCCAACTGGCGCAAGCCGGCCTGCAATTTGGCGCGCAGGGGCTCATTCTGAAGTACTCGCGCGAGGACGAGGCGCAGGCGGACGCGGTGGGCGCCATCATCTTGTACAAGGCCGGATACAACCCGAAGGCGCTGGCTGATTTCTTCCAAAAATTGGCCGCCCAGGGCTCCGCTGGTCCACAGTTTTTGAGCGATCATCCCAACCCCGGAAATCGCGAAGCGGCAATCCAGAAAGAGATTGCGAACTGGCCTCCGAAGCAATATCGGACCAGCAGTCCGGCTTTCGAGAAGGTGCGGCAGGAGGCCGCGGGCCTCCGCGTCTACACCGCCGAAGAGATTGCGCAAGGCGCCAAGAGCGGCCAGTGGGCGGCGCTGAATCGACGGAACGGAGCGGTTTTCAGGGCGCCGGCGGGGACGGCCTTTGCGGCTCCGGCTTCGAACGAGAGCGCGGGCGTCACCGGGCCGGTCGCTCTGCAGAGCGTCTTGCCCAGTTCACGACTGGTGACCAGCAACCTGGGGCCGCTGAAGATCGCGCGTCCGGAGAACTGGCAGGTGATGGCTCCGGCGCAGCGCGGTGACGACGTACGAATTGCTCCGCCGGCAGGTGTCACCGGCAACGCGATCGGCTATGGGGTGCTGATTAACGGAGTCAGGCCGCGCCAAGGACAAGGCATGAGTCTCAACGACCTGACCATGGCGCTGGTGCAGGCGATGCAAAGGGGCGGCAACGATTTACGAATTGTCGGCAACATGCAGCCCATTACCGTGGCAGGCGTCGAGGGCCGCTCGCTGGACATGGAGTCCACATCGCCGTTCCCCGGCGCCAATGGCAGTCCGCAAAAGGAGCGCGACTGGCTGGTTACGGTTCCTCGGCCCGACGGATCCGTGCTGTACTTCGTCTTCGTGGCTCCGCAGGCGGAGTTCGCGCAGTTGCGGCCGACCTTCGACAACATGCTGCGCAGCGTGCAGTGGAAGCGGTAGGAGCCGTCACTGACTTGAAGCTCGGAACTCTTCCTACACTCGCTCGATCTTCACTGAGTTCAGCACCACATCTTTGTTTGGCTTGTCCTGGCGGTTGCGCGGGACTTTGGTGATCTTGTCGGCGACCGCCTGGCCTTCGACTACCTCGCCGAAGATGGTGTGATTGCCGGTGAGCCACGGTGTCGCCGCCACGGTGATGAAGAACTGCGAGCCGTTGGTGTTGGGGCCGGCGTTGGCCATGGCCAGCTTGCCCGGCTTGTCGAACTTGTGCGGCGAGCCTTTAGTTTCGTCCTGGAACTGGTAGCCGGGGCCGCCCATACCGGTGCCGGTGGGATCGCCGCCCTGGATCATGAAATTGGGAATAACGCGATGGAAGATGGTGCCGTCATAGAGCGGCGTTTTGCTCTTGGTGCGCGTGTGAGGATGCGTCCACTCGCGCGAGCCTTCTGCCAGCTCGATAAAGTTCTTCACCGTGATGGGCGCCTCCTGCTCAAACAGGCGACAGACGATGGTGCCTTCACTGGTCTCAAAGATGGCGTACGTACCGGATTGACGGGGCATGAAGTTCCTTTCGATGGAAATGATGGGTAGCACGTGCGGCGCTGCTACCGGCTGGCGGTCAATTCCTTGTGCGTTGCCGCTTCCGACGTGCGATACCACTCCACAGTGCGCCGCAGACCTTCCCGAAAGTCGATCCGCGGCTGATAGTTCAGTTTCTCCTGCGCGCGCGAGATGTCAGCCAGCGAGTGTTTGATGTCGCCCTTGCGCTCAGCGGCATATTCAACATCACCGGTATAGCCGGTCAGCGGACGCAGCAGTTCGACCGTCTCATTCAGGTTAAAGCGATGACCAGTCGCGATGTTGAAGGTCTGGCCGGCAACGTCAGCTTCAGGCGCGTTGGCCGCCAGCAGGTTCGCCGCGACGGCATTGTCAATGTAGTTGAAGTCGCGCGACTGCATACCATCGCCGTAAATAGTGGGCCGCTCGCCGCGCAACATCAGCGTGATGAATTTCGCCAGCACCGCCGAATACTGCGACGTGGGGTCCTGGCGCGGGCCGAAGATGTTGAAGTAACGCAGGCTGACCGTCGGCAGTCCGTAAACTCCGTAAAACACCCGCATGTACATTTCGCCGGTCAGCTTGGCGACCGCGTAGGGCGAGAGCGGCAGCGGCGTCATGTCTTCATGCTTTGGCAGCGTGGGAGTGTCGCCATAGGCGGAAGACGACGCGGCATAGACCACACGCTTCACACCCGCATCGCGCGCGGCGATGAGCACGTTTACGGTGCCTTCCACATTCACGCGATTGCTGCGCGCGGGGTCGGCAATCGACTTCGGCACGGAAGGGATTGCCGCCTGATGCAGCACGTAATCTACGCCGCGGCAGGCCGAGTGCAGGGCTTCTACATCCAGAATGTCGGCCTCGCGAAAGTCGATTTGCGATAAGACTTCCTGCAGGTTTTCGCGCCGCCCGGTTTCGAAATTGTCGATTCCACGCACCTGTTCGCCGCGCTCGAGCAACGCGCGAACCAGGGCCGAACCGATGAACCCTGCCGCGCCGGTGACAAGATATAAGGCCATTCGTTACAGCTTAGCATGAGGCACAGGGGCGGCGTTTCTGGGTGACACCAGCTAAGCACGTTTCAGCAAGCGCATTTCGTCTTCCTCAATACTCACGTCGAGAGGAATGTGTCCTATCTTTTCTTTGTGCGTTTTCTCTGCAAAGTCGAGCTGAAGGCATCCCGGAGGCAGTCCTCTCACTCTCACCTCGCCGGAAACGAGACCGGCTGTTCCATCACCGGCTATACCGGCTCTGCTTCTTCTCCGCGTGGCGCTCCAGGCCGAGTTGGATCAGCCGGTCAATCAGTTCCGGATAAGAAATTCCGGTTGCCGCCCACAGCTTGGGATACATGCTGATCGAGGTAAAACCGGGAATGGTGTTGATCTCGTTCACATAGATTTTCCCATTGTGCGGATCCAGGAGGAAATCAACCCGTCCCATCCCGGCGCAATCGATCGCCTGAAACGCGGCCACCGCCAACCGCTGCACTTCCTTCTGCTGGGCCTTGTTGAGCCGGGCGGGAATGATCAGCTCTGACCCTTCTTCCAGATACTTGGCGCTATAGTCATAGAACTCTTTGACGGGCACGACCTCGCCCGGCACCGACGCGATAGGATCATCGTTGCCCAGCACCGAGCACTCGATCTCCCGCGCCTTGCCTTTCTTGCCACCCACCGCCTGCTCGATCACCAGCTTGCGATCGAAGCGCGCAGCCTCGTCCATCGCGGCGGCGAGTTCGCTGGCATCGTGGGCCTTGCTGATGCCGACCGACGAGCCCAGGTTTGCCGGCTTCACGAACAGCGGGTACTTCAGCGCGCTTTCAATGGTCTTGCGGACTTTCTTCGGCTGCTGGCGCCAGACACGCCGCAGGACAGTGACGTGTTTCACAATGGGCAGGCCCGCATTGCGGAAGAGCCGCTTCATCACATCCTTGTCCATCCCCGCCGCGGAGCCGAGCACGCCGGCGCCGACGTATGCCAGATCGGCCAACTCCAGCAGCCCCTGGATAGTGCCATCTTCGCCAAAGGTGCCGTGCAGCACCGGAAAGATGACATCGACATCAACCGGATCCACCGCGGCGCGCAGTTCGTGCGCATCAGTCTCAAAGGGAACCAGAGCGGAGTGGTTCTCTCCCGGCACCGGCGGCACAACCACGCCTTCGCCGTGTGCCAGTACCGCCGCGCCGGGCGTAGCTTCGGGATCGCCGGCGCGCAAATGCCGGGCGTCGGAGCCCTCGGCGCTTTTGCCTTGCAGCAAGCGCTCCGCGTGACCGGCCGTTACCCAACGGCCTTCCTTGGTGATGCCGATCGGCACCACATCGTACTTGCTTTTGTCGATCGCCTCCAGCACCGACGCGGCCGACAACAGCGAAACTTCGTGTTCCCCGCTGCGTCCGCCAAACAGCACGCCTACCCGCAGTTTCTTCATATTTCGATCTTAACGCGGTGAGGTAACTTCGCTTGTGCAAAAAGCGAGCCCCGGCCTATGGTGTGCTTTGTGAACGCAAAAAGCAGTGGCGCGCATCATCGATTCCACCTGCCGGTGCTTTAATCTGAATGGCAAAATCTGCCCCCTCCAAGTTTTTACACAAGCAGCTTGACTCACCCCAGCCGTAGGCGTGTCGGCTGAATGCCACAATCCGACGCTGAATTTATAATGAAATTCGAGTCATGGCTGTCACAACCTTTCAGGACAAGTTGATCAGCTCAGGCGCAAAGCTCGCCATCTATCGCGGCGCGGAGACTCCGGCCAGCTTCGGTGGTCCGGCGGCTGAGTTTCAGGCGCTGCTGGAGGGCTGCGCTGTCTTCGACATGAGCTGGCAGGCCAAGCTCATCTTCAGCGGCCGGGACCGCGTGCGCTGGCTGAATGGCATGGTCACCAACAACATTCGTGATCTGACGGCCGGGCAGGGAGTTTACAGCTTCCTGCTCACGCCGCAGGGACATAACCAGGGTGACCTGGTGGCCTATAATCGCGGCGATTATCTACTGGCTACCACGGATCGCGAGCAGGCGCCGAACATCACTGCGCTGCTGCAGCGCTACATCGTCATGGACCAGGTGGAAATCGAGGACATCAGCAGCAAATTGGGCGCAATCGGGATTGCCGGCCCCAAGTGCGGCGAGACGCTGTCCCGGCTTGGCATCGATGTTTCTCAGCTTCAACTCGGGCAGGTGGTGGATGCAGTTTGGAAAAGTGTTGGTATCTCCGTCGTGCGCCATACGCATCCATACTGGGACGGCTACGAGATCTGGCTCGCGCCGGAGAACATCGATAGAATTTGGGACGCGCTGACAGACGCCGGAGCGACGCCGGCGGGAAGCGATGCGCTGGAGATGTATCGCATCGCGCGCGGGGTGCCGCGATTCGGCATCGATCTGCGCGAGCGCGACCTTCCGCAGGAGACCGGCCAGCAGCACGCGCTGAATTTCACCAAGGGCTGCTATATCGGGCAGGAAATTGTGGAGCGCATTCGTGCGCGCGGCAATGTGCATCGCTGCTTTGCCGGTTTTGAGATGCAAGGTGCGCCACCCGCGTCGGGAACGAAGGTCCGCGCCGGCGATAAAGACGTCGGTGAAATTACCAGCGCCGCACGTGTGCCGCTTCCTGGCGGCGGGCGGACATTGGCGCTCGGCTACTTGCGTCGCGAGGTCGGAGGCGCTGCTACGACGGTGCAGGTGGGCGAGCAGAGCGCTATCGTACGTACACTTCCATTTGCAATGTGAATTAACCACAGAGACGCTGAGACACAGAGGATCAAAAGAAGAAAAATGATCCGCACGGCCGTGCGAGAACGACACAACGATCCCAGCAAATGTGAGTGTCCTCTATGCTTCTGTGTCTTTGTGGTGAAATGACAGACATATGCCGGAAAAAGAGAAAAAACCCGAGTTTGTAGTCACTGACCGACGGCTATTCAGCACCGATGGTGAGCTACGTCAGGATGTGGTAGAAGCCGAAGAGCGGCGTGCCGAGCGCGAGCGCGAAAAGAAGGAAGCGCAGCGGCGTGCCAATGAAGAACGGGCAACGCAGAACCATGCCGCCCAAGCACCGCTCGTCCCGAAGGCGACTTCCGTCGAGGAAGTGGAGGTCCCACCCCCCAGCGCGCAGGAGCAGCAGGCCTCGGCCGCCGCTTACCAGGAGTCCACGCGCGAGATCGACGCCGCGATTGCGAAGGAGATGCGCAGGCACGGCCAGGCGCCACGGCCCCAGGACTTTGAAATTACATTTGAAAAGTTCACCGCCTCGCTCTATATGACGGCGCTGCTGCAACTCGGGCTGGCAGCTCCGGAGGGAGCCAAGCCTGACGTCGATCTGATCGGCGCCCGCCAAACCATCGATACGCTGGCTCTGTTGCAAGAAAAAACCAAAGGAAACCTCACCTCCAGGGAGGAGAACATGCTGCAAAACTGCCTGTACGAGCTGCGCATGGCGTACCTGGAAGTCACCAACCTTATCGCGCGTCCGCCTCAAGCTCCCCGCGCAAACGGTCAGGCCTGATGAAAGCGACGCTCACCGTGCTGGGCAGCGGGACCTCGATGGGAGTGCCCACCATTGGCTGTAACTGCGCGGTATGCACCTCCTCCGATCCCCACGACCGCCGCACCCGCCCTTCGATCATGGTGCAGTGGGACGACCAGCACCCCATCACCCCAACGCGCGCCAATGAGGCGCTCGTCGGGGGCCCCGGTCCCAACGCGCCAACCACGGGAGCGCTGGGGACCGCGAGGCACACCGTCCTCATCGATACCACCCCCGACTTTCGCCAGCAGGCCATCCGCGAAGGCATTCGGCGCATCGACGCTGTGCTCTACACCCACGGCCATGCCGATCATATTCTTGGATTAGACGATGTCCGGCCGCTTAGCTTTCCTCGCATTACCGGCGGCAGCAAGATTCCCCTGTTCGCCAGCGACAACACCACTCGCGTTCTGCGCAACGTTTTTCGCTACATCTTTGAGGGCGACTACAAGTATGGTGGACTGGCGCAGGTGGAACTGCGGCCGATCAATGGGCCGATCGAACTTTTTGGCGCGACCTTCCAGCCTCTGGTGGTGATTCACGGTGATGTACCGATTGAAGCGTATCGCTTCGGCAGTGCGGCTTATCTCACTGACTTCAGCAGTGTGCCGGAGGAGTCGCTGGCGAAGCTGGAGGGCTTGGACATCTTGTTTCTCGATGCCCTGCGCCATCATCCCCATCCGACACATTCGACGGTGGAAAATTCGCTGAAGATCGTCGAGAGGCTGAAGCCACGGCGAGCTTACTTTACGCACATCTCACATGATCTGCCGCATGAGGCGACCAACGCGGCCCTGCCGGAAACGGTGCGCCTCTCGCACGACGGTCTGAAGCTGGAGTTTGAGCTGTGAACGGGTGCAACACCGTTGACCTTTCCAGACACCACTGTTGCATAGGGAAGCTCTGATTAAGCCCGGTCTTTGAAGGGGACGGCCTTTAGGCCGTCCGTAAAGCCTGCAGGATCATCACGGCTTTAGCCGCTGAGGGACTTCGTTCCGACTTAATCAGAGTCTCCATAGCGAGCGGCAACCCAAGAAAACCATAATCTTCCCGCCCTTCAAAGCTGAAGCCCAGTTCGCTGGCCGGCACCAAAAGGGGCACGGTCGAAGCCGTGCCCCTCACGAGGTTAGTTAACGCCGGCCCTCACTGTTGCGGCGGCGGGTTCGTGCTGTTGCCTGCGGGCTGCGTCTGCGCCGGTTGCGCCTGGGCCGGTTGGGCCAAATAGCTGGTGCTCTGGCTTTGGCGCGGCTGGGCCGTATTGGTCGCGGCCGGGCTGCTAGTGGTCGTGCTGCTAGTCGTTGCCATGCCGGTTGTCGCTGTGCTGGTCGCGGGCGTGCTGGCCGTCGTCACCTCGGGCTGCGACATGGAGGCCAACTGATCGACACCGTTCTTCAGCAAGCTGATCTCCACCCGATTACCGTGAACGCGGCTTGTCTCACCGTCTTCGGCAGGCAGACGCGCATTGCCCATGCCCATCACGTAGATGCGATACACGGGAATATCGTTCTTCTCCACTAAATACCGCACCACGGCGTTCGCCATGGCCTGGGAGCTACGCACCCCGGCCGGTCCAGCGCTCGCCGAGAAGCCCTGTACCTGGATGATGTAGCCCTTCTGGTTCTGCAGATTGGCAGTCATATCATCCAGAGCACTCCTGTCTTTGCGGCTTAACACCGTTTGGCCGGAGCGGTAACGAATTTCGGTCACGGTCGCCGGCTTGTACTGATCGATATTGCCGACCACCTGCTCGACCGTGTTCAGGTGATTGTTCGCCTCAGTCGCCATCTGGTTCGCCTGCTCAGCACGATTGGCGGCATCGACGGCGTGTTGATCGGCGAGCGTTGCCTTGGCATCCGCCTGCCGGATGCCTTCCTGCGCCCGCGCATCTACGTCCTTGATCTGCCGGGCGTTCTCGGCGGTCAGGTCGTCGAGCTCGTTGACACGGTCACGAATCGGGGTGACCTGGCGCTGCACGTACTTCTTCCGCGCAAAGGGATTGAGCTTGCCCCAAAAGCCCTCGCGCGTCTGCGGCTGCAGAGGTTGCATTGCCGAAAGGTTCTGGTCAGGGCCCTCGTTCGGCATGGATTGCGAGCTGCTCTCGGCGGTCTGCGAGGTGCTCTGAGTGGACGAAGCAGCCGGCTGCTGACCGGATGGCGCCGTTTGCTGCGCGACCGCCGGGAGCGCCAGCGCGGCAGCCAATGGCAAGGTGAATAACATCGAGATCTTCATGGCAGGAATTCCTCCAAACTCTTGGCGCGTCGTCCCTGGCGAGCTGGTCGACCGGCCCTGTCCGCTTCAAGCAAAGTTGAACACGCACTCCGTCGCGGACACGCTTCTATTAACTACAACTGGGATGCCAAACTTCGCCGCCCTGAATCGTTGCTAACCTATTTGCTTTCAACAGGACAGCTCCCAACACAAGCGGGATGATGAGTAGGAAGTAGCAGCGGTGGGTAATTGTTACAGCGCAAATTCAATTCAGCGGCTTAAGCCGCTTCTGCCCTATCCAAATCCTTCGCAGCAGCTTGCCGGTCCGCAGGCAATATAAGCGAAAGGGCACTTTTGACCTCACGGGTGGCATCGGGAAGATCGACCGCGGGAATCACCGTCATGCAGCCCAGCATTCGCGCCAGACGGAGATAGGAGCGCCGGTACGCGTACAGGAAGTCGAGTGGGTACTCCGGTTTGCGCTTCCACGCCTGCTCGGGGTCTACATCCAGCAGATAAGCGAGATCGGGGCTGGGGACAAATGCATCAATGGTGCGAACAAAAATCCTTGTCGCAGGATTGCCGAGCGGCAGGTTCGCCAGCTCGTCGTAGATGTAGCGGTCCACGAGGATGACATCCTCGCCTGAACGTCTCGCGGCGGCAACCACCGTGGCCAGATGCAGCGCATCGAGCAGGTACAGCCCGTGGCGCACCGGCGTCAGATACCACTTGCGGACATTCTTATCACGGCGATTCACCGGCTGGCCGGGCGCGCCCACTCCTTGCTCGCTCCCATAAACTTTGTGGACGAAGCCTTCGCGGTATCGGGCAAGCACCACAACGTCGTCCCAAAAAGTCAGCAGCTTGCAGCACAGGCCGCGATCTTGCAGGAACCGCTGCAAATTTGCGATCTGCGTGCTCTTGCCCGAGCCATCAAGGCCGGAGAAGGAAATAAGCAGCGGGCGGTGATGTATGGCTGGCGACATATTTGAGTCCCCAGTTTCGAGTTTCCAGTTGCCGAGCAATTCGGCCTAGGGTGCCGGGGTCTCGAGGTTTGTGGCTGGAGCCCGCAGCACCGGCCAACCTCAAACTCGAAACTCGAAACTCGAAACTCGAAACTTTGCTACTTCGGCTTGCTGGGCGTACCCTTTGACAGCGCGTACACCGTGCCCACCGCGATCCCCGTCGCCGCAATAAGGCCCATCTTCAGCAACAGGGACCGGCGCTGCTTCTGCTTGGCGGGAGCGAGGGCTTCGCCCGCCGGGCGCGACGCCGCTCCACCTACGGCCGGCACACCTTCCGCAGTGGCTGCTCCCAGCGGCTCCTGGATCTCGGGCTCCGCGCTCTTTGACTGCGGAGGTGGCGTTGCCGGAAGTTGCTGTCCCGAATTTTCGGACGGCGGTGAAGAATTCTGTGTGCCGTTTTCCTCGGGCACAGGCACCGGCACCAGCGGCCCTTGCGCTGGGTTAACAATGGTTCCCTGCTGCTGATCTGGCTGGCCATTCTGCGGATTCGAGGCTTGTTGCGGCAACGCCTGCGCGGCCTGCGGGACACCGCACAGGACCAACCCCGTCACCAGCGCCAGGATTCCGGCGAGTGTTTTTTGATGAGCCCTCATCGTTCAGCCCTCCAGGGGAAAAGTTTCACTAGGGCCTGCTTACTTCGGAATTGGTTAGCACCTTGCTTGCCGTGGCAGGAGCCAGAGAAGCCGGCGGCCTTGTGTCAGCCGGGGCGACGGGCTTCATCAGTCGCTCCACGTCTGCATCGCGGTCATAGAACAGAGTGCGCGCCCGGTTGCGCGCGTAGCGCCACAAGTTCGGTAAATTGGTCTGGTACCAGCATGACTCCGCCATGTGCGGCGATAATCCACAAAACACCCGGAAACGCTCCTGCAACACCTTGGGCGACGCCAACAATGCTGCGGTCAACCGATGATTGCCCTCGATCACAGTCAACGGCTTCTCGTCGTCAATGCCGATCAGCAGCACCGCACTATTGTCTTCGTAGTCCCGCAAGCGATAGCTAAAGGCCTGGATCTTGGCGACGAAGTCGCGGGTGCGGCCATGGAAGGGTCCGGCCTTGATCCGCCGCACGATGTCTTTCAGTAACAAACTGTCGTGGGCCACGCGGCGCCATTGGGCGCGAGGGAATACCTGCACCCGCTCCAGATCGCACGGCTCAATCTGCACCTGCCACCATTGCGTGTCGCCGGGCAATTCCCGCCACATGTGGCCGTGGCGCCGAAACAACAGTGCGCGGCGCAAAGCGTTTCCAACTTCATCGCTGACCTGCGCCCCCAGCACCAACCGCTCAAACTGCTCGCGGTCCTGGTGGAACGCTTCCCCGTAGAACTCGTTCTTCAAAAACTCAGCAATTACTTCTGCTTCAGTAACGCGCCGTAGCCTCTTCATGGAGCCCCCCGCCGGCAGTGGCCCACAGCTTGAGAAAGGGAAAGGCCACCGCAACGAGCAACAAAACTCTAAGCACTTGCTGGACCACGATCACCTCCAGCAAAGTTGAATGGAACCAGGTGATCCCGAGAATAATCAGGCCACTCACCACCAATTGCAGCCAGCCGGTGTTGGCAATTCGCCGCGACATTTCGTAGGTGATCAGCACCACCGCGATGGCGTACACCCCGGTGGCCGCCGCATTCATGCTGAGCAGCCAGTTCAGACTTCCCACATTGGTGGGGAAGTGAGAACCGAACAGCGATTGGAAGACCACCCTGGGAAACGCCGCCAGCACTAAAACGAAGACCGCCGACATCCCGGTGACCAGCAGGAGCGGAATGGCCAGTAGAGAACCGGAAACGTTCTCCTTTTTTGTCTCCGCTGAGACGGGGAACATGGCGCTGACCACGGACCATGCCCCAAAGTAGAGCAGCCGTCCCACCAAGGCGATGGCGGCATACAGCCCGGCTACGTCCGGCTGGAAGAAATGTTTCACCATCAGGATGTCGATGTTGCTGATGACCACCTGTCCGACAAAAAAGACGATGGCTTGCCGCGCCTCCCCATCCGGCGCCGGCCGTCCGGCAACCGCGGGACCGCGAAGCTCACGGGCTTTGTCGGGCAGGCAAAAGGCTGCAATCACGGAAGCCGAGATGGCTGCTACCGCCCCCAGTACTCCGAAGCCAAGCTCGATCAGGACAATCGCGCCCAGGAACTTGGTCACAGCTTCGGCCCCCATGTTCCAAGCAAGTCCACGGAAGCGGCACGTGCCCTGCAATCCGCCCCGCTTGACGCCCAAAGGAACGTAGATAGTCAGGCCTACGGCCAGCAGAATGATGATCCAAGGCGTCGAAAGGCGCAGGTAGCTGGTGAGAACCGAGCTCGCCAATAGCATCAAAACACCCAAAGCAAAACCGATGCTCCAGGCCCGCTTCATCAGACTTTGGTATATGGAGGCTTTGTTCTGCTGGCTCTCCGCCTTGGCAATGAGTTTGGTGCACATGAGCTGAAAGGCCAGGGTGATGGCGGAGATCAGCATCAGAATGGTCACCGCAGCCGCAGCATGGCTGAAATCGGAGGGCCCCAGCAGGCGGGCCACTCCGATGTTGTAGCCGAAGTTGGCCAGGCTGACGACCACCGACCCGATCAGCAGGATGATGCTGCCGTTCAGGATCTTGGCGTGCGAAGCGTATTGCGGGCAACAGCGGGCGAGGAAATCACGCCAACCTCCGCGCGGCAGGCTCACGGCCGGCTCCTCGCTGCCGGGCTGGATCACAGCCAGTTCTGGATTGGCGCTCATGCCGCCAGTTCGGCGCCTCCCTGAGGATCCGGATTCATCGGCGGCTCGGCCGCAGTCATTGGCAGTGTGGTTTCTGCCGGCTGAGCATACACATGCCTAATGGCGTTGGGCAGGAAGCAACTGAAGCTCTTTACGGCCGCGGTGGAATTCTCATAAATTTCGAACAGCCGGCCGGCGCGCGTCAACTCCAGCACGATTGCCGCCTGCGGCGACAGCGCTGCTAATTTCAAATCGCCGTCGTGCTTACTCGCCTCGCGCATGCACTGCAGCAACACTTCCACCCCGGCGGCGTCGATCTGTCGCACCTGCGACATATCGAAGACCACCTGAGGGCGGTCGGAGGTTAAGAATGGCTCAACTTCCTTGAGAAACGTACGGGCCTGTTTCAGGTTCATTCGTTCCGGCATTCGTTTTACAACCACGGGCCGACTACTGGTCTCCATATCTCCTCGCTACTGCTAGGTTCGAGGGGAACTCGGAAGTCTCCGCGGCGGTAGCCGGGACCTCCAAAACCTGCGCCTCCAGCGTGGCTGGGCCGCCCTCCAGAGGCTCGGGAGTTTGCGCGGCGTTTCTGCGCTGGGACTTCGCAAGAAGGCCGCGAGAGAACTGCGTAGATAGGAAGGCAAAAAGCGCCGCCGTGCTGCCTGCCCATCGGGAAAATGCCGTCAGCGGCGCCATGCCGATAAACTTCTCATCGGCAATCTCAACCTCCGTCGCGCGCTGCAGATGGGCAAGACGACGGAATCCAACTACGGAGTGCATCACATCAAGTCCGGCGCCGATCCGGCTAAAGGGCAGCACGGTCGAGTTTTCCACCACCGTGCCACAATCGACTTCCGCGTGATGCTCGATGACCGTTCCGCGGGTGATCAGCGCCGCGGCGCGGATTTTGGCGTGGTCTCCAATAAAAGCGGGCGCAATGACCCGCGCTCGGCGATGGATGCGTGCTCGCCATCCCACCCACACGCCGGGCTTCAGTTCCGTGCCTTCGGGACGCACCGCATTGCGGGCCAGCAGCCCGTCCAGCGCCAGGCGTCGCAAGTCGGATGCCGTTTGCAGACGATTGACGTATCCGGGAACCCGAAAGGGGGTGCCCTCCCGCCGCATTCTCCGCAGCCGGTTTTGAAACAACGCGGCAGCATCTTGGCGGGCAGAGGCGTTTAACACGAAGAGATCGACTCCAGCCCCGTTGCGGTCGACCGCCCTGGATACGCTGCCGTAGTGGTCGAGATGGTGCTGGACCAACGCCTCATAATCGACTTCCACGTAAGGCCCGAGGCGCAGCGCCACCACCAGGTCCGCTCCGTCCTCCGCGTAGCGCAGAAAGCTCTCTTCGGCGCACTGCCAGAGTCGTTCTCCGGCAACCTGGATGCGAGCCACGCCGGACGGCCCAGGCTTTGCATGAGCCCACGACGTTGGCTCAGCCGCTTCGCCGATCACCGTCGCCATGGTAATGCCATAGCTCCGCAGCCTCTCCAATACGCGCTCCAGCACCGGCCGGCCGAGTACGTCGAGATATGCGACCGCGACGCCGTTGACCCTTTCGCTTGCCTGCGGACCATCGCCGGCTGCACCGCCAATCAGTAGCAGAGCTCTTATGTCCACGACTGCCACCTCGGCGCAGCGGCGCGGAAGATGGCGGAGCGCGAGGGAATCCACGCGGGAATCCGCCGGAACCGCGAGATAGGTTCCAGGGCGCGAGCGCGCTGCTGAAGATCAAACGAGCGTAGGTACTGCCGGATAATCTGAGGCATGGTCATGCGTAACGCTGCGGAAAAATTTTGTTCGCCCATTTCGTGCATTCGCTCAGGGTCGTTGAGCAAGTTAAGCAATTTCCTAGCCAGACTGTCGGAGCTCCCGGTCTCGTAGAAATCAACGGCCAGACCTTCGTCGAAAGCCATTTCACGAAAGTCGTCGATCGCCGCCGATAAGATTGGGACGCCAAATTCGCACGCCAGGTGGGCTACGCCGCTCGCCCCAGTTGCAGAAGAGTAGGGAAGCACCAGCACACTGGCCGACTGAAACAGTCCGGGGATGCCCTCTTCTTCCACATAGCCGGTAAATTTGACATGGGGGTTGCCTTGCATGGTCGCGGCCACGGAGGCGACGTAGCCGGGCGTTTGCGGATGATCGCCCCCGGCAATAATCAGTCGAGCGTTGGGCATTTGCGGCGCCAGCTTCTCGAAGGCTTCCAACAACAAATCCAGCCGCTTATACGTGCCCCACTTGCCGAAGGCCAGGATGCGGTGCTCGGGATTGCCACGCCGGCTGAAGTCGGGAGGCTCGGGGCGTCCGCCAAGTATGCCGTGGGCCCGGAAGTGCACGTTCTCGCCGCGATATTTGTCAATCAGGGTGCGGCGATAGACCGGCAGCAGTACCGAGATGGAGTTGGCCATCAGCAGCATCCGCGTT
>Ga0070737_10004052_pt1 | contig 15042 bp, 11 predicted proteins | sample Coa_R1_10_FD_66438 | JGI IMG/M metagenome (GOLD analysis project Ga0070737, IMG submission 66438) | Surface soil microbial communities from Centralia Pennsylvania, which are recovering from an underground coalmine fire - Coalmine... | ecosystem: Environmental > Terrestrial > Soil > Unclassified...
CGCGCCTTGTTGGGCCAGAACAATGGCGCAATTCACCGCCGTCAGCGTTTTCCCCTCGGCCGGCAGGCAACTGGTGATCGCCCATGTCTTCGCCGGCCGCTCAGCCGAACACAACAGCAGCGACGTACGCAGGCAGCGATAGGCTTCGGCGGCCTGCGACTGCGGTTGATGGTGCGCCATCAGCCGCAGTTGTTCACGGGTGGCCAGCGCGGTCGATTGTCGGCGGTAGCGTGCGGGGCGGCCTGTCATCACCTCAGGAATCTCCGCCAGCGTGGGCAACTCGCTGACGCTTTCGGCCTCTTCCGCGCTGCGGACGGTTGTATCGAGCACCTCTAAGCCGGCCGCCGAGAGCACGCCGAGCACCAAGCCGCATGCAAGTCCCAGCCCGAGATCAAGAACGGGCCGCGGATCGGCCGGCTCATAAGGCACCCGGCCCGGCTCGACCACCCCGATGTTGGCCGACGCCAGCCCGGCGGCGATTACCGCCTGCTTCAGCTTCAGCTCCAACGTCTGGTAAAGATCCTGTGTGGCCTCAACGTCGTGCTTCAGAATGGCGTATTGCGCCGCACCCTCATTCAGGGCAAAAGCTTTCTGCTTTTGCTCGTCGAATTTGGCCTGCAGCATCTTCTCCGAGTTGGCGGCCGCGACGTATTCGTTCTTGTAGCGCTCGCCCAGGTCCTTCAGTTCAGCCTTGATGGCGCTGTCCACCTGGGCCATTTCGCTGCCCAGCTCCGCCAGCTTGGGATAACCGTCGCCGAACTTAGTGCTCATCTCGGCGTATTGCACCCGCAACTGGGCCTGCTGCGAGCGCAGGATTTGCAGCGTGGGGTCGGGCACGGTGGAGGCGATCAGCTCCGGATCACCTGACCCGGCAATGCGGTAACGCGCCTCTTTCATGATGCGGTCGGCCTCGGCCGCCGTGAGTTGTTCGTTTAAGTCCTTGAGTTTGTCGGTGATAATGTTGTCGGTCTCGTCAACCCCGATCAGCCCGCGCCGCTTTTGCAGCGCCGCCAGCTTCTCCTGCGCCTGGTTGGCCTTGAGCTTCAGGTCGTCCATTTGCGCCGAGAGCCAGTTGGAAACCTGGGCCGCCGAGTCGTAGCTGCTGCGGAAGTTCCGCTCGGCATAGCTGCTGACGATGGAATTTACCACCTCAGCCGACAACTCCGGGTCCTTCGTACGGAAGGCGACCCGGATGATGTCCGTCTTAGGGACCACCTCGATCTTTAGGCTTTTCTGGAAGCGAAGCAGCAGCTTGTCACGGGCCTTGGGAGGCAGAGCGGCGACATCGGTGCCGGCCGGCTGCGCCCATCGTCCGGCGAAATCCGGGCGCTCAGCCAACTTGGTCTGCTGCATCACGGCCAGCGCCACGGTGTTACTTTCCAGCACCGTCACCGCGCTTTGCAATTGAATGGTTGGATCGGACGGGTTGAGCATGCGCTGCGCCTGTTCATCCAGTCCCATCGAATTCGTGCCCACCGGGCTGACTTCGATTTGCGCCACAGCCTCATAACGTGGACTCTTGACGATGACGTAAAGCGCGGCCAGCAGCAGACAGGCCGCCGCATATCCCGCAATCACCCGCCGGCGCTTGCGCAGCACGCGCCACAATTCCGGCAGCACCAGCTCCCGGTCGCCTGAATACGGTTGCCGGTAGCGACGCAGACGGGCGATCTCGCCCTGCCGTTGTTCAGAAGATTCAGGCATGATCACGGCAAATCATCGTTCGCGGCAACACCGGCCTTTGAGGGATTGGGCCGCCCGCAAGCCCTGCAAAATTGCAGCGGCTTTGCCCGGCGAGGATCTCGCACCCCGCCGAGTAGCGCCCTTTAGACCGGTAGACCTTCTGGGCGTGCGGTCATTACGGGCACCGCCTGCGGGGCGAAGCGCACGCCATGCCATAGGTTGGGCATGGTTTCTGTGACGCGCAGGGCGCGTCCCACGCTGTAGTACAGGAAGCCTGCAGCCGCCATCTGGTTGGGATTGAACAAATTGCGCCCATCGAGGATGATGGGCAGCTTCATCACCGTGCGCAGCTTGTGCAGATCGAGCCTGGCAAACTGCGGCCAATCGGTGAGCAGCAGCAGAGCGTCACGGCGGGCAGCCGCCTGATACTCGTTCTCGGCGTACTCGATGGCCCCCGCCGGCAGTACCTCGCGCGCCTTGACCATGGCCGCCGGATCATAAGCGCAGACCTGCGCGCCTTCCTTCAGCAGCTCGCGGACAATGGCAATCGCCGGCGACTCGCGCACGTCGTCGGTGCCGCCTTTGAACGCCAATCCGAGGACCCCGAGTCGCTTATTGCGCAGGGTCCACAGCGCAGCGCGGACCTTCTTCACAAACTGCCGCTGCTGCTCCAGGTTGATGCGCGTCACCTCGCTGAGCAGAGCGAAATCAATGCCGCACTGGAAGGCCACGTTCTGGAACGCGGCCACATCCTTGGGAAAACAGGAGCCGCCGTAGCCGATCCCGGCTTGCAGGAACTGCGGCCCAATGCGTGCGTCGGCGCCCAGTCCGGTGCAGACCTGGTCGATGTCAGCGCCCACTGCCTCGGCGATGTTGGCCACCATGTTGATGTAGGAAATCTTCATCGCCAGAAAGGCATTCGCGGCGTGTTTGATGAGCTCGGCGCTTTTGGCATTGGTGACGATCACCCGCGCCGGCTCGGCTTTGGCATGTGGGCCGGGAATGACTCCCGCTTGCCGGTAGTAGGCACCTTCGGTGAGCGGGCGATAAATGCTGTAGAGCATGGCCGCGCTGAAGTCGTCGTCCACTCCCAGCACAATGCGGTCCGGATACAGGAAGTCGGTCACCGCCGTGCCTTCGCGCAGGAACTCCGGGTTCGAGGCCACCGAGAAACGTCCCGTCCCGGCCCCGTGCAGCAGAAGGACCTTGCGAATCGATTCGCAAGTGCATACCGGCACCGTGCTTTTCTCGACGATCAGCTTGGGCTCAGAGATCGAGCCGGCGATCTCCGCGGCGACCGCTTCGACAGCCGACATGTCCGGCTCCCCGCCCCCGCTGTCGGGTGTGCCGACGGTGATAAACACCGCTTCCGATTGCTTCACCGCATCGCCCACCGAAGAAGAAAACTTCAGCCGCTTTCCCCGGTGCCGCTCCAGCAGTTGCGGTAGCAGGTGCTCATGGATCGGCACCTCCCCGCGATTGAGCTCGGCGATCTTTTCCAGATCGGTGTCGACCGAAATTACTTCGTGTCCGATCTCCGCCAGACAGGCGGCAGAGACCAGCCCAACATATCCACAACCAATCACTGCTAGGCGCATAGTGTCTCCGGGTACGGAGTCTCAAACTCCGCGTGCAGCAAAAAGCAAGGTGTGCAGGAGAATGGCTACATCCATGAAAAGGCTGCGGTGGCGAACATAGTAGAGGTCGTACTCGATGTTTTCGTGGATCTGGAAGGCGCGGTCGGCGCTGAGCTGCCAGAGGCCCGTCATCCCCGGCTTCACCACCAGCCGCCGGCGCTGCAGCGGCGTGTATTGCTCGACCAGGAAGGGCATCTCCGGGCGCGGGCCGACCAAAGACATCTGCCCCAGCAGGACGTTGATCAGTTGTGGCAGTTCATCCAGGCTGGTGCGGCGCAAAAAGCGGCCCACCGGCGTCACCCGGGGGTCCTCCGCGGTTCCGGGAGAATAGCCATAGGCCGGCGCCTCCCGATACATCGTGCGGAATTTGTACATGGTGAAGCGGCGGCCCGCCTTACCCACGCGCTCCTGCCGGAACAGCACCGGGCCCGGCGAGGTGAGCTTCACCAGCAGCGCGATCATGGGCGCCAGCCCGGCAAAAGCCAGCAGCAAGATGATCGCGACGACGACATCCATCAGCCGCTTGCCAAATTCATAGACAGTGCGGTCGGCGCTGCCGGCGAGATGGGCAAATAGGATGCCGTCCAGTTCGGTGTAGTCCAGCCACCAGCCGGGCTCCAGTAACTCATTCGCGGCAAAATAGGTGCAGACGCCGGCCTGCGAAGCCTTGGCCAGCGTTTGCAGCATCGACGACTGGTCCATGGCCGGAGCGCTCGTCACCAGGACAGAAGCGTTCAATTGGCGAAACAGCTCCGGACAAAGCGGCCCGGGCAAGACCTTGGCCGAGTGCTTGCGCTGATAGGATGACTCGTAAATCTCGGTCGTCCCGTCACTCTCGCCGTCTTCCACGAAAGCCACCGGATCGAGGCCGAACTTCGGCGAGCGCAGCAGCGCCGAATAAATCCGCCGCGCCTCCGGCCCCGTGCCCAGGATGACGGCCCGCTGCGATCCATATCCTTTGCTGCGCAGCCGCCGCAGCAGGCGATGCGTCTCCCATTTTTCCAGCGTGAGGAAGAGTGGGACCGTTACCAGCGCCAGAGAAAATGCCAGCCTGGGCAAATGGACCCGACAGAAATAGGCCGCCAGCAGAGCGATCAAAAACGCCTGGATGGTCACGCGCAGGATGCGTTCCGTTTCGCGAATGGCAAGCAGGCTCACCGAGGGCCGGTAGCCGCCGTAGCGCTCCAGCAAGAAGACAAACAGCAAGGCAAATCCCGCCGCCCAGAGGAAGACGGCCGAAGACGAATAACCGACAGCTTGCCCTGGCTCCATGGCTCGGCGCAGTGCGAGGGCGGCATACACCGCGCCCAGCACGGCGGCGAAGTCCAGCAGTTTCTCCACCCCGGCGAAGAATGACGTGAGCGGAAAGCTGCGCCCGCCGGTGACAGGCTGCGCGACATCAATTGCCGTTAGGGAACGAGCCGGTGTGCTCATGGCCTTGGGGATGCAGGTAAGAATCTAGCGGCGAGCCGGGGAGCTTGGCTTTAGCGGCGACGCCCGTCAGATGAAGTTCACCATGCTGCTTTTTGTTTGGCGCGTTTGGCCTCGTCTTTGGCCTCTTGATCAGCGACACGCTTTTGAAGTATAGAGCACACCTTTTGGTGGTCTTGCTTTTGGGGCGGCTCATCGTGACACTTCAAGAAGGTCTTGTAGGTGCTCGGACTTGAGCAGTTGCCATCTTCCGCCCACACGTGGTTTGGGATTATTTGGGCATCTTCATCCGACATGTCTGAGTTTTCCACGGTTCCGGCCGCTTGGCACCAAAGTGATGCCGCCGTAACTTTGTCCAAGCGCCACTGCAAGGCTTTCAATGCGTCATCGGCTGTCTTCTGGAAAGCGGCCTCATCTTTCTCGTATTGGGATTGGGATGGGCCACAGGCCACGAGGCCGCACGCTGCGCTGAGTATGAGCATGATTGCTAGTACCTGCCTCATAGTAAGCCTCCACAGTCGTCCACAGTTTCCACGCGCTGCCCGGCTAGTACGGTATGGACGACAGGGTTTCGTAACAGCCTCTGAAAGCGCCGTCCTACCCAGCCCCGGCGACACCGCAACTGAAAAGTTTGTTCGCTCCGTGCTAATCCACCGCCTCCACATCTGCGCCGTGAAGATTGATGGCCACCGACCGCATGATCTGCTCCACGCTGATGACCAAGCGCTGGGCATTCTGTTTTTCGACCAGCGTGCCCTCCCAGCCGGCGAAGGGGCCGTGCTTCACCCGCACGCGGTGTCCAATTCTTAGATACGGGTAAGGCTCGATGTCGCCCGGCCGCAAGGCGCAGGCGCGCAGCCGCTCGATGTCCGTGTCGCTCAGCACTGCAGGTCTGCCACCGGCAGAGACCAGATGGACGACGCCAGCGGTCTCCAGCACAGGCACACGCTCGCGGTCGCAGACGTGGACAAAGATGTAGCCGGGAAACAGCGGCGCGTCTGCGCGCCGGATGCGATCGGACCAGCGCGCCACTCGCTGATAGGTTGGCAGCAGGAACTCCAGGTTCTTCAGCCGAAGCTGGCCGGCGACACGCTGCTCATGCCGCGAGCGGGTGTAGGCGGCCAGCCAGCATCTTTTGTTTTGTCCCTCCGGTTCCATGGCCGGAAACTCTTCGCCGTTACGCCCCGCGGAGCAGAAGCGCGGGATCAAGTAACGCGGCTATGCCGTTTTCACAACTGCCGCGGTTCCATCCATTGGAGTAAGGCAGCGCCAACGGTTCCCCACGCCGGGCCGCTTTGGCGCGCGGCTTGAGGTAGTTCAGCGTCGCGTCAGGACCATCACTTACCTCAACGCCGAATTCATCGAAGAGGCGCTGGTTGATCGTATTTATCTGCTCGCCGCCCACCGCGCCGTGGTGAGCGGCGAGCAGACCGGAAGGGCGCACGTCAGGACGCAGGCCCTTCGCCAAGCTCAGAGCAGGCTCGGAAGGCCCGCTCTAGCGATCACACCAAATCCGAAAACGCTGTAGTGCCTAACAGCCCGTGGCAAAAGTGAGGGCTTGCCAAAAAGCGTACCCTCACGGACAAAAGGCCCCATTGATTTTGTGAACTTTACGGCACGGCTCCCACTCCGACTCGCGCAACAGCGGCGCGGTTTGGGGACCCCGATGAAGCCGTGCTCCTTCGAAACCGGACTTTGAGCCACGGGCTGCTGAGCAGAAATTTCTCTCGCGGCCGATTGCGCGCCCGATTTCGCGCGCGACTTCGGCCGTTTCTTTCTCATTCGCGCAAGGCTTCGCCACTCTCAGTCCCAATGTTTGGGCCAAGCGGGCACAGACGACCGCGGTGACTCTTGGGCTTCGAGCCATGACCATCGAAAGTGCCATATACCGCTAGAGCTAATGTGCCTTGGTGGAAGAGCAACTGTTTTTCCAGACCAACAGCCTCGTTTGTGGAAAAGTAAGTGTTTATTGCTCTGCGGCTTATGGTCGCCGGGCTGGACCGGAAAATTCCAGCCGACGAGAAACGTCCAAATCCTGAACACGGGCGTCCAAAAGATGGACAGCAGGGCAGTTGCAGCCGCCCGCCAGACTGCGCTCAAGCCGAATTCTCAAGCCCGTCCCGCAAAACCATGCCAGGGATTCTTCCGCGCACGCATACAATTGAAAGCGAATTGCCGTATTGCGATTGAGGACTGCCATGCAGCTTCTAGTCACCGGAGGGGCCGGCTACATCGGAAGCGTGGTGGCCGAGCGCCTGCTCCAGGCTGGGCACGCCGTCACGGTGCTGGACAATCTCAGCAAAGGCAGCCGGCAGGCCGTTCCCGGCCAGGCCGAGCTGATCGTTGCCGACACGGGCGACGCAGCCGCACTGGACCGCGTCTTCCAGGCGAACGATTTCGATGCCGTCCTGCACTTTGCCGGGTTCATCGAGGCCGGCGAATCGATGCTTGCGCCGGAGATCTACTTCGAGAACAACGCCGCGAAGACCCTCACCCTGCTCCGCTCCATGCTGCGTCACGGCGTGTCGCGCCTGGTCTTCTCCTCCACGGCTGCGGTCTACGGCGAGCCGAAACGGTTGCCCATCCTGGAGGACGACCCGCTGGAGCCGACCAATCCTTATGGGGAGTCGAAGCTCATGGTCGAGCGGATGCTGGCCTGGTTTCACCGAGTTCATGGTCTGAGTTACGCCAGCCTGCGCTATTTCAACGCCGCCGGAGCGGCGGCGGGCCACGGTGAGGCACACCGCCCGGAGACGCACCTGATTCCTCTCGTCCTGCAGGCCGCCCTGGGCGAGCGCGAATCGGTCTCGATCTACGGCACCGACTACCCTACCAAGGATGGCACCTGCATTCGCGACTACATCCACGTCGACGACCTGGCGACGGCGCACCTGCTGGCGCTCGACGCGCTGGCGGAAGAGGCCCGGTTGATCTTCAATCTGGGCAGCGGCAGCGGCTTTAGTGTGCGCGAGATCATCGACGTGGCGCGCAAGGTCACGGGCAGGAAAATATCTGTCGTCGAGGCGCCGCGTCGCGCCGGGGACGCGGCGGTGTTGATCGCCGGCTCGGAAAAGATCAGGCGGGTGCTGGGCTGGCAGCCGCAGCATTCTGATGTCGAGGCCATGGTTCGCAGCGCGTGGGAGTGGTACAGTTCACAGGCTCTCCGTTGTCAGAATGCGACGCCTTTCACGGCAAGCCAAGTGCGATCGTGACCTTCGCCGTTGGGGCGCGGCGCTGCCGCGCAGCCCTCGCCAAATTGACCGGGGCCCGGTAATTCTGGAAACGATATCAGCGTAGAAATGTTCTAGCCCGCAGGCTTGCGCCCGGAAATGAGCTGGAAGATCAGCGCCGCCACTGCCACAATCAACAAAATGTGAATGAATCCTCCCCAGGTGTAGCCGCTGACGATACCCAGCAGATACAACATCAGCAGAACGATAAACAGTGTCCAAACCATCCCTCACCCCCTGGACGTTCTTGTCCGCTATGGTCCCATAACAATTTGGAGGCCGCTTATGGCGCGAGTGGTTGTTCACGGGCGGCGCCGCGCAAGACAGTTGCCAGTAGTCAGTAGTCAGTAGCCAGTAGTCAGTAGTCAGTAGCCAGTAGCCAGTAGTCAGTAGTCAGTCGCTGCCAACGTTGATTGTGCAAGAAGTCAGGGCGCGCCCCCGGACCGCTGACAACTGGCAACTGAAAACTGGACACTGGCCACTGGCAACTGTCGTTCTGTTATGCTCGGCGCATCCCTATGAAAGTGGCCATTCAAGGCGAGCTCGGCTCCTTCAGCCACGAAGCTGCCGCCCGGATGCTGAAGCACGCGGCGTTGGTGCCTTGTGCGCGCTCGGCGGAGGTCTTCGATCGCGTGGAGAACGGCTCCGTGCAGGCGGCGGTCATTCCCATCGAAAATTCTCTGGCCGGCCCGGTGACCGAGCACTTCGACCTTCTGTTGGCGCGCGACGTCTTTATCCGGGCCGAGTTTCCTCTGCGCATTCGCCATCATCTGATTGCTGCCCGCGGCGTGGCGTTGGAGCAGATCCGGCGCGTGTTGTCACATCCGGTGGCGCTCGAGCAGTGCCGCAACTTCTTTCGCTCCCATCCCAAGGTCCAAGCGGTTCCTTTCTATGACACGGCCGGCAGCGTTCGCCACGTGTTCTCCGAAGGCTGGAAGGATGCGGCCGCCATCGCCCCCAGGCAGGCCGCGCAACAGTACGGCGGGCGGATTCTGCTGGCAGGCATCGAAGACGACCGGCAGAACTACACGCGCTTCCTGCTGGTAAGCAAGGCAAAGAAGCCTGCCCGAGGCGCCAATAAGACATCGCTTGCGTTCGCGCTGAAAAATCAGCCGGGTGCGCTGTTCAAGGCGCTCAGCGTCTTCGCCCTGCGCGACATCAGCCTGAGCAAGATCGAGTCCCGCCCCATGCGAGGACATCCCTGGGAATACGTCTTCTTCGTGGACATGCTGCGCGGCAATGACGAAGCCGCCCGCAACGCGCTGCGTCACCTGGCGGAGATCGCCGCATTCATGAAGGTGCTGGGGATCTATCCGGCGGCCGGGGGTAGCTGAGAGCAGGGACTCGCCAGCGGAATGAATACAACCAGCGGCGGTGGGCAGCCGCGTCTTTTACGGCCGGGAGGCCGGCGTGGCTTTTGCGTCCGCAGCGGGACCGCAGTCGTCGCACGGGCTGTGGTGACCGGGGTCAAGCCGGCGTGTGCTGCTTGAATCGGCAGTGTCCAAAAGAAGAGCGCAGAGGCGGCTGAGCTGGTGACAATCTTCCTCGCTGAGGCGGTGCAAGAGGATCCGGAGGGCGGCGTCAACTGCGGGCTGCATCGCGTCCAGCAGCTTGATTCCCTTGGTGGTGATGCAGGTGACCGCCTGGCGCTGATCTTCGCTGCCGCGATAACGCTTTACCAGACGCCGGGCGGCGAGGCGGTCCACCAGCCGGGTGACGTCGGAGGCGCGGTCCAGCATGCGGCAGGCAATCTCGCAGCGCGGGTGGCCCTTGGGATAGACGCCGCGCAGAATGCGCAGTACGTTGTATTGCACCCGCGTGATGCGATACTCCTCGCACAGCCGGTCCATGCATTCATTCAGGGTGTTGGCGGCGACGATGAGACTGAGCGCCGCTTCTTGTGCTGGGCTGGCAAAACGGTCCTGTTTGAGGCGGCGGCTAAGGGCCTCGGTCATACTTTCTTTATAGCACTTAGCAATTAGCAATTAGCGATTAGCAATTAGCTTTTACCGTCGGAGGTCCGACCGGCAGACTCAGCTTGCAGGCGTTGGGTGCTAAGGAGACTCTGATTAAGCCGGAACAAAGTCCCTCAGCGGCTAAAGCCGTGATGATCCTGCAGGCCTTACGGACGGCCTCAAGGCCGTCCCCTTCAAAGGCCGGACTGAATCAGAGTTTCCCTAACTGCAAATTGCTGGAGCGCGTTTCAAAAATGGCCGGAGGGCAAAAAGCGGGTCCCTCGACTTGCGCCGCGAGCGCGCCAAATGCAGGCGCGCTGAAAACCGTCGCGGCGTCTCGCTCGGGACGACACAATTTGAAACACGCTCTAATTGCTAATCGCTAATTGCTAATTGCTAATTGCTCTTTCAGCCGCCGCAGTCCCCAGCGCGCATGTTCGGCGACCAGCGGGTCTTCGTCCTGGCTGAGCTGCTCGAGGATCGGCAGGAAGCGCTCGTCGCCGCTGTTGGCCATGGCGATCACGACGTTGCGGCGAAAGCCGTTGAAGCGGGCGCGCTTCACCGGCGAGCCGCGAAAGATCTCCCGGAATTCTTCGACGCTGAGCCTCGCCAGCCACGCGAGGTCGGGGTTGACCAGCTTCTCGCGCGGCTGCAACTCGGGGATTGTAGTGACCGGGGCGCGCCGGTTCCAGGGGCACACATCCTGGCAAATGTCGCAGCCGAAGACTTGCCGGCCAATGCCGGGGCGTAGTTCTTCGGGGACCGTGCCGCGCAGCTCAATGGTGAGGTAGGCGATGCATTTTGTGGCGTCGATCTGGTACGGGGCAGGGAAGGCGTGCGTGGGGCAGGCGTCCAAGCAGCGCGTGCAGGAGCCGCAGCGGTCCGGCGGCGGCAGGTCGGGCGCCAACTCCAGCGATGTCAGCATGACGCCGAGGAAGAGCCACGACCCCAAACGCTCATTCAGCACGCAGGTGTTCTTGGCGATCCAGCCGAGGCCGGCATATTTGGCGAAGATACGCTCGATCACCGGGCCGGTATCGACGTAGCACCAGGTGCGCGGCCCCGCGATTGCCTGTTGGCGGCACAGCGCAAGAAAACCGGCTTCCACCCGGCGCAGTTTCCTGAGTACCACATTGTGGTAGTCGCGCTGCGACCAGGCGTAGCGCGAAATCCATCCCTGCGCGGGCGCGCCGGCGTGGGTGGAGTAAGGCGGATCAGTGTTGTAGTTCAGCGCGCAGACCAGGACCGAGCGCGCCCAGGGAGCGGCGCCGGCGAGCGAGGCGCGCTTGAGCTCGTCGCCGTCATTGCGGGCCGCAAGGTATTTCATCTCGCCGCCGCGGCCGTCCGCCAGCCAGGCGGGGAAGAAGCGGTGCTCGGGCGTCTGCGCCACCCCGGCAACGCCGGCAAGGTCAAAACCCGCCTCTCGGGCGAGACGCTTGAGGTTATCTTTGAGGTTGGCGACAGCCGGCAAAGCTCGCTCCCGCCTTGATTATAGGGGCCGATCAGGCCGGCTTCACGCAGCAAGCCGCGGAGGCAGGTTTCCGTTGCAGACGTTGCCCGGCAATGCCGTACACCCTCCCCAAGCCTTCGAGCCGCTGTACTGGATGGGGTGTCTTCCGGCGATGGCGCGAATTTCTGGCACCGGAAACTCGCGGCCGTGGCTGTGGTTCGGCGTGTTCGCGGGCCAGGCGCTTACGCCGCACGATTGCCGCTGGTCGTTGCCGGAGAGCCGGCGGAGCCCGCGGCGTGATGCGAAACTTTCTGCACCAACACACCCGAAAAAGCGCTGCGCACCTGGAAGAACACGATGAACCACAGCGCGGTGGCAAAGATCGCGGGCGAGATTTCCTTTGGAGCCATGAAAATGTGAAAGCTAAGAATATTCACCAGCACCGGGCCGAGCAGCAGCAGGCCCAAAGGGACGTACCTGTTGACCAGCAAGAGCAACCCGCCGACAAATTGGGTCAGAAAGACGATGACAAAAAAATGTGAAGTAAAAATGGCTCCCATGAACTGTCCCGCGACGCCCGAATATGGGGGAGTTGGAACAAAGTGCAAGAAACCATTCAGGCCGAAAACGACGAAGATCAAGCCAAGCAGGATGCGAGAGATCGCGAAGATGTATTTCATGGGTTTGCCTCCTCTGCCGGGATTTGCCTCGCTACACGATTCGAACTAGTAATCTGACTGTCCGTCGAGACCCCATCCCCCACGCTTCCCATTCGATGCAGAAAAGCGTGCCGGCCATGCAGGATTTTCGCTGGATTCGACGATCCTGCCGGTCCTTTTCGCCTCCATTACCCCACCAACATGCTGGATTCCTGCCTTGTTTAAATTTTCTTGCAACAATTGCAACAATTGCTTGACTTGTCGAAGGCTCGGTGCTAACTTCGCCCCATCGTTTGTGGGGACTTCTCTCGTAGGTCTGCCGCGTAAAGCAAAGTTGAAAGGTCGTTATGCGCCAGCGGCCGATTACCGACTTTGCCTGAAGGTTTGCTAAATCGTTTGGGCCGGCTGCAAGAAGCAGCCTTTCGCTACGCTCCCTAGGCTACCGAAAAATCGAAATTTCTCGCGGGAAGCCGCGTCCTGCGCTGTTTAGGCGCGCAGGAAAGATTCGTCACCCGAAATAGATCGATACAAGGCCACAAACTCGGAAATTCGCTGAGGATCAGGAGGAGAACGATGAAACGTACATGCTTAATTCTGCTGATGGTACTCACGGTGGCACTCGCCGCCCTCGCCCAGGACGCCTCTCCCCAATTCAAGCCGCGCTTCATGGTCATCCCGATGCGGGGGAACACGCCGGCGCAAGCTCTGCGGGAGAGCCAGCAGGGGCAGACGGTTCCACTGTGGACCTATCAAACCAGCACTACGGTCGATGGCAACATCTATACCGGAACCATCATGGGTAATGCGCCCGGCTCGCCCACAGCCAGCGCGCTGACGACGATTCCCGTGTATCTCATTCCCTTGATCGTCGTTATGCCGGACGGCACAAGACTGGATCCGACCCAGCCCGATCCGACTTGCCTGAACAACAACGTGCCGCTGACTGTGATGGAGAACTCGCCGCTGTTCCAGAACTCGGGTCCCTATATGTATGGGAGTCCGGCGGTGAATTTGGGCACAACCCAATATCACGATGCCTTGCAGCGCGCCGAATTCTGGAAGATCGTGGGCGCCAGCGCCGGCGGTTACGCCTGGCATACGCTTTGGGGGCTGCACGTCACGACCCCGCAGACGGTACAGGTCCCATCCGACGACGGGGTGACCTACAATGCCGGACAGAACGGCGGATGCGGCAAGCTGGGCGTGGTCTTCATCAACTGGCTCGACAACTATGTGACCGGTACCCTGATTCCGTCGCTCGCCAATCAGGGAGTGGGGCCGACAACCTTCGCTATGGTGTTCATGTACGACGTAGTGGAGGGAGTCGGGTTCCCGCTGTTGAACAACTGCTGCGTGCTCGGCTATCACGGCGCCTACGGCTCGCCAATGCAGGTGTACTCACCCGGCGAGTTGGACAGCACGCAACTCTTCGGCACCGCCGCCCAGGACATCAGCGTAGAAAGCCACGAGATGGGTGAAGCGATGAACGACCCCACGACCAACAATCTGACGCCTGCCTGGGGCCACGTTGGGCAGGTCAATGGCTGCCAGAACAACTTCGAGGTGGGCGATCCGCTCACCGGCACCCTGAATCCGCCTATCACCCTGAACGGCTTCACCTATCATCCTCAGGAACTGGCGATGTATTCGTGGTTCTTGCGGCCGAATGTGATGATGCAGCCGGTGCCGGGCGTGACGGGAGATACCGGCGTGCCCACCTGGTACTCAACCAACGGCACCTTCACCAGCACCCAACCCGTGTGCCAGTAACTGACTGTTGCCGGGCGGTTGCCTGTGCAAGCAATCACCACGACAAAAGCCCGCCTCACTCGAGGCGGGCTTTGCACAACCGGGCCGGCGGCGACGTCGCGCACGGGCTTGCCGTCGCGCCGGGAGGCAGGCGGCTTGTTCTCACTGCTAATGCGGGACGTTGAGCCAAGCCGTGATGATCGACATCGACCCTGAGGGCCAACTCAGCATCGAGGTGCGATTCCACGACAGCCGAACCGCTCACGCAGCAAGCTGCGGACGGGAGGATGATATAGCATTGCCAGGCAATGTCCGCGACTGAAACCTATAGCCTCGAGGGTGATACTGCCACGGCGCTGCCGCCGCCGGCGGTTGGAACCATGCTGCTGCTGTGTGCGGTCAAGCTGCTCCTGCACCTGTTCACCAGCGTTCGCCACTACGGATATTTTCGCGACGAGCTGTACTACCTCGACCTGGCGCGGCATCTCGCCTGGGGCTACGTGGATTGCGCTCCGCTGATTGCGGTCTACGCGAAAGTTGCGCTGCTGATGGGCGGTTCGCTGGCCGCGCTGCGCATCCTTGCGGCGCTGGCCGGAACGGCGCTGGTGGCGCTCACCATGCTGATCGCGCGCGAGCTGGGCGGCAATCGCTATGCGCAGTTTCTCGCCGGGCTCTGCATTCTGCTCTGCCCGGCCGAGCTTCTCGCCGGTAGCCTGCTGACCATGAATGCCTTCGAGCCGCTCTACTGGATGGGCTGCATGCTGGTGATCGCGCGAATTTTGCGCACAGGGAATTCGCGCCTGTGGTTGTGGTTCGGCGTGCTCGCCGGCCTGGGTTTGGAGAACAAGCATTCGACGTTCTTCTTCGGCTTTGCGGTCGCGGTGGCGTTGCTGCTCACCGGCCAGCGGCGCGAATTCGCCAAGCCGTGGCTCTGGATCGCTTTTCTGATCGCAATGGCGATCTTCCTGCCCAATCTCATCTGGCAAATTCAGCGCCACTTTCCTACCCTGCAGGACCTGGAGAATGTCCGGCGCGAGGGAAAAAACGTCGTGCTCGGCCCGCTGGCGTTCGTCAAAGAGCAGATCGTGGACATGCATCCGGTGCTGTTCTTCGTCTGGTTCCCGGGGCTGATCTGGCTGCTGCGGGAGCGCAGGTGGCGCGTGCTGGGCCTGACCTTCGCCGTGTTCTTTATCACCATGGAGCTCCTGCACGGCAAGAGCTACTATGTCTTTCCGATCTACCCGATGG
>Ga0070737_10004056_pt1 | contig 15038 bp, 11 predicted proteins | sample Coa_R1_10_FD_66438 | JGI IMG/M metagenome (GOLD analysis project Ga0070737, IMG submission 66438) | Surface soil microbial communities from Centralia Pennsylvania, which are recovering from an underground coalmine fire - Coalmine... | ecosystem: Environmental > Terrestrial > Soil > Unclassified...
AGTTCCGCCGCCGGAACCACCACCCCGAGAGAGCCCGTATCAATCGTAAAACGTGCCAGCTTGGGCGAACTGCCGTAACCGACGGCCGCCTGCACATCCAACGTGTTGGGCGCGCTCGATAACAGGTCAAGCGGATAGCTCACGGTGCTGGCCGCGCACTCCACCCGATTGGCGTGAGTTATCGTGGCACTGCCCAGTGCGTACCCGTTTGGAACCGCCGGATCCTTGATGTAGGCCTCGACCGACAGAATATTCGGAAAATAATACCCATTGTAGGTAAAGCTTGCGGTGGTGTTGGCGGAAGTGATCGTCGTGCTGTCGGGCGTCACGACGTTGTTGGGGCTGGGGAAGTCGCCGTAGATGTTGACCGTCAACGGGTTCGAACTGGAGGGCGTAATCGGTTTGCCGGTCGAGTCGTAAGCGGTAAAAGTCAGCGTGAAGGTCTGCGCAGGGGCGGCAGCCGCGCTCTCCGCCGCGGGGTTGTTGAGCGCGACGTTGGGCGAGATGTCGATTGCGCTGACCGTCGGCGTACCGGTGGGCGTGGCGCTTGGCGCCGCCGTGGGGCTGGCGGTCACCGTCGCCGTCGCGGTCGGCAGCCGGGTCGGAGAGACTGTCGGCGTGGGAGTATTGGCAAGCGGCAGCCCGTTGCGGTCGCTGCCGCATCCCGCTGCCGGCACCGTCAGCGCCGCGATAAATAGGAGCAGGCTTGTGCCCAGGTTCAGGGACCTTATGCCATTAACCACTGATTCTCCTTCAAGATTTAGTGCGAGGGGGCTCGGCGCAGAAGGCGCCGACTGCTATCAATCTTTAGCAATAACCAACCACGATGAGTGTAACATGCAGCAGCAACTGAAGGTCTATTAAACAATGCGGATGTTGGGACTTCGGGCAAGATCAGTCAAGCCGGCGGCCCCGCGGTCGTGGGTTGCGCAAGTGGCGGACGCTCACACCGCCTGCCCGGCGCACCATCCGCTGGACCACGCCCATTGGAAGTTGTACCCGCCCAGCCATCCGGTGACGTCGAGCGCCTCGCCGATAAAATAAAGGCCCGGCACGCTGCGCGCCTGCATGGTTTTGGAGGAAAGGCCGCCGGTGTCGATGCCGCCCACGGTGACTTCGGCCCTGGTCCAGCCTTCGGATTCAGTCGGCATCACCTCCCATCGTTTGAGCCGCGCGGCGGCCGCGGCCAGGACACGGTCGGGCAGGTTTGCAATTGCGCCCTCGGCGCGAAGCGCCGTTGCAATCGCCTGCGCGAGCCGTGCGGGCACAAGCTCTGCCAGCAGGGTCTTGAGTTCGGCTCGGGGCCGCAGGCGCTTGCGCTCGCGCAGGAAGCGCTGCGCATCAAGGTCGGGCGCCAGGTCGATTGAAATCGCCTCGCCCTCGCGCCAGTAGGAAGAGATCTGAAGAATCGCCGGACCGGAAAGGCCGCGATGGGTAAACAGGATGCTCTCGCGGAAGCTTCGGCGGCCGCATGACACCATGGCCTGGACGCCTACGCCGGTGAGTTCGCGGCACAGACTAAGCATCTCGCCCGCAAACTTCAGCGGCACCAGCCCCGGACGCGGCTCGATAATCGCCAGGCCCAGGCGGCGCGCAAGGTCGAAGGCAAAGCCGCTTGCGCCCATTTTGGGAATCGACAGGCCGCCGGTTGCAATTACCAACGAAACCGCCGCGAATTGACCGCGGTTGGTCGCGACGCGGAAACCCTGGCCACATGAGACCTCGCCTACGCGATGGCCGACGCGCAAGTCGACACCCGCCGCCGCGCATTCCGCCAGCAGCATCGCCAGGATCTGACGCGACGAGCCGTCGCAGAACAACTGGCCCAGCGTCTTTTCGTGGTAGCGAATACCGTGGCGGCGCACCATCGCGATAAAGTCATGCTGGGTGTAGCGGCTTAACGCGGACTTGCAGAAATGCGGATTGGCCGACAAAAAGCGCTCGGGCGTGACGTGCAGGTTGGTGAAGTTGCAGCGTCCGCCGCCGGAGATCAGAATCTTGGCGCCGGGCCGATCATTATGTTCAAGCAGCAGGACGCGCCGGCCGCGCCGGCCGGCGGCGATTGCGCACATCAGCCCCGCCGCTCCCGCGCCCACAATCACCACGTCGAACGCTTCCATCGGTTCGATCAGGAAATCACAGGCTCCAGGCCGGCGCCACTATTATCATTCCGCAGGCGTCTGCGGCATAGTAGCTGCCACGAAGGGGCTGGCGCTGCCAGTCCAAGCGAGGCTCGAGCGGAAATGGAACAGATGCGTTTTGATGGCCGGGTGGCATTGGTGACCGGCGCAGGCAACGGCCTGGGACGCGCCTATGCTCATCTGCTGGCAGCGCGCGGCGCGCATTTGGTGGTCAACGACATTGGTGCGGCGCTGGACGGGAGCGGCGCTTCCGAGCTTCCGGCCAAACAGGTGGTCGAGGAAATCAAGGCGGCCGGCGGGCAGGCGGTCGCTGACGCGCACGATGTCGGCGATCGGGAGGGCGCGGCGGCCGCCGTGCAGCGCGCGCTCGACGCGTTCGGGCGCATCGACATCGTCGTCAACAACGCCGGCTACGGCTTGTCCTGCCCGTTCGCTCGATATCCAGCCGACGAGTTTCAGCGCCTGGTCGGCGTCAGCTTCCTGGGCACGGTGTGGGTGACGCAGGCGGCATGGCCGCACATGCAAAAGGCGCGCTACGGCAGAATCGTCAACACCAGTTCGGCGTCGGTCTATGGGCTGCCCGGCAACAGCGCCTACGGCGCGGCCAAGGCCGCAATCCTGGGCCTGACGCGCGCGCTGGCGCTGGAGGGCGCCGAGTTTGGCATCAAATGCAACGCCATCTCGCCCTCCGCCGCCACGCGCGGCGTCGCGGCGTTTCCGGAATCGGAATTGCGCACCTTCCTGATGAATTACCTGCCGCCCGAGCGTGCCGCTGTCGCGGTAGGATATCTGGCCCATGAGGATTGCGCGCTCAGCGGCGAATGCATCGTGTCGGGCGGCGGCCGAATCGCACGGATGTTCATCGGGCAGACCGATGGCGTGGTCGATCCCGACATCACGATTGAAGGACTGCGCGACAACCTGGACAAAATCATGGACAGCGGGCGGTTCGAAATCCTGAAATCCAACGCCGAGGCGATCCGTTATTGCGCGCGCCAACTGGGTTTTGCGCATCCCGAGCGGTTGTTCTTCACCCTGGACAAGCGCTGACCCGGCAAGTGGACCATCATGTCGATCTTTGACGGCATACGCATAATCGACCTCTCGCAGGGAATAGCCGGGGCGCTTACGACCCTGCTGCTCGCCGAGCAGGGCGCAGAGGTAATCAAGGTCGAACCGCCGGGCGGCGATCCTTACCGCGAGATTGAGCCGGGCTACTTCATCTGGAATCGCAGCAAGCGCAGCCTGACGCTGGATCTGAGCGATCGCGCCGAGCGTGCCACGCTGCAGCGGTTGCTGGCCGGCGCCGACGTGCTGGTCGATTCGTACTCTCCCACCGAAGCATCGGCATTGGAGTTGGCTGCCGAATCAGTCGCGACGCGCTTCCCGCATCTGGTGCATTGCCGCCTGAGCGGCTACGGATGCGACCATCCGTGGCGCGAGCGCCCGGCGATCGACGCGCTGGTGGCGGCGCGGCTGGGGCTTTACTTCCAGCAGCCGGGTATCCGGCGCGAGGGGCCGACCTTTTTGTATTGCCCCTTTCCCAGCCATGGCGCCGCCTTCTGTGCGGCGATCGGGATTTGCGCCGCACTGCGCGTGCGGCTGTACAGCGGCCGCGGCCAGTTCGTCGATACCTCGCTGCTCGACGGCACCGCGATCCTCACCTGCATGCTGTGGCAATGGTCGGACAGGCCGGCGCCGCCGTTCGCCGAGGCGATGCACAGCATCGAGCCGTTCCCGCAATTCCTGTACGAATGCGGCGATGGCCGCTGGCTGCATCATATGATGACCGACAAGGGCAACCTGTGGGTGATCGCCGGGCTGCTCGGCATTGCCCTGCCCCAGCCGCCTGAAGGTAGCAGAATCCTGCCGGTTGAAGAGCGCCGGCGGTTTATCGCCCAGGCCGCCCGCGTGTTCAAAACGCGGCCGCGTGAGGAGTGGATCAGGCTGCTCCGCGAGCATGACGTTCCGGTCGAAGGCGTCATCCCCACCGAAGAGGCGCTCCTTCATGGGCAGACGCGCGCCAACGGGATGGTCGCGGAAATCGACGACCCGCGCCGCGGCCGCACCACGCAGATCGGCATCCCGATTCGGTTTTCCAAAGCGCCCGGACGCATCAAGGGACCGGCTCCCGAGCCCGGTCAGCATTCGGTGCAAATCGCGGCCGAACTCCTCCATCCGCCCTCCGTGCACGCGCGAAACCCGGCAACCGCCAGAGCGCTGCCGCATCCGCTGGCCGATATCACGGTGGTTGACTTCGGCGAATATCTGGCCGGTCCGTTCGGGCCGATGCTGATGGCGGACCTGGGCGCCAGGGTCATCAAGGTGGAGCGGCTTGAAGGCGACCGGATGCGGTATCCGGCGCAGCCGTTTTTCGCCTGTCAGCGCGGGAAGTTGGACCTCGCGGTCGATCTCAAGCATCCCGACGGACTGGAAATCATCTACCGCCTCATCAGGCGGGCCGATGTCGTGCATCATAACCAGCGCCCGGGCGTCGCGGAGCGGCTCAAGATCGATTACCCAGCGCTCAGCGCGATCAAGCCCGACCTGATCTATTGCCACAGCGCCGCCTACGGCACGCACGGTCCGAGCGCGGCGATGGGCGGATACGATCAGCTCTTCGAGGCGATGTGCGGGACAGAGTACATGAGCGGCGGCGAGGGCAACCCTCCGCTGTGGATACAGGCCGGCCCGGTGGATATCGGCGGCGCCACGCTGTCTGCAATCGCAACCATCATGGCGATCTACCATCGCGACCGCACCGGCGAGGGTCAGTTCGTCGACGGCTCGCTGCTCAACGCCGGCCTGTGGTACAACTCCGACGCGTTCATCAGCGAGCGATCCGATGTGCGCCGGCGTCCGACGCTCAATTGCAGCCAGACCGGCACCAGCGCGGGGTATCGAATCTATGAAACGGCCGCAGGATGGATCTGCGTCGCGGCACTCACGCAGCAGCATTGGCGGCGTTTGTGTGAAGTGTTGGAGCAGCCGCAACTCGCTGCCGATTCGCGCTTGGCCACCTATCACGGCCGCGTTGACCATCGCGAAGAGGTGGCAGCGATTTTGGAACCGATCTTCAGGCGCAGGACCGCCGCGCAGTGGTTCACGATGCTGGACAAGGCGGGAGTGCCGTGCGAAGTGTGCAATCGGGGCTACTGGCGGGACTATCTGATGGATCCGTGGGCGATTCAAAGCGGGCGCGTCGTCGAGTACTTCCAGGGCGACCTGGGTGCGATGCTGCGGCAGTTCGGCCGGACGATCCGCTTCTCGCAGACGCCGCAGGCAATCCAGGGACCGCCGCCGGTGCTCGGGGAGCATACGCGGCAGATCCTGCACGAACTGGGATATGGCGCGCGCGAGCAGGAGAAACTAAGGAGTCAAGGTGTTGTAAGCTGGCCCGAAGGCTGATCTCGATTGTCTGGCGGCCAAAAGCTTCTTATCCATCTCCCTGACCAGGGAAAGGGTAAGAGTACTGGTCGGCAAATCCAATCCGGCCGGTAATCAGTTTATAGGTTGGAGCAATTATCATGGAAAAACGAAACTACAATCTGGTATCCGCCGACGATCACGTGCAGGAACCCGAAGACACCTGGCAAAGCCGCGTTCCCGCCCGGTTCAAATCGCGTGCACCCAAAATCGTCCATACGCCCAACGGCGACGCCTGGCAGATCGACGGCAAGGTGGGCGCGACGTTCGGGCTGGGCGCCCAGGCGGGCAGGAAGTTCGAGGAATATAAGCCTGCCGGCGAGAGCTATGCCACTATCAGGAAAGGCTCATATGAGCCGCACGAACGGCTGCGCGACATGGATATCGACGGCGTGGACGCGCAGGTGCTGTTTCCCAATTTGGCAATCGCCGAGTTCTACAACATGAAGGATTTGGAGCTGCAACTTGCCTGCCTGCGCGCCTACAACGATTTCCTCGCCGATTTCTGCTCGGTCGACCGGGCGCGCCTTCTGGGCGTGGCGCTGCTGCCGGTGGATGACATCGATGCGTCGGTGGCGGAGGTACAGCGTGTGGCGAAGGTGGCGGAACTGCGCGGCGTGATGGTGCCGACGTATCCGCGGCTCAAGCCGTTGGACAACGCCATTTACGATCCGATTTGGGCCGCCGCGCAGGAGGCGGGTCTGCCCGTGCATATTCATCTGATCACCGGCAGCAAGGCCGAGCGTTTCAACGAATTGAACTCGGCCGGGCTGCTGTGCGCCGAGATGGCGAACCATTCGCTGGCCTGCTACGAGACGCTCGCCAAGATCATCTTCACCGGCGTGCTGGAGCGCTTCCCGCGGCTTAAGTTCGTCTCGGTCGAGGGCAATATCGGGTGGATCGGCTATTTCCTGGAAAAAATGGACCGCACCTACAAGCGCCATCGCCACTGGACCAAACTTGATCTTCCGCTGCTGCCCAGCGAATACTTCCACCGCCAGGTCTATGCAACATTCATAGAGGATCCAATCGGAGTGAAAATCGCCGAGGAGATTGGTGCGGACAACCTGATGTGGTCGTCGGACTATCCACATACCGACACCACCTGGCCCAATTCCCGCCAATACGTCGAGGATACGTTCAGGGGCGTCAGGGAGGAGACCAGGCGGAAAATCGTGGCCGGCAATGCGGTCCGGCTGTATGGATTGAATTAGGGTGAGAAGCTGCTGCCCCCCTTGGTCATCCTGAACCAGGTGAGGGGTCTCGCGCAGTCTGCCGCGCGTAATCAAAACCTGCGTGGTTTGACGCGCGCGAAGGACCGCGTGAGATCCTTCGCTCCGGCCGCCTTCGCTCAGGATGACTAGGATGCTTATTACGGGTGAAGCTGACCAAGCTATCGGAGAAAATCAAATATCGTTGCAGGCGACCCACCGCAGTGGGTTTTCCATATGAACTTTAGTCATTTGAAACACTGAGTATTGTACGATTGGAGAGCGCAATGGCCGGATTTCTATCCCACGTTAAGGTCCTGGAGTTGGGCGACGAGAAGGGTGAGTTCTGCGGCAAGCTGTTTGCCGGAGCGGGCGCCGACGTAATCAAGGTGGAGCCGCCGGGCGGCTCGAGCACGCGTTCAATCGGTCCGTTCTACCACGACGAGCCCCATCCCGAGCGCAGCCTGTACTTCTGGCATTTCAACTTCGGCAAGCGCGGTGTCACGCTCGACATCAACGCCGCCGAGGGGCGCGAACTGCTGCGCGGCCTGCTCGCACAGACCACGGTGGTGATCGACAGCCTGCCGCTGGACACCATGGAGAACCTGGGCTTTGACTGGGAGGCGCTGCAAAAGCTCAATCCGGGCCTGGTCTATGTGCGCATCACGCCCTTTGGCCGCAGCGGTCCCTGGCGCGACTACAAGGCCAACGATCTCATACACATGGCGCTGGGCGGCGAGATGATGCATTGCGGATACGACCCCAGGCCCGACCTGACCTACGACACGCCGCCGATCTCGCCGCAGATGTGGCATTCCTATCATATCGCGGGCAACCAGGCCTTTATCGCGGCGCTCGGTGCGCTGTTCGCGCGCGGCAAGACCGGCTGCGGCGACTATATCGACCTGCCGATTCATCAGGCGATTAGCTGCTGCACCGAGCACGACGTCGAATGCTTCCTGTTCACCGGCCGGCCCTACCTGCGCCTGACCGGACGGCATGCGCGGCCCGAACCCGACGCGCCCACGCAGTACAAGACCAAAGACGGCCGCTATCATTGCATAATCGCCAATCCATTTGCGGGCGGCTTCGAGGCGATAGTCGAGTTGCTGACGCGCAAAGGTTTCGCCGACGATCTGGGCAGCGACAAATACAAGGACCCTGAAAGCCGCAGGAACCGCGAATTCCACCATCATTTCTACGCCCAGGTCGGCAAGTGCGTCGCCGCCTCCAATCTGGAGGAGACCTGGCACGAGGCCCAGGACCTTGGCATCCCCTGGGTGCCGGTGCGCAAGCCCGAGGAGAATCTTGACGACCCGCAATGGCGCACGCGCCAGACTTTCGGCGAAGTCGAGCATCCGGAACTGGGCCGCAGCTTCACCTATCCGCGCTCGCCGATGCTGTCGGAGGAATGCCCGTGGCGCACCGGCCCGCGCGCGCCGCTGATCGGCGAGCACAACGAGGCCGTGTTCGGTGGGATTTTGGGCAAGGGCGCCGCGGAACTCAAGCGGCTGCGCGAGTGCGGAGTCATCTGAGCGGCGAGTCCACACCGCACACAGCGAAAACAAGGAGAAGAATTATGCGACCGTTGGAAGGTGTGAGAATCGCGGATTTGAGCTGGCTGATGGCAGGGGCGGGCGGGCTGAAGCTGATGTCGGCGCTGGGCGCGGAGGTAATCCGCATCGAATACCAGGGGCGGATGGACTGGCTGCGGTTTCACGCGCAGACGCCGATTCCCTATCGCCAGCCCGACCGTGCGCCGCTCAACCCGCAAAGTCCCAACCGCTCGGGCTACTTCAACGCGATCAACGCCGGCAAGTACGGCATCAGCCTCAACGTCAAGCATCCCGAGGGGCGCAAGCTGTTCCTGCGCCTGGTCGCAATCAGCGACATCGTGGTGGAGTCGTTCACGGCGGAGACGATGGACAAACTGGGGCTGGGCTACGAGGTGCTCAAGTCGGTCAAACCCGACATCATCTACTACCAGCAGCCGGGATGGGGCAAGAAGGGCCCTTACGTGAAGTACGCGTCCTATGGTCCGATCGCGCAGGGTGTGTCGGGACTGACCGAGCAATCGGGGCTGCCCGAGCCGCATCCGCCCGCGGGATGGGGCTTTTCCTACATGGACTGGAGCGGCGCGTACTACTGCGCGATCGGGATGCTGCTGGCGCTCAACTACAAGCAGGCCACCGGCAAGGGTCAGTATATCGACGGCTCGCAGATCGAGCCCGCCATTTACATGACCGGCACGGCGATTCTCGACTACTTGGCCAACGGACGCCATTGGCAGCGCACCGGCAACCGCTCGCCGTACCGGCCGGCGGCGCCGCACGGCGCGTATCGATGCGCGGGGCCGGGGGCGGACCGGTGGATTGCGATCGCCGTCACCAATGAGGACGAATGGCGCGCGCTGGTGCGCGAGATGGGCAATCCGGGATGGGCGTCGGAGGTGAAGTTCGCGACGATGGCGGCGCGAATTGCGAATCACGACGAGCTGGATCGGCTGATGGAAGCGTGGACCAGGGAGCAGGACGGCTACGCGATACAGGAGCGGTTGCAGAAGGCGGGCGTGCCGGCGGGAGTTTGTCAAAGGGCGCAGGATCGGCTCGAACTCGACCCGCAGCTAAAGCATCTTAACTGGATGATCACGCTGCCGCACAGCGAGGTCGGTCCCTGGCCGCATCGCGACATCGCCTGGCACTTCGCCAACCTGCAGTCCGATCAGGGCGGACCCACGCGCCGCTCCGCCCCCTGCTACGGCGAGGACAACGACTACGTCTATGGCGAACTGCTCAAGCTGACCAAGGCCGAGCAGGAACGCCTGCGCCAGGCGGGTGTGATTTAGGCGGCGATCGCAGGAATATCCGACCTGGAAGCGGCAAGCTTCGGAAGCTTGACGCCAGGGTTTGCTATCGCCAACATAGGAAGCTTGAAACGTCGGTCTGCGAATTATTTCGCCGACGGCAGGTAATGGAGCGCGGTGAAGTGAAGCGGCTGGTGGCCCTTGGTTTTGTGCTGGCGTTGATGGCCGCTGCGGCGGCGGCCGGGTATGGCCAGCAGACGCTGGGGCCGCCGGTTTTGGACATGCGTCAGCTCTACCAGGTGGTCGGCTACATCTACGACCTCGACCCCGACCTGTTGGCCGCGATTGCGACGGCCGAATCCAACAACAACCCCCAGGCGGTTTCACCCAAGGGCGCCCAGGGCCTGATGCAACTGATGCCGGACACGGCGCGCCGTTATCGCGTCGACCATCCCTTCGATCCGGTGGAAAACGTGCTGGGCGCAGCGCGGTTTCTGGCCGGGCTGCGGGCGTGGTCGCGCCTGCAGGCCCCCTACGGCGAGGTCGATCTGCCTGCCGTGATCGCGGCTTACAATGCGGGGACTGGCGCGGTGGAAAAATACCGCGGGATTCCACCCTACGAGGAAACCCAGGCCTACGTGCGCAAAGTGCTCTGGCTGTACCTGCTCGGTCAGCCGCCGCCGCATCGACTAAACCCGATGCAGACCTCGGGACATGCGACCTATGAAGCCAGCCCGCCGCGGTTGCCGGCGTCCGCTGCCGAGCGCCGTGCGGCCGCCGCCGCGCCGCCAAAGCCGCAATCCCGTTCGATCTTCGATCAGTTGGCCGAAATCAGACGCGGGCGCGAGCGCGCCAAAGCCAAGGAGACCGCCGAGCGCGCCGAACTGCACATCAACAATTAGTGCCGATCACCCTTGATGGCGCCAGCGTGCGGAGAGGTTACAGCGAGATGACTTTTCCGTGACCTGCTAGTCGTCGGAAAAGTCCGGCGGCGGGCCGTGGGGCTGTGTCGGCGCGACAGCCGGTTGCGCGTCGTGCATAAAAAGCGCAGGCAGGTCAGGCGGCACTTCAGGTGCTCCGCCCTGCGGGGACCCGGCGGCCGCTTTGGGCGGCAGCGCGGGCAGCGGAGTGAGCGCTATGTTGACGCGATCAGCGGACAGTTGGCGTGCGGCGCCGTCGGAGGCGTCGATCGCCATCCCGACCACGCCGCCGGCCAGCAGGTTGCCCAAAATCCATCCCGATACGCCCGACGTCAGGGTCTCGGTGGTGTCCTGGTAGCCTGGCTTGTGGAAGACCAGCTTGTGCGCGCTGCCGCGAGACAGGTCCACTGCGGAAGGTGTAATGACACGCTGGGAATCGTCGATCGCGACTTCCGCGCCGCTGGGAGTGGAATCGATCTGAACGCGCTCGGTGGTGCCGTGGACGATTGTCGCGCAGCCGGCGCACTGCACCGCGGCGCAGGCCAGCGCCAGCGCAGCGATATTTCTGACCATCGCCGGTTCCCCCCTTGAATTTCGTCCGAGCCAATCTGTTTTTAGCCGATTTGCCCCTTTGCGCGCAAGCTTGGGCTCAGTTATCCACCGGCAGCTCCAGGTATTCGTGGTAGATGAAATCGCGATGCTCGTAGAGCAGGGGCGAGGCCGCCTGGGCGACAGCCGGATCGCGATTGGTGTACGTTTCGCGAAACTGCGGTGTCATCGGGCACAACTCGTCGGGCAGCGGGTTGATAATCGCGCAAAAGGCCGCCCAGTAGATGTCCAACGCGCTCAGCCGCGCGCCGATGAAATAGCGGCTGCCGCGGCGATGCTGTTGCTCCAGCCGCGCCGAGAGTCCGCGCAGGATTTCCACTACCCGCGCCCGGGCGTCCTCTATGCGCGCCGCATCGTAGCCGTACTTGGGCGCCAGCGCCCGCGTCAAGGCGAGCGCGTCTTGACTGACGCCGGGCGCGGTCAGCGCCGAGTGGAACAGCAGCAGCCGTTTGCACCATGCAAAACCGTTCTCGCCGCACAACTCGTTGGCGTAGCCGAACATCGCGACGCGATCGGCCGCCGATTGGGGAATTAGCGCCGGTTGCGGAGCGAGCCGCTCCGCCAGGTAGAGCTGTTCAATCCAGGTCGAGCGCGGACGCTCATCGTTGTAGATGGCGACCGGCGCGCTGTCTTGCGCGGTCCATTCGCGCAGCGCCGGATCGCCGCCCATCTTCTGACGCACCGGAATATAAGGAATCTTCTTGACGTAGAAAATTCCCTTGGCGGCTTCACTCCATGGTCCCGGGACACCCGGCGACAGCACCAGGCGCAGCCCCGCCATGGTGCGCGCATCTTCGACTTCAACGTATTTGGGCATCGCGGGGTGCTCGTGCGGAGATGCTACAAAACCCCGCCCTCTATGCGCAGCCGGGCGATTTCTTCGCTACTGTAGCCAAGCAGCCCGGTCAGCACCTCCTCGGTGTGCTCGCCGATTGCCGGGCCGCCGTAGTAGTTGGGTTTGAAGCCGGAAAACGTCACGGGTAGCGTTGGAATCAACCGGCGTCCGACTTCCTTGTGGTCCAACTCGACGTTCATGCCCGATTCGACCATCGCCGGATCGGCCATTATCTCGGCGGTGTTGTACATCGGACCGGCGGCGAGACCGCGCGCGCGCAGGAGCGCGACCAGTTGGTCGCGATCGAATTGGCGCGTCAGTGCGCCGATCTCGCGCTCCAGCGCATCGACGTTTTCGAGCCGCGCCGCCATCGTCCCAAAACGCGCCTCCGAGGCCATCGCCGGCGCGCCCAGCACTTCGCACAGACTTGCGAACTCGGCGTCCGAAACGGTCACGATCGCCAGCCAGCGATCGTCGCCTGCGGCGGGAAACGCGCCGTGCGGCGCGAGGTCCGGGTCGCGATTTCCGATGCGGCCGTGCTCGCGCCCGTTGAGGAAGAAATCCATCATCGCCTCGGGCAGCATCCCTGTGACCATCTCGGCGATCGACAGATCGATGTACTGGCCTTCGCCGGTGCGGTCGCGATAATGCAGTGCCGCCAGCGCGCCCATCACCATCACCACACCCACCACGAAATCCGGCCAGGTGCCGCCGATTCCGCACGGTTCGCCGCCCGGATAGCCGGTCAGGTGCGAGATGCCCGAGAAGCCCAGGCTGTTGGGGCCGTAGCCGATCGCACCGGCCAGCGGGCCGGTCTGGCCCAGCGGCGTTCCCGACATCATTATGATGTCAGGCTTGACGGCGCGCAGATTGTCATAGTTCAGGCCGAACCTGGTCATCACGCCGGCGCCGAAGTTCTCGAACACGATGTCGCTGCGCGCGACCAGCCGGCGCGCCACCTCGGCGCCGCCCCTGGTGGTGAGGTCCAGCGCGATGCTGCGTTTGGAGAAGTTGATCGAATGAAACAGGCCGCTGCGGTTGATGCCGGGGGTGCCGTCGGTGGCGCCCAGGAAGCGGACCAGATCAGGCCGCTTGGGACTTTCAATGCGAATCACATCGGCGCCCAGCGCACCCAGCCAACTGGTGGTGTGGGGCACCGCGAAGATCCATCCGAAATCCGCAATCCTGACTCCGGCCAGCGGAAGTTCGTTCATGCTAAATCACTCCCTGCGCTTGCAGTGTGCCGAGTTCCGCGCGGCTTATCCCCAGCCGCTCGCCGAGGATCATCGCGTTGTGCTCGCCCAGGCGCGGCGCCGGCCGCCTGACGGCGGCGGGCGTGCGGCCCATCCGGTACGGCGCTCCTGGCATCTTGAAATGTCCGGCTACCGGGTGGTCGCATTGCTGGAAGAAATCACGCGCCTGGTATTGGCGATTTTCGGCCACCTCGCGCACGTCGTAGACCGGAAAGCAGGGCACGCCCTGCGCCTGCGCGCGCTGGAAGATCTCCTCCTTGGTGTATTCCATGAACCAACCGGTGAGCATCGCATCCAGTGCGTCGGAATTCTTGAGCCGCTCGGTCTCGGTGGCGAAAATCGGCTCCTTGGCCCATTCCGGATTGCCCAGCATCCGCACCGCTCCGTCCCAGAAATTGCCGGGGCTGCTGCGAAACGTGATGTACCCGTCGCGGCAGGGATAGATCCATCCGGCGTTGGTCTTGCGCCGCACGAACAGCCGCCGATGCATCCCGGCGCGCGGCGAATCGTGCGACAGTTCGCCCACGTTGATGCGGATCGTGCTGACCATCGCCAACCACTGGCTGACGTCGATATGCTGGCCCTTGCCGCTGCGCTTGCGCCCCTCCACCGCCACCATCGCGGCCGCGGCGGCGGTATAGCCGGTCATGTAATCGGCCTGGCGCTCGGCGGCCTTGAGCGGCGGATTATTGGGCGGATCGACCACCTGGTTGAAGGGCGTCTCGTAGCCCACGCCGCTCATCTGGGTTGCCACCAGGTCGCCGCCGCGAAAATCGCGGTAGCGCGAAGCGGTGCCGAAAAAGGTCGTCGACACCACTACCAGGCGCGGGAATCGATCGCACAGCGTACGCCATCCCAGCCCCAGGCGCTCGCACAGCGCGGGCGGATTGGGATTGAAGAGCACGTCGGCACCCTCCAGGATGCGCATCAGCAGCTCGTGCCCGCGCTGCTGTTGGATATCGAGCGTGACGCTGAGCTTGTTGCAATCGAGAAAAAGATGCAGCGCGCGCGTCTCCGATGCGGGACCGCTTTGCCCGCAGGGCCCGAAGCGGCGGTCCTGCGCGCCGATGCGCGGCGGCTCGATCTTGATCACCTCGGCGCCCAACTCCGCCATCGTCTTGCCCGCCATCGAGGCGGCGAAAAACGGCATCGCGTCGAGCATCGGCAACTCCACCACTTTAAGATCGTCGAGCGCAGCCGGACCTTGGTTGGTGTTGTCCACTTGGTGCTTCCTCGTGCTCCTGGCAATGGGCGACGGCGCGCTTGAAGTGCGCGCCTCAACCTTCACTGGGAATGATGGGCGGAATCCCGGTATGCGCCGTCTGGCCGCCGTCGGCCACATAGGCCGAACCGGTGACGAACGCCGCCAGGTCGGAGGCGAGGAACAGGACGACATTGGCGATGTCCTCGGGACGCCCCAGTCGGCCCAGCGGAATCCGGCTTTCGATGCGCTTGCGCATTTCGGGGTCGCGCCCCGCGCCGCCGATCAGCGGCGTGTCGATCACGCCCGGGCATACGCAATTGGCGCGGATGCCGTAGGGGCCGTACTCCAGCGCGAAGGCGCGGGTCAGGTTGATAAGCCCGGCCTTGATGGTGTTGTAGGCGGCCACGCCGTAGTCGGCCTGGATGCCAGAAATCGACGCGGTGTTCACGATCGCGCCCGAGCGCTGCTCGCGCATCGCCGGCACGGCGTACTTCATGCCGCGAAAGCAGGCGGTCAGGCCCACGTTAAGCGTATGCTCCCACGCCTCGTCGCGGACCTCGCCGACCCGCGACGGGCGCCATCCGGGCGGCATCGCAAATGCGTTGTTGTGCAGGAAGTCCAGGCGTCCGAACCTGC